>Ga0075423_10000555_pt1 | contig 30416 bp, 23 predicted proteins | sample SoiMethybrSBSTD2_FD_80114 | JGI IMG/M metagenome (GOLD analysis project Ga0075423, IMG submission 80114) | Bulk soil microbial communities from a Populus tree surrounding site in Tennessee, USA - Soil MetaG P. TD hybrid SBSTD2 | ecosystem: Environmental > Terrestrial > Soil > Tree plantation...
CTCGCGCTCGTAGACGTCGATCTCCGAATCGACGTCATCGGAGGTCAGCCGCTCCTCTGTCTGGAAGAAGACGTGGGTTCCATCGTCTGAGGTGCCATTGAAGATCGCGTTGCAGCTGCCCACCGGGCAGAGGAGGCCCGGCGGCGAGGCGAGAGTCGTCGTGCCGGCGCCGAGGTCGCGGGCGTAGATGTCGGCGTCGGCGTCCAGATCCTGCGGGACCAGCTGCTCGACGGTGGTGAAGAAGATCAGGGAAGCGTCGGAAGAGGCGCGGTTGAAGATCGCCGACGCGGCGCCGTTGCCGCAGCCCGGTGCGCAAGCGGCCGCGCCCTGCGATACGAGGGCCGGCGCTCCGCCGCCGACCGTTTGCTCGTAGACGTCGGCGCTCGAATCGGTGTCGGCGGCGTCGAGCCCCTCGGTCGTGGTGAAGACGACCTTCGTCCCATCGCCGGTCGCGGAGCCGAAGGTGGAGCCGCAGCAGGCGCCGGACGTGACCAGGCTCGGCGCCCCACCCTGCCACTCGTAGACATCGTTCGCTCTGTTGGAGTCGGCGCCACCGACAAGCGACTCGGCGGTGACGAAGAAGGCCGTGGAACCGTCGGCGGAAGCGGCCGTGAAGTTGGCCGGGAATCCCGGCAGGGATCCGTCGGAGATCAGCGTCGTCACCCCCGCGGCGCGCCGATAGACGTCGTTCGAGCCGTCGGTGTCGCCGGGGACCAACCCCTCATCGGTCTCGAAGAAGGCCGTCGCGCCATCCGCCGAGCTGCCGGCGAAGACGGCGGCCGAGCTGTTGCTGCTGCCGCCCTCCGAGACGAGTGAGGTCAGATCGCTCGGGAGGTCACGGGCGTAGACGTCGGAGGCGGTGTCGATGTCGGCGCTCGTGAGCTGCTCCGAGGTGACGAAGAAGGCCGTGGAGCCATCGGCGGATACTCCGCGGAAGGTCGCGTTGAAGGCGCCGTTTCCGCAGACGGGCGCGCAGGCGCCGCCGGCCGAGACGAGGACCGTGGCGTTGGTGAGGAGGTCCCGCTTGTAGACGTCGACCGAACTGTCGGCATCGGCGCTCGCGAGCTGTTCGGCGGTGACGAAGAAGGCTTCCGAGCCTCTTGGGTCGGCCCCAGCGAAGCCCGCGTCGAAGGCGCCGTTTCCGCAGGCGGGCGCGCAAGCGGAGTTGCCCTGGGTGACGAGAGCCGTCGTGCCGGCGGCGAAGTCGCGCACATAGACGTCGGTCTCATGGTCGACGTCGGCCGCGACCAGCGACTCGTCGGTCGAGAAGAAAGCCCTGGTTCCATCCGCGGAGGCACGCTCGAAGAAGGCGTCGAAGGCGTCGTTGCCGCCGGTCGGCCCGGTCGAAACCTCGCGAGTCACGTAGGCGCCGACGCCGCTGTCGAAGGAGCGCTGGTAGACGTCGCGCCGGGTATCCGTGTCGCCAAGGGCGAGCTGCTCGGTGGTCGTGAAGAAGACGGTGCCGCCGGTGGTTGAGATCCCCGCGTAGTTGGCGGGCGCCGCCCCGGCCGCAGGAGCGCTAATCGCGGCTGCCAAGAGTGCGACGACGACTAGCGCCAGGCAGCGGGCGATCACCACGCGGCAAGGGGAGGTTGTCGGTGAGAGAACCGGCATTGAGTTAGGTATCGGCCGAATGTGGAATTCGCTTAGCCCTGCGCCTCGCCTGGACGAAACGCGCGAGGGGCGAGCCAAACCGGCCCGCCCCTCGGCAACGTTCACGCTTGGCTAGGCCAAAGCGATGCGGTAAGGGATCATCTACTCCAATTACCGCCTGTCGGACAACCACCTCTACCGGCCACAACACAGGTGAACGTCAGAACGCCAGCGTTGTTGGCAATAGTAAATCTCTGCCCCGCGGTGTCGGATGTCACCACGATGGTGTAGGTGGTGGCTGTCGGAGCCGGGTTCAGTGCAACCGGTGCACCGGTCAGCGTCGGCTCGATCGCGGCAAGCTCAGCGAGCGTGTCGCACGTCGCGTAGCTGCCGTTGTTGTCAGTCGCACACGTCTCCATTGCCACCTGGGCGGAGTGAGCGGTTTCCTTGGCCTTTGCATCTCCGGCCTTGTCCTTCTGGTTGAAGAACGCCGGCAGCGCGATCGCGGCCAGGATCCCGAGAATGAGCATGACGACGAGAAGCTCGATCAGCGTGAAGCCGGCCTCCCGATCGCCGCTAAGCCGGGCACTCATCTTTGCCCGGAGATTCTGGAGCAACATAGGTACCTCCTATTGGACCTATCGTTTGCGCCAGAGCTCGGACATTCGCCTTGCGGCAACCGAGGCACTGGCAGATTCACGCCCCCTTCATCGGCCCCTCACAGAACAGCTTTAGCAATTGCAGCCCGAATTCCGAAGACCACGACTTTTTCGCATCTCAACGCCAAAAACTCGCCCCGTCATTTCCTAAAATTGTGGAGTCTGGGCAAAGCCGATGGGGAACAACCCAATGAACGTCCAGTTAGCTCGAACGCAGCCATCGCTCGATAGCGTCGCGCCTAAAGCGCAGCTTGTCAGCTTCGAACTTCCTAAATCCTCTTTCAGGACGCTCATAAGGGATGGCATCTCGGGCAACAAGCTGAGCCACGAACGAACGCGGGGCGTCTAGGAGCTTGGCGACTTCATCAATCGTCATAAAGTCGTTGCCGGCCATCTTGAACGCATTTTAGTTCCGCCGTATTGGATTGAACCAAAGCCCAGCGTTGCCAAGTCAATTCTTGCCCTCTATCTCCTGCGCCGCTCCAGAAGCTTCAGCCCCGCGTTTCGAATTGTCCGAGCTCCCACATTTACCAGCAGCACATATAGGACCGCAAAGGCGATGACAAAGGGAATGGCTAAGAGCGGGGCCCCTGCGAGAAGAGCAGCGATCACCGCTAGCGGAGCGACGATCAAAGGTGCTCGCTTCAGCCCCTTATCAAATGCAACTCTGCCTGGGGTTGCGGAGTCCCTCAATCTGGGTGGTGGACCGCCGCATGCCACTCGCCATATCGGCCCGGGGAACCAGATACTCCCCAGATCGAGGGGAATTCCCCAGGCCTGAATACCAACACCGCCCCGCCGCATAGCTGAGACCGTAGGCCGAAGCGGAGCGGCGGGGCGGGCGGTGCTTTCCGTCTGAGGCCCTCCCCAGGGTCGTGGCTGTTCAGGGTCACGACCAAGGAGAGGATCGCTGGGATGCTCACACAGGAGGACGACGTGGAGATCCATGCACTTGCCAAGCGGAGGTGGTCGATCTTGGCCATCGCCCGCCACACCGGCCGGGACCGAAAGACGATCCGCCGCTACCTCGCTGGGCAGGGCGGCGCCCAGCAAGAGCGCGAGGCGCCCGAGCTGCCTGGACCCTACCCCCTAGCGGTGGCTAGAGGGGTGGGAATTCTCATTCTCGAAAGTGGGGAATTTTCGTTCCCCTTGACACTCAGCGCAACTGCCCCTAGCTTCAGAATCTGGCACTGGCACCCAGACTAGAAAGTTCACGGTGAACTTATGACTCGTCCTACACTTGGAAAAGTCCTACCAAATCTCGCACTTGCTGCGCTCTTCGGACTTATAGCAGCGTTCATCATCATTTGGTTAACGCAAGCCGATACACATCTGTCCGATCCCGCACCGTCCGATGACTCTACAGCGACCAATTTGCTTGAAGCGGGCCTCTGGCTTACCGCAACCGGACTTGGCCTAGGGTCCCTCGCCCAAATAACTTACGCCGCACGCCCTAGCGAACGTACTCGGATTTTTGCTCAATGGACTGCCGTGTTTGCATTGGGCATTTTGGGGATAACCATCCTCGCAGGCCTTATAGGATCGGCGGCAACTTAGCGCTACCTAATGTTCTGGTAGCTGTCTCCTTCGTCTGGCCTATCCACAGCCACCGCCCCCGTCAAACTCAACCCCCCATGCAGTTGGATCATCCCACTGCGCAGCATGATAGCTAGGTCCTGGTGGGCTATCGCTTTCTCCTGGCCAAAATCTACTCGTGCTACCCCACCGGCCAGGCCACTGAACCCAACCCTCTTGACCTGATACCTGCACAACACTCGGGCGGACGGCGTCACCTTCACCACTCACATTGTCATCGAACCACGGGTAGTTGCTGCTGTCATATGGTCCAAAGTAGGTCGCATGTGAGTCTAGAGCTGGATACATTACCGGGACTCCGTCATCCTTCACAACGTCAGTCCAAGCACATTGTGAGCCACCAGTATGTTGAGCAGCTACCGCATAGCGTGGATCGGGCCCTGGACCAAGTGAGCTTGTCACTCCCTTGAGCCTGCCGCTTCCTCCATCAAAGGCAAACTGGACCATTTCCCAATCTCCCTCATGCGCGCCAAAGCCGCCCGACCCCGGAGGAGATCCATTGAAGTAATAGAAGAACCAGTACTGCACCCAGGTGTAGTCGAAGACAGCATCGTAATAAACGCGCCCATAACTCTTATCTGCGTAAACAGCTGGGTATGCGGTGCGAAGCGAGTCCGCTACATACGCTGCCTCAATATCATCATCATAGGCGCCTCTTGGGTTTCCGCCTGAATGAAGCTGATCTGCGCTAGTTGCAGCTTCTCTATCTGCATAGACTGACCCAAGAAATCTTAGGCTCAGATTTGGGTATTCCACATCCGAGCCGTTCTCTCGAGAAAGCGTGTTGTACTCCCAGTCGGTCATAAGCGCAGGCGAATCAGCCCGAAATGCTTCCGATCTATCGTAAACAAGCTGGGGCCTATAACGAGAGAGCAAAAACTGTTCCCAATCGTTCACTCCTGGGTTGACAGTGATTGTAATTGGGGTTGTACTGGACTCTCTTGATCCAGCTGACGGACTGGTTCCTATAACCCTATTTGGTTCAACATAGAAATCCGCAGTGGATGAGTCTGCAACGCTACTTCTGACGTCCGAAAACCCTGCGTACTCAAGAGCCTCCTCACAGGCACTGAGAGTGGCCTCCCGACAATCGGGAATCTCGCAGTCCACGACCATATCTGGGTCACAGCCATACCCCAGTTGGAACTTGTACCACTGGCTTAAGTATGGGAAGCGACCCGATGCCAGCGCAGCTCCAACGCCGTTTTTTAGTTCTCCGAAAGATGGATTTTCACTATTGGCACCAGCCGTGAAGTCGTAGGGTTGATCCGTGTAATCCTGGATTGCTGTGGCAGTAACCAGTCCCGAGGCACCTAAGAATCCAACTTCTACCTCTTGGCCGGGATAGCACCATATACTCTGAGTTCCTCTGTAGTGAGACATCCCGAAAGGGATTTCTGGGCTGTTGTCGCATCCCGGTCCTCTTCCATCTGGTATGAGTCGAGCGCTGAACACAGAGGAGCTTCCAAAGGGGTGCCAGTACCAGACCACTCCTTCCGACGGCGCCGTATCGGAAACCCAATTGTTCATCCCAGCGCCTCTATGTACACCTGTTAGCCATTGCTCGCATCTTGCGTCACAGTCAGTCGTTGCGGCTGATCGCGCTGGTACATCAATCGTTATGAGCTTCGGTGCTGCGCCATAGGTGCGCCATGCCACAGTCGCTGGGCTACCCCCAAGTAATAGAGCTGCGTTAGTGATATCACCAACCCTTGCCAACACACCTTCTTCTCCTCGTAGCGTGAGAAGTTCCAAGTGCAGCTGTCTCGTTCTGCTGCCTTGCTCTGCGCTCCATAAGGCTCTACAGGGCGTGTTGCAGTCTTTTCTGAGGTTTGAGCCACGGAAAATATGCTCTGTAATCGCATCGAGATCCGATGAGCTGAAGTCACCTAGAGCCGCGCCAGCCGAAGTATCTCGGTCAGTTTCAATCTCCGTTGGATTTAGGGGCTCAGCGTAGAGGCGCAACTCATCGATTTGGCCGGTAAAATAGTGTCTAAATACACTGCTGCCACCAATTTGAAGATCGCCCTCTGAACTTTGAGCGGGAAGAGCTGAGCCTGTTGCATCAAGCACTCCGTTTACGTAGAGGCTCAGCGTTCTTCCGTCTGAAGTAAGGGTGAGATGAGCCCATGAATTCAAGGATAGGTCGTTTCTAGCGGTTACGCTGGCGGTCGTTGAATCGTCCTCTGCCACATACCCTTCGGGCTCTCCAGTTCTTCCTGACGCGTAGAGCTGGTAGCTCATGAACGACGTAGTTGTTTCCTTGGTGATAATCAACCCATTTGTCTGAGATCTTGTGGGGCGCACCCAAGTCTCCAAGGTAAATCCGTCTGAAAAGTCGAGATCAGCGCTGTCGGGAATGGTCACGATGTCGTCGACGCCGTCGAATCTCAGAGCGGTACCGTACTTCCCGTCGATCTCCCAGGTAGCTCCGCTGATCGTGCCGCTGTGACCCCCCACAGAGTCTGCTGTGGTTCTACCTTCGCCCTCGTCAAAGGAATAAACCGCCACGGGCTCTGCGGGTGGAGTTTGAATTGCGGTCGCCAGATCTACTTCGACTTCGGTCTCGGTAAGTGCACGGTTATAGAGGCGAACTTCATCAAGTATTCCATCAAAGTATTCGTCGAGAACCTCTGTTCCGCCGAGCATGAGAGGGCCGGTGCTGTCCTGTGCACTCGCTGATGGCTCAGTCGCCTCTAGCTCCCCATTTACGTAGAGTCGAAGATCACTTCCATCGTATGAAAGCGCAAGGTGCGACCAGGAATCCTCGGTCAGCACCTCCTCTGCGGTCGCAGTTGAAAAGGTCGAGGAGCCGTGCCCGACGTAAGCTTCTGGCTCTCTATTCTCTCCCGCAGCATAGAGCTGGTAGGCAATGGAGTCGTTAGTTTCCTTGGTAACGGCAGGTCGCCATGCCCCCGTCGTATCCGGTTTGACCCACGCTTCCAGCGTGAAGGAATCACCGAAGTCGAGGTCGTTGGCATCGGCCACTTCAACGACATCGTCAGTGCCGTCAAAATTCAGGGCAGCTCCGTATTTACCTCTTCTCTCCCATGTGGCCCCGGTGATTGTGCCATCGTGGTTGCTAACGAAGTCGTTGACTCTGGTGCCCGTGCCTTCGTCGAAGGAGTATGCGGCGATCGGGCCTCTGGACGGCGGCGTCTCAATCGCGGTCACTTGATCGACCTCGATCTTGGTCTCGCTCAGAGCGCGATTGTAGATGCGTACCTCGTCGATTTTCCCGTTGAAGTACTCGTCGATCTGGTTGCCCCCAATCTGCAGAGGGCTGTCGCTGGTCTGGGCGCTTAGTGCTGTCGCGGTGTCAATTAGTTCTCCGTCGACATAGAGCCTTAGCTCTCTACCGTTTGACGTCAGAGAGAGGTAGGACCAGTCGCGGACTGGTAACTCCTCCGCGGAGTTCACCTCTGAATAGGATGAAGTTTTGTCAGCGAGAATCCCGGTCGGGACTCTGGTGTCAGCGCCAGCGAGGAGCGAGTAGCTATAGAAGGTTGAGGTCTCCTTCCCGATTACCGAACGTCCCGTTCCGTTGGTTTCTGGACGAACCCAGGCTTCGAGCGTGAAGGCGTCGCTCAGATCGAGATCGTGAGAATCGGCAATCTCGACAATGTCTCTCTCGGTGTTGTCGAAGTCGAGGGCGCCGCCGAACTTGCCGCTCACCCACGTGGCCCCGGTGATTGTGCCGTCGTGGTTGCCGGCCGAGTCGTTGACTCTGGTGCCCGTGCCTTCGTCGAAGGAGTATGCGGCGATCGGTTCTTTGGACGGCGGTGTCTCGATCGCGGTGTCGCGATCAATAGCGATCTCCGGTCCGATCAAAGCCCGGTCGTAGATGCGGACTTCATCAATCAGGCCATTGAAGTACTCGTTGTTGACCGAGGCGGCGCCGATCAAGAGGTCTCCAGCGCTGACCTGGGCACTTACGGCAGAAGCGGTCTCGATCAGATCCCCATCCACGTAGATGCGAAGGTCTCTGCCATCCGATGTCAGAGCGATATGCGACCACTTCCGTATGGGCAGCTCTTCTGCGGCGGTGACTCCATAGTAGGAGGAAGCTCTATCGGTGACGTAGCCCTCCGGCTCTTTGGTCTGTCCGGCTGCATAGAGCTGATAGCTAACGTCGGGGCTGGCCTCCTTTGTGACTACCGGGGCCCAGTACTCAGAGGTCTCCGGTCGGACCCAGGCCTCGAGAGTAAAAGCGCTGGTCAGGTCGAGTTCGTTGGCGTCGGCGACGGTGACCAGGTCTCTCGCCGAGCTGTCGAAGTCAAGCGCGGTGCCGAACTTGCCTCCTACCCAATCAGCCCCGGTGATCGTGCCGTCGTGGTTGCCCGCCGAGTCGTTGACCGTCGTTCCCGTTCCCTCGTCGAAGGAATATGCGGCAATCGGGCCTGATGTCGCGAGGGCCGGGGAAGGAACAAGAGCGCCTGCGAGAAGGATCGCGACGAGGGCAAGAAGGGCGCCAAGCCCGGTTCCTCGGGATTTGAACTCACAAGCGCCAGCGAAAGCGGTTGACGGAGCAGTGGGACCAGCGCCAAGAGCCATTCATTTTCTCCTAGTAGTGAGCCATGGGCGAGCGTTGACTGGGCCAGAGAACCCTAGTTAGAGCTAGATTCCCTGAGCGCCATAAGAATTCCTGAACATCCATACCAGCCCCAGAGCTTTAGAGCAAAATAATTCTGTTAATCAAGCTGACCGGCTTGCGAGTTCTTCAGGGCCGCGCGTCTGCAATAGCCGCATCGACGGATTCGACGCTCTCACCACGAGGCATGTCCCCGCAGACCTCGCATCCCGGCTCCGGGACGACCGACTCACGGCGGACTTCCATCGTCCGCAGGTCGTAGATGTGGGCGACGCCGAGGGTGGAGGGCGGCGCCAGCCCGGTCAGGTGGTGCATGACCTCCAGCCCCACCTGGCTACCGATGAGACCGCAGGCCGGGCCTAGGGTGGCAGCGGGGGAGGGTTGCGCGCGGCGCTGCTCCACCGCCGTGTCGAACAGCGGGTACTCCCGTCGGTAGGCGGTTTCCTGGCAGGCAAAGCAGCCGGTCTCTCCTGGCACGTAGAGCGGGCCGACCCGCGCCACCGGGGGGAAGTGGCTCATCGTGATGTAGGGGATGCCGGCGGCAAAGCAGGCCGCGTTGGCCCAGCGCTCTACGTCGTGGGCGGGCCAGTCGGCGGCGTCGACGACGAAGTCATAGCCCTCGATCGCTGCGGCGATCTCTGCCTCCGATTTCAGCCGCTTCGCGATCACTTCCATCCGCGAGGCCGGGTTGAAAGATCTGAGCCGCGCCGCCGCCATCTCTACCTTCAGCCGCCCAACGTCGGTCTCCGAGTAGAGGATCTGGCGATTAAGGTTGCTCGCTTCCACTCGGTCGCCGTCGATCAAGAGCATCTCTCCCACTCCGCAGCAGGCCAACGCCCACGCCGCCCAGCCGCCGAGCCCGCCGACTCCAAAGATGACAACGCGCGAGTCCACCAGGCGCGCCTGACACTCCGCCGGTGTCCGCCCCCCAACGCGGATATCGCTGAAGTAGCGCAGCTGGCGGTCGAAGCGGGCGATCACCTCGCTGTCCAGCCGGTCGTCATCGGACGCGTCCTCGATCGCCCCCAGCTCCTCGAGCTGAGCCAGTGTGTCGCTGATCAGTTCCTCGCCAAAGCGGGAGACGAGCTGCTCGCGGGTCTGCGTCCCATCTAGCGCGTCCAGCAGCGCCCGCTGTTCCTCGTCGGGCCGCTCGATGTGGATGTCAGACCCGGCGCTGGGCCGCATCAGGTACAGGTCGCCCTCAGGCGACTCAATGATCTCAGTGGTCTTCTTGACTCGCGGTCGGTTCATGACTCGGTGGTCTTGAGCAGCGATCGGGCTCGACCTCTGAGTCGAGATCGAGCCCCATCCCCGCTCAGCCAGACTTGTGGATAGCCAGCATCGGGACGACGTGCTCTGCCTTGCTGATCTTCACTTGCTCACCTCCCTTCGATCTGGGGAATTGCACGGTGCAGTGCCCTGCCTAAGGCCTGCGTGGTGTAGACCTTTTGATTGCTCGATTTCGTTACAAGTAATCGGTTATGGCCTAGGGAGAAAGAACTCCGGCATTCGTTGACTCGACCTTTGCGGCGAATACGATGGAGTAATTTAGGAATGCCCGCGCAACTTGAAGGAGCTGCCTTGGCGACGAAGGCGAAGAGCGAGACGGAAACCACAGAGAGCCTCGATCATCGGCTGATCAAGGCCCTCGCCCACCCGCTGCGTATTCAGATCCTGACGATCCTCAACGCGCGGACAGCCAGCCCCAACGAGATCTCCCGGGAGCTTGGCGAAGGCCTAAGCCAGGTCAGCTACCACGTCAAGGTGCTCAGGGACTACGACTGCATCGAGTTGGTCAGAACCGAGCCTCGTCGTGGAGCGGTAGAGCACTTTTATAGAGCGAAGGCTCGCGCCTTTTTAACCGACAACGATTGGGCTCGGCTACCAGATTCGATCCGACCTGGAATGAGCGCGGAATTGGTGCAGGCAATGTTCAATGACGCGGCAGCTGCCCTAGAGGCCGATGTCTTCGACACGCGTGACGATCGCCATGTGAGTTGGACACCGATGAGGGTTGACGATGAAGGCTGGGAGACCTTGGTGGAGATCATGGCCGACTCCTTGGAGCGAATCCTTACGGTTCGTGCCGCCAGCACCGAGCGGCTTGCACAAGCCGGAGAAAAGGGCACGAGGGTTTCCATCTCGATGCTCGGCTTTCCCAGTGTCGAGTCCGAGGAAACCCACGTCAGACCAAAGGGAACCGTCTAGTCCTCACAATGAGTAGCAGCGTCGCTTTGCTACAAGTGCCGCTCAGCGGATCTTGTCGTAGAGGCTGAAGATCGGCAGGTACATCGCGATCACGATGAAGCCGACGATGCCGCCGACGAAGACGATCATCACGGGCTCGATCAGGGCGGTGAGGGCTTTCACCTTGGCGTCGACCTCGGCCTCGTAGAAGTCGGCGATCTTGCTCAGCATGTGCTCGAGCTGGCCGGTCTCTTCGCCGACGGCGATCATGTGGCTGACCATCGGCGGGAAGATCGGGTTGCCCTCGATCGGCGTGGCGAGGGAGCCGCCGCGCTTGACCGAAGCGTAGACGTCCTCCATCGCCTGCTCGACGACGATGTTGCCCGCGGTTTCCCCAGTCAGTCTGATCGACTGCAACATCGGCACGCCGGCCGAAACCGAGCCCGAGAAGGTGCGCGACCAGCGGGCGAGCGCCACCTTCTGAATCACGTCGCCGATCTTGAAGGGGATGCGCAGCTTGAACTTGTCCCACAGCTCGTGCCCGCGGTCGGTCTTCTTCCAGCGGAAGAAGGCGAAGAAGGAGATGACAAGCCCTGGGATCAGCAGGTACCAATAGCCGGTGATCGCATCCGAAGCAATCACGCAGATCTGCGTCGGCAGCGGCAGATCGGCGCTCTCCCCGGGGTTGTCGGCGGCGATCTCTTCGAAGATGCCGACGAAGACGGGGATGATGAAGGCGACGACGGCGAGCAGCACGACGACGGCCACCCCGAAGACCAGTGCCGGATACATCAGCGCCGATTTCACCTGACGGCGCAGCGCGTCGGTCTTCTCAACCTGGAATGCAACCCGGTCGAGCGCATCCTCCAGCCGCCCCGACTGCTCCCCCGAGCGGACCATCGCCCGGAACAACCGGTCGAAGACCTTGGGATGGCGCTCCATCGCCTGCTCCAGGGACGAGCCCGCCTCGACGTCGGCCCGCACCGCTGCCACCGCCTCCTTGATCATCTCGTCCTGGGTCTGCTCCTCGAGTGTGTGCAGCGTGCGCAGCATCGGCATCCCCGAGGCCACTAGAGTCGCGAACTGGCGCGAGAAGACGGCCAGCTCGCGCATGTCGACGCTCTGCCAGCGCTTGAAGATGTCCTCGATCGCGAAGGGCGAGGTCTTCTCGCTGACGTCGAGGACGATCAGCCCCCGCTGGCGCAGCTGCTCAGAAACCTGCGCCTTGGAGTCGGCTTCTAGCTCGCCGGCCGAGGCGACCCCGGACACGTCCATCGCCCGAAAAGCGAATGTCGTCGCGGCAGCCATCGCCTAGCCTCCCTGCGAGTAGGCGGAGGCGGGAGCTGGCTGAGAGCCGATGTCTCCGGCGATGCCGCCGCCCGGCATCTGGGCAGGCACCCCGGTCAGCAGCCGTTTCAGCTCTTCCGGCACAGAGGCGCGCTGCTCGGCCAGCGAACGGGTGATCTTCCCCGCCCGCACAAGGCGCGCCAGGTCGGCGTCCATCGTCTGCATCCCGACCGCGCCGGAGGTCTGCACCGCGGCGTAGATCTGGTGCGTCTTGCCCTCGCGGATCAGGTTGCGGATCGCCGGCGTCGGCACCAGCACCTCACAGGCGACCGTCCTCCCCATCCCGTCGGCGGTGGGCAGGAGCTGCTGGGTGACGATCCCCTGCAGGGCGATCGAGAGCTGCGTGCGCACCTGCCCCTGCTGCTGCGGCGGGAAGACGTCGATGATCCGGTCGACCGTCTGCGAGGTCGACTGGGTGTGGAGAGTGGCGAAGACGAGGTGGCCGGTCTCTGCCGCGGTCAGCGCCGTGGAGATCGTTTCCAGGTCGCGCATCTCCCCGACCAGGATCACGTCGGGATCCTCACGCAGGGCGGCCCGCAGGCCGAGCGCGAAGTCCGGCGCGTCGGAGCCGACCTCGCGCTGGTTGACGATCGAGCGCTTGTGCTTGTGAAGGAACTCAATCGGGTCCTCGATCGTCAGGATGTGGTCCTGATGCTCGCTGTTGATCACGTCGAGCATCGCCGCCAGCGTCGTGCTCTTCCCCGAGCCGGTCGGCCCGGTGACCAGCACGAAGCCGCGCGGTCTGGCGGTCAGCTCGCGCAGGATCTGCGGCACGCCGAGCGAGTCGAGCGCCGGGATCTCGTGCGGCACCAGCCGGAAGGCTGCGCTCACCGACCCCCGTTGGAGGAAGCAGTTGACGCGGAAGCGGGCGACGCGGGGGATCGCGTAGGCGAAGTCGAGCTGCTGGTTGTTCTCGAAGCGTTTGCGCTGGTCGTCATTGAGGATGCTGTAGACGACCTCGCGAGTCTGCTGATCGGAGAGCACCGGGAACCCTTCCATCGGAGCGATCTTGCCCTTGTCGCGCATCGCCGGAGGGAAGCCGGCGGTGATGTGCACGTCGGATGCCCGCGCCTCGACCATGCGGCGCAGCACCTCCGAGAAGTCGAAGTCAGGCAGTGACACGGAGCACCTCCTCGAGGCTGGTCAGTCCGGCCCGCACCTTGGCCTGGCCGTCTTCACGCAGGGTCAACATTCCCTCCTCACGCGCGACGGCGGCGATCTCCGCCTCCGGCGCCTGGGAGACGGTCATCTCCTTGATCCGCTCGCTCATCGTCATCACCGAGAAGATCCCGATCCGCCCCCGGTAGCCGTTGTGGTTGCAGCGGCCGCAGCCAACCGGCTCATAGCCCTCCAGCTCGGCGCCGACCCGCAGGCCGGCATCGGCCAGCGCCTGCGGAGGCACCACGGTGCGCTGCTTGCACTGTGCGCAGAGCTTGCGGGCCAGTCGCTGGGCGACGACGCAGTCGACGGCGGAAGCGATCAAGAAGGGCTCGATCCCCATCTTCGAGAGGCGGGTGACGGCGCCGGGGGCGTCGTTGGTGTGCAGCGTGGTCAGCATCATGTGGCCGGTCAGCGCCGCCTCGACGGCGATCCGCGCGGTCTCGGAGTCGCGGATCTCACCGACCATCACGATGTCGGGATCGGCGCGCAGCATCGAGCGCAATCCGGTGGCGAAGTCGAGCCCCGCCTTGCGGTTGACGTTGATCTGATTGATGCCGTTCAGCCGGTACTCGACCGGGTCCTCGATCGTGATGATGTTTTTCTCGATCTGGTTCAGTTCCTGGAGCGCCGCGTAGAGCGTGGTCGACTTGCCGGAGCCGGTCGGGCCGGTGACCAGCACCGCGCCGTAGGCCCGCTGAAAGGCCTTCTCGAAGCCCTCGCGCGCAGTGCCGTCCATGCCCAGGTCGTCGAGCGTGCGCTGCGCGTTCTCTTTGTCGAGGATGCGGATCGTCGCCCCCTCGCCGCGCTGGGTCGGCAAGGTCGTCACGCGCAGGTCGACGCGGCGGTCTTCGATCGTGACGCTGATCCGCCCGTCCTGCGGCACCCGTTTCTCGGCGATGTTGAGGTCGCTCATGATCTTCACCCGGGAGACGACGGCGTTGACCATCCGCTTCGGCACGTGCGCAGCCTCGTGCAGCACGCCGTCGATCCGGAAGCGGACGCGCATCTCCTCCTCACCCGGCTCGAAGTGGATGTCGGAAGCCCCCTCCCCCACGCCCTGGCCCAGGATGCTGTAGACGACCTTGATTACCGGCGCGTCTTCGGCGCTGGCCTGCATCTCGTCGACCTCGGCGAGCTCCGCCTCGTCCCCCTGCTCTTCCTCTCCTTCGACGACGGCGTCGGTGACCGCGCTCTGCAGCGTGTTGAGGCGGCCGATGAGCGCGTCGATGTCCTCCTCGGCGGCGACCGCGACCCGGCAGTCGAGCCCGGTGGCGATCTGGATGTCGTCGACCGCCAGCACGTTGGTTGGGTCGGCCATCGCCACCAGCAGCGTCTCCGTGTCGACGAAGCCGACGGGCAGCGCCCGGTAGCGACGGGCGGTGTTGACCGAGATCAGATTCGCCGCCGCCATGTCGACGTGGAAGGCGGAGAGATCGACGTGATCGAGGCCGTAGCGCTCGGCGACCGCGCGGGAGAGCTGGTCCCCTGTGATCGCGCTCTGCTGGAGCAACACCGCCTCCGGCGGACGGGCGGCAGTGCGCGCCTCTTCGATCGCTTGGCGCGCCCGATCGTCGGTGACGAAGCCGAGGTCGACCAGCGCATCGGTGACGAAGCCGCTGGAGCGGCCGCGGGAGAGCGGCGGCGTCAGGCCCGGAGTGCCGGGCGCCTGGTCGAGGCTGGGCGCGGTGGAGTCGCCGGAGCTCGGCACCGGCTGCAAGTGGGAGGGGTAGCCCTTGCCGTCCATTGTCTTACGGGTGGTAGGGGACCGTGGGGCCCTTGTAGCCGGCGTCGACGATCGCCTGCACGACGTTCTGAGGGCTCTGGAAGCCGTAGCTGACCGAAGCGGCAGGATTGCCCTGGCTGAGCCGCTTCGGCTTCAGCACGACCAGCGCCGGCACGCGATCGAGGTCGACCCCCTGCGCGACCGCCGCATAGCGGGCGACCTTGCCGGCAGGGACGACAAAGATGGCGACGCCCCGGAGGCCGGCGAGCGGCGCGACCGCGGCGGCGACCATACGGTCGTCGATCCCGCCGTCGCGGACGAAGAGGAGGACCACCGTCTTATCCGCGGACCAGGCGGCGGTGACCGCACGGGGGAGCGGAGGGGCGGCGGCTGCGACCGCGGCCGGCGACGCTGGAGGGGCGGCCGGAGTTCCCGTGGGAGTGGTGACGGTCGCCGTCACCGAGGCTGTACCGGCAGGGGTCTCGAGGGTGGCCGAGCTGGTGGTGGTCGTCGAGCTGGAGTCGCCGCCTCTGCCCCCCATCGAGGACATCGCGAAGACGCCGGCGAGCACCAGCAGGACGCCGACCAAGGCGACCTGAGCGAGCGGATTGCTGTTGAGCTTTTCCCTCATCGAACGTTCGCTTACTAGCTCGACAGCTCAGGACGAGACCTTGAGCGGTGGGAAGCGGCGTTGCGGCGCCGCAAGCGAAATCTCAGCAGCTGGCGTTGGGCGGCGAAGCGGTCGCCCCGATGCACTCGACGTAGGACTGGCGCGCGAAGATCGTCGCGCCACCGATCTGGGGGGGTACGAAGCCGGGGTCTTGTTTGATGATCGCGTTGTTGTTCAGATGGACCGTTTTGCCTGCCATCGCACCGGTGAAGGTCGCGTTGTTTCTTATCTCGATGTCCGTGTTGGGACCGTAGAGGACCATCTCCGCATTGCCCGCGTTGTTGGACCAGTAGGCATAGGTCTGGATGTTCGGTGAGCCCAGCAAGTAGAAGCCCGGCATATCGAATTGGCCTCTAGAGAACTGGTAGCCCGTTGCCGAGATGTCGGAGTTGTTATCGACATGGATCTGGTGAGCGCCCGCCGTAAGGCCGCAGTTCTCAGGGGTATCGAAGAAAATCCGCACGTGGGCGCCATTGCCCATGATGAGGTGCGAGTTGTTGTCCAGTAAGAGCGAGCAGACGAAGTAGTCGCCGCCAGTCAAGGTAAGGGTTGCCCCGTTGTCTACCGTGATCGCCCGGGAACTCAACGGGCTTGCGGGATAGGTTTTTCCCTGCTTGTCGACGAAGTTGTCAAGCTGGCAACCGACCGGATTGTTGGTTGATCTGCACTTGACCAGCCGGTAGTTGGAGTTGTTGGTCGCGATGTCGGTCGGCATTAAGGTGCTGACCGCGGGCAGCGTAAGGTTGCCTGAGGTAATCGAGTAGCCGTTGCACGGCTCGTAATCGGGGGGGTCGATTCTTCTTCCAACCCCGTAGCGGATGTTGCCGGGGCAGACGCTGGCGTTGTTTTTGATGGTGACGTCGCCGTTGGTGCCGATGCTGACACGGATGTCGGCGTTGTTGTCGAGGCTGATGCTGTCCCGGCCGATCACCCCCTCGGCGCTGAAGGCGCTTCCGACCGTGGTCGTTCTGAAGGAGACAGCGATGCGGCGGCTGACAACGCCATCGGTGCCGGTCGAGACGACGCTCGTCGTCCCACCGGTGACGAACGGAGAGGTCCGGTAGGAGTAAGTTGAGCTGCCGACGGTCCCCGAAATAGCCGGACACCAGCCGTCGGCGGAGACACTGGAGAGGGTCAGTGTGCTGCCGCTGACGCCCAGGCAGGGCGTCGAGCTGTTCAACGCGTTTGCGTACCGGTTGAGGCGCATCATCGCGACACTTGCCCCGGCGTCGGCCACGGCGATCGCGCTCTTCGAGTCCTGGTCGCGAGAGGTTCCGCGCTGGGTGTCGACCGAGGCCATCACGGCGGCGCTGGCCAGGCCGAAGCTGGCGATAATCGCGAAGAGGGCGGTTGGCAGCGCCATGCCGCGCTCGCCCTTGGCGAGCAGGCACAGGCGGCGGCGCAATCGACCGAAGAGGGTCATCGCAGCTTGATCGACGCTCACGCGCATCTCCTTAAGTCGTGCAGGCTCGCGGCCTCTCCCGGCCGGACGCTCGTACTAATGCGTCGGCTGAGCGGCGACCTGCTCGATGCCGCTTGCGCGCTGGCCGCCAGCGGCCAGCATCAGCTTGAAGTCGTGCGGGCTGGAGGCGTATTCGAGCGCCACTTCCTCCGTGACGCGACCCTCCATCACGTAGCCGAGCAATGACTGGTCGAAGGTCCGCATCCCGTAGTACTCGCCCTCGGCGATGACCTCGGTGATCTTGCCGGTCTCCTCTGGGTTGAGGATCAGGTCCTGGACCCGGCCGGTGACGACCAACACCTCGGAGGCGGGGACGCGCCCGTCGCCGGTCACGTCGGGGACCAGCCGCTGGGCGATCGCCCCCCGCAGGGTCGAGGAAAGCATCACCCGCGCCTGGTGCTGGAGGTGCGGCGGGAAGAAGTCGATGATCCGGTTGATCGTCTCGGTCGCGTCCAGGGTGTGGACGGTTGAGAGCACCAGGTGGCCGGTCTCCGCCGCGGAGAGCGCCGTGCGCACGGTTTCCTCGTCGCGCATCTCCCCGATCAGGATCACGTCGGGGTCCTGGCGCAGGACGCGCCGCATCGCGCGGCCGAAGCTGATCGTGTCGGAGCCGACCTCGCGCTGGTTGACGATCGAGCGTTTGTCGGGATGCAGGTACTCGATCGGGTCCTCGAGCGTGACGACGTGCCGCGCCCGGGTCTGGTTGATGTGATCGATCATCGCCGCCAGCGTCGTCGACTTGCCCGAACCGGTGGTGCCGGTGACGAGGATGATCCCGCGCTGCTCTTCGGCCAGGCTGCGGACGACCTCGGGCAGGCCGAGGTCGTCGATCGAGCGGATCTCGAAGGGGATGGCGCGGCAGACGATCGAGATCGTGCCGCGCTGCTTGAACGTGTTGACGCGGAAGCGGGCGACGCCCGGAATCGCGTAGGAGAAGTCCGCCTCCCCGTCCTGCTCGAACTCAGTCAGCGAGCGCACCTCGGCGATGTCGTGGAACGCCTTCTCGGTGTCCTCGGCGCTCAGCTCGCCGTGGCCCTCGAGGTGCGACAGCTCGCCGTGAACACGGACGATCGGCGGCGAGGCGACCTTGACGTGCAGGTCGGAGCCCTCCCGCTCGACGAGCGTGCGCAGCGCTGAATCGATATCGAACATCCCGGCCTGTATCGGCTGTGGATGCCTAACGCCTTAGCGCTGAGGGCGTGCCTGGCAAGGACGCAGGGAGCGTGGCGTGCTCCGCACGCGAGCGACCGAGGACACCGCCAGGCGCGTCCTCAGGTGACTTCGCGCAGTTTTTGGGCCTCGCCCAGGGACTGCAGCTTCTTCAGCGACTGATTCTCGATCTGCCGGATCCGCTCGCGCGTCACGTTGAAGGTACGGCCCACCTCGTCCAGCGTGCGCGGGTGCTCGCCGCCGAGCCCGTAGCGCAGCTCCAGCACGCGGCGCTCGCGGTAGGAGAGGTTCTCCAGCGCCTCCTTCAGCGCCTCTTTGGTAAGCAGGTCGGCCGCCCGGTCGAACGGGGACTCGGCCTTCTCGTCGGCGATGAACTGGCCGAACTCGGACTCCTCCTCGTCGCCGACCGGCTTCTCCAGGCTGACGGGGGCCTGCGCGGAGCGCTTGATCGAGTCGACTTCCTCCGGGTCGATCCCCGTCACGTCGGCGATCTCCTCCGGGGTCGGCTCGCGGCCCAGTTCGGTGACCAGCTTGCGCTCGGCGCGGCCGATCTTGTTCAGCTTCTCCACGACGTGGACCGGGATGCGGATCGTGCGCGCCTTGTCGGCGAGCGCGCGGGCGATCGCCTGGCGGATCCACCAGGTCGCGTACGTGGAGAACTTGAACCCCTTTCGGTAGTCGAACTTCTCCGCCGCGCGGACCAGACCCAGCGTCCCCTCCTGGATCAGATCGAGGAAGGGCAGGCCCTGATTGCGGTAGTTCTTGGCGATCGAAACGACCAGCCGAAGGTTCGACTCGACCATTCTCTGCTTCGCGTCGAGGTCGCCGCGCTCGATCCGCTTCGCCAGGTCGACCTCCTCCTGGGCGGTCAGCAGCCGCACTTTGCCGATGTCCTTGAGGAACAACTGCAGCGAGTCGGTCGTCATGTCCGGTTTCAGGTCCAGCGCCTGTCTCTGGCGGCGCCGGCCTTTCTTGCCGGTGTCGATCGGCAGCGCGTCGGCCGCGGCTTTCTGCGCCGGGTCCATGTCCTCGACGAGCTCGATCCCCGACTTCTCGAGGTGCCCGTAGAGGTCCTCGACGTCGGACTCGTCGAGGTCGACCTCCGACACCGCGGAGGCGACATCGCCGAAGGTCAGTACACCGAGCTGCTGCCCACGCGTGATCAGCCCTTTGACTTCTTCAAGTTCCTGAAGCTCAGCTACCAGCATCCGTCTCTACTCATTCCCTTGCTCTAGGTGGTTTAGTCCTGCCCATGAATGCCATCGCAGGCAAAAAGTCTCGAAAAAGCGGACCAACGACGTGGTCCGCGAAGTAAATAGGCGCTGCGATGGCCCAGGGGCGGGCGCTTGAAACCTCAAACGTCTGTTCGCATGGTAGTCGCTTCAGTTTGTGAAGTCAAGCCCTGATGCCCGATTCCCTGCGACACCCCCGCCCCTGGCTGCGCGCCTTCTGGCAGCGCGCCTATCGCGAGAACGTCACCGGCCTCTCGGCGATGGTCGCCTACAACCTAATGCTGGCCGTCTTCCCCTTTGCGCTGCTGGTTCTCTTCGTCTTCGGACAGGTGCTGAAGATCGGCGGCGTCGAGGCGAGCGTCCTCGACGACCTGCAGCGCCTCTTCCCCAATGTGGAGCAGGGAACGCTGGCCGACGTGCTGATGCGGATCGAGGACAACTCGACGACGATCGGGATCGCGGCCTTCCTGGGCTCGCTGTGGATCGGCGCCTCCTTCTGGGGGGCGATGGACACTGCCTTCTGCCGCATCTACCACGTCGAGTGCCGCGGCTGGGTCGAGCAAAAGCGCTTCTCCTTCACGATGCTCGTCGTCGTCCTGCTCTTCATCGCCGCCAGCATCTTCCTGCCGGCGATGGAGGGGGCGCTCGTCTCCAGCACCGACAGGCTGCCCTTCGGGCTCTCCAACATCAAGGCGATCGACACGGTGCTGCTGCTCTCCGCCGCCCTCATCATCACCTTCCTGATCTGCTGCGTGATCTTCTGGGCGGTGCCGAAAGGGCACATGCCCTGGCGGGCGGTCTGGCCGGGGGCGGCCTTCGTCACCGTGACGGCCGGCCTCGCCAACTGGCTCTTCCCCTTCTACCTCGCCAACGTCTCCAACCTCTCGCGCTTCGGCTCCACCCTGGGCTTCATCCTCATCACCCTGATCTGGTTCTACGCGCTCAGCCTGGCACTGATGGCCGGCGCGGTGATCAACTCGCTGCGCCACGAGCTGCATGACACGGGCGAGATGCCCTACGCGAAGCGGGAGTCGGCTCCGTGCTCGGAGTGCTAGCCGTAGCGCTCGCCTGTTATCTCGCGGAGCTTGGCGCGGTCGTGGGTGGCCTGGATGCGGCGGACCGTGCCTGAGCGGGAGCGCATGACGAGGGATTCGGTGGTGGCGCCGGGGCCGCGGTAGCGGACGCCCTGCAGGACGTCGCCGTCGGTGACGCCGGAGGCGGAGAAGAAGACGTCCTCGCCGGAGCAGAGGTCGTTGCTGGTGAGGACGCGGTCGAGGTCGTAGCCGGCGTCGAGCGCCGCGCTCCGCTCCTCTTCGTCGCGGGGCCAGAGGCGGCCCAGCAGCTCTCCCCCCATCGACTTCAGCGCCGCGGCGGAGAGGACGCCCTCGGGAGTGCCGCCGATCCCCCAGAGCAGGTCGACCGGAGAGCGGTCGCTGACCGCGAGCAGGGCGGCGGAGACATCGCCGTCGGTGATCAGGCGGATGCGGGCGCCTGCCTCGCGGACTTCCTTCATCGCCTCTTCGTGGCGGGGGCGATCGAGCATCACGACGGTGACGTCGCCGATGCTGCCGCCCTTGCGCTCGGCGACCAGCTTCAGGGTCTCGGGAAGGGGCCGGTCGAGGTCGAGCAGGTCGGCGATCTCCGTGCCGCCGGCCATCTTCTCCATGTAGACGCAGGGGCCCGGGTCGAACATCGTGCCCCGCTCGGCGAGGGCGATGACCGCGAGGGCGCTGGGCATGCCGAGCGCACAGAGCCGCGTCCCCTCCAGCGGGTCGACGGCGATGTCGACGACCGGCGGACTGCGGTCGCCGATCTCCTCGCCGTTGTAGAGCATCGGGGCCTCGTCCTTTTCCCCCTCGCCGATCACGACGATGCCGTCCATCGGCACCGAGTCGAGCACGAAGCGCATCGCGTCGACGGCAGCCTGGTCGGCGGCGATCTTGTCGCCCCGCCCGACCCAGCGCGCAGCGGCCAGCGCCGCCGCCTCGGTAACCCGCACCAGCTCCAGCGCGAGGTTGCGGTCGGGCTTGGCCCCCGAGCGCACGTCGTGAGAGATGACCCCCATCGGATCGGAGGCTATAGGGTCGCAGCGTGGCTGAACGGTGGGGATTGACGTTGCCTTTGCCGGGGCTTTCGCTTGCCGATCACAAGGAGCATGTGAAGCGGGCAGAGGCGGTTGGGTACACGGATCTCTGGAGCGGGGAGACGAACGGGCCGGATGGGTTTACGCCGCTGGCGCTGAGCGCGGCGTGGACGGAGGGGGCGCGGCTGGGGACCGGGATCGTCGGAGTGTTCCAGCGCGGGCCGGCGCTGCTTGCCCAGGAGGCGGCGGCACTGGCAAGCGCTTCGCAGGGACGCTTCGTGCTGGGAATCGGCTCCTCCTCGGACCGGATCGTCGAGGGCTGGAACGAGATCCCCTTCGAGCGGCCGCTGAGCAAGGTCCGCGAGACCCTGGAGTTCCTGCGGGTGGCGCTCGACGGCGAGCGCACCACCACCGGCTTCAAGCTGGAGACAGCGCCCGCCGAACGGGTACCCATCGTGCTGGCGGCGCTGCGCGGCAAGATGCTCGAGCTGGCGGTCGAGCGCGCCGACGGCGCCTTCACCAACTTCCTGCCGCTGGGTGGGCTGCCGAAGGTGGCCGCCCAGCTTGAGGGCGCGCCGGAGGACTTCGAGCTGCTCTGCCGCTTCTTCTGCCTGCCGGGCGAGCGAGAACAGGTCGAACCGCTGGCCCGCTTCATGTTCTCCTCCTACATCACGGTTCCCGTCTACGCGGCCTTCTACCGCTGGCTCGGCTACGGCGACGAGATCGACGCGATGGTCGCCGCCTGGGAGTCTGGCGACCGCCAGGCCGCCGCGGCCGCCGCTCCTTGGGACCTGATCGAGGAGATGTTCATCTTCGGCACTCCAGAGGAGATGAAGGAGCGGATCGCGGCCTTCGTCGAGGGCGGCATCACCCTGCCGATCCTCACCCCGATCACGACTCCGGACAAGCTCGGAGAAACGATCGAGGCGTTGGCGCCCTAAGCCGCCCCGGCAAGCGACAGCGCATAGTCGGCGGCCTCGTCGGTGAACCAGCCGTTCAGCTCCAGGCCAGCCTCCTCATAGACCCCCTCGAGCCGCTCGCGGGTGAACTTCGAGGAGATCTCGGTGCGCATCTCCTCGCCGGCGGCGAACTCGACGGTCAGGTCGAGGCCGTCGACGCGCACGGTTTGGTCGGCGAGGGAACGCAGGCGGATGTCCATCCGGGCCTCGTCGCCGTCGTAGCGGGCGACGTGCTCGAAGGCGTCGAGGTCGAAGTCGGCGCCCAGCTCGCGGTTCAGCACCCGCAGCACGTTCTTGTTGAACTTGGCGGTGACCCCCTGCGAGTCGTCGTAGGCGGCCTCGAGGCGACCCGGCTCCTTGACCAGGTCGGTACCTAGCAGGATCCGATCCTCGGGGCTAAGCAGCGTCGCCAGCCTGGAGAGGAACTCGCGCCTGGCCTCCGGATAGAGGTTGCCGATCGTGCCGCCGAGGAAGGCAATCAGCCGTCCCCCTCCCCCGTTTGGGATCCGCTCCAAGTCGTGCTCGAAGTCGCAGACCAGGCCGCGGACGGAGAGGCCCGGGTACTCCTCGACCAGGCACTGCGCCGTTTCGTGGGTGATCTCCTCGGAGATGTCGACCGGAACATAGGTACGCAGGCACTCGGCGTCGCGCATCGCGCTCAGCAGGTGACGGGTCTTGGCGGCTGAGCCGGAACCAAGCTCGACGAGCGTCTCCGGCTCGCCAGCGGCAGCGACGATCTCGGCGGAGCGATCCGCAAGGATCGAGCGCTCGGCCCGGGTCGGGTAGTACTCAGGCAGCTCGGTGATCCGCTCGAAGAGCTGTGAGCCGCGCTCGTCGTAGAAGTACTTGGGCGCCAGCTCCTTGGGGTCGGCGGAGAGGCCGAGGCGGACGTCGCGCGCCATCGTCGCGCCGCCGTTGGCGGCCAGGTGGACCTCGATCGCGATCTGGTCGGTCGTCGTCATGCGTCCCTCGCGCAGCGGAGGCCGGCAAAGATCTGGCGGCGCTCCGACAGGTCCCAGTTGCGGAAGCTGGGCCGGATCACGTCGCGGTGGGTCGCCCACGAGCCGCCCCGCAGCACCTTGTACTCGTCGCCGAAGAAGACCTCCGAGTACTCCGGGTAGGGGAATGCCTTGAAGCCGGGATAGGGCAGGAAGTCCGAGCTGGTCCATTCCCAAACCTCGCCAACAGCATGCAAGTGGGGGCTAGCGACCTCCCATTCCTGCTCGGTCGGCAGCCGCTTGCCCGCCCAGCGGGCGAAGGCGTCTGCCTCGTGCCAGGAGACGTGGACGACGGGACGGCTCAAGTCAATCGCTTCCCGCCTACCCATGGCGGCGTCCACCCAATCGCCCTCGGCGTCGCGCTCCCAGTAAAGCGGTGGCTCGGCGCCGGTCTCTTCCATGAACCGGGCATACGCGCCGTTGGTGACGGGAGTTCGATCGATCTCGAAGGGAGCCAGCTCGACCGTGTGGCGGGGGCGCTCGTTGTCGTAGGCGAAGCCCTCGGCGGGCGCCCCGATCTCGCACTCGCCGTCCTCGATCCGAATCACCTCCCCTCCGCCGAGTTTGAGGTTAGTGGCGCTATCCGCAACTAAGCTCAAACTCACTGGGGGATCGAGACTCGACGAGAGTTCATAGCCGTCGACCATCTGCAGGAGCTGCAGCATCGTCTCGTTGTGCTGGAGCTCGTGGGCGATCAGCATCTCGTAGACAAAACCGCCGCGCAGCAGGGGGTCTTCCGCGTCTTCGCCGATCTTGACTTCGTCCAGCACATCGAGGGTGCGCTCGCGGACGTCCGCCAGGTAGGAGCGCAGCTCGGCGTCGCGCAGGATCGGCAGCTCGCCGCGGGTCTTGCGCGGGTTCTCGATCGCGTCGTAGAAGCGGCCCAGCTCACCATGCAGGGGATCACGGCCGCCGATCGTCCGCACCAGCCACAGCTCTTCGAAGTTGGCGATGTGCCCCAGGTCCCAAGCCAGCGGGCTGAGGATCGGCGAGTAGACGGTGTTGAGCTGCTCGTCGTCAAGCGGCTCAATCAGCTCAAAAGTGCGCTCGCGCGCCTCCGCGAGCCGTTCCGCGATCGCTTCCTTGGAGATTGCCGTCACCCCGGTGGCGATCCGCAAACCCTAGACGATCGGTTCAGAAACCTTGTGCAATTCCGCTCATTCGGTGCCCTCGGCCTCCGGATTGCGCCAGACCTCCTTCGTCCACGGCGCTCCGATCGCGAAGTCGGGCACTTTGCCGGAGGCGACGATCCTCTCGAGTGGGATCAGATGAACCGAAGCGCTTGGGGTCCTGCGGTCGCGATTCGATGACGCCTTGGCGTTCCCGGCGTGGCTGCCGCCGGACACGTAGAGCCAACTTGTCTCCGGCCCCCAACCGTGACGGCGACGGATGCCAACCCACTCGCTGATCGCTCGCAGGGGCGAGATACCGGCATCCGAGATCCAATTTCCCTTTGACAGCTCGTAGTTGTAGCCGTGATGGGAGGAGGCGCGCTGGTCGATGCTGCCGTCGGGGCGGATGCGGAACTGCACGCTCTCCCAGTCGTCCTCATGGAAGCCCTTGCGGCCGATGATCGGGACGCCGCGCAGGGTGGCGCTGTCCGCGTAGTAGGTCCAGTACTGGACGTAGAGGTTGCCGGCGCGCTCGCCGGAGCAGTCCGCACCCGCCGCCTCAGTTCTCTCGGCCTCTCCCGCGCGGCAGTCGACGACGTGGACGAAAGCGGCGAGGGGCAGGCCTCTCTGCGTGCGGCGCACCAGACCCTCGTCGGGCGCGTCGCCGCAGTTGGTGCTGTGGCAGCGGCGGAAGTTGACCGGCACGGCCTTCGAGCCATCCTCGAAGAGGATGCTCGGCATGTGGCGGTTGGCGAGCTTGCCGACCTCGGTGCCGTAGGCGGCGATCAGGTGCGGCTCGTCGCCGCAGCTGTCGGCCATCGACACCGCGCAGAGAATCTTCTCGAAGACCGAGTCGGCCAGCGCCGTGCCCGGCACCCGCACTCCCGCCGCCAGCATGCCGACCAGGAGCAGGGAGACAAGCGACAGCATCCCCACCCACTCGATCGTCGACTGCCCCCGCTCGCAGCGCATGCGAGGACGCTAGGAGCCGCGCGGTTACGCGTGTGCGCCTCAGGTCAAGAAAGGCGCGCGGCGCTGTGACGAATCAGAGGTTTTGGATTTCCGCGGCGATGTCGGCCGCGGCCTGCTTCGCGTCAGCGAACAGCATCGAGGTGTTCGGCTCGTAGAAGAGGTCGTTGTCGATGCCGGCGAAGCCGGGGCTGAGCGAGCGCTTGATCACGATCACCTGCTGGGCTTCGTCGACCTCGATGATCGGCATCCCGGCGATCGGGCTGTTGGGATCGTTCTTGGCGGCGGGGTTGGTGACGTCGTTGGCCCCGACCACGACCGCGACGTCGGTGCGCGACATCTCGGGGTTGATCTCCTCCATCTCCTTCAGCTGCTCGTAGGGCACGTCGGCCTCGGCCAGGAGAACGTTCATATGGCCGGGCATACGACCCGCGACCGGGTGGATCGCATAGTTGACGGTGATGCCGCGCTTCTCCAGCTCGTCGCCGACTTCCTTGATCGCGTGCTGGGCCTGGGCGACCGCAAGGCCGTAGCCGGGCACGATCACGACCGAGTCGGCGTAGGCGAGCTTGATCGCCGCGTCCTGGGCGCCGATCGAGGTGTGGGGGCGCTCCTCCGTGGACCCGCCGCCTCCTGACGGCGCGCCGCCGAAGCCGGCGAAGAGGACGTTGCCGACCGAGCGATTCATCGCGGTCGCCATCTCCATCGTCAGGATCGTCCCCGAGGAGCCGACCAGGGTGCCGGCGACGATAAGCGCCACGTTGTCCAGCGCGAATCCGGCGGCCGCCGCCGAGAGACCGGTGAAGGCGTTGAGCAGGGAGATCACCACCGGCATGTCGGCGCCGCCGATCGGGAGCACGACGAGGTTGCCCAGCACCCCGGCGGCGATCAGGACGGCGACGAACAGCGCCTGCGAGGGATCGTCGTTGTTGATCGCCAGGTTGACGCAGGCGGCGACGATCCCGATCAGCAGCAGCGCGTTGATCACCTGCTGGCCGGGGACGGCAAGCGGCCGGGTCGGGATCAGGTCCTGGAGCTTGGCGAAGGCGATGTTCGACCCCCAGAAGGAGACCGAGCCGACCACGGCGGCGAAGAGAATCGGAATTAGCTCGTCGAGGGGAATCTCCTCCCCCAGCGAGATTCCGTGGCGGATCTCCGACCAGGCGATCAGGGCGACGGCGCCGCCGCCGACCCCGTTGTAGAGAGCGACCATCTGAGGCATCTCGGTCATCTGGACGCGGATCGAGGCGACGACGCCGACCGCGGTGCCGATCGCCAGCCCGCCGATGATCAGACCCCAGTTGCCGATCCCGTCGAGCAGCAGAGTCGTCACCACGGCGATCGCCATGCCGGCGGCGGCGATCAGGTTGCCCTGCTTGGCGGTGGTCGGGTGGGTGCCGCGGCGGACGCCGAGGATGAACAGCGAGAATGCGACGATGTAGAGCGCGATGGAGGCGTCGCCGCCCGGCTCGAGCACGGCAGGGGCGATCACGAGCTGTCCTTCCCGTCGCCCTCCGCCTTTGGCTTCGGCTTGCGGGAGAACATTCCCAGCATCCGGTCGGTGACCATGAAGCCGCCGACGACGTTGATCGTGCCGAAGGCGATCGCGATCACGCCGATGATCTGCTCGAGCGGGTCGTTGGCGAAGCCGACGACGATCAGCCCGCCCAACATCACGATCCCGTGGATCGCGTTGGTCTGGGACATCAGCGGGGTGTGCAGGGTGGTCGGCACCTTCGAGATCACCTCGAAGCCGACGAAGGCAGCGAGCACGAAGATGGTGATCTCGATCATCAGGTCCATTACTTCGCCGCCCTCTCGTCGCGGATCTCGCCGCCCTTGACGATGCAGGCCGCGGCGACGATGTCGTCCTCGAAGTCCACGTTCACCCGACCCTCATCGTCGATCAGCAGCCCGAGCAGGTTCTCCAGGTTCTTGGCGTAGAGCTGGGATGCGGGGGCGGGCATCTCGCTCGCCAGGTTGCGCGGGCCGATCACCTTGACGCCGTTCTCGATCACGGTCTCCCCCGCCCGCGTCAGCTCGCAGTTGCCGCCGGTCTCGGCGGCGAGGTCGACGACCACCGAGCCGGGCGCCATGCCGCGCACCGCGTCGGCGGTGATCAGCAGCGGCGCCGGGCGGCCGGGGATCGCGGCGGTGGTGATGACGATGTCTTGTCTGGCGGCGTTCTCCCCGAGCGCGTCGCGCACCTGGGCGTTCTCCTCCTCGGTGAGCGGCCGGGCGTAGCCCCCCTCGCCCTCGGCGTCGGGGATGAAGTCCAACTCCAGCGGCCGGCCACCGAGCGAGGCGATCTGCTCCCAGGCGGCGCGGCGGATGTCGAAGCCGGTGACGATCGCGCCCAGTCGCTTGGCGGTGGCGACCGCCTGCAGGCCGGCGACGCCGGCGCCGAGCACAAGGACCTTGGCGGGTGGGACCGTGCCCGCGGCGGTGGTCATCATCCCGAAGAAGCGACCCGACTCGCGGGCGGCGATCAGGGTCGCCGCGTAGCCGGCGGCGGCGGCCTGCGAGGAGAGCGCGTCCATCGCCTGGGCGCGCGTCGTGCGCGGGATCGCCTCCATCGCGAAGGCGGTGACCCCGGCGGCGGCGAGCGCCTTGTTGGTCTCGGCCGAGGTCCAGGGCGCCAGGTGGCCGATCAGGAGCTGGCTGGAGCTGAGCTTCGCGATCTCCTCGGTGGAAGGGACGGCGACGCGAAGGACCACGTCGGCGCCCCAGGTAACGTCGGCTTCGCCGACCTCCGCCCCGGCCTCCTCGTACTGGGAGTCGGGATGCCCGGCTTCCTCGCCGGCGCCGCGCTCGACCAGCACGTCGACGTGCTCGTTCTTCTTCAGGGACGCGACTACGTCAGGGATCAGCGCGACCCGGCGCTCCCCCCCAGCCGTCTCTTTCGGGACTACGATCTTCATCAAAAGCCGCGAGAGCCTATGACAAGCGGCTAGGCCGGTGTCTGGACGCCCGCGATGTCGGCGAGGCGTTCAAGCGTGTGGAGTTGTTCCGCCCGGTCGACGTGCACGGGAGAGACGATCAGCCGGTCGATGCCCGCGGCGCGGAAGCGCTCGATCCGTTCGGTGACCTCATCCTCAGTTCCCACCAGCGAGGTCGCTTCGACGATCTCGTCGGGCATCGCTTCGAAGGCGCCGGCCCGATCGCCGTCCTGGAAGCGGCGCTGCACCTCGTCGGCGACCTCGCCGAAGCCGAAACGGTGCGCCAGGTCGACGTAGAAGTTGGTCTTGCGGCTGCCCATGCCGCCGAAGTAGAGGACGAGCCCGGCCTTGACGACGCTCTTCGCAGCCTCCTGATCGCCGTCGATCGCTACCTGCAGCGACGGGGAGACCTCGAGGTCGGAGCGCTGCCGACCGCCCTTCGCGAACCCCGCCTCCAGGTGCTCGCCCCAGGTCTGCTCGAAGGCGTCGACGCTGAAGAAGATCGGGATCCAACCGTCGCAGATCTCCGCCGCCAGCTCCACCGATTTGCGGCCGATCGCCCCGACGAAGACGGGAATGCTGTTGCGCTCCGGGTGGAAGTTGAGCTTCAGCGCCTTGCCCTCGCCCCCGGGCAGCGGCAGCCGGTAGTGCTCCCCCTGGTGATCGAGCGGGCCCTCGCGGGCGATGATCTCCCGCACGACCTCGATGTACTCGCGGGTCCGCCCCCAGGGCTTCGCGTAAGGCACGCCGTACCAGCCCTCGGAGACCTGCGGCCCGGAGGGGCCGAAGCCGAACATGAAGCGGCCGCCGGAGAGCTTGTCGATCGTCGCGCCGGCCATCGCCGCGGCAGCGGGCGGGCGCGCCGGCACCTGCATGATCGCGGCGCCGAGCTTGATCGTCGTCGTCTGCGGCGCCAGCCAGGCGAGCACGCTGACCACGTCGGAGCCGTATGACTCGGCCACCCAGACCGACTCGAAGCCGGCTCCCTCCGCCGCCTGCACGACCTCGACCGCGTCCTCCCCGGCGGGGCCGATTCCCCAGTAGCCGAGGTTTATCCCGAGCTTCAGAGCCATCCGGCTCGCACCCTATTGAATACTCGTCATGGCCACCGCCACTGCAGCGATCGAGCAGGGCCTCACAAGCTCCGAGGCGGCGGCGCGGCTGCGCAAGCTCGGGCCGCCGCCGGAGACATCGTCGCGCTCGGTCTCCAGCATCGTCGCGGGAAACGTCTTCACGCTGTTCAACGCGATCATCGGCGTCTTCTTCGTGCTGATCCTCTCGCTGGGGCTGTTCGCCGACGCGGTCTTCGGCCTGATCGCGATCATCAACTCCTACATCGGCATCCGCCAGGAGCTGAAGGCGAAGCGCACCCTCGACGAGCTGGCGGTACTGGTGGCGCCGCAGGCCAAGGTCGTGCGCGACGGCGCCGAGCTGAGCCTGCGAGCTGAGGAGATCGTCCCGGGCGACGTCGTTCGCGTCGAGCCGGGCGACCAGCTGGTCGCCGACGGCGATGTGATCGCGAGCCGCGGCATGACGCTGGACGAGTCGCTGCTGACGGGGGAGGCCGACGGGGTGCGCAAGGGCGCCGGCGAGCGGGTGCTCTCGGGATCCTTCTGCATCTCCGGCTCGGGCCACTACCTGGTCGACGCCGTGCGGGATGAGAGCTACGCCGGGCGGCTGGCCGGTGAGGCGAAGGCCTTCCGCCATCCGCCCTCGCCGCTGCAGGGGGAAGTGAACAGGGTGATCGTCGCCTGCACCTGGGCGATGGTGCCGCTCGCGGCGCTCCTCCTTCTCACCCTCAACGTCCGCAACGTCGACCTGGTCGAAGCAGCGCAGACGGCGACCGCGGGGCTGGTGACGCTGATCCCCGAGGGGCTGGTGCTGCTGATGAGCGTCACCTTCGCGGTGGCGGCGGTGCGGCTGGCCCGCAACGACACGCTGGTCCAGCAGATGAGCGCGACCGAG
>Ga0075423_10000557_pt1 | contig 30377 bp, 5 predicted proteins | sample SoiMethybrSBSTD2_FD_80114 | JGI IMG/M metagenome (GOLD analysis project Ga0075423, IMG submission 80114) | Bulk soil microbial communities from a Populus tree surrounding site in Tennessee, USA - Soil MetaG P. TD hybrid SBSTD2 | ecosystem: Environmental > Terrestrial > Soil > Tree plantation...
CCGGGTTCGAACAGCGTCTGCCCAATCTTCAGTTTAAGTCGCAGGGAGTAGAGACCGAGGCAGCGAAGTTTGATCTGACTTTATCGGTGTGCGAGTCAGAAGCAGGCTTGAGTTTCTCGTTGGAATACAACACTGACCTGTTCAATGCGGAGACCGCGGAGCGACTAGTCAAGCACTGGATCAACGTGCTGCAGGCAGTGAGCGCGGACCCGACACAGCGGATCAGTGAAGTGCCGCTGCTGAGTGTCGAAGAGCGGCAGCAACTGTTGAGCGAGTGGAACCAGACGGCGGTGGAGTACGTGCGTGAGAAGCGGGTGCACGAACTGATAGCCGAGCAGAGTGCGTTGCGGCCGGAAGCGATTGCCGTAATCTGCAATGACGAAAGGTTGAGCTATGCAGAGTTGAACGGTCGTGCCAATCAGCTTGCGCGATATCTGCAAGGGCGGGGTGTGGGAACAGAGACCGTGGTCGGGATCTGCGTGGAGCGGTCGGTGGAGATGATGGTGGGGCTGCTGGCGGTGCTGAAAGCCGGCGCTGCCTATCTGCCTTTGGATCCTGATTACCCGGCGAAACGTCTGGAGTTCATGATTGCAGACTCGCAGGCGCCAGTGCTGCTGACACAGGCGAGACTACAAGGCAGGTTGACAGTTCCCGAGCAGACGAGAGTCGTGAACATAGATCATGACTGGACCGAGATCGCAGCCGAGAACGCGGCGGAAGTCAAAACGGAAAGCGAAGCCGGAAACCTGGCTTATGTGATCTACACCTCGGGTTCAACGGGCGAGCCGAAAGGGGTGATGATCAGTCACGGGAACGTGATGAACTTCGTGACTGGAATGGATATAGTGCTGGGCCAGCAGCAGGATCCCGGCGTCTGGTTAGCAGTGACGAGCATCTCGTTCGACATCTCGGTGCTCGAATTGTTGTGGACGCTGGCACGTGGTTACGAAGTCGTGATCCACGTTGGCGATAAGGATAATTCAATTCCTGCATTGCTCGAACGACATGGTGTAACGCACATGCAGTGTACGCCGTCACTGGCGACGGTGCTGGCTGCTGACGGAGACTCGCTAAGAACGCTGTCATCGCTGGATACACTATTGCTCGGCGGTGAAGCGCTGCCAACCACCCTTGCCCAGCAACTATATGTCTCCTCCCCCGCCTCGATCCTCAACATGTACGGCCCGACTGAGACCACCATCTGGTCTTCGACGTATCGACTCACCGGTTCACTCCGCACGATTCCGATTGGCAGTCCCATCGCCAACACGCAACTGTATGTGCTGGACCAGCACTTGTCACCAGTGCCGGTGAATGTGGCCGGGGAACTGTACATCGGTGGCGAGGGAGTGGTGCGTGGTTACCAGCAGCGGCCCGAGCTGACAGCGTCGCGTTTCATTCCCGATCCGTTCAGCACGCGACCGGGGGCGCGACTGTATCGCACGGGTGACGTCGCGCGGTTTAGAACCGATGGTCTGGTGGAGTATCTGGGACGCGCCGACCATCAGTTGAAGCTACGCGGCTACCGCATTGAGTTGGGTGAGATCGAAGCGGTATTGGCCACTCATGCAGCGGTGCAGGAATGCGTAGTGGTGGCGCAAGGCGATGCAGATGACGTGCGATTGGTCGCATATGTTGTGATGCAGGCGGGCCAGTCACTAAACGAGAGCGAGTTGCGACAGCATGCGCGCGAGCGATTGCCGCAGTACATGGTCCCGTCAGTCTTCATGGTGATCGACAAGATGCCGTTGACCGCGAACGGGAAGGTAAACAGACGTGCCCTGCCCGAGGTTGAGGCGAGTCGCGCAGAGTTGGGGAGAGAGTACGAAGCTCCGCGGACAGAGACGGAAGAGACGCTGGTAAGCATTTGGAGAGAAGTGTTGAACGTGGAGCAGGTTGGGATTCATGACAACTTCTTCGAGTTGGGAGGTCACTCGCTGCTTGCCGTTCGCTTGCTGTCGCGCGTGCGCGAGAGCTTTAGCGTGGAGCTGCCGTTGCGCAGCTTATTCGAGACACCGACTGTTGACGGACTGGCGGCCCTCGTTGAAACGATGTTGACTAGTGAGCAGGGGCTGGCGCTTCCACCTATCGAACGCGTGGAGCGGATAGGCCATCTGCCACTCTCCTTTGCGCAACAACGTTTGTGGTTTCTGAATCAACTGGACCAGCGCAGTAGTTTCTTCAATATACACCAAGCCGTGCGCCTTAAAGGTGTGCTCAACACCGCTGCGCTGGAGCAAAGTCTCAACGAAGTGTTCAGACGACACGAAGCGCTCCGCACAAAATTTGTGACAGTGAATGGCCTGCCCGTGCAAGTGATTGAGCCGCCGCAACCATTTAGCCTGACGCTGGAGGATCTAAGTACATTGCCCAGGGCCGAGCAGGAGACGAAGGTGCTGGCGTTAAGCAAGGAGGAGGCGCATCACTCTTTTGATCTCACACAAGCCCCATTGTTGCGGATTAGATTGCTCAGGTTGGACAGCGAGGAACATGTGGTGCTGCTCACGATGCACCACATCATCTCGGACGGCTGGTCCATGGCAGTGTTCTTCCGAGAAATGTCGACGCTCTATGCAGCCTTCTCCGAAGGGATGAAACCAACGTTAGCTGAACTCCCGATTCAGTACGCGGATTATGCTGTCTGGCAGCGCAACAGGCTGCACGGCGAGGCATTGGCATCAGAGCTCTCTTACTGGAAGAAACAGCTTGCAGGCGCTCCGCCCGCGCTCGACCTGCCGGCAGATTATCCAACTGCCTCACAATTGTCTCAGGGCGCACGCTATTCCGTGACGATCCCGGACTCCCTTGTCAAGCAACTTAAGAGGTTCAGCCTAAGCCAGGAGGCTACACCCTTTATCGTCTTGATGGCGGCGTTAAAGATTCTCCTCTTCAGATGGACCATGCAGAGGGATATGGTGGTCGGCACGGTAGTCGCCAATCGCGAAAGGATCGAAACGGAAAATCTGATCGGCTGCTTTATGAACTTTTTGCCGGTCCGTACGGAAACGTCGGAAGAGGAGACCGGACTGCAACTTCTCCAGCGAGTCAAGAAGACAGTTCTTGGGATGTATGCTCATCATGATTGCCCGTTCGAGAAGATCGTCGAGGCAGCCAAATCTGAGCGCAGGCCGGATCAAAACCCCTTGTACAACGTCGCTTTCCTGCTCCAGAACTTTCCTCGAACTTACGACTTCAACTCGACACTCGAAGCCAGCACGATTCCGTCAGATCGCGACTCGTCATTGCTCGATCTGAGATTTGTCGCTGAGGAGTATCAAGAGGCAATCAAGCTTTGGTGTGAATACAGAGCAGACTTATTTGAGGCCGAAACAATCAAGCAGCTTGTTGAAGGATATTGTGCGACGCTTGAAAAACTGTTGAGCGAACCTCAACTAACATTATGTTCCTTCACATTGCCTGAAGAATTGGAAGCCAGAGCTAAGGAGTCTCGTTCCAGAAAGCAGGAACAGACTATCGCGATCGCGGCTACGTTTACGGCGGAGCCAGTCGAAGATTCGCTGGATTTCTGGATGCAGGAACTCGAGATCCCGACCCACTGTGCTTTCGCACCCTTCAACCAGGTGTTCCAACAGCTTCTTCAACCTTCAAGTCTCATGGCAACCAACCGGAACGGCGTCAATGTTATTCTGATCAGGTTGCAGGATTGGGGCCGGCGCTCGCATGACGACGTCACCGAAACTCATTCGCTGGTTATCTCGCCGGAAGAGATCGAGCGTAGCGTGCTCGAGTTCATCCACGCCTTTAATTCCGCCGCAGAAAGCTCGACAACGCCATACCTCCTCTGTCTTTGCCCTAACGCGCCGAATATTTTATCCGAACCTCAAACAGCCGAATTTTTCCAGCGGATGGAGGAATTGCTGGCAGGGAATTCCAGGAAGAGCGATGGCGTGTATTGCGTAACGAGCACCGAACTCGCCGCGACTTACCCGGTGCTGGACTATTACGATGCTGAACGAGATCAACTCGGACAAGTGCCTTATACGCCGGCGTTTTTCACAGCGCTGGGAACGATGCTGGCCCGCAAGGTGTCGGCCCTCAAGCGGCGTCCTTACAAGGTCATCGTTTTGGATTGCGATGAAACGCTCTGGAAAGGCGTTTGTGGAGAAGATGGTCCTCTCGGAGTTGAAATAGATGCGCCTCGGCGGGCGCTGCAGGAATTCATGTTGGCGCAGTACGAGCAGGGAATGTTGCTCAGTTTATGCAGCCAGAATAATGAGGAAGATGTTCTCGAAGTCTTCAAACAACATCCTGGGATGGCGCTGCGGCCTGAGCACCTCGCGGCCTGGCGGATCAACTGGCGACCGAAAACGGAAAATATCAAAGCTCTTGCCGAAGAGCTACAACTCGGACTCGATAGCTTTATCTTCGTTGATAACGATCCGGTGATCTGCATGCAGATGCAGGCTGAGTGTCCAGAGGTCCTGACGCTTCAACTTCCGATTGAAGCTGAACGGGTTCCTAAGTACCTAAGGCACGTCTGGGCCTTCGATCATTTGAAGGTGACCAATGAGGATCGACAACGCACGGAACTCTATCAGCGTAACCAGAAACGCGAACGTTTGCGAAGCGACTCATTGAGCCTGGAAGATTTTCTGGCCGCCATCGAACTGGACATACGAATTTCAGAGATGTCGCCGCATCAAGTGGCGCGAGTCGCGCAACTAACGCAAAGGACCAATCAGTTTAACTTCACTAACACCGAGCGCTCTGAAAGCGAGCTTAAAAACCCTTCTCTTGAGACGCTCGTTGTGGAAGCCAGCGACCGCTTTGGTGATTACGGACTGGTTGGCGCGATGACTTTCGAGTCTGGTGCGGACGCTATTGATGTTGAAACCTTCCTGCTCAGTTGCCGCGCGCTCGGTCGCAAGCTGGAGCATCGAATGCTGGCCAGGCTGGGAATGATTGCTTATGAGCGTCGCAAACAATTTGTCAATGTGCGCCTTCTCCGCACCACGAAAAACCAGCCGGCGCAGGATTTTCTTTCTCAGGTGGGTATGCGATTCGGAGAATTGAGCGACGGCACATGGAACTTCAAGTTCCCGACCGAACATCTGCTCACCCTCGACTCGGAATCGGGTCAGTACCGGAACGCGGTAGCGTCAGGTTAACGAGACGCGTACTTGGCCCAAACACGGCTTTGCCTAAAAAGTAGTATTCGCACTTGGATCTAATCCCCTTAGATTCTTTCCAAATTACTCATGTCCGAGAAATCACAGTTGTTTAGTCGCATTGCGCTGGATATGTCTGATCCGGAGCAGGTGCTCAAGGTGATTGAAAACCGCAAACGCCGGACGCGTCCGGAGTTGGAGGCAAATTTCGTCGAACCGTCCAATCCAATACACAAACAGTTGGCCGAAATCTGGATTGAAGTGCTTGGGATCGAGCAGGTCGGTATCCACGATAACTTCTTCAAACTGGGCGGCAATTCCATTCTTGCAACCCAACTCCTGGCCCGTGTGCACGACAGCTTTCAAATTGAGTTACCGCTCCGCAGCATCTTCGAGACGCCAACCGTCGCCGGCCTTTCCCTTACGCTCAAGGCTGCCAGCGCCAATGGTTCAAAACAGCGAATCATTCGCCGTATTGTAGCTGGAAGTGCTGCTCCACTGACTTTTGCACAGCAGCGCTTATGGTTTCTGGCACAGTTGCAGCCCGGCAGTACCGCATACAACATGAACGTAGCCGGACGCTTGACTGGTCCACTCGATCTTGAAGCGTTGGAAGGAAGCCTCAACGAGGTGGTGCGACGCCACGAAGCTTTGCGTACTTCCTTTGCCGCCAGTGATGGAAAACCGATTCAAGTGATAGCTCCACAGCTTCATCTCACCGTGCAAGTCGTGGACAACACTACCATCGCCGAAGATCTTCAGGCCGCCGAGATCGAACGCCGCGCCATTGAGCAAGCCCACCGGCCCTTTGATCTCAGAGAAGCCCCTCTGCTGCGTATGAGTCTTTTGCGATTCGCTGAAGAAGACCATGTGTTACTGTTCACCATTCACCACATCATTAGCGACGCCTGGTCACTCAATCTCCTGGCAGTGGAGATGGCGAAGCTCTATGAGGCGTTCCGTCATGGCAATTCTTCGCCGCTTCCGCCACTGCCTCTTCAATATGCGGATTTCGCCGTCTGGCAACGCGAGGTGCTGCAAGGAGAATTGCTTGAAGCAGAGCTAAATTACTGGCGACAACAATTGGCGGATGCTTCGTTTGTGCTGGACCTCCCGACCGATCGACCGCGACTGGCAGTTCAGAACTCGCGGGGCGCGACACAGTCTTTCCTGCTTGATGAGTCTCTCACAGAAGCGCTCGTCGAGTTGAGCCAGCGCGAAAACGTTACATTGTTTATGACGCTTCTCGCCGCCTTTCAGGTCTTACTTTATCGCTATACCGGACAAGCAGATATCATCGTCGGGACGCCGATTGCAGGCCGCAATCAAACCGAGACTGAAAACCTGATCGGTTTTTTTGCCGATACACTGGTGATGCGGACGAGAATCTCGAGCGACCTGACGTTCCGCGAGTTGTTACATCGCGTGCGCGAGGTGGCGCTCGGAGCTTACAGTCATCAAGACCTTCCATTCGAGAAACTCGTCGAGGCGTTGCAACCAGAACGCGATCCAGGCCGCAACCCAGTTTTTCAAGTCCTGTTTGCCCTCCGTAATACTCCGGTTCAACGATTGCAACTGCCAGGTCTGGTCTCGACTCCGTTGAAGCTGAACATTCCAAAAGCCAGGTTCGACTTAGCGCTTGACCTGCATGAAACGGCAAGTGGCATTGCCGGCGTTTGCGAATATAACGCCGACCTGTTTGATGCTGCGACCATCACCGGCCTGCTGAGTCACTATCGGACGCTGCTGGAAGGCCTCGTTAATCCCGAAGAGCGAATTTCACATTTGCCACTCCTGACGGATTCAGAACGGCAGAAGATGCTACTCGAGTGGAACAACCCTCCAGGAAGGCACTCAACTGATCTGTGCCTGCACGAATTGTTTGAGAGGCAGGCAGAACTCAATCCCAACGCAATTGCTGTGGTCTATGAGAATGTTCGTCTAACTTACGCGGAACTCAATCGCCGGGCCAATCAGCTGGCCCATTACCTGCGCGCAAATGGTGTCGAGCCGGACGTGCCTGTCGGCATCAGCATTGAACGAGGCGTAGAGATGATGATCGGGTTGCTGGGGATACTGAAGGCTGGTGGAGCCTACGTGCCACTCGACCCCGCTTACCCAAAAGAGCGTCTGGACTTCATGCTCAGGGATGCCGGCGTATCATTGCTGGTAACAATGAAACAGTTGTGGAGTTTGCTGCCTGAGAATGACGAGATCACGTCAATCTACCTGGACGAGGACTGGACCGACGTGAGCCAGGAAAGCGAGAAGAATCTTCAGGTCCAAATGAGTAGCAGGAACCTGGCCTACGTGATCTACACCTCCGGCTCAACCGGCAGACCCAAGGGAGTGCAGATCGAACATGAAAGTGTTGCTTCTCTGTTTGCGGCAACGCAGCCTCTGTTCGACTTTGGCGTGAATGATGTTTGGACGGTGTCCCATTCTTATGCTTTCGATTTCTCTGTTTGGGAAATCTGGGGATGCCTTTTGCATGGCGGTCGCCTTGTCATAGTCCCATTCCACGTGAATCAATCACCTGAAGCCTTCCTAGCGCTCTTGCACGGAGAGCAAGTTACGATTCTCAATCAGACTCCATCGGCTATTCGACAACTTCTTCAGGGCAATGCTAAACCCACTGAAGATCTGGCACTGCGCCTCATCATTTGTGGTGGTGAAGCGTTGCCGCGAGAAGTGGCGGCGCAACTGGTAGAGTGGGGAGTGCCGGCCTGGAACTTTTATGGACCAACGGAGGCGACGGTCTGGGCCACGATTAATAAGCTGGCGGCTGGTGACAATGGTAATGGCCTGGTGGCGATTGGGCGACCCTTAGCGAACACGCAAGTCTATATTCTGGATGCGAACCTTGAGCTGTTGCCGGTGAACGTGCCTGGCGAGTTGTATATCGGCGGGACGGGAGTGGCCCGTGGTTATTACCAGCGGAGTGAGTTGACCGCGGAGCGCTTTGTACCCGACGCCTATAGCGGGACGGTGGGAAGCAGGTTGTACCGGACGGGCGACCGGGTGCGCTATGGGGCCACGGGGCAGCTGGAGTTTCTGGGCCGAGTAGATGAGCAGGTGAAGCTGCGCGGGTACCGCATCGAGTTGGGCGAAATCGAAAGTGTGCTGGTCGCAGCCACCGAGGTGCAGCAGGCCGTCGCAGTGGTGCGTGGCGAGCATTCGGTGGCGCAGCGGTTGGTGGCGTATGTGGTGCTGGAGCAGGGCGCGGCGGTCGAGGCGGAAGTGGTGCAGCGGTTGCGGGGGCAGCTGTCGCAGCAGTTGCCGGAATACATGATGCCGTCAGCGATCGTGGTGCTGGCGGAACTGCCCTTGACAGCCAACGGCAAAGTAGACCGCCGCGCGCTCCCCATGCCGGGCGCCACGACCCGTCCTGAGCCTGAAGACACTTACGTGGCGCCACGCTCCGCCACAGAAGCAGGGCTCACCTCAATCTGGAGCGAGGTGCTCAAGATCGATCGCATCGGCATTCATGACAACTTCTTCAAGCTGGGCGGACACTCACTGCTCGCCACGCAAGTTGTCTCGCGCGTCCGCGATCTCTTCCACGTCGAGTTGCCGCTGCGCAGCATCTTCGAGACGTCCACCGTGAACGCACTCGCTGCAAAGATCGACGCCGCTGACATTAAAGGACTCATTGCGCCGCCAATCATTCCGGTGATGAACGATAGACCAATACCACTTTCGTTTGCACAGCAACGACTCTGGTTTCTCGATCAGCTCGAGTCGAACACGTCGCTGTACAACCTGCCCGCTGCCTACCTGCTGAAAGGTCAGCTCAACGTGGAAGCTCTCGAGTACAGCATTAACCAAGTGCTGCACCGCCACGATTCGCTGCGAACGTATTTCATCACTTCCGATGATGGAAGCCCGGCACAACGGATTTTGCCTCCGGCACCGTTCAACTTGCCGCAACGTGACCTGCGTCACTTGCCTGAGCCAGAGCGTCAGCTTGAAGTGCGGCGTGTGACAGCGGAAGAAGGGCAGAAGCCTTTTCAACTCTCACGCGCGCCCCTGCTTCGTTGGCTGCTGCTGCGCACTGCCGAAGAAGAACACATTTTGATTATCACGATCCATCACATCATCACCGACGGGTGGTCAATGGGCGTGTTTCTGAGCGAGCTGGCAATATCGTACGAGTCGTATCTCGAACAGCGGCCAGTGCCGTTGCCGGAGTTGCTCGTGCAGTATGCCGACTTCGCCGTGTGGCAGCGCAACTGGCTTCGTGGCGAAGTCTTCGATCGACTGCTCAACTACTGGCAGCAGCAGTTGAAAGGCGCACCGGCGCGATTGGAGTTACCAACTGACAGACCGCGGCCTGCGATTCAGACTCATCGCGGCGCGAAACAGTTTGCATCGCTTTCACCTCAGCTTACGCAATCGCTAAGGGAGTTGAGCCGTCATGAAGGCGCGACGCTGTACATGACGTTGTTCGCCTGCTTGAACACGCTGCTGCATTACTACACCGGACAGAACGACATCGTCGTCGGCACTGAGGTGGCGAATCGCAATCGCCGCGAGACGGAGTTGCTCATCGGCTTCTTCGTTAACGATCTGGTCATGCGCACGGACTTGACAGGCAATCCGACGTTCCGCGAGTTGCTCGGACGCGTGCGCGAAGTCGCACTCGGTGCTTACAGTCATCAGGACCTACCGTTTGACCGCCTTGTCGATGCGCTCAAGATCGAGCGGTCGCCAGCTCATCATCCGCTGTTTCAGGTTTGCTTCGTCCTGCAAAATGCGCCGGCTACTTCGGTGGAAGTTAAGTCACTAATGATCAGCATGCTACCGGTTGAGAATCCGATCGCGCTTTTTGATTTGTTGTTGAGAGCCTGGGAGAACGGGCAAGGGATGCAGTTGATGCTCGAGTACAACGTAGATCTCTTCATGCAGACGACAATCACGCACCTGCTGGACCTGTTCGAAACACTGGCGGGCATCGTGGTCCAACAGCCCGAAGCGCGGCTTGAAACCCTGGTTGAGATGCTCGCCCAAGCCGACCGCGCGCGAATGTTTGACAAGGGCAAAGCACTGGAAGAGATAGGATCCAGCAGCTTGAAAAAAGCGAGACGCCGCGCTGTTGCCAGAATAAATTAGCCACAAAAGGGCCCAAAACTCACAAAATGGGAAATCAGGTTATCGAAGCCTTTCGGCTATCGCCGCAGCAGGAACGTGTCTGGCGCCTGATTCAACAGGATGGCGCCGCCAGATACTGCGCCCGTTGCGCGTTGATGCTCGACGGAGATCTGGATGTGCATACGTTGCAGGTTGCGATTCAGGATGTGGTGGCGCGACACGAGATTCTGCGAACGCGTCTGGACATCATTCAAGGCATGGAGTTGCCCCTCCAGGTCATCGACGAGAACGTCAACATTACGATCGATATAAGCGACCAAACGGCTCGGATCGACGAGCTTTTTACTGCACCAAATTCAGAGCAGCTCGAGGCGAGGCTTTTACAACTAGCGCCAAAAAAGCATCTGCTGTTTTTCTGTCTACCTGCGTTTTGCGCCGATGGCCCAAGCTTGCGCAATCTGATGAAGGATCTGGGTCAATCGTACAAGGCGCGTACCGGAGCAGGAACAGTCGAGGAAGAGCCAATGCAGTATGCAGATTACTCCGGCTGGCAGAGCGATTTGCTTGAATCCCCCGAGGCTGAAGCCGGAAAGCTTTACTGGCGCAAACGTAACTTGTCTGAAACGGCCGCGCTGAAGCTGCCGTTCGAGCGTTCTGCTTCGAGCGCAACAGCGTGGATTACGTGCTTCGGGGAACACACGATCGAGTTTGCGACGATCGAAGCATTGGCACTCCGCTACAACGTTCCGGTCTCCACCGTTCTGCTGGCAGCGTTGTATGTGTTGCTGTGGCGTCTTACAGGTCAGTCGGATTTGCTGATTGGTGTCGCGCACGATGGCCGCCGGTACGAAGAGCTCAGTGGTGTTATCGGTCCGATTGCGAAGTTTCTACCGCTTGCCTGCGCGGTGGATGATATGGCCTTCCCGCAGTTTGTTGCGCGAGTGCAGGAAGTTATGCAGGAAGCTCGACAATGGCAGGAGGTGTTTACTTACGAGTCTGACGAATCAATGCCATTCACCTTCGAGTACCTGGAACGTGCCGAACCTTACCGGGCCGGGGATCTCCAGTTCTCAATGTACAGAGAAGACGTCTGTCTTGATCGATTCAAGATCAAACTGTCGTGCGAACGCGAGGCTGAGATATTGAAGTTGCAGTTTCACTTTGATGAGAATTACGACACAACTGCGATCTCATATCTTTCAAGCCAGTACCGGACTTTACTGAACAGTCTTGTTGCTCAACCTGATGCCGGCATCGCGCAGTTAAATCTTCTCAGCGACGCGCAACGACACCTTCTGTTGGTTGAGTGGAACGACACGAGCGCGACTTACTCGCTCGATCGTTGCCTGCATGAGTTGTTTGAAGAGCAGGCCCAACGGACACCCGACCACATCGCCGTCGTCTATCAGGACCAGAAGCTCACCTACAGCGAGTTGAACGAACGCGCCAACCAGCTTGCAAATCAACTGCGTTACCGCGGTGTCGGAACAGAAACTCTCGTGGGCGTAATGATGGAGCGTTCGCTCGAGATGGTGGTGGCGCTGTTGGGAGTGCTGAAAGCCGGTGGTGCTTATCTGCCGTTGGATCCGGATTATCCGCGGGAGCGGTTGGCGTTCATGCTCGCCGACGCGGAGGTGCATTGCCTGCTCACCGAGACGCGTTTGCAGGCGGAGTTGGAAGATCCTCCCTGTGAAGTGATTTGCCTTGACGCCGAGTGGGAAAAGATAGCCGGCCAAAGCGATCGTAATCCTGTGAGCGACGTAAGCGCCGGCAATTTGGCTTACGTGATTTACACCTCCGGCTCCACCGGCAAACCCAAAGGCGTGGCCGTCACTCATGGCAATGTCATGAGGCTCTTCGCAGCGACCGATGAGTGGTTTCACTTCGACGAGCGAGACGTGTGGACGCTCTTTCACTCTTACGCGTTCGACTTTTCAGTTTGGGAACTGTGGGGCGCGTTGCTCTATGGCGGCCGTCTGGTAGTTGTTCCTTACCTGGTAAGTCGCTCGCCAGAAGCGTTCCACCAACTGCTCGTTAAACAGCAGGTGACGGTGTTGAATCAGACACCGTCTGCATTTCGTCAGCTAATCCATGCCGAAGAGACGGCCGATCTGGCGCTGCGCCTGGTGATTTTGGGCGGTGAGGCACTGGAGATACAGAGCCTGAGGCCGTGGTTCGACCGGCATGGAGATCAAAAACCCTTGCTGGTGAACATGTACGGCATCACCGAGACGACAGTACATGTCACTCATCATCCTTTGAGCCTTGCCGATCTGAATGGCGGCAGCGTGATCGGCAGACCCATTCCCGACCTGCAAGTCTACGTGCTGGACGCTTACATGCAGCCTGTTCCGGTGGGTGTAGCCGGCGAAATGTATGTTGGCGGTGACGGTGTCGCTCGCGGCTACTTCCGCCAACCGGCACTGACGGCAACGCGCTTCGTGGCACATCCATTCAGCACGAAGTCCGGCGCGCGGTTATATCGCACTGGCGACCTCGCTCGCTATCTCATCACCGGCGAACTGGAATATCTGGGCCGCATAGATCATCAGGTAAAGATTCGTGGCTTTCGCATCGAGTTGGGCGAAATCGAAGCGGTGCTGTTGACTCATAGTGGCGTGCGTGAGGCAGTAGTGATGGCACGCGAAGACTCGCCCGGTGAGAAGCGTCTGGCTGCGTACCTGAGCCTGGAACACACAACTTCAATCGGTGAATTGCGCGGCTTTCTTAAAGAGAGATTGCCTGACTACATGATTCCGTCTGCCCTTGTAGTGCTCGATAAGTTGCCGTTGTTAAGTAACGGCAAGCTGGATCGTAGGCGACTGCCGGAGCCTGGGACGATTCGTCCGTCACTCACGGACACGCATGTACCACCAACCACAGAAGCAGAGCGAGTGTTGGCTCGTATCTGGAGTGAGGTGCTGCGAGTGAAGCAGGTTGGCATATACGACAACTTCTTCGAGCTGGGTGGTGATTCAATCCTAAGCGTTCAGATCATCACGCGCGCGCGTCAGGGAGGGCTACAGATAACGGCGAAGCAGGTTTTTCATTACCAGACCATCGCGGAACTGGCGGCAGTGGCGGGAAGCGCGACGCAGAGCCAGGCGACGCAGGACGAAGTAACTGGCGCAGTAGAGTTGACTCCCGCACAGCGACAGTTCTTCGAGCAGCAACTTGCGGAGCCGCAGCATTGGAACATGGCCAAAATGATCGCTCTGGCGGAGGGGATCGAAGTAGGTGCCCTGCGTGGTGCGATAACAGCAGTGTTGCGCCATCACGACGCGTTAAGAAATCAGTTTGAAAAACTCGACAGCGGCCGGTGGCGGCAGTGGTGTGCGGCTGCTGATGAAGGCGAGCTGCCGTTTGCGGAAGTAGATCTCAGTGGCGTTTCAGATGTAGAACTACGCAACTCCATCGAAACAGCGGCAGCAGAATGGCAGAAGACGCTTGATCTTGAGCAAGGGCCGATGATGCGAGCGGTTTACCTCAAGCTGGGCCATGATCGTGGCGCGCGGCTGTTGCTCGTGGTGCATCACCTCGTGATGGACGTGGTCTCATGGCGGATCTTTTTGGAAGACCTGCAGACCGCCTACCTGCAACTCGCGTCAGCAACAGATGTGCAGTTGCAGGCGAAGAGCACGTCTTATCAGCAGTGGGCGACAAAACTACAGGCTTATGCTTCGAGCTCAGATCTGCAAGGGGAAGTTTCCTACTGGACCGATGAGCGTCGCTCGCGCGTGCAGAGATTGCCGGTGGACCAGGAAGGAAGAAACCTGGAAAGCACGGTACGCTATGTAACTAACAAGCTTTCGGCCGAGTTAACGGAAAGTTTGCTGCGAGAAGTGCCGCGTGTCTACAACACACGGATCGATGACGTGCTGCTGGCGGCGCTCGCAGGCGCACATCAACGCTGGAGCGGCGAGCGGTTGCTGGTTGTAGACGTGGAAGGACACGGGCGGGAAGCATTGTTTGACGACGTGGATTTGACACGGACGGTGGGCTGGTTTACGTCGATCTATCCGGTGTTGCTGGAGCTGCCGGCAGGTAGTAACTACGGCGAGCGGCTGAAGAGCATCAAGGAGCAGGTGCGGCGCGTGAAGCATGGGGGCATCGGTTACGGAGTGCTCCGTTATTTGAGTTCGGATGAAGCAGTACGCCGGCAGCTGGCTGCGCAAACGCAGGCGGAGATCAGTTTCAACTATCTCGGACGCTACGACGAGGCAATGAGCGAAATCAAAGAGGCGGGTTTGTTCCGTGCCGCGCCGGAACGAGGTGGGCGACTTCGAGCAGGCGTAGCGGAGCGGCGGTACAAGTTGCAGCTCGTTTGCAGCGTAGTTGGTGGCGAGTTACAGATCAGTTGGGAATACGGCGGCGAGATTCATCACGAAGAGACTGTGACCCAACGGGCTGCTGAATATTTGGAAGAACTGGAACGACTGATCCGTCACTGCCAAAGCCCAGGCGCGGGTGGATTTACTCCTTCCGATTTTCCTGAAGCAGAATTAACACAGTCAGAGCTCGACGCTTTAATTACATCGCTTCCGCAGACGGACGATGGCTCAAAGAAGAAGCAGATTGAAGCGATTTATCCGCTCTCGCCGTTGCAGCAAGGCATACTCTTTCACAGTCTCTACGACAATTCATCGAGCATCTATGTGTCGCACCTGAGTTGCGCATTGAGTGGAGAGCTCGACATCACCGCCTTCAAACAAGCGTGGCAGCGCATCGTCGATCGTCATGCTGTGCTGCGGACGATGTTTGTTTGGGAGGGTCAGAGCAAACCGCTGCAAGTAGTACGGCAGCATGTGGACTCACCGTGGATCGAACACGACTGGCTACGCTACTCAGCCGCCGAGCAGAAGGAACGTCTGGAGATTTATCTCGAAACAGATCGTAAACGTAGCTTTGATTTCCTGGACGCGCCGCTCATGCGTCTGACCCTGATCAGAATGAATGACGACAGTTGTCATTTCATCTGGAGTCATCACCACCTGCTGATGGACGGCTGGAGTGCGATGACAATCACGAGAGAAGTCTTTGCGCTGTATGAAGCCTTTGCGCGTGGAGAGGAGTTACAGTTGCCACACGCCGCCCTCACTTATCGTGACTACATCGCATGGTTGCGCCAACAGGATCTTGAAGAGGCGAAAAGCTTCTGGCGACAAACACTCGCAGGCTTTACATCGCCGACGCCTGTTGGCGGACTGACTTCTTCATCAGCCAGAAGAAATTACCAGGCACAACGGCGACGGTTGTCCGTGGATTTAACACGCGACCTCGAGACGTTGAGCCACGAGCACCAATTGACGATGAATACGCTCTTGCAGGGTGCGTGGGGATTGCTGCTTAGTCGACACAGTGGTCGTGACGACGTTCTCTTCGGCGGCACTGTCTCAGGACGTCCAGCAGCACTGCTCGGCGCCGACGATGTGGTCGGGCTCTTCATCAACACGCTGCCCGTGCGCGTGCAGGTTAAGAAAGGAGTGGCGCTGCTGCCATGGTTGAAGAGTTTGCAGGAGCAACAGCTCGAAGCACGGCAGTATGAGTACACACCGCTCGTGGAGCTTCACGGATGGAGCGACGTGCCGCGTCACCTGCCGTTGTTCGAGAGCATCTGCGTTTTTGAAAACTATCCGGCCGAGGTTTCGTTTGGTGAGCGAAGCAGGCGACTGAGGATCAGTGAATTCAAGTTTGATATCGAGGTTAATTACCCACTCGCATTCGTGATCCACCCCGGAGCGGCGTTGACGCTGGAAATGATCCACGACTGTGCGCGTTTCGATAAAGCATACATCGACACGATGCTGCGTCATGTCGAGACGCTGCTCGGCAGCATGGTTGCGAATCCTGGTGCGCTGCTCGGTGAGCTGGAGTTCCTGGAAACAGCAGGTTCCGTCCCTGATCTAAGTAAGAGCTTCTCGTTTTAGCTTCAAAAACAGAATTCGCGATAACCCTGGCAAGTTTGTGATGGAGGTTAGGCATGTCTACCAACATCATAGGAATTTCCTGTTTCTTTCATGATGCGGCCTGCTGCCTTCTTAAAGACGGGGTGCTGGTTGCGGCCGTAGAAGAAGAGCGCTTCTCGCGTCGCAAACATGACGCCGACATTCCGAAGCGCGCGTTCAACTACTGTCTCGAAGAAGGCGGATTGACAATCGACGAAATCGATTGCGTCGCCTACTACGAGGAGCCTGCGAAGAAGTTAGCCAGACAAATATGGATGATGCTTCCGGGTCTGCCTTCTGAGAAGAAAGTATTGGCACGTCTCGATCCGCGCCGGCCGGAACGCGAGATCCGGGAAGTGCTGGGGTACGAAGGTCCAATTGAGTACGTGGGCCACCATCAGGCACATGCCGCGAGCAGTTTCTACTACTCAGGTTTCAAGGACGCAGCGATTCTCACGGTCGATGGCGTGGGCGAGTGGGACACGACGAGCTTCGGTCGCGGCAATGGCAATGGCCTGGAAATCCTCGAGACGGTTGAGTTTCCACACTCACTCGGCCTGCTCTACAGCACAATCACGGGTTATCTCGGTTTCGAGGTAAACGAGGGTGAGTATAAGGTGATGGGACTCGCGCCTTATGGCCAGCCATGCCACGTCGACATGATTCGAAAGCTAATCATCAACCAGCCTGGCGGGCAGTACCGCCTCGACTTGCGTTACTACGACTTCAAATCGTTCAACCGGATGCACTCCGATGAGATGGTGAGCTTGTTTGGTCATCCGCCGCGGCAGCCACGGACTGAGATTCTCGACTTCCATAAAGACCTGGCGCGCAGTCTCCAGTACGTGCTCGAGGAAATCCTGATGGATAAGCTTCAGTACCTGCACAAGCTGACTAGCAGTGAGAATCTTTGCATGGCCGGTGGCGTTGCGCTGAACTGTGTAGCCAATGGACGAATCAAACGCGAAGGTCCTTTCAAGCGGCTGTTTGTCCAGCCTGCCGCAGGCGACTCTGGTGGAGCGCTCGGCGCGGCGGCGATCGTACACAAGCGTCGCACGAATGGGAAAACTGAATCTTTAAGTATCTTTCGCCATGCCTACCTTGGACCCGCGTTCAGCAGTGAAGAGGCAGCATCATTCGTCGAGTCTACTGGAGTTGATGCAGAAGACTTTCGTGGTCGCGAGCCTGAACTACTTGAAGCCGTAGCACAAAGATTGGCTGCCGGGAAAGTGGTCGGCTGGTTTCACGGCCGGATGGAGTTTGGTCCACGCGCTTTGGGAGCGCGCTCGATTCTGGCCGATCCGCGCGGCGAGAAGATGCAGGATCAGATCAATTCGATCATCAAGCAGCGCGAGTCGTTCCGGCCTTTCGCACCGGCAGTGCTGGAGGATCGTGCCGCCGATCACTTCGATCTCGATCATGCTTCGAGATATATGCTGGAAACCTGTCAGGTAAAGTCGCCCATAAAGCTTCCGGCAATCACACACGTTGACGGCTCGGCTCGTGTGCAGTCTGTCGACGAGGAAACAAACCCGCGATTTGCACGATTGCTTCGCACCTTCGAACGATTAACAGGCTGTCCGATCCTGCTGAACACCTCGTTCAATATGAACTACGAGCCTATCGTCTGCACTCCAGTCGATGCGCTTACTTGTTTTATCCGTTCCGGCCTCGACACGCTTGTACTGGAAGATTTCGTCATCGACCGTGCGGCGATTAGCGAAACGAGCGAGTTTGTACTGCGCCGGACCGCTCAGAAGCAGTCTAGCGGGATCACTTTTAAGACCTACACCCTCTTCTAAAAGATCGTTTTGCCTCAAAACGTTACGGAAATCTTAGCAATGTCATAAAAGATGAAATCACATCACCCGCAGTTTAAAGACACGGCCGGCCGGCTCGCGGAGTTGTTCGAGTCAGAGGAAGGCGAACGCATACTCCGACTCATCACGCAACTGTCTCTGACGCAAAACGACTCCGTTACAGAGGAACCTGTCGACCCCGCAGGAAAGATTCGCGTCGGAACATGGGAGGCCCTGGACGACGCCCACGGGCGTTCTTTCGTTCGCGTTGAGACGGGAGACCCGTTGCACCTTTGGGCCAACGTGCAGAAGATTCCTCCTAAAGGCTCACGTTACCGGATCGTGCTTCTGGGCGAGTCTGTGGCGAGGGGATATCTCTACGATCCACACTTCAATCCAGCGCAGGCGCTGCAAGCGATGATGAACTCGGCCTGTGGAGCTTCGGAGATCGAAGTCATCGATCTGGCTCGCACCGACCTGACGCACAAATTGTTGCAGGAGATGATCAATTCCGCGCTGCATCTCGAACCCGACGCCCTTGTCATATTCTCGGGGAACAACTGGCACCCGTTGTTAAACCCTCGCGACGACGAGATTCTTGACATGACATCTGCCCTTCGCAAAGCGGGCTCATGGCGCGCTATCAAAGAATTGATGGAGGCCACTTTGGCCGCGAGAGCCAAAGAGACACTTCGTGCTCTCGGCAAGGTCATGTACGCGCATCGCGTCCCGGTGGTACTCGTGCTGCCAGAGTTTAATCTTGCTGACTGGCTAACCGATTGCGATTGTCCACCAATGCTCAACAGCAATGACACCGCTGCCTGGCTCAACGCCAGACGCGAAGCTGAAGAGCTTCTTGAAGGTGATCAGTGGGAGCAGGCTGAACCTCTGGGCCATCGTATGATGGAACTGGACGAAGGCACCGCCGCGGCTGGTCCAAACATCCTGGCCGAGGTTAGCCGCCGGCGCGGAGATCATGTAGCCGCAAAGACCTTTCTCGAGCTGGCCCGCGACGCCTCCATCTGCTGGCCGTTCAGGCTCTCGCCCCGTTGTTTCTCAGCCACCCAGCAAACGATTCGTGAGCACGCGGCTGCTCATGGCGTTCGCGTCATCGACTCGCCACGCGAGTTCACGCGCTATCTGGGAGGCAAAGCGGCGGACCGCAGTCTCTTCCTTGACTACTGCCACCTCAGTTTGGAAGGCATTAAGATCTCGATGGCCCTCACGGCTGAAACTCTACTTCCACTTTTGAACTACCCGAGCAAACCATGGAAAGAATTGGCCCAGGTCGATATGAAGGTGAGCGCTAAGGTGAAAGCCGAGGCACACTTCCTCGGTTCGGTGCATAACGCGAACTGGGGTCAAAAAATCGACATCGTTCGTCATCACGTCCGCGCGGCACTCGAGTGCGATCCCGACATTGCACGTATGATGCAAGTGTTTTTAGATTTTCATGTAAGGCATGTGCCCTCGAGCTTGTGCCGGAGCTTTGCAGAACTCTGCGACTTAAAGAGCATCACCGCTGTAAACCTGCTCGCTAACGAATGGGTTCACCAGAAATTCTTAAACTTAACCCTCATCACGGCATTGGTCGATGCATTGGAAGAGTTTGGTATCCCCACGCGAGCTACTCTGGAAACCCTCATTATCAAAGAACATGCTGTTAAAAATCGTGCCGTGAACCTCGTGCACTCCCTCTACTCAACTGGTTCCTTTGGGCGCCCGTTGGTGGACCAGCGGCCCGAGTTTTACCGAGCCACCGCAAGAAATACGACCTTTCCCCTCGTTTGTGACAAGCCTGAGCCATTAAATTTCGCCCTCACCGTGAAAGTCCCGGATGCCGGTCCGGAGCAAACAATTTCCTTATGTGTGAATGGCACTCCTCTCGTTGAGATTCCTGCAATCGACCGTTGGACCACCAAAACTGTTTCGGTTCCCGCCAATCTGCTCCGTTTGGGACTCAATGAAGTTGAGATTTGTTGGCCCATGACTGTTTGGTCGCGCGAGAAACAGAGGGAGCACATCGCCGCCCACCTTGTAGCCGGAGAGCCGACGGAGATCACCCCCATCTTCGGCTTGATACATGCTTTCCGCGTGTTGCCTCAGTGCGCCGGGATAAACCGGCAGCACCGGGCTGAAGCCCGCGTGTGAATGAAAACGAATTTGAGGTAAAGCAGGGAAAACCTCTTTAGTAATCCACAATGAATACCGAGCAACACCTCGATTGCATCGTAATCGGGTACAACGAAGTACCATTTAGCCGTTACGAGCAGTTCCTGCACACCTACGGCGAAGACTCCGAAGCGTATCGCGATCTGAAGTTCAGCTTCGTCAACCTCGACGGCAAGAAGCTCGATTACCCCGGACTGCTGAACCATGCGCGTGCGCTTGCAGGCGCGAACGGGGAAGAGCTGAAATCAGGCGACATTCCCAACCTCGCGGCCGCTTACCTGACCAACTTCCTGCGGCGCCACGGTCACACCGCGGAGTACATCAATCTCTTCCAGTATGAGAAGGAACAGTTCATCGAGTATCTGCGTCAGGGTCCGCTCTGCGTTGCGATCACGACCACGTTCTACGTCGTGAACCTGCCGGTCACCGAGATGGTTGAGTTCATTCGCAAGCACAACCCAAACGTTAAGATCGTTGTTGGTGGTCCACTCGTCAACAACCACGCCCGCAACTATCACGGTGACGCCTTGAAAACGGCGCTGGAAGACATGGGCGCCGGCATCTACGTGCTCGAAGGACAGGGAGAGTTCACGCTATCTCGACTGGTTGAATGCCTCAAGAACGGCGGCAATCTCAGCGACGTTCCGAATCTCGCTTACTTCGAAGACAAGCAACTGCGGCGCACGACTACCGTTCCGGAAAACAATTCGCTCGATGCGAACTTCATCGACTGGAAAGACTTCGGCGGCACGAGAGATCTTGGCGCGACGATTCAAACCCGCACAGCGCGCAGTTGCGCTTTCAAGTGCTCGTTCTGCAACTATCCATCTCGTGCGGGGGCGTTGACGCTGCTGAGTCTCGACGTCCTTGAACGCGAGCTCGACTCGATCCTCGCGCTCGGCGGCGTGCAGAATGTCGTCTTCATCGACGACACCTTCAACGTTCCTTTTCCACGCTTCAAAGATCTCTGCCGGATGATGATCCGCAAAAAGTATCCGTTCAACTGGTTCTCATACTTCCGTTGCAGCAATTCCGATCAGGAAGCGATCGACTTGATGGCTGAGAGCGGCTGCAAGGGCGTGTTTCTCGGAATCGAATCCGGATCGCCGTCCATCCTGATCAATATGAACAAGTCAGCGACGGTCGAGAAGTATGCGAAGGGAATCGAGATGTTGCGGCGCAACGGAATCCTGACGTTCGGATCGTTCATCACCGGTTTTCCGGGTGAGACTGACGAGACTGTGCAGGAGACGATCGACTTCATCCGCACGACACGGCCTGATTATTACCGATCGCAGATGTGGTACTGCGAGCCCGGCACACCGATTCAGAACGAGCGCAGAAAGTATCAGATCGAAGGCGAGGGTTTCGTCTGGAGTCACGCGACGATGGACAGCATGGGGGCGATGGACCACATCGATCGGATGTTCCTGGCGATCAATGAATCCGTTTGGTTGCCGCAGTGGTCGTTTGATTTCTGGATCATTCCGTATCTGATGGGGAAGGGGATCAGTCGCGATCGGTTCCGTGAGTTTATGACCGTCGCACATAAGATGCTGACGCTGGAGATCGCGTCAGTGCCGCCGCAGCAGAAGAAGATGTTGCAACAGGAGCACTTGCAAAGCCTCGTGCGCACTGCACAAAGTTGAGCCACAGGTTCAAATATGAATACAGCTAAAGAATATTGGTTACAGAAACTCGCGGGCGACCTGGTCGTCACCAGTTTGCCGCTGGACCATCGCCGGTCCAGGCACGCCGTAAGGAACAAAGAACGATTGTCATTCTCCATTGATGCTGAAACTGAGGCGTGCCTGCGCAAGCTCACCGGTCATGACGAAGCCCTCCTGTTCGTCACGTTCATCATGGCGTTGAACGTTTGCCTGTTCAAATATACCGGCAACGAAGACATCATAGTCGGCACCACTGCTTACGACAGCGCGTCGATGAACAGGCTGCTGGCTTTGCGCACGCGCGTCACCGCAGACCTGACTGTGAAGCAACTGCTTCTCGACATCAAAGACACGCTTGCCGAAGCCTATGCTCACCAGAAATTCCCCTTCGAGCGGCTCGTCGAGCTGCTGAATGTCGAAGACCTGTCGCATCGCATGCCGCTCTTCGATGTTATGGTCGTACTCGGGACCACGGATGACACGGATTATTTTAAGAACGATGTCACGCTGATCCTGAAAGTGAATGACGACGCGATAAGTGGTGCGCTGGATTACAACCCGGATCTTTTCACGCGTGAGAACATCGAGGTCTTGGCCCAGCACTTACAAGAGATCTTGCGCGCGGCTTCAGAGTCACCCGATCAAACGATCTTGCAACTCGAGCTCCTTTCTCCGTCGCGGAGAAAGGAGTTGGTAGTCGAATACAACAACACTGCAAGTGAGTATCCGCAAGATAAAACCATCGTTCAACTTTTCGCGGAACAGGTCGAAAAGACGCCGGCACACATCGCACTCGAGTTTCAGAACGAGAGCGTTACCTACCGCGAGCTCGACCAACGCGCAAACCAACTCGCCAACTGGCTGCGTGCCCGCGGCATCACGGCGGGTGTGCCCGTCGGCATGTATCTCGAACACTCGGCGGAGACAATCATCGCGCTTCTTGGAGTGCTGAAGGCCGGTGGGTTCTACGTGCCGTTTGACACCGCACACCCGCGCGCTCGCCTGGACTTCATGCTCGCCGACACAGCGACTCCACTCGTCCTGACGCAGGAGCACCTGCGCGAAAAACTTGCGGGCAGCGATGTTGAGATCATTTCGATCGACGCGAACTGGGCGGCGATTGCACTCGAAAATGCTACGCCGCCGAAAACCGCGACAACGCCTGACGATCTCGCATACGTCATCTACACCTCAGGCTCGACAGGCGAGCCAAAAGGCGTCGAGATTCGCCATCGCAGCCTCGTCAATTACATCTGGTGGGCCAAAGATCAATACGTCGGCGATGAGACCGTCGCGTTCGCGCTCTACTCGTCGCTGGCTTTCGATCTCACCGTGACTTCGATCTACGCGCCCCTCATCACCGGCAACCGCATCGTGATTTATCGCGGGGACGGCGGCGGCACCTCGGCAATCGAAGAGATACTGAAGGACAACAAGGCCGGCGTGCTCAAGCTCACGCCAAGCCATCTCGCATTAGTGAAGATTCGCGACAATTCGCAATCACGCATTCGACGACTGATTGTCGGCGGCGAGCAGTTTGAAACAGAACTGGCGAGTGCGGTGCTGCGCAGCTTCGACGGCAAGGTTGAGATCATCAACGAGTATGGCCCAACCGAAGCGACTGTCGGTTGCATGATTCATCGTTTCAATCCAGCGCAGGACACGCAGGCTGTCGTTCCGGTCGGTAAGCCCGCCGCAAACGCACAGATCTATGTGCTCGATGACGATCTTAAGCCGGTCGCTGAAAATGTGCTCGGCGAGATGTATCTCGCGGGTGACGGCCTGGCGCGAGGCTATCTCAAGCGTGCGACTCTGACCGCCGAAAAATTTGTCGACAATCCGTTCACTTCCGGACAGCGAATGTATCGCACCGGCGACCTCGCTCGCTGGCTGCCGCAGGGAATCATCGAGTACGTTGGCCGCAAGGATGGCCAGGTCAAGTATCACGGCCATCGCATCGAGTTAAACGAGATCAAGCGCGCGCTCAACCGCCACCCGCAGATCCGCGACAGCGTAATCGTGATCGCAAGAGACAAAGCCGGCAACGATGCGATGGTTGCTTATTACGTGTCAAGACATGAGCTTGACGGCGCCGAGCTGCACACATTTCTGACTGACAGCATCATTGAAGAGACTATTCCCAACGTCTTCGTACACCTGAAAAAGCTGCCGCTCACTTTGAGCGGCAAGCTCAACCTGCGCGCGTTGCCGACACTCGACGAAGTGAAACAAAGAGCGCAGCACACCTACGTTGCACCACGCAACCAGATCGAAGAGCAACTCGCGGAAATCTGGAAGCAGGTGTTTGGAGTGGAGCGCGTCGGCATTCACGACAACTTCTTCGAGCTCGGCGGCCATTCACTGATCGCGACGCAGGTCATCGGCCGTGTGCGCCAGATGCTGCACACCGAGCTAGGGGTGCGTGCGGTGTTTGAGACGCCGACGATCGCTGCGCTTGGGGCTGAGATCGAAAAGCAGACCGCAACCGGCGCCGCCGAAGTCTTGCCGATAGCGCGGGTCAGTCGCGACCTCGACCTACCGCTGTCATTCGCACAGCAGCGCCTGTGGGTAATCGATCAACTGAATCCGGGGAGCGCCGCCTACAATATTCCCCTCGCCATACGCATCAGCGGACCATTGAACTGTCTGGCGCTGGAGCAGAGCTTTAACGAACTGATTGCGCGGCATGAATCTTTGCGGACCACTTTCCAGAGCCGCAATGGTCAGCCGGTACAGATCATTGCGGCGCCGGAGCCGTTCCACTTGCCCCTGGTAGACCTCGGCGATTTAGCCGAGGCTGAACGCGAAGCCGAAACACAACGCCGCTCGGCAAGCGAAGCCGGGCGTCCCTTCGATCTCGGCCAGGGACCATTACTCCGCATCCAACTCCTGAGGCTCGCTGCCGATAGTCACGTCCTGCTACTGGTGATGCATCACATCGTTAGTGATGGCTGGTCCATGGACGTGCTGGTCCAGGAACTGACGCAGCTTTACGATGCCTTCAATCAAGGTCAGCCATCACCGCTGCCTGAGCTGCCGATTCAATATGCCGACTTCGCGGTCTGGCAACGCCAATGGTTAGCAGAGAACGTGCTCGAAGAACAGCTGGCGTACTGGAAGCAGCAGTTGAGTGGCGATCTGGCAGTGCTGGACTTGCCGACTGATTGGCCGCGTCCCGCAGTGCAGACTTATCCCGGTGCGAATTACTCCTTCGCACTGACAAGCGAGACGACGGCAGCCCTGAAGCAACTGGGCGAGGAAAGTGGGGCCACGCTATTTATGACGCTGCTGGCGGCCTTCAAAGCCTTGCTGGCGCGCCTGTCCGGCCAGGAAGACATCCTCATCGGGGCTCCGATCGCGGGACGCAGCCGGGCCGAGTTGGAAACATTAATCGGCTTCTTCGTGAACACGCTGGTGCTGCGTACCGATCTGGGGGGCAATCCGACTTTTGTGGCATTGCTGGAGCGGGTGCGAGACGTGTCGTTGACTGCATATCAATACCAGGATGTGCCCTTTGAGAAATTGGTGGAGGAGTTGCGACCAGAGCGGGACGTCAGTCGCACGCCGCTGTTTCAGGTGATGTTTTCGGTGCAAAAGGGGGGGCAGGAAGAGCTAGCAGTCGAACAGCTGGCCTTCACTTCATTGCCGGCGACGACGGCGACGGCGAAGTTCGATTTGACGCTGGTGCTGGAAGAAAGTGGCGAAGGACTGCGCGGCGGACTGAACTACAACACTGATCTTTTCGCGCCCGGCACGATCGAGCGAATGATCGGTCAGTACCAGCGCTTGCTCTCGGCGGTGATTGCAAATCCGGAACTGCATCTGTCGGAGTTGCCATTGCTGACGGAAGCGGAGAAGCAACAGCAGTTGGTCGACTGGAACGATACGCAGGCTGAGTATCCACAACAGTGCATTCAGGAACTGTTCGAAGCGCAAGTCGCGCAGAGCGCCGAGGCAGTGGCGTTGGTGTTTGGTGAAGAAGAGATTACTTACAGCGAGTTGAACCGGCGCGCGAATCAGTTGGCCCACTACCTGCGGCAACACGGTGTTGGTCCAGAAGTGCCGGTGGGGATCTCTCTCGATCGTTCTGTGGATCTGGTGGTTGGTCTACTCGCGATCATCAAAGCGGGCGGCGCTTACGTGCCACTCGATCCCGAGTATCCGCTCGAGCGTTTGGCTTTCATGATTGAGGATGCCGGGCTAACGATCTTGTTGACAAGGGAGCTGTTCAGCACGGCGCTGCCGCCAAGTGCTGCCGCAGTTGTTTGCGTGGATCGCGACGCTGGTGTAATCGCAGAACAGAGTTGCGAGAACCCGTTGCTGCTCTCGCATCCGGATGATCTTGCCTATGTGATTTACACCTCCGGTTCCACAGGAATCCCCAAGGGTGTGTCGGTACCGCATCGCGCTGTGGTCCGCCTCGTGTGGAACACGAACTATATAGAGCTCACCAGTACAGCGCGCATTGCTCAAGCGTCGAACGCATCATTCGATGCGCTGACGTTTGAGCTGTGGGGAGCGCTGCTGCACGGCGGACAACTAGTGGGCGTGAGTCGTGACCTGGTGCTGTCGCCGGAAGACTTCAGTGATGAGATTGCGCAGCGTGGTATCAACACGATGTTTCTGACAACGGCGTTGTTCAACCAGATGGCGCACAACGCGCCGCAAGCGTTTCGGTCGTTGCGCTACCTGTTGTTCGGCGGCGAGGCGGTGGATCCGCAGTCGGTGCGGCGGGTGCTGGAGCAAGGGGCGCCGCAGCAGTTGCGGCACGTTTATGGACCAACGGAGAATACGACCTTCAGCACGTATCAGGTAGTAGAGCAAGTGGCGGCGGATGCGGTAACGGTGCCGATCGGAGCGCCAATCGCGAACACGACCGCCTACGTTCTGGACCAGCGATTGGAGCCGGCGCCGATTGGAGTAGCAGGCGAGTTGTATCTGGGAGGCGCGGGACTGGCGCGCGAATATCTGCGGCGACCGGAGCTGACGGCGGAGAAGTTTGTGCCGCATCCGTACAGCGCGGAAGGTGGGGCGCGGTTGTATCGGACTGGAGACCAGGTGCGCTGGTTGGCGGATGGAACGCTGGAGTTTCTGGGGCGGTTGGACCAGCAGGTGAAGCTGCGTGGTTTCAGAGTGGAGTTGGGCGAGATCGAAAGTGTGCTGAACGAGCACGAAGCGCTGCTGGAGAGTGTGGTGCTGGCGCGGGTGGATGGGCCGGGTGAAAGGCGGCTGGTAGCGTATGTAGTGGCTGAGGTTGGCGCGGGGATCAATGCCGGTGAGTTGCGGCGCTACGCGCGAGGGCGGTTGCCGGAGTACATGGTGCCGAGCGCGTTTGTGTTGCTCGACAGGCTTCCTTTGACGACGAACGGCAAGGTGGATCGACGTGCATTGCCTGCGCCCGAAGAATCGCGACTCGATCCTGGCGAGGATTACACCGCGCCGGAGACGGAAGAGGAAAGGATTCTCGCTGGTGTTTGGGCCGAAGTCTTGCGCGTTGAGCGCGTCGGAGTGTGCGACAACTATTTCGCGCTCGGCGGCGACTCGATTCGCAGCGTACAGGTGTTGAGTCTTGCGAAAGAGCGCGGGTTGAGTTTTTCGCTACGGCAGCTATTCCAATACCAAACGATTCGGGAGCTCGCCTGCGCTATTAGCTCTGAAGAAGTTACATCAGGACAAAGCCGGCGGACCGAACCGTTCAGCCTGGTGCAGGATGAAGACAGGCGGAAACTGCCGGCGGATGTTGTCGACGCCTACCCGCTCTCGCGGCTCCAGTTAGGCATGCTTTATCACCTTGAAGCGACGCCGGACGGTTCGGTTTATCACAACATCAACACCTTTCACCTCAAGGCGCGTTTGCACGAAGAATTTTTTGTTCGCGCTGTGCAGCACGTGGTGGAGCGACACGATGTGTTGCGGACATCGTTCAATCTATCGAGTTACTCAGAGCCACTGCAACTGGTCCACGGAGAAGTAGAACTGCCGGTGCAGTTTGAAGATCTGAGAGAGCTTTCGCCGGCGGACCAACAGGAAGTAATCAAGAGTTATACGGAAAGCGAGCAGCGAAACCGGTTTGACCTGTCGCGTCCGACGTTGCTGCGCTTCTGCATTCACCGGCGAACAGACGAGACGTTCCAGTTCACGTTGACTATATGCCACGCAATTGTCGACGGATGGAGCTTGCAGTCAACACTGGCAGAGATCTTCCAGGCCTATTTTGCGTTGCTCAGAAACACGTCAATTCCCGAGCACAAACCGTTTGCCACTTCGTTCCGGGATTTCATCGCGTTAGAACAGGCAAGTCTCGAATCTGAAGAGTGCGCGCGTTTCTGGCGGGACAGCTTGAGCGATGCGACTGTGACGGAGATCGCGCCGTGGCCGGCTAAGTCGAGTACGACAGATCATAAGCGTGCGCGAAACCTAAAGGTTCACATGCCTGACGAGGTCTCGGAAGGTTTGCACCGGCTGGCAGTGAATGCTGCTGTGCCGCTCAAGAGCGTGTTGCTCGCCGCTCATCTAAAAGTGATGAGCCTCGTGATGGGCCGGTCAGACGTTATCACCGGATTGGTTTGCAACGGGCGGCCCGAAGAGACGGATGGGGAGTTGATTCGCGGCCTATTTCTCAACGTCGTTCCGTTTCGCCTGCGTGTCGGGGCGCGAAGCTGGACCGAGTTTGTGCGCGACACCTTTAACGCAGAGCGAAACCTGCTGCCCTTTAGGCGTTACCCGTTGCCCGCCATTCAGGAGCAACTCAACACGTCGTCGTTCTTCGAAACCACATTCAATTACGTTCACTATCACGTGCTTGACGGCGTGCTGAGGCAAGGTGACGTGCAGGTTCTCGGCGATTCCGTTGAGGGTTACGAAGAAACTAATTTCACTCTCAATGCGGGCTTCATGTCGGATGTTCTCACCTCGCGGATTAAGTTGCTCGTCGCAGTGGATCCGAAGGTGAGTGATCCACAGGGAGAGGCGATCCGCGGTTATTACGAGCGTGTACTTGCCGCGATGGCACGCGATACGTTGAATCCGCTCGAAACGGAGCCGTTCCTTGACGATGCTGAACAACACAAGGTGCTGGTTGAGTGGAACGACACCGCGTGCGACTTTCCGCACGACATGTGTTTTCACCAACTCTTTGAAAGGCAGGTTGAGCGGACGCCTGATACTGAAGCGGTTGTGTTTGGCGATCAGACGTTGAGCTACCGCGAACTGAACAGCCGTGCGAATCACCTCGCGAATTACCTGCGGTCGTTGGGTGTCGGTCCGGAAACGCTCGTGGGGATCAGTGTTGAGCGTTCGATCGAGATGGTGGTTGGCATTCTCGGCATACTGAAAGCGGGCGGAGCCTTTGTTCCACTCGATCCGGCTTATCCACGCGATCGTCTTGCGTTCATGATCGAGGACTCCGGCATCCAGGTGTTGCTCACGCAAGAACGGCTGGTAGAGGTCCTGGATAGGTCCGATAAGTCCGTTAGCAACGAAAACCTCGACATCAACACCACCCCACAAAACGCCGCCTACGTCATCTACACCTCAGGCTCGACCGGCACACCGAAAGGCGTCGTCATAGCGCATCGCGGCCTGTGCAACCTGGCGACCGCGCAGATTCGCGCCTTCAACGTGCAACCGTCGAGTCGTGTGTTGCAGTTCGCGGCGCTCAGCTTCGACGCCTCCGTGACTGAGTTTGCGATGGCGCTTCTTCAGGGCGCGACCCTTGTGATTGCGCCGCGAGAAGACCTGATGCCGGGTGAACGTTTGATCTCGTTGTTGCGCGACCACGCGATCACGACTGTTACATTTCCGCCTTCCGTCCTCGCGCTGCTGCCGCCGGAAGAGTTTCCAGATTTGCGCACGATAGTCGTCGCGGGTGAAGCCTGCTGGGCCGAACTGGTTGAGCGTTGGGCCGTCGATGGGCGACTCTTCTGCAACGCATATGGACCAACGGAGAACACGGTCTGCATCAGCATCGCCGAATGCCGACCCGACGGTCGCAAGCCAACCATCGGGCGGGCGTTGGCGAACGTGCAGGTGTACGTACTCGATGAAAACATGCGTCCCACGCCGCTCGGCGTTCCGGGCGAGATCTATGCCGGGGGCGAGGGTCTCGCCCGAGCTTATCTCAATCGCCCTGACCTCACTGCTACTCGCTTCGTGCCGAATCCATATTCGACTGTTCCCGGCGCTCGTCTCTATCGAACCGGCGATCGCGGTCGCTATTTGCCCGATGGTCAACTCGAATTTCTCGGGCGCGTGGACCACCAGGTCAAGCTACGTGGTTTTCGAATCGAGCTGGGAGAAATCGAAGCGGTTTTGTGCCGTCATGACGCGGTGCGCGATGCGATCGTCGTGGTGCGCGAAGAGAGGCTCGTCGCTTACGTCGTAGGCGATGCGGAAACGAGTGAGTTGCGCAATTACCTGCACGAGCAGTTACCCGACTACATGGTGCCTTCCGCGTGGATGAAGTTGAATGCGCTGCCACTGACCACAAACGGGAAAGTCGATCGCAAAGCACTGCCGGCGCCTGATTCACAACGTCCTGAGTTGTCGTCTGCGTACATCGCTCCGCGCAGC
>Ga0075423_10000558_pt1 | contig 30376 bp, 23 predicted proteins | sample SoiMethybrSBSTD2_FD_80114 | JGI IMG/M metagenome (GOLD analysis project Ga0075423, IMG submission 80114) | Bulk soil microbial communities from a Populus tree surrounding site in Tennessee, USA - Soil MetaG P. TD hybrid SBSTD2 | ecosystem: Environmental > Terrestrial > Soil > Tree plantation...
GAGGCGATCCCGGAGGAGCTGAAGGCGGGATTCCAGGAGCCCGAGGCGTTGAAATGGGTGGAACGGCCGGGACTGCCGGCGGACGTCCATCGTCAGCTCGAGATGATGAAAGTCGTTCCCATGGAGGCCCGCAAGCCCGCGCGCAACGTCGTCAAGATCGCGGGCTTCGTGTCGATTCCGATCTTCGGCGTGCTCATCTATCTGACCTACACCATGATGAAACAGCTCTCGGCCACCACCAGCACGTTGATCCTGGTGGCGGGGGCCGGCGTGCTCGGCTACCTCGTCTACACGTTCGCCAAAGCCGCCAAGAAATAGTCAGTCGAACAGGGACCTCGGCGGCCCTTCGTCCTTGATCGGGATTCCGAGCTGCGAGGCGAGGGCCCGGATCGTCAGAGGCGCGCAGCCTTCGGCGCGGTTGTTGACCAGGATGAACGCATCGGCCCCCCGCGCCGCGATGTCGCGGATCAGCCGGACGAGGTCGCGGCGCATGTCCTCGCGGGGCGCCAGGATCCGGTCGTAGGGGCGGAACCTTTCCACGGCCTGTTCATAGGGCATTCCCGGCGGGACGAGGATCCGGACGACCGCCGTCCCCGACGGCAGCGGCTGGGCCGCCTCCCACTGTTCGAGCAGGGCGGGCGTTCGCGTCCACCAGTTGAAGACGTGGGAAGCACCCCGCCGGCGCAGGACCTCGAAGTATTCCGGCACGAAGTACTCAGGCGTACGGATCTCGACGGCGAAGCGCCGTCCGGGCCCCGAGACTTCTCCGAGAAAGCGGTCCAGATCCTCGACGAAGGCGCGGCGCCTTGACGCCGAGGGCTGCCGGTCGGTCGGAAACTCGAGGATGAACGGAGCCGTGTTGTCGGCGAAGGCGCGCACGTACGCCGGCAGCACTTCTTCCAGGAACGCGCGGGCGTCCAGGTACTTCGGGTTCGGCTGGCCGGCTCGGGGGCCGTGCCGCTCGAGCTCCGGGAAGCGCGGCATCGTCAGCTCCTCCCAGACTTTCGAGAGCACCGGGAATCCCGGCGGTAGGGAGCGCGCGTAGCGCGAGAGTTGCGACTCGGTCGGCGGCCGGTAGAACGGGAAATCGAACTCGACCGTCCGGAAAGGCTCGTAGCGAACGTACTCGCGGAGACACTCGACTTTGAACTCCGCCGCGCGATAGCGATCGTGGTAGACGATTCCCTTCCAGCCTTCGTACGCAAAGCTCGCGGTGCCGAATCGGATCTCGCCCATGCGCCGGGGCAGAGTATCCCGCACGTAGAATCCGGGGATGATCCCCTTCCGCGGCCAGGCCGAGATCGCCGGACGTCTCGAGCTCGCCGCCGCCAAGCGAATCCTGCTCATCGAGGCTCCGCGACAGCTCGAAGCGATCCTTCTCGCGGCGGGAGCCGAGGGTCAGGAAGTGCGCTCGATCGAGGCCCGCGCGATCCGATCCGTCAAGGACACGGCCGACCTCATACTGATCTGGCAGGAGAGCCGCGTGGGCTCGCGCTCGGTTTTCGAAGCGGCGATCAAGCGCCTCGCGCCCGGCGGCCGTCTCTGGGTCGTGACGGCGCTGAAGAAAGTCTCGGGACCTCGCACTCCCGCGGTCCATCGCCTCGAAGCGGAGGACCTCCGCAAAGCGTTCGAGAAGTCGGGGCTGACCTGCGATCGGGAAGCCAGGCTGTCGGCCTGGCACGTCGGCTACCGGTTCGTCTACTCGACGTAGGGGAAGAACCGGCCCGTCACCCGGAAGAACCTCCCGCTGGGCGGCTCGACCGTGAGCTGGCAGCGGGAGACTTCGAGCGTCGTGGAAAACGAGACGCCCGGGGCGGTGAGACTGACGGGGTATTTCGTCCCGACCTTCAGAGGCGCGTCGAAGTCGAAGCGCACGCCTGTCGGAGACACGTCCAGCACCTGGCGGGCCTTCTCCCACCGGATCTTCAGCTCGTACTGTTCCGGCTTGAGCTTGCGGTGCGCCCTCTGCTCGTCGACAGCGCCCGTCTTGCCGGCCGGCGGATCAGTCCTTCTTTCTGGCATCGGTCCCAGGGTCGGAAGCCTACTCCCATTGGCGCCCGGTTCAAGCCCGGTCGGACCTCCGGTCCGAGGGGGCCCAACAGGTTGCGCCGGGAGAACGGGAGTTTATACCAGGGCTATTCCCCCGGCTTTCAGGCGAGCACATCCCGCCGCGCGAAAACGGCGAAGGCCGCAGCCGTCGCGGCGAGGGCCCAGGCCGCCAGTACGGCCGCGCCGAAACCTACGGTCAGCCCCGGGATGGGAGGCGGCGAGCCCGAGTAGTAGTCGGGCAGAGGCAGGTTCGTCACGAAGAGGTACTTCTGCGCGTCCCACGACGGAGCGAGCCGGGGAAGGATCGTGCCCGCGATCAGAGCGGCGAGCATCGTCCCCATCGATGCGGCCGTCGAGCGAAGCACCACGGAGGTCAGAAGCGCGATGGCGCCCACGCAGAGAGCGGCGAACCATGCGAGCCCGTAGACGAGGATTGTTTCCTTCCAGAGGACGATCTCGCGGATCCCGGCCGGGTCGAAGCTCTGGCCCGCGACGCGGAAGCCCGTGAGCACGGGCGCGTCCCACCCCGCGTAACCGTAGGCGATGCCCCCGAGGGCGTACGCCACGGCGCCGCCGAAGAGGACCGTCAGCGTGATCGCGAGCAACAGAGCCGCGAGCTTGGACGCGAGCACGCGCGAGCGTCGGACCGGCCGCGTCAGCAGGATCTTGATCGTGCCCTGCTGAAACTCACCCGACACGATGTCGGAGGCGAAGACGATCGCGAGAAGAGGAAGGAGCAGGTAGCTCGCGGCGTTGGCGAATCCCCGTGCAAACAGAGGTCCGGAGATCGCCTCGGGATCCATGTTGCGCTCGAGGTGGTACTGCAGGCGGCCCAGCTCGAAGCGGGCCCAGCGCTGCGAGGCCGCGGGCATCCGTCCGTCGCGAAGCCAGTTCTGGATCTGGGCCATCCTTTCCTGCGTCTGCACGCGCCAGTCCTTGCCGCGGCGGAAGCGCTCGCGACCGCGCGACTGCGCGAACACGATCAGCCCGATCAGGACGACGAGGATCAGAACGACGACGCGGAATCGCCGCTGCTTCGAGATTTTCAGAATCTCGTTCTCCACCAGGCCCGGGAACCTCATACCGTTTCGCCCCCGGTGATCTCGAGAAAAATCTCTTCGAGCGAGGGCACCGGCCTCTCGACGGAATAGACGTCGACGCCGGCGGCGAGAAGGCGCCGCAGAGCTTCGGGCACCTTCTCCGGCGGAACGCGCGCGGCGACGGCGTCCGCGGCTCCTTCGGGCTCGATCTCCGTCGGCCCGAAGGCCGCGAGGATTTCCGCGGCCCTCTGCGCCGGCCGGGCCCGGACGCGCACGACGTCCGAGGCGACGCGCTCGAGGAGCTCCGCCACCGGCGCCGCCGCCAGCGTGCGACCGCGATGGATGATCGCGACCCGGTCGCACATCTGCTCGATCTCGGAGAGCAGGTGGCTCGACACGAAGACGGCGATGCCGCGCTCGCCGGCCAGACGCCGCACGAGCTGTCGGATCTCGCGAATGCCCGCCGGGTCGAGACCGTTCGCCGGCTCGTCGAGGATCAGGATGTCCGGGTTGCCGAGCAGGGCCTGGGCGATCCCGAGACGCTGGCGCATGCCGAGCGAGTACGCCGACACCCGGTCGTCCAGCCGCTCGGAGAGGGCGACGAGCGATGCGAGCTCCTCGATGCGCTCCGCCGCGCCCGGCGGCAACATCCGGGAGAAGTGCAGGAGATTCTCCCGGCCCGTGAGGTACTTGTAGAGGTCGGGCGCTTCGACGATCGAACCGACGTGCGCCATGGCGCGCTCGAAATCGCGCGCGAGGTCGAGTCCCCGTATGCGCACGCGTCCGGCGTCGGGCCGCGCGAGGCCCACGAGCATCCGGATCGTCGTCGTCTTCCCGGCGCCGTTGGGTCCCAGGAATCCGAAGACTTCCCCGGCGCGCACGTCGAAAGAAACGCCGGAAACGGCCTCGCGTTTTCCGAAGCGCTTGGTCAATCCTTCGGCCGAGAGAACGATCTCGCGCTCGAGGCGGCTCTCGGCGGCGCCGGCGTTGGGCATCGAGAAAAACGTATCATCCCCCTCCTCATGGTCCGCACGCCGTCGCGCTTCTGGCTCTGGACGCTGCCGCTGATCGTCGGTAGCGCCGCGGCGGCTGTCTTTGCGACCGGTCTTTTCTTCGCGCTGCGAGGCTCCGTCGGCGAGCCGCTCTCCGCGGCGCCTCCTCCGGCGACGACGCCCGCGCCCCGCCACGCGCGCGACGGCACGGAGCGCATCCTCGTTCTCGGCGACTCCCTCGCCCGTGGCACGGGCGACGAAACGGGAAAGGGATTCGCCGTCGACGTGCTCGAGGAGTTTCGCAAGCGCGGCAAGGCGGAGCTCACCAACCTCGGGGTCAACGGGCTGGAATCCGGCGAGATCCGGACCACCGCCGAGTCGGCCAACGTGCGCAGCCTCGCCGCGGACGCCGACCTGATCCTGGTCTCGGCCGGCGCCAACGACCTCTCCCACGCAGCCGCCGGCGCCACACGCTCCCCATCCGCGGCCGCGGACGCGGTAGCGCAGGCGCGCCGCGATTACGCCTCGAATCTGCGCGCGATCCTTTCGGCGCTGCGGGAGGCCAACCCCTCGGCTCCCATCGGCGTGCTCGGCCTCTACGATCCTTTCGGCGGAGGGCCGCAGGCCGTGAGTGGACCGGGACGGATGGGATCGTCGGTCATCCTGCAGTGGAACGCGATCGCCGCCGAGACGGCGGTGTCGTATCCGGGAGTCTTCGTCATTCCGACCTTCGATCTCTTCCAGGGCCGGGCCGACCGGTTGAGCGCGGATCGGTATCACCCGAATCGGAAGGGATACGAGGAGATCGCGAAGAGGATCCTGCAGGCGTTGCCGGGATAGAGACGAGTCCCAGGTCCCAGGTCCAACTACCAGAAGCGCCGGAGACGCTTGACGCCGCGGCCGATCCCCAGCAGCAGGCTCGCGGCCGATGCGATCTTGCCGGCCCGCGCGGCGAGCGAGTTACGGCCGAAGAGTTTCCAGGCCGCCGTTCCCGCGGCCGCGAGGCCGGCAGCCGTGCGGCCCGCGAAGCCCCAACGCTCGCGAAACGCGACGGTCCGGGCATGGATCTCCGAGAGGGCCGTCGCGAGATCCTCGCGCTCCCACGCCGCGCGCCGGGACAGCGCCGCCAGCCGCTCTTCACGCGAATTCATTCGGCCCCCGCGCGGAGCCGCCGCTCGAGGTCGTCGACTTGTCCCGAGTCCGGCTCCGGCGGCACGAAGTCGTCGTCGTCCGGAGTCTCGTCGGGTTCCAGCGCCGACCGGACCGCGACGACGTCCTTCTCGATCTCGGCGGAGGTGACCGGGAAATCATCCGGCTTGACCTGCGAGAACCATTTCCACGCCATCCAGCCCAGCACGCCCGCGGCGGCGCCGTAGAGAACCAGCGCCGCCAGGATTCCCAGGATGAGGCTGTGGAAGAGCGCCGCGAAGATGGCGACCACCAGTGCGCCCAGCATCAGGATCATCGCGACCGCGAACGCGGCGGCCGCGGCCACCGCGGCCATGCCCTTGCCCGCGAATACGGCCTTGACCGAGAGCTCTTCCTTGAAGATCGCCAGCCGCGTTCGCAGGAGCGAAGCGGTGGCGTTCGCCGCCGCGGACACTCGGTCTCCGAAGCTTCGCGCTTCTTCGCCGGTCTCGTCGTCGATCGTGCTCATGCGTGCGCCGAAGCCGGCTAGCCCGGCGGGATGACGTGCTCTCCGCGCCGGGACACCCGCCCCGGCTCCAGGGGTGCAATTCGGATGCCCTCGGCCCGGAAGCGCTCATGGATTCGGCGCGCGATGGATTCGGCGCCGGGCGTATCGCCGTGCAGGCAAAGGGTATCCGCGCGCACGCTCACGCGCGTGCCGCCGGCCGCGACGGCGACGCGGTCCCGCGCCAGCAGCACCGCCTGCTCCGCGGCCTCGTCGGGATTCGTGATCACGGCTCCGGGCTGCCCCCGGGGCACGGTCGCTCCGTCCGCCTGATAGCGCCGGTCGGCGAAAGCCTCCTCCGCGACCTCGAGCCCCGCGTCCCGACCGGCCTCGATGAGCATCGATCCGGCGGCGCCCACGAGGACCAGGCTGGTCCGAAAGCGCCGCACGCCTTCGGCGATCGCGCGCGCGACGTCCGGGAACTGCGCGCCGGCGTGGTAGAGGGCGCCGTGCGGCTTGACGTGCGTGAGCGTTCCGCCGCGGGATCGAACGAAGCCGTCGAGCGCCGAGATCTGGTAGAGAACCAGGTTCTCCACGGCGTCCCCGGACATCTCCATCGGTTCGCGTCCGAAGTGCTCCGGGTCGGGATAGCCGGGATGGGCCCCGACCCGCACGCCGCGCGAGAGGGCCAGCGTGACCGTCCCGTCCATGACGGAGGGGTCGCCGGCGTGCAGGCCGCACGCGACGTTGGCCGACGTGACGAACGGCAGGAGAGCCGCGTCGTCCATTCCCTCGCCGACGTCCGCGTTCAGGTCGATGCTCAAGGGAGACTCATCCTACTCCTCGCAAGGAGGGCTTCGTGCAAAGAGACGGCCTGAAATCGGAGTGCGTCTCCCGGCCGGGCCTGGCCGAGCAGGCGCAGGTCCGCCCCTATGACCGCGGCGATTCGGGGATAGCCCCCCGTCACAGGCCCATCCGGGCCGAGGAGAATCGGCAGACCGCCGGCGGGAACCTCGATCGTGCCGGGGGGCATCCCGGCCGGAGATATCTCCGCCGCCGCCGAGAATTCGAGCGGACGCCCGTCCAGACGAAGTCCGCGGCGATCGCTCTCGGGACTCACGCGCCAGACGGTGTGGAGAAAACGGTCGATCTCGTTCGGAGGAAATCGGTCGACTTCGGGCCCGAGCACGACGCGAAGCCGGAGCTCCGACGGAAGCGGGACCGCCGAAGCGCGGGTGTGTTCCGCAGTCACGGGTGAAACGCCGGCCGCGAGCACCTCTTCGCGCGCGATTCTCTTCGTCGCTTCCCCGGGAAGGCCGCGCTCGAGACCGCCGCGCACCGCCAGGTACGCACGCGCGCCGCCGGATGTGCGCCCGCACCGCACTCGCTCGCCGCGTCTCGCACGAAAGGATCGACCGAACGGCGCCGGCCGGCCCTCGACCGAGATGTCCAGAGGTGCGCCCGCCACGGCGAGGACTGCATCCTCGAGACATTCGAGCTCCGGCCCGGCGAGCGTCATCTCGAGCGCCGCGGCGCCTGGGCCGTTGCCGACGAGCGTGTTCGCAAGGTCCAGCGACAGCAGATCCATCGCTCCGCCCGCCGGCACGCCGAACGATCCGAGACCGTAGCGCGGCGCGCCCTGTGCGGAGGTGAAGAGGCCGGGCGAGACCACGCGCAAGAGAGGTCGTCCGGCGGGCTCGAACGCGGCGGGCTCCGCAGGAGGCGGCGGGAGCTCGTCCGGCCTCGCGGCCTCGAACGCCACGCGGTCACCGGCTCGGAGTCGCGAAGGAGGATTCGCCCGCGGATCGAACAGATGCACCGACGTGCGCCCGATCAGGTTCCAGCCTCCCGGAGATTCGGAGGGGTAGATTCCGGTCCACGGTCCGCCGATCGCGACGGTTCCCCGTGGCACGCGCGCGCGAGGCGATGGGAGACGCGACGCGGCGAGCTCGGGCGGAAGCCCGGAGAGATAGGCGAAGCCCGGAGCGAAGCCGACGAACGCGACGCGATAGGCCGCGCCCGCGTGGCGTCGCGCGAATTCCTCGGGTCCGAGTCCGCTTCGCTTCCCGACGGTGGCGAGGTCTTCTCCGTCGTAGACGACCGGGATGCGGTGGAGACGAATCTCGCCTTCGGGCTCCTCCCGCCCCGCCGCCCTCGCGATCTCTTCGGCGCGGCCCTGCAGCGAAAGCTTCTCCGGCTCGAACAGCAGGAGGAGCGACCGCGCCCCGGGAATCGCGTCGAGCAAGCCTTCGAGTCGCGCTTCCCGCAGCTCCCGGCCGAGGCGGACGGAGGCATGGTTCGCCTCGTCGTCGGGCAGTCCAGGGTGCTCGACGAGGAGCGCTCCGTCGCGCAGCCTCGTTAAGCGCGGCGCTTCCACAGGAAGTAGATCGGCACGCCCGAGGCCAGCAGGAGGTATCCGGGCCACGTCCAGTCCGGTATCCCGATCAACAGAAGAACGATCAGAACGACTCCGCAACCCGCGTAGGCGAGCTGCAGCCATGGATAGCCGGGCGCGCGGAACGGGCGCAAAAGAGCCGGCTGGCGCCGGCGAAGCATCGGCACGGCGAGCACGAGCGCCACGTAGAGAAGGAGGTCCGCGGAAACCACATAGCGCAAGAGCTGGCTGTAGGTCCCCGTCAAGACGAGAAGCGACGCCCACACCGCCTGCAGCGCGAGCGCGTTCCCCGGCACGGCGGCGGGGTTGAGGCGGGCGAGTCCCGAGAAGAAGAGCCCGTCCCGTGCCATCGCGTACGAGACGCGCGCGCCGGAGAGGATCAGGCCGTTCACGCACCCGAAAGTCGAGATCAGGATCGCCGCCGCCATCGCGCGGGCGCCCGCGGTTCCGAAGAGCGCTCCGGCAGCCGCCGTACCGACGCGATCCTGGGGCGCCGACGCGACGCCGACGAAGCCCAACGTCTTAAGGTAAGCCGCGTTGGTCAGGACATAGGTCACCGTGACGATCAGGCATCCCACGACGAGCGCCCGCGGAAGAGTGCGGCCGGGATCGCGGACTTCCTCGCCGGCGAAGGTGACGTTGTTCCACGCCGATTGCGAGAAGAATGGGCCCACGAGCGCGGCGGCGAAGGCGATCGCGAAACCGAGCTCGTCGCGGCTCTCGACGAGCGTCCGGGAGAACGTGTCGGACGGCTGTCGGAACGTGTCCGCCGTCCCCAGCAGGAGGCCGCCGAGGGCCAGCGCCAGAAGCGCGGCGAGCTTGGCCAGCGTGAAGACGTTCTGCGTCAGCGTTCCCGCGCGCAGGCCGGTGGCATTCGTGGCCGTCAGGAGCGAGATGACGCCGATCGCGACCAACCGCTGGGGCGTGACCGCGAACGGACCCAGGCTCGTCCACGGAGAATCCGAGAGCCCCGGAAGCAACACGGCGAGAAACCGCGCGAAGGCCGCGGCCACGGCCGCGATCGTGCCGGTCTGGATCACGAGCAGCATGGCCCACCCGAAGAGAAAGCCCGGGAGCGGTCCGTAGGCTTCTCGAAAAAAGACGTACTGCCCGCCCGCCCGCGGAAGCATCGCCGCGAGCTCCGCGCAGGAGATCGCGGCGGCCATCGTGAGGAGACCCGCCACCACCCAGACGGCGAGAAGCAGCGGCGCGGAACGCAGCAGCCGCGCGCTTTCCGCCGAGACGATGAAGATTCCGGAACCGATCATGGACCCGACCACGAGCGCCGTCGCGTCGAGCCGGCCGATGCCGCGGCGAAGAAGCCGCTCGGTCAATGCGTTCGGGGCTTGCGCTTGCCGATCTTGACCTCGGCCCAACGAACGCCGCGCAGCACCAGGAGAGCCAGCAGCGTCACGCCGACGGCCAGGATGGCCCGGCTGCTCGCCGCCGCCATGCCGATCGCCGACGTCAACAGGAGCGACGCGGCCGTGGTCAGGCCTTCGACACGATCGGTCTCGGGGTGGCGCAGGATCGTTCCACCCCCGATGAAGCCCACGGCCGTCGCGACGGCCTGCACGATCACGACGGGGTCCGCGCGCAGCGACGGGCTGGGCGCTGCGATCGACTGGTGGACCATCGCCAGGCCGACTTCGGTCAGGAGCGCCGCGGCCCCGCACAGCAGCATGTGGGTGCGCAGGCCCGCTGGCTTGCCCGCGAACTCGCGCTCGAGGCCGATGAGCGACCCGAGGATCATTGCGAGAGCGACTCCGCCCAGAAAGTGCAGGTCCGCGCTCCAATTGCCGACCAGGGCGTTCCAGTTCATCTCCACCCCCTGCGTCCGAATCGGCGGCGGCGAGGGCGGCGCCCCCCGACCAGACGGGCCACCGCGAAGGCGCCTAAGCCAATGGCGGCGGCGCCCGCCAGTATCGGCAGGGGCGACGTCGTCGTCGGCATCGGCGGCGGCGGGATTCGGGCCTTCTCGGCCGGCGTGGCCGCGCGTCGGCGCGCGAGCTCCAGCTCCAGGCTCTCCTCGCCGCGCGCCATCGCCCAGCGATGGTTCGCCGCGAATAGCGGGCGCAGCACCGGCGAGAGCACCGCGAGAAGCGGCTTCTCGGCGCGCACACGCCAGTCGTAGCGCACCAGCGTCCACGCGCCCGAGGGTTCGAACGTCCAGGTTCCCTGCCCCGTGAGATCTCCCTTCGCCGCGATCGAAAAGCCCTCGGGATGGCGGGACTCGGTGACTTCGAACTCCCAGCGAAGCGTGTACGGCAGCCAGCCCTTGGTGTGGAGTCGGACGCGCCGGCCCACGCCGCTCTCGTCGCCTTCGTCGAGCACATCCGCCTCGAGATACGTCGAGGGCCACCAACGAGGCAGCTCCCGCGCGTTCGCAAGAATGTCGGAGACTTCGTCGGGCGTCCCCAGGACCTTCCAATGCGAGACGAAGCGATACTCCGGGGCGCTCACGAGCGACGCGCCTTCGGGCGGCGGCTGCGGGACTCCGTGAGCAGCTCCTCCTTCAGGAGTCCCATCCGGATCACGTCCACGGGCTTGCCGCGGCGGAACGCCTCCTGCCGGAGCACACCTTCGCGGCGGAAGCCGACGCGCGCGTACGTCTTCTCGGCTCCCGGATTGACGGCATACACGTCGAGTCGAATCTTTCGCAGGTCCAGCTCGTCAAACGCATATCGGCACAGGGCCCGCACCGCGTCCTCGCCGAGTCCTTTGCCACGGAAGTCTGCCTCGCCAATGAGGATGCCCAGAGTCGCGGTGCGGTTGTCGCGATCGATGGCCTCCAGCCCACAGTTGCCGACGTGCCGGCCGTCTCTGGCCACACAAATCGCCAGCGTCAGCTTCGAGGGGTCCTGTCCCCGGGCCATGCGCTCGATCCAATCCGACTCCTGAGCCAGCGAAACCGGATAGCGCTGCGCCAGCGTCGCCGTCAGTGCCTCGTCGTTGATCCACTTGTGACAGCGGGCAAGGTCCTCCCGCTCGATCGCTCTGAGGTAGACCCGGTCGCCACGAATCACGCGCAACCCCTTCCGGGTCAAAGATATCAGTCGTTCTGTCGGTCCGTAAGCAGTCGGCAGTAAGCAGTAAGCGGTAAGGAGGCGAAAACAACGGCTTACTGCTTACCGCTTACTGCCTACTGACTGCGGAACCTCTCGCCTCCCGCTGCGTACCCCATCTCGGAAGGTAACGAGGTCGCCGTGAGCGGTCGTTTCCGCCGTTTCTGGTCTTCGGAGGATCGCATGTCGAAGCTCTTCAAAACTCTGCTGCTTCTGGCCGTCCTGCTGGCCGCGGCCGTAGCCGTGTACGCCCTCGCCCGAAGCGGAAAAGGATCCGACAGCGAACAGAAGATCGTCTCCGTCGAGAAGGGCTCGGTCACGGAGAAGGCCCTGGCCGTCGGCCAGATTCAGCCGCGACAGAAGTTCTCGATCAAGTCGAAGATCTCGGGCCTGGTCAAGCGGTGCATGGTCAACGTCGGTGACAAGGTTAAGGTCGGCGATCCCCTCTTCGAGATCGCGCCGGACCCTACGCCGCAGGAGCTGACCGACGTCGACCGGCAGCTCGATTCGACGCGCGCCTCGTATGAGAGAGCCAAGGCCGAGTTCGAGCGGTCGCAGGAGCTCAATAGGAGCGGCGTCGTGGCCAAGTCGGACCTCGACGTCAAGCGCGAAGCCTTCGAGCTCGCCAAGGTCGCCCTCGCCAAGGCCGAGCAGCAGCGCGGCCTGACCCGGGAAGGCCACATCCAGACCGAGGGTGTCCGCATGGAGTCGATCATCCGCGCGCCCGCCGCCGGCACCATCTTGACGCGCGCCGTCAACCCGGGTGAGCCAGTCGTGCCGCTGACCTCGTACCAGCCGGGCACCGAGCTCGCCGCGATCGCCGACATGAACGACCTGATTTTCAAGGGCACGGTCGACGAGATCGACGTCGGCAAGCTCCACGTGGACCTGCCGGCGCGGATCAAGGTCGGCGCACTGCCCACGGACGTGGTGACCGGAAAGGTTTCGCGCATCGCGCCGCAGGCGCAGCAGAAGGAAGGAGCCACGCTCTTCGACATCGAGATCGAGCTCGATCCCGGCACGAAGGTGACGTTGCGCGCGGGATACTCCGCCAACGCCGACCTGATCATCCGGGAGAAGAAGGACGTGCTGACGATCCCCGAGCGCGTCGTGATCTTCGAGGACGGGGGTAAGAAGACGTTCGTCGAGCTGCCGGCCGCCAAGCCCAAGGATCCGCCGAAGAAGACCGCGGTGAAGCTCGGGATCTCCGACGGCTTGAATGTCGAGGTCGCCGAAGGCCTCTCGCTCGGGGCCAAGGTCCTGGAGCGGCCGCCCAAGAAGCTGACGTCCGCGGTCGACTAGGGAGCCATGCTCTCCCTGCGCGACGCCGTGCGCCAGATGTGGCGGGACTTGCGGAGCCAGAAGCTCCGCACTTTCCTGACGATGTTCGGGATCGTGTGGGGCACTGTGTCCGTGAGCCTGCTCGGGGCGTTCGGCAAGGGCCTGCAGCGCCAGATGATCGTCAACAGCTCCGGCATCGGCGACGCGATCTGCATCGCCTGGCCTGGCCTGACGTCGATTCCGTTCGAAGGGCTCGGCAAAGGGCGCAAGATCCGTCTGAACGAGGAAGACGTGGAGGCGATCCGCCGCGAGGGGCGGGGCCTCAATCTGATCTCCAGCGAATACTCGAAGACGCTGAAGCTCAACTACGGAGCGAAGACGATCGCCATCGACATCTCCGGTGTTTCTCCCGAGTTCGGCCCGATGCGCAACCTCATCCCCCAGGAGGGCAGCCGCTTCATCAACTCGAGCGACATGGACGAGCAGCGGCGGGTGCTCTTCATCGGCTGGAAGATGGCCGAGGACGTATTCGGGAAGGACGCGAAGCCGGTCGGCAAGACGGTGATGCTCGGCGGCTCGCCGTTCCTCGTCGTCGGCGTGCTCACCGAGAAGGTCCAGAACTCGAGCTACAGCGGGCGCGACAACCAGAAGGGCTTCATCCCCAGCTCGACGTTCCGCGCGATCACCGGCGAGAAGTGGGTCGACAACCTGATTTATCAGGCGAAGGCCGTCGGCGAAACCGAGGAGGTCACCGACGACGTGCGCCGCGTCATCGCGCAGCGGCGGCGCTTCGACCCCGACGACAAGGAAGCCTTCTCCGTCTGGGACACGACTGAGAACCTCAAGTTCTTCGCCACGTTCTTCCTGTCGTTCCGCCTCTTTCTGGGAATCATCGGTTCCTTCACGCTCATCGTCGGCGGCATCGGCGTCTCCAACATCATGAACGTCGTGGTTGAGGAGCGGACCAAGGAGATCGGCATCAAGATGGCGCTGGGCGCCCGCGACCGATGGCTCTTGCGGCAGCTCCTGCTGGAGACGCTCCTGATCACCGGAATGGGGGGCGCCCTCGGATTCGCCATCTCCTTCGCCGTCTGCGCCGTGTTCCCCAAGTTCGGCGTGACCGAATTCGTCGGCGATCCGGACCTTTCGCTCTCCGTGGCCGCGATGACGGCCGCGATCCTGGGCCTGACGGGACTCCTCGCCGGCTACTTCCCGGCGCGCGACGCCTCGCGCCTGGATCCCGTAGTCGCGATGAAACTATGAAACGCGACCTCTCCGTCGTCCTGCATCTCTTCCTGTCGTCGGCGCGGCTCCAGAAGAAGCGCGCCACGCTGACGATCGCCTCCCTCGCCTGGGGGACGGTCACGATCCTGATGCTGCTGGCGTTCGGCGAGGGCCTGAAGCGCCAGATGATGTCCAACGAGCAGGCCATGGGGAACAACCTCGCGATCATGTGGCCCGGCGAGACCTCCAAGCCCTACAAGGGCCTTCCCGAGGGCCGGCCGGTCCGCCCGAAGCTGGAGGACATCGACTATGCGCGCGAGCGCCTGCCGGAGCTCGACGCGATCTGGGGAGAGCTGACCTCATGGCGCACCGCGCTGACCTACGGACGCAAGACCGTCAACGGCCGCGTCATCGGCACGCGCTGGGACTACGGCGACGCGCGCAAGCACTTCCCCAAGGCCCGCGGACGGTTCATCAACCCCAACGACGAGGACGAGAAGCGGCGCGTGGTCTTCCTCGGCAACGAGATGGCGAAGGACATTTTCGGGCCCGAGGATCCGCTCGGGAAGACCGTCCTCATCAACAATTCTCCGTTCACGGTCATCGGCGTGATGCAGCGCAAGCGCCAGTCCTCGACGTACGGCGGACCGGACGCGACGCATGCGGTCATTCCGCAGTCCACGTTCAAGGCGGTCCTTGGGGACAAGGACAACCGGCTCAATGTCGTGGTCTTCCGCGTCAGGAACGCTGACGACATGCCCGCGGCGCTCAAGCACTTCAACGAGGTGATGGGCCCGCGGCTCGGGTTCGACCCCGAGGATCCCCGGGTCTGGGGACTCTGGGACACGGTCAAGGGCCAGAAGATGTCGGCGAAGATCATGATCGGCCTCGAGCTCTTCTTCGGCGTGATCGGCGCGCTGACGCTGATCATCGGCGGCGTCGGCGTGGCGAACATCATGTACGCCGTCGTCAAAGAGCGCACCAAGGAGATCGGCGTGAAGATGGCCCTCGGGGCGCGCCGCGGCTGGATCACCGGGCCCTTCATTCTGGAAGGGCTGATCTACACGCTGGTCGGCGGACTTTTCGGCGCCCTGATCGCGATCGTGATCGTGACGGGGCTGTCGTTTCTGCCGATCGAAGGCAACGACGTCCTCGAATTCCTGGGCCGACCCACTCTCTCGTGGCCCATCGGCATCGCGACCATCGCGATCCTCGGAACCTGCGGTCTGCTCGCGGGCTACTTCCCCGCGCGGCGCGCCGCGTCGATCAATCCGGCCTCGACCCTGCGGTACGAATGAAGACGGAGGTGCCCGTGCCCGAGAACATTATCGACATGTCCGGCATCCGGAAGGTCTACGACACCGGCAAGGTCAAGGTCGAGGCGTTGAAGGGCATCGACCTCGCCGTCGAAAAGGGCGAATTCGTCGCGATCGTCGGGCCTTCGGGCTCCGGCAAGTCGACGCTGATGAACCTCGTCGGCTGCCTCGACACGCCCACCGACGGCCGTTACCGCCTCGGAGGTGAGGACGTGTCGAAGTTCACGCGTGACGAGCTCGCCGACGTGCGCAACCGCCGGGTCGGGTTCGTGTTCCAGGGCTTCAACCTGCTGCCCCAGATCACGGCCTTCGAGAACGTCGAGATGCCACTGCTTTTTGGCGGCGTTCCGCCGAAAAAGCGCCGCGAGCGCGTCGCGGAGCTCCTCTCACGCGTCGGCCTGGCCGATCGGATGGACCACAAGCCGACCGAGCTCTCCGGCGGCCAGATGCAGCGCGTGGCGATCGCGCGGGCGCTGGCGATGCAGCCGGACGTCATCCTCGCCGACGAGCCGACCGGAAACCTCGACACCTCCGCCGGCGGCGACATCATGGCCCTCTTCTCGGAGCTCTGGCAGCAGGGCTCCACACTGGTGGTCATCACCCACGACATGACGCTCGCGCGCCGCGCCGGACGCATCGTCGAGATCCGCGACGGGCGGATCGTGCGGGACGGCGAGGCCGCGGCCTAGCTCGCGCGTCAGGGGAAAAAGTTCGCGCCGGTCTGTTTCACGGCGTTCCAGTCCACCAGATAGAAGCACGCGGGGGCCGGAGCGGTCTGGTCCACGCGCACGGTAGCCGTGAAGCCCTGCGGGCCGAATTGTCCCTGGATCGAGATCGTGAGCTGCGCGCCGCCCGCCGAGACCGACTTCGGCTGCGTGGTGAACGTTCCGTCGTCGTTGACGGTGCCATCGTAGGTGATGTTCGCATGCGTCAGCGTCATCGCGTGCGATCCCGGCGTCTGGACGACCGTGGTCGGATTGTCCTGCACCGTCACGCTGCCGCACGTGTTCTGTCCCAGGGAGACGTGCGTGTCGTAGGTGCCCGCGACAGAGAGCACCGGCGCGACGTCCGGCGCTCCGGTCACGAAGATGGGATCGGTCGTGTTGTTGTCGATCACCGCGGCATACGTGAACACGGCCGGGCCGTCGGTCTTGACCGTCACGATGCCGCTCGACGTCGACAACAGCGGGTGATGGATTCCGTTGGGGCCGAACACGTCGTTGATCTGGACGCCGGAGTGCGGAGGCACCGACCGGATCACCTCTCCGACCCAGTGACCTTCCCAGAACACCGCGAAGGTGACCAGAGCGGCCGTGTCTTCGCCGTTGAAGGCGCCGACGTTCGTGCGGAAGCCCGGATCGCCGGACGCGTTGGCGATCTGCGTCAGCATCGAATAGCGGTGGGCCGACGACAATGTCTTTCCCGGGATGAACATCCCGACCGTCGGCTCCGGCTCCGTCGAGTAAAGGCGGCTGGTGACCGCGACGCCGGCCGCGCTTCCGCCGGATCCCACGTCGAGCTCGACGCCTCCGGCCGAGTTCGGCGCGTGGAAGGTCGCGGAGACCATGTCGTCGAACGCCCGGGCCTCGCGCGGCGCGAGCACGAAGGTCTCGGTGGCGGTCGCCGCCGGGCAGCTTCCCAGGAAACACCGGTACGTCGCCGTGATCTCGACGGCCGACGCGTAGGAGGTGTTGAAAACGCGCACGTCCGAGAAGAACGGCGATACCCCGACGATCGACGCGACGGCCGGGATCGTGATCCGCTCCGTCTGGGAGGACGCCGGAACGGACAGGGACGCGCTGACGAGAACCGCGAAGACGGCGCGCCGGACTCTCATGTCACGCGCAGTGTAGGACACGACCTCAGCGCTTCGGGGACTCGGCCGGCTTGGTCTTGCCCACGAAGCTCTCCGTTTCCTCGATTCCCTCCCGTGCGTACTGGGCGACCGTGGGGTCCGGCTCCTTCGCGAGCGTTTCGAGCATCGCGACGTCCTCCTGGCGGTGGAGCTTGCCGAGCTTCTGGATCGCCGCCAGGCGAACCGAGCGATTGCGATCGGACGTCAGAGAACGCAGCTTCGCCGCGAGCTTCGGGTCCTCCGGAGCCGCCGACTCCCAGCCCGCCAGCGCAGCCAGGCGCACCTGCTGGTTGTAGCTCGGATCCGTGTATTTCTCGAAGAGACCCGCAAGCGAGGGATCGGCGAGCTTGCCGAGACCGAGAAGAGCGCCCAGGCGGACCGAATCCCACCAGCGCGAGCTTCGATCGAGCTGCTTCGTCAGGTATTCGCGGGCGCCGGCACTCCGAAGCCGGCCCAGAGAGATCTCGGCGGCGGCGACGACGTCTTCGGCCCTGTCGGTCTCGATCGTCTTCCGCAGCGTCGAAGCCACCGAGGCCTCGCCCGCCTGACCCATAGCCAGCGCCACCGCGCGGCGGACGCGCGCATCGGATCCACCGAGCGCCTGCGTCAGCGGCGTCACCGCGGCGGAGCCGCCGATCCGCCCCAGATCCATCGCCGCCTCCTGTTTCAAACCCCAGTGCGCCGCCGGATCTGTGAGCAGCTTCGAAAGGGCGTCGACCGAGCGCGCGTCGGACGAGTAATCCACGGCGAGCTGTCTCGCCGCCCGCAGCTTCCCGGCGAGATCCGCGCCCGAGAGCTCGGCGAGGACCTCGGTGAACGGCCGCGCGTACGCGACCTCGCAGACCAGCCAGCCACCCTTGTCGAAGGTCACGCGCGTGGGCCGCGTGGCCGCCGGCAGCGCCACGGTCGTCTCCCAGCCCGAGAGCTCCACCCGATGGGTTTTCGCGCCAGAGGACTCGGCGATCTCGACCTCGACGGGAAGGCGAAACTCGTTCTCGAACGGAAGATCGGCCTGGATCTGCTTGACCGTCAGGTCTACCTGCTTGCGTTCCGCGGACCAGCGGTACGACACCTCGAAGCGCGGATGACCGGCGCCGCCGACGACCCAGTCGGAGAAGAACCACGAGAGGTTCCGGCCGGCCGCCTGCTCGATCGCTTCCGCGAGATCCGCCGACTCGACGCTCGAGAACTCGTTCTTCTTCAGGTAGGCCGCAATCATCCGGTCGAACTCCGCCGCGCCAAGGAAGTGGCGGATCATGTGGAGCACGAGCGACCCCTTCACGTAGGTCGTCTCTTCCTGGTACATCGCCGCCGGCTCCTTGTAGTGGAGGTACTCCATCGGCCGCACGCTGCCGGTCGTGCGGACGTAGTCCACGTACTTATTCAGGTAGACCCACCTCTGGTAGGTCAGGTCGTCCTCGCCGTGCGCGTGTCCGTTCCAGATCGTGTGCCAGAAGGTCGCGAAGGACTCGTTCAACCAGATCGAGCCCAGCGACCGGCACGTGACGAGGTCGCCGAACCAGTGATGGGCGAGCTCGTGCGCCACGACGTCTTCGTAGGTGAAGGTCGGCCACACCTTTTCGAAGTCGGGCGAGAGATCCGGCGGGTCACCCGCCTTGCGCAGCTCGGTCTCCGAGAAGCCGGTCGCCGTCGTCGTCTCCATCGCGCCGGAGAACTCACGGAGGACGACCTGGTCGTACTTGAACCACGGATACGGATAGCCCATGGCCTTCGAGAAGAACTCGACCATGTCGGGCGTGTTGCCGAACGGGAACGGGACCGACCCCTCCGTTCCGGGCTGTGTCCACACCGAGAGAGGAACGGTCTTGTCGCCGACCTTCGCGTCGCGGAGCGGCACGCGGGTCAGCGCGCCCACGTCCACCGTCATGAGGTAGTTCGGGATCGGGCCGTTCTGGATCCAGTGGAACGTGCGCGTTCCGTCCGGATTGTCGCGCGAATCCGCCAGCCGCCCATTGGCGACGGCCGTCAGCCCGGCCGGCACCGTCACGAGGAGCTCGACCGCAAAGCGATCGTTGGTGTCGTCGTAGATCGGCAGCCAGCCCCGGTGGAGGCCACCCTCGCCGTAGTTCCATGCCTGCGCTGCGAGCTTCCCTTCCTGCGGGAAGAAGTACAGCCCCGTACGCGGCTTGCACGCGTACGTGATCGCCACGGTTGCGGTTTCGCCGACGGCGACGGGAGGATCGAGAGCGACGTCGAGCGTGAAGCCGGAGGCATCGCTCTGGAACGCCTGCGCCCGGCCTGCACGATCGACTTTCGAGACCTGGAGGTCGGCGGCATCCAGAGAGAGAGTCGCCAGTGGCGCTCGCAGCGCGACGAAGGTCACGGTGGCCGTGCCCGAGATCGCCTCTCTGGCCATGTCGAATCGCAGATCCGCCTTGTAGCTCTGGATGTGGAAGGAGCGCTCTCGGACGGGCCGCTCCGGGCCTTCGGGGAGCCGGTCGCCGGGAACGATCTGGCCGAGCGCGCCGACAGGGCACGCCAGGAGCGCCAGCAGCGCGAGGACGCGTCTCATGGATCCTCCTGAAGAAGCGCGGGGATTCTACGCCCGACCGAAATGGAATAGCCTTCGCCGACCACTCCGGAGGAGCTATGACGTCTCGAATCGCCGGCGGCGCCGCCGCAGCCCTGCTCGCGGGAGCGACGGCTCTCTTCGCGGCCGAATACACGATCGAGCCCGAAGGATCCAACGTGCAGTTCTCGGTGCCGGTCATGGCCGTCTCGAAAGTCACCGGCAAGTTCATGCGGTACGACGTCAAGATCAACGCCGGCAAGGCGCGCGACCTCTCGCAGGCGAAGGTCGTTGCGTTGATCGAGATGGCGAGCGTGGATACCGGCAGCGATTCCTGGGACGCGAAGCTGCGCACGCCCGCGTTCTTCGACACGCAGAAGTATCCCGAGATCCGCTTCGAGAGCCGCCGTGTGAAGAAAACCGTCAAGAGCTGGGAGGCGTCCGGAAACCTGACTCTCCACGGCGTGACCAAGCCGATCGTCCTTCCCTTCACCATCCAGGGACGCTTCGACGGCCCCCAGGCCGACGAGCACATCGGCATCCACGCGACCTTCAGCTTCGACCGCCGCGACTACGGCATGGCCTGGACCGGCAACTCGGAGGCCAAGGTCGTCGGCAATAAGGTCACCGTCGACATCGCGCTTCTGGCGAAGAAGAAACGCTGACGTCATCCCGAGCGCAGCGAGCCGACCACCGAAGGCAACCCCCCCGCAGTAGGCAACGCCGACCGAAGGTCGGCGGTATCGATCCCGGACTTGATTCGCCGGCTCGTTGAGTACGGGATCCCTCGGGCCTGCGGCCCTCGGGATGACGGCCTTATCGGATCGTCAGCGTCGCGCCCGCGGTGTAGGCGTTGAATTCCGGCGCGTACATGGATTGGACCGTCGCGGGAGAGACCTTGAACGTGCCCGCCATGTTCGCCCGGATACGGTGTTTGAACGTGTACTCCCCGGCGGGCAGCCACTCGAAGAAGAAGTTCGCGCCGGAGTCGCGTGTCTCCTCATACCAGGAGATTCCGAGGTCCCACTTGTAGCGGGACAGGACGTTCTGGGGCTCGGCACCGGCCGGCCGCGGGTCTCTCAGATGGACGTACTCGGCGGCGTGTTTGGCCCGGAGCGAGATCTGCACCTCGATCTCGTCGCCCGGGTGGACGGCGGTTCCTTCCGCAAGCGGCTTCAAGACGAAGCCCGATGGGGTCGACTCGCGCAGGAAGTACTTGCGCGACACCGCGAAGAAGTCGCCGCGGTCCTCCTCCGGCATCTTCTCGGTCGAGAAGCGCCAGGTCGCTGACGCGAAGGCGAGGCCCTTGCCGGTCTTCTCGACGGCGATCGCGGAGTCCCGTCGGGGGTCGATCTTTCCGCCGGGGATGACGACCTGGTTGTGCTTGCCGGTGTAACGGTCAGGCTCGAAGGCGAACGTCGTCGTCTGACCGCCGGCCTCGACCGTCACACTCTCGGAGACGGCGAGCGCGCCTTCCTTCTGAAGATACCAGACGAGCGCGTAGATCGCCTCGGCCGTGGCCCGCGTCGACTTCCAGTGGTTCAGCTTCTTGTTGAGAAAGAGCCACTGCACGAATCCCTCGCGCCTCGCGTCGGCGGGCGAGAGCTCGGCCAGGACTCGCAGCGCGAACGCCTGCGTCTCGACCGTGTCGTTGTACCAGAGCCAGGACCGGTCCTCGGGCGCGAAGTACGTGCCGAGGTCGCGGTCGTTCTTGGCCGAGTCCATGACCGAGTCCCACACGAGCTTCGCGTCGCTCAGACGGCCCATCCGCTTCAACGTCAGCGCGAGCTGACCCTTGAGGTACGGTGAGTGCTCCTTCCAGTGCGCGAAGGAATAGTCGAGGAGCCGCTTTCGATAGGCCGCGTCGAAGGCCGGCGCGTACCAGCTCTCGTCGGGATAGGACGAGAGGACGTAGTTGACGAACGTCACGAACTCGCAGACGACGCCGACGTGCATGCACGACTCGAGCTCCCGCTTGATGTCGTCGCCCGCGTACTTCCAGCCCTTCTGAACCATGTCCTTAGGCACCTCGACGCCAAACTCGATTGCATTGGCGAAGCCGTGCAGGATGTAGAGCGTCATGTACGGCGACGGAGGCCCTCCCGGCCACCACGGAAACCCTCCGGATTCGGTCTGGGCCTTGCGCAGCTTCGCCAGCGCCACCTCGCGGTCAGCTGCAGCGATACGAGGGTCGAGGACCCGGACGAGGTCTCCGCCCGGCTTCGAACCGCCGCGAGCCTCTTCGAGCCAGGGCGTTTCCTCGAGAGCCATCTTCCGGTTGGGATCCAGAGCGTCGAAGGTCTCCAGCCGCGTGTCGCGCTTCGAGAATTCCTCGGCCATCTTCGCGACCGCCGGGAAATCGCGAAACACGGACGAAACGATTCCCGTCGACACGAAACGGTTCAGCGTCTGCTCCGTGCACTCGTAGGGGTAGTTCACGAGGTAGGGGAGCGCCGACAGGACCGAGTAGAAGAGCTGCGCGTCGACTGTGACCACGAGGAGCTCGTCGACTCGGGTGGGATCGTCGAGCTTCGCGAGATCCTCGAAGCTCAGCGTCCGCCGCTCGCCGCCGCGCAGCGTCGCGAAGCGGGACTGGGCGAGCTCCATCCGGCCGGGGAGGACCGGAACGGGACGCAGCTCCCCGTCCGAGAAGTCGCTCGAGACCGCCGTGGCCTTGATCGCATAGGAGCCGACCCGAGGAGGCGTCGTCAAACGGAAGGTCGTGTCGGCGCCACCGCCAGCCGCCGCGGAGAACGGCTGCGTGGCCTGCTCCGGAGTCAGGCCGAAGCGCGCCAGCGCGCTCTCGTTGGTCTCCGTGTCGAGAATGTCGAGCGTCACGCGTCCCGAGAGACCCTTGGAGGAGGCGTTGTTGACCACGATCTTCAGCTCGGCCAGATCTCCCACGCGGAGGAAGCGCGGGACGTAGGGCCGGACCATCAGATCCTTGACGCTGCGCGTTTCTCTCCGGATCGAGCCCGCCTTCAGGTCCTTCGTGACGGCGTGGACGAAGACGTTCCAGGACGTCACGGAGTCGGGGACCGTGAACTCGATCGACGCCGATCCGTCGGCGCCGGTCAGAAGATGCGGCTTCCAGAATGCCGTTTCGGCGAAGTTGCTGCGCAGAGGAACCGCGGCTTGCGACGCCGCGCCGCTCTTCTCTTCTTCCTTGAGACCGACGTCCCCGCGCGTCCGCGCGGCTTTCGCGGCGGGAGCGGAGGCCGGAGCCGCGGCGTCCATGACGGCCACCTCACCGCTGACGACCGACTGCGCCGAGACTCCCGCGAGGTAGCCTCGCCGGCCCGGACCGCCGATTCCGTAGCCGCCGTACAGCTTCAGCGAGTCCGGTGTCAGCACGGGCGGCGACGGAAGGCTCGGGTAGCTGCCCCCGATCGACATGAAGTAGGTCTCGCCGAGGCTGGGCCTGTCCCAGACGGGCGTCCCGCGCTGCGGATAGAGCGACAACGGATCCGGCGCGTTGTGCGGGACGAAGGCATCGAGGCTTCGGTCGTACATGTAGGCGAGCAGCTCCGCCGCCGCGTTCTCGACGGGTCCGCCGCCCGGCGCCGCGATCCTGACGGTCCAGGTCTCGCGCTGGCCGGGTCTGAGCTTGTCCCGGAAGGTCGCGAAACTCACCGACAGCTTCTTGTCGTCCCAGGGGACGAAGATCGTCTGGGTCAGGGTGATGAGCTGGTGATCGCGCAGAACGACGGCTCTCACGGCGAAGCCGCCGCGGTCTCTCTCCACGATGGGGATCTCGATCACCTCGGAGCTCTTGCCCGACGAGAGCCTTCGTCCCTCGATCCGCCGACCGTCCCGGTCGATCTCGAAGAGGATCGGCTGGTCGGCGAGGCCCGAGTCGACGAAGAGGCGCGCGGTTTTTCCGACCTCGACGGAGCTGTCCTCGGCGAGCAGGATCGCCGGCAGAGAAAGCGGCGTGCGCGCCGCCGCCACGACGATCTCGCGAGGCGTCTCGAACTCGGCACCGAACTCGTCGGTCGTCCGATACCGAATGCGATACGCGCCGGCCGGAAGGCCCCGAAGCGCGATCTGTGCCTCGCCCTTCTCGTCGTGCGTCAGCTCGCCGCTCGCGACCTCGGGCCCGTCCTCCCAGCGCGCCATGACGCGCTCCGGCGCATAGTCGGTCTGCCAACGAGGCCGCAGCAGGTCGCCCGGGGTGCGAAATGCTTTCGAGCGGCCTTCCCCGTCTTCGATCGGCGTCTCGATCGGCTCGTCGGCCGGCAACAGCGTGCGATCGGGTTGCGTGAGACGCACGAGCCGCCAGGAGCCCTTACCGGCGCGCGGAACGCCGTCGAGGCTGGTGCGCACGACCTTGACGCTCGCGCGCTCGCCCTCGCGCAGGAATCCTCCGGGAGGAGAGATCCTCGCCTCCACCGACACGAAGCCCAGGCGAAACGTCCGGGTCGCCGACTGCGTTTCGCCGCCGTCGTCGGCGACGTCGGCGGTTACTGCGTACGAGTACGTCACGCCTGAGCGGCGGGTGTTCTTCCTCTCGTCGGCGCGCGGCGTGAACGCCAGCGTGAACCGTCCGTCGGACTGCATCGCCGAGGTCCCCGCGTCGATCGTCTGGGTCTGGACGGATGGGTTCCAGCCGCGCCACCAGTACCACCACGGATACTGGGGTGTGCGCGTCACGCGCCAGCGCACCTGTCCCGATGCCACGGGAAGGCCGAAGTAGTAGCGGGCCTCGCCCGTCAGGCGCGCGGGGCGATTCAGGCGGAGAGCTTCCTTCGGGTCCTCGAGCTTCACCTCGAACGTCGGTCGCTTGTATTCCTCGACGCGAACCGAAGCCGCCGCCTCGCCCAGCGAGCTCGCGACGCGCCAGGCGCCGAGAGCCCGGCCCGCCGGAATCGCGAACTCGCCCGCGGCGGAGCCGAAGTCGTTCGTGGTCGCCGTGCGCGACGCGACCGTCTGGTTGTTCGCGTCCACCAGCGAGATGGTCACCGCCGTCTGGGGCGCCACACCGAGATGCCCCTCTTTCGCGTCGCCTCGATACGCCAGGATCTTCCAGAAGACGGTTTGCGTCGGCCGGTAGATGCTGCGGTCCGTGAACACGAGGGATGAAACGGCGCCCTTCTCGGGAGGCTCGGGCGACCAGTAGCCGGCGTTCAGCTCCAGGGCGAGGTCGTCGCCCGAACGGGCATAGAGAAAGCGTTGCCGGTACTGGTGCGGATCGATGCGCACCGGCAGCGTCGCGTAACCATCGGCGTCGGAGCTCGCCGCGGCTTCGCGGTGGACGCTCTGCGGGTTCCACTCACCCCGATAGAGAGCGACCGCGGCGCCGGCGATCGGGCGCCCGGACGAGCCCGACAACGCCCGCACCTCGATCCGGCTTTCGCCCTTCGCGCCCGACTCGGAGCTCTGCGACATCAGGAGGACCAGATCGCTGACGAGGACGTTCGCCGCTTCGAGCGGCGCTCCCGGGCCTCCGAACGTCGGCGCCGCCGAGGCGGCCACGACGTAGAGGCCTTTCGCCTTCATGGGCGGCACGACGTAGGTGGAGTGCGCACGAAAGTCCGGAGTGTCGGGCAGCGCCGTCGACCACTCCGCGTCGGGCCGGCCCTTCACGATCTCGAGGATCTCGTCCTGCTGCGGAAGCACCCGGTTGAAGTCGCGAGCTCGGTCCACGCGCGCGGGCAGGTCCAGACGGAACGCCCGGAACCTCAGGGACGCGACGTTCTTGTGCGAGACGAGGATCGACCGGCGTTCCGGGCCGTCGGCGCGCATCGCGCGGAGCTGATACGAAGGGGCTTCGATCTGCTTGACGATCGCAAGGCAGTATCGACCCCCGATCGATTCCGGGTACGCCCTCCGCCCCTCTTCCGCCACGGCGCGCGCCCGCACGAGCGCATCGGGCTCGGGAGAGGTCTCGAGGAACATCGCGAGCTGGGCCTTTCCCATCGCAAACCACGGCCATTTCGTCATCGCCGGGAGTCGGCCGGTCAGATCACTCTCGATCGCTTCGCGGTCTTCTTCCTCGCTGAACGACGCGTGGAGCCGCCGCAGCCTCTCGAGCCTCGCCTCGAACGCCCCTTCGGTCTCGCCCCGCGCGGAGTGCCAGCCCTCGAGGTCTGCGAGCACCGCGACCAGTCGGACCAGCGGATGCACGGCCGGATCGTCGAGCTTCACCGACCGGGCGCCCTCCGCGTCCTGCTTCAGTAGCGCCGCGAGGTCCAGACGGAAGACCTCGTTGGACTCGGCGGGGCTCCAGCCGACCGTGTCGACGAGGAGCGCGACGGAGAAGTATGCGAGCGCATCCCGGAGAGTCCCGCGGATGTCGTCGGGATAGTTGTTCGGCTCGACGAACTCCGAAAGGATCTTGACGGGATATTTTCCGAGGGCGTCGCGGTCCGTCCACAGCGCGAAATAGGCGTTCGCGGCCTCGTCGTAGATCTGCTCGCGCGTCCAGGCCTTCAGGTCGACTTTGCCCGAGGACTCGACGCGCTCGCGCTGCTCGACCTCCCACGAGTTCGTTCGCGCGTAGTTGACGAGTGTCTGCGCGTAGAAGAGCTCGAGCGAGGTGCGCGACGGAAGGTCCGAAGGCCAGGGTTCGTCCTTGAGAAACCTCACGGCGCCCTCGGCGCCGTGAAGACCCATTCGCAGCTGTGTCGCCCGGATCAGCGCCTTCGTCCACTCCGCGGAGTCCTTCGTCTTCTTCGCCGAGGCCAGGATCGCCTCGACGCCCTTGAGCGCCTCCTGGAATTTCTGCTGCGAGACCAGCGCGTCGATCTCTTTCCAGGTCTTCGAAGGAGTCGGCGTCCGCGTGGCCACCGGTGTCACCGGAGAAATCCCGCCGACCTTCTTCTTCTGCGGCCCGGGCGCGGCGTTTCCGGCGACCAGCAGCACAGCCGCGAGCAGAATCCCTGCCCCGATCCCTCTTCCGGACGAACGCATGACCGTCATTCTCCCTAGGTTGGACACCCGGGGGACGGGAAAGTTCCTCTTCAAGTGTCATCCGGAGCGTAGCGAGGGATCCCGGACTCGAGGCGCCGACCGGCCGATCAATCTCAGGATCGCTCGGGCTCCGCCCTCGGGATGACGGCGAGGGTCACCGCTGAAAAGCGTAGGAGATCTTGACGAAGAACTGCCGTCCCGTGGGCAGCAGCACGTTCGTTTTTTCGTCCAGCGCCCGCGCGTCTCCGTAGCCGACGAAGAGCACGCTCTGCCAGTTCAGCTTGTAAGAGAAAAGCGCCGAGCCCGCGAAACTGCCTTCCTTTCGGAGGACGGGCTGGATCCAGAGCGCCGGATCGCGCCGCACTTCCTGGTACTGGCCGATCAGCCGCAGCAGCATCTTCGCGTTGAATACGTACACGGCCTTCAGCCGCGCCACGTCCGCCGTGAACAGGTTTCCCTGGACGTCGCCGACGCTCTCGTCGATCCACTGACGCTCGAGGCGCAGATCCAGACCCAGGTGATCGGTCGGCCTCACCAGCGCCGTGATCAGCACGTCGCCACCCCGGCCGACGCGGACGTTCTCGACGTCGGGCTGTTGCCCGTAATTGCCCGAGACGCCGATGATCGGCAGCAGTCCCGACGGCGACGACGTCACGGTCCACACGAACCGGTCGTACTCGAGCGTCTTCCCGCCGATCGCGACGGCCTCGACGTTGTAGTCGAACTCGCCACGCGTACCGCCGAGCGCCTGGAACGCGATCCCCGGGAACACGCGGCGCGAGATGAGGTCGCCGTTGCGATCCACGGAATAGTTGCCCCCCGTCAGGAAGTGGATCCGCGAAAAGAAGCCGGTCGGGTAGATCCGGTAGCCGCCGACCCACGTTCCCTGCTTGTAGCCGACCTGCGGCACGAAGCCGTCGTCGGCGCGAAAGCCGTCGGCGAAATCGTCGTACTGGAGCTGCCAGTCCCAGTGATACGTCGTGTGCGTCCAGTTCGCGGACAGACCGAAGCCCGAGATCTTCTGGCCCAGCCACTCCGGGGAGAGATCCGGCCGGTCCGGGAGCCGCGAGAAGCTGTAGAGATACTGCGCCGTCACGAGGTCCGCGTCGTTCGGGCGCCACTGGAAGTCGGGGCCGAAAACGTAGTTGTAGGTGCCCCCTTCGCCGGAGCGCGCCGTGGCGACCGCACCGATGAACGAGTTTCCGACGTCGTGGCGCAGGCGACCGAGGGCGACGTAGGACTGGAAGTCCTGCGGGGCCGCTCCCGAGAACACGGGACCCGGGTTGATGACGGTGCCGCCGCCCCGGTCGTCGGTCACGAGTACCGTGTACGAGGTCGCGCCCTCCCGCGACGTCAGCCGCGCACCCCAGAGCGGATCCGTGATGGTGCGCGTGTAGATGGCCTGGATGGGCGTCTGCAGCAGATCCACCTGTTCCAGGAAGAACGGCCGCTTCTCCGGATAGAACAGGGCGAAGCGCTGATTCACGCCGATCTGCACGACGTCCGACTCGACCTGGGAAAAGTCGGGATTGATCGTCGCGTCCACGATCGTGCCGGCGTCCGGCAGCCACTTCAGGTCGAGGCCGACCTGTCCCTTGGTCACGGTGTCGGGCGAGCCGGGCGGGGATCCGTCCGTCGGGTTCGGCGGGTAGACCGTCTCCGAAAAGCCGGCGGCGTACGGCGCCAACACGTAGTGCATCCCCTGCGGCAGTCCCTCGATCTCCTGGACCGTCGCCGACCAGCACAGGAAGCAGCTCGAGCCGCGCGGGATGCGCACGTTGTAGAACTGGTAGTTGTACTCCCGCGGCCAGACGCGGTACACGATCAGCGCCCAGTCCTGCGGGTCTTTGTTTGGATACCGGAGCGACGCGAGCGGGATCCTCACCTCCGCGGTCCACGAATCCGTCCCGATCCGGCCGGCGGAGTCCCAGAACCAGTCCGGCGCCGTGTCTTCGCCGAACGGCGACTCGTTCAGCATCGAGTCCGTCTGGATGCCGCGGGGGTTGATCCAGAAATCCACCGCCGAGCGCCGGGCGTTGTCCACGTCGAGCAGGATGCCCACGTAGTCCTGCTGATCCGTCACCCCGTCGCGATCCACATAAGGCGCCCGGATCTTCCCGATGTCCGGCTCCGCGCACCAGAAGGAAGCGTAGAAGTACTTGTCGTCCCGTCCCACGCGGGCGATGGTCTTGACGGGCGGCTCGGTTCCGTTGCCGGGCTGGAACTCGTAGAACGTGCCGATGACCAGGGCGTCGGCCCAGCCGGGGTCCGAGAGATCGCCGTCCACCTTGATCGGCTGCGTGATCCGCGGCAGCGAATACTTCGGAGGCACCGGCGGCTCCGTCTGCTGGTCCGCGGCGAGAAGGCGCGGCGCGCACACCACGGCCATAGCGGCGAGCGCGCGAAGCTTCATTGGGGAGAGAGTACGGGAGGAAGATCCGAAGGTTGCGCTGTTGCTCGCCCGTCATTTCTATCGGAAATCGTGGCTCGGCATCTTCGCGAATTCCGGGATCGTCCAAAACTTCTCGGCGCGGACCGAGAGCGCCCCGTCCTGGCGCTGGAGCTTGCCTTCCACGACGAGAGCGCCGGAGCCCACGACCACGGCGCGGTTTTCCCGGAAGAGGTTCGGGCGGACGATCGCCTGCAGCATCCCCGTCTCGTCCTCGAGCGTCAGGAAGACGAAGCCCTTCGCGGTGCCGGGCCGCTGGCGGACGATGACCGCGCCCGCGGTCTTCACGCGATCCCCGTCCCGCCGCCACAAGAGTTCCTTCGCCGACAACACGCCGCGAGAAGCGAGAGGCTTGCGCAGGTGCGCGAGCATGTGCGGCCCCGTCGTGATCTCGGTCGAGGCGTAGTCGGCACGCGTCTCCTCGATCGGCGACATCTCCGGCAGAGGCGACGGATCGTCGGTCGGAATCTCCTCGAAGAGCGGACCGGCTTCCCGCGAGACCTTGGCGACCTGCCAGAGCGCGGCCCTCCGCGTCCGGCCGAACGCCGACAGCGCGCCGGCGTGCGCGAGAAGCTCGAGCTCCCCGGGGCGCAGCCGGCATCGCCGCGCGAGATCGTCGATCGAGAGAAACGGCGCCTCCGCCTGGGCTCGTTCGATCGACTCGCCCGTCTCCTGCTTCAATCCCTTGACGAACCGCATGCCCAGGCGCACCGCGCCTTCCTCCCAGCGGCACTTCCACCCCGAGCGCACGACGTCCACGGGGCGCACCTCGGTCCCGTGGAGCTGCGCATCCTTGACCAGCGTGGCCGGGTGATAGAAGCCCATCGGCCACGCATTGAGCAACGACGCGAGGAACGCCGCCGGGTGGTGGGCCTTCAGGTACGCGCTCGCGTACGCGATCAGCGCGAAACTCGCCGCGTGCGACTCGGGAAAGCCGTAGAGCGCGAAGGACGTGATCGACTTGACGATCTGCTCCTGCGCCGCGGGACCGATCCCGCGCTCGGCCATTCCCTTGCGCAGCCGCTGCTCGATCGAGTCCATCCGTTCGACCGAGCGCTTGAAGCCCATCGCGCGCCGCAGCTCCTCCGCTTCGCCTCCCGTGAAGCCCGCGGCGACCATCGCCATCTTCAGGATCTGCTCCTGGAAGAGCGGCACACCGAGCGTGCGCTTCAAAATCGGCTCGAGACAGGGATCGGGGTATTCGACCTCCGCTCTCCCCTGCCGCCTTTCGAAGAAGGGGCGCACCATGCCGCCGACGATCGGCCCCGGCCGGATGATCGCGACCTGCACGACGATGTCGTAGAACGTCTTCGGGGCGTTGCGCGGCAGCGACGCCATCTGCGCGCGGCTCTCGACCTGGAAGAGCCCGACCGTGTCGGCCTTGTTGAGCATCGCGTAGACCGTGGGGTCGTCCTGGGGAAGGTGCGCCAGGTCCACCTCGATCTTCTCGTGCGTACGGATCATCGGGATTGCTTCCTCGATCGCCGCGAGCATTCCGAGTCCGAGCAGGTCCACCTTGACGATCCCCAGATCCGCGCAGTCGTCCTTGTCCCACTGCACGACCACGCGTCCCGGCATCGACGCGGGCTCCAGGGGCACGACCTCGTCGAGGCGGCCGGCCGCAACGACGATGCC
>Ga0075423_10000559_pt1 | contig 30367 bp, 30 predicted proteins | sample SoiMethybrSBSTD2_FD_80114 | JGI IMG/M metagenome (GOLD analysis project Ga0075423, IMG submission 80114) | Bulk soil microbial communities from a Populus tree surrounding site in Tennessee, USA - Soil MetaG P. TD hybrid SBSTD2 | ecosystem: Environmental > Terrestrial > Soil > Tree plantation...
CATAAGTCCTGACTGCCTCCTTTGTTCCCTCTATATATATAGTGTTGCGAGCTTCTGCGTACGGGTAAGTCTCAGGCGGCCTGGACCTGGAGCTGCGCGATGGCGCGCATCATCTCGTCGGTGGCCGCGCGATACGCGTCCTTTCGCTCCTCCGGTGTCTCGCGCTCGCCCTCGGCCTTCGCCTTGAAGCGCATGGGCGGGCCGAAGCGCACGACGGCCTTGGCCGGCCGCGGAAACGCCGCGCCCTTGGGGAGCGCGCGCCCGCTGCCCGTGATGAGAACGGGCACGACGACGGCCCCGCTCAGGACGGCGAGCATGCCCGCCCCCGGCTTCGCCTCTCTCAAGGCTCCCTCGGGTCCGCGGGTGCCCTCCGGGAACACCAGCAGTGCGCGCCCCTCTTCGAGCACCTTCAGCGCCGTTTTGAGCGCGCGGGCATCCGAGCCCTCGCGCCGCACCGGCCGCGCGTTCAGCGCGCGGATCAAGCGGCCGAAGAGCGGGATGTCGAACAGCTCCGCCTTGGCGAGGAACGAGAGCTGGCGGGGCGAGGCGCCGCCGACGAGGGGCGGATCCAGCACGCTCGAGTGATTCGACACGAGGAGGAGCGGTCCCGTGGGCGGCACCTGCTCGGCCCCGCGCGCTTCCAGCCGGAAGTAGAGCCGCATCAGGAGCACCGCGAACGGCTTCAGGATCTCGTAGAGCACCGGGCCCGCTCCACCGCGTCCATGAGCCGCTCCAGCACTTCCGCCTCGTCCAGCCCCGTCGTGTCCACCAACACCGCGTCCGCCGGCCGGACGAGGGGGGCGATGGCGCGGCCCATGTCCTGCCGGTCGCGCCGCGCCACTTCCTCGCGCACGAGGTCCAGGTCCAGGGCGACGCCGCGCTCCGCGAGCTCCTCGCGCCGCCGCCGCGCGCGCGCCTCGAGCGTCGCGTCCAGGTAGAACTTCACGTCGGCGTCGGGGCACACCACGCTTCCGGTGTCTCGGCCCTCCAGGACGACCCCCCCGTCGGCGGCGAGCGCACGCTGCATCGGCGTCATCTTCTCGCGCACCGCCCGGAGCATGGTGAGCACGGACGTGAGCTCGCCGATGACGGGGGAGCGGATCTCCCCCGTCACGTCGCGGCCGTTGACGAGCACGCGATCGCCCTCCAGCGCCACCGTGGTCGCGTCGAGCACCGCGCGGAGCGCCGGCGTGTCCTCGGGGGCGAGCCTCGCCTCGCGCACCGCCCACGCGAGGGCGCGGTACATGGCACCGGTGTCGAGGAGACGGAAGCCGAGCCGGCGCGCGAGCGCACGCGCGGCCGTGGACTTTCCCGCCCCCGCTGGTCCGTCGATCGTAATCACGGGCTCCCGCCGGCCATCACACGTCATGCTTCCGCCCTCGCCGCCGGAGATCCCGCCAGGTCGTTGACCGCGGTGAGAAAGCCCGGGAAGGAGGTCGCGATGCAGTCCGTATCCTCCACCACTGTCTCGCCGTCCGCAAGCAGCCCGGCGATGACCAAGGACATCGCCATCCGGTGATCGCCCCCGCTCGAGACCGCCGCGCCGCGCAGACGCGTCCCGCCCTCGATCCGCAGGCCGTCCGGCCGCTCGGTGATCCGCGCGCCCATCCGGCCGAGCTCGGTGGTGATGGCGCGGATGCGGTCCGACTCCTTGACGCGCAGCTCGGCGGCATCGCGCACGTCGGTGGGACCCTCCGCGAGCGTCGCGGCCACCGCGAGAATGGGCACCTCGTCGATGAGGCGCGGGATGACGGGGCCGCCGATCTCGGCGCCGCGCAGGCGGCTCCGGCGGACCATGAGGTCGGCGGCGGGCTCGGCGGCGCCGCCGGGACCGGGTGGGGCCTGCCGCCGGATCGAGGCGCCCATCGCCTCCAGCACCTCGAGGACGCCGGTGCGCGTGGGATTGGTGCCCACGTGGACGACGGTGAGCTCGGGATCGGCCATGAGGGCTCCCGCCACGAGGAAGAAGGCGGCCGAGGAGATGTCGCCCGGCACGGCCACCGGCAGCCCGCGGAGCTCGCCGCCGGGCGTGAGCGTCACGCCCTCCGGCGTCGCCGTCAGGCGCGCGCCGAAGCCGCCCAGCATGCGCTCCGTGTGGTCGCGCGACTGGGAGGGCTCGCGCACCGTCACGGGGCCATCGGCCCAGAGGCCGGCGAGGAGCAGCGCCGTCTTCACCTGCGCGGAAGCCACGGGCGACTCATAGGTGATTGCCTTCAGCGGGCGCGCGCCCCGCACCGCCAGCGGCAGACGGCTGCCCTCGCCGCGGCCGACCACGGTCGCGCCCATGCGGCGCAGCGGGGCGGCCACGCGGTCCATGGGGCGGCTCCGCAGTGACTCGTCCCCCGTGAGGATGGACCAGAAGGGCTGGCCCGCGAGCACGCCCACCAGGAGCCTCGCCCCGGTGCCGGCGTTGCCGCAGTCGATCACGTCCTCGGGCTCGGTGAGCCCGTCGGGTCCCCCGCCGTCGACCAGGTAGTGGCCCGGCCCTTTTCGGGTGACCTCCACCCCGAGGGCCCGCACCGCCCGGAGGGTGGCCAGGCAGTCCTCGCCCTCGAGGAACCCCGTGATCTCGGTGCGGCCGCTGGCGAGCGCGCCGAAGAGCGCGGCCCGATGCGAGATGGACTTGTCGCCGGGCACGAGCACGCGGCCCGCGAGGCGCGGGACCGGGGTGACGCGAATCCTCACCCGAGCTTCTCCCGGTGCTGCTTGATTCGCTCGAGCTCGGCCTCGACGGCGGCGGCGTCCCCCAGCGCGATCACCGCTTCTAGATGATCGAGCGATTTGCGGAAGGCGGCGAGGGCCTCGGCGAGGGCGGCGCGATTGTCCTGGAAGATCTCGCGCCAGACCGGCGGGCTGGACGCGGCGATGCGCGTGGTGTCGCGGAAGCCGCGCGCAGCCACGTCGAGGAACGCGGGATCCATGCGCAGCACCGCATCCACGAGCGCGTCGGCGACGAGGTGCGGCAGGTGGCTCACCGCCGCGGTGGCGCGGTCGTGGGTGAGCGGGTCGAGCACCGCGAGGCGGCCGCCCATCGCTTCCCAGAACGCGCGCACGCGCGCGAGGGCCGCCGGCGCGGTGCGCTCCGTGGGCGTGAGGATCACGGTGGCATTCACGAACAGGTCGGCGCGCGCCTCCGCGAAGCCGGCGCGCTCCGAGCCCGCCATGGGATGGCTGCCCACGAAGTCGAGCGGACGCTCGGAAGCCAGCCGCTCCGCGGTGGCCACGATGCGCCCCTTCGTGCTGCCCACGTCGGTGAGGACGGTGCCCGGCTCGGCGGCCGCCCACACCGCGGCGAGCTGGCGCTCGAGCGTCGCCACCGGGGTCGCGAGCACGCAGAAGTCGACGCCGCGCAGTCCCACCGCGAGATCGGTGGTGCCTCGATCCGCCGCTCCCGCCCGCAGCGCCGGCGCCACGCTCGCCTCCGCCCGCCCAACCACGACGATCTCGCCGGCCAGCTTGCGCGCGCGGGCGGCCAGCGCGATCGAGCCGCCCAGGAGCCCCGGGCCGACGACGCAGAGCCGCCGGATCACGCGCGCTTGGCCTCCTGCAAGACCTTGCGCAGCGCCTTCATCAGCCGGCGGTTCTCTTCCGGCGTGCCGATGCTGATGCGGAGCGTGCTCTCCATGCCGAAGGACAGCATCGGCCGCACGATCACGCCCTCGCGGAGGAGCCGCTGGTACACGTCGAGCGCGTTGCGCCCCACGTCGACCAGGATGAAATTCGCCCGCGACGGCGGGAAACGCAGCCCCAGCGCGGCGAACTCCTCGCTGAGGTAGGCGCGTCCGGCCTCGATCATGCGCAGGCACTCGACGATGTGCGCATCGTCCTCCAGCGCGGCGAGCGCCGCCACCTGGGCGAGCGAGTTCACGTTGAATGGCGGCCGGATGCGGTTGAGCAGGCTCACGCAGTCGGGGTCGCCGATCGCGTAGCCCACGCGCAGCCCGGCCAGGCTCGCCGCCTTGGAGAACGTTCGGAGGCAGACGACCTTGCGGCCCTGGCGCAGATAGCTCAGCGAGTCCGGGAAGTCCGGGCCCTGGGCGAACTCGAAGTAGGCCTCGTCGAACACCACGATGGCGCGGTCGGGCACGCGCGCCATGAAATCCTCGACGGCCGGCGCGGTCACGATGGTGGCGGTGGGGTTGTTGGGATTGGCGATGAAGACGAGCTTGGTCATCGGGGTGATCGCCCGCGCCATCGCCTCGAGATCCAGCCGGTGGTCCTTGAGGGTGACGACCACACGGATCCCGCCCACCGCCTGCACGATCATCGGATAGACGACGAACGAGGGATGCGGGATCACCGCCTCGTCCCCGGGGCGCATGAACGCGCGCGCGATCAGCTCGATCAGCTCGTTGGAGCCGTTGCCGAGGATCAGGTGGTCGGCGGTGACGCCGTGCCGGCGCGCGAGCGCCTCGCGGAGGTAGAAGCCGGTGCCGTCGGGATAGCGGTTGAGCTGGGTGATCGCCGCCGCCACCGCCTTCTGCACCCGCTCGGACGGCGGCAGCGGATTCTCGTTCGACGCCAGCTTGATGGCGTCGTGGATGCCCAGCTCGCGCTCGAGCTCCTCGACGGGCTTCCCGGGCTCGTAGGGGGCGATCCCGAGGATGTGATCGTTGGCGAGCGACTCCCATGACGAGGCCATGCAGGGGCTCCTTAGGCGACCGGGTAGGACCCGAGGATCTTGAGGAACTGGCAGCGTTCGCGGACCGCATTCAGCGCGGCCGCGACGATCTCGGTATCGCGGTGGCCCTCGAAGTCGACGAAGTTCACGTACTCCCAGGGTCGCCGCTTGGTCGGTCGCGATTCGATCTTGGTCAGATTGAGGCCGCGCTCGGCGAACGGCTGCAGGATGCTGAACAGCACGCCGGGCTCGTTCTTCATGGAAAAGAGGATGGAGGTCTTGTCGCGCCCCGTGGCGGGGATGGGCCGCCGGCCGAGGACGAGGAAGCGCGTCGAGTTGAAGGGGTTGTCCTCGATGCGCCGTCGCAGGACGGGGACGTCGTAGAGACGCCCCGCCATCTCGGAGGAGATGGCGGCCACGGTGGGATCGTCCTTCGCCCGCTCCGCCGCCGCGGAGGTGGAGGACGTCTCCTCGGTGGGCACATCGGGCAGGTTGGCGTTGAGCCACTGCCGGCACTGGGCCAGCCCCTGGGGATGCGAGCACACCTTCTTGACCTCGGAGACGTCGCCGGCCCGCGACAGGAGGAAGTGGCTGATCTCGAGCGTCACCTCGCCGGTGATGAGCGCGTCCGAGTCGATCAGCCGGTCGAGGGTGACGTTGACCGGCCCCTCGGTGGAGTTCTCCACCGGGACCACGCCGTATTCCGCGCGCCCACGCTCCACCTCGTCGAAGACCTCGGCGATGCTGCGGGTGGGCCGCAGCAGGGCGGAGGAGCCGAAGCGCACCTGTGCCGCCTGATGCGTGTAGGTGGCGGCGGGGCCGAGGTACACCACGGGAAGCGGATTCTCCAGGGCGAGCGACGCGGAGAGAATCTCCCGCCAGATCACGCGGAGCGCCTCCGGAGGGAGCGGGCCGCGGTTCTGCGCGATCAGCCGATCGAGGACCTGGACCTCCCGCTCGGGAACGAAGTAGGGGAGATCCTGTTGCCTCTTGAGCTCGCCGATGTGGAGAGCGGCGTCCGCGCGCTGATTGAGGAGGTTGAGGATCTGGTTATCGAGGTCGTTGATCCTGGATCGCCAATCGTCCAGGTTCATAGAGGCTCCCTGAGCCCGACTGTCTCTAAAGCCTCCGCAGTATAAGGGAAGCCCCCTACCCGCGCAAGCGATTGAGGTCGGCGAGCTCCGCCGGGCGCAAGGGACGGCTGTGCCCGGACGCGAGGTCGCCGAGCCGCAGCGGCCCGAAGGCGATGCGGCGCAGCCGGCGCACGGGATGGCCGAGGCCCTGGGCGTAGCGTCGTACCTCGCGGTTGCGGCCCTCCGCGAACGTCAGCTCGAGCCATGTCGCCGTCGCCCCTGCCCGGCGCAGCACCCGCACGCTCCGGGGCACCGCCACGCCGTCGTCCAGCACCACCCCCCGCCGCCAGCGCGCGAGATCGGCGTCCCGGACGTGGCCTTCCACTTCGGCCTCGTACACGCGCGGGATCTCGTAGCGCGGATGTAACAGATAGTTCGCCAGCGGGCCGTCGTCGGTGAGGAGCAGCAGGCCTTCGGTGTCGTAGTCGAGCCGTCCCACCGGGAACACGCGCGCGCGCACGTGCCGGATCAGGTCGAGGACGACGGGGCGGCCGCCGGGATCGGTGCGGCTCGTCACGTAGCCGCGCGGCTTGTTGAGGAGCAGATACGTGCGGGGGGCCGCCGCCTCGAGGCGCCGGCCGTCTAGCGTGATGGTGTCGCGCGCGGGGTCGGCCTGCGCCCCCGGCTCCGTGCGCACCTGCCCGTTGACGGTGACGCGGCCGGCGGCGAGAAGCGCCTCAGCCCCGCGGCGCGAGCTCAGCCCCGCCTGGGCCAGGATCTTGCTGAGACGGATCGGTGGCAGCCGCCAGCTCCTTGTCCAGCTCACCCTGCCCCGACGCCTCCGGGCCGGACAGATCCGGGATGATGAGCTCCCCCTCGGGCTTGGGGAGATCGGCGAGGTCGCGCAGGCCGAAGGCCACGAGGAAGTCGCGCGTGGTCTCGTAGAGGAACGGGCGGCCCGGCGTCTCCTTGCGTCCGGCGATGCGGACGAGCCGGCGCTCGAGGAGATTGTCGAGCACACCCTCCGAGTTCACTCCGCGCACGGCGTCCACCTCGGGCCGGGAGACGGGCTGGCGATACGCGATGATGGCGAGCGTCTCGAGCGCGGGGCGCGACAGCCGCTGGCGCGTGCGCGCCCGCGCGAGCTTGACCAGCCACGGCGCAACCTCGGGCCGCGTCACCAGCCGGAAGCCGCCGCCGACCTCGATCACCTGCAGCGCCCGTCCCTCGGCTCGCAGGCGGGCACCCAGCGCGTCGACGAGGTCGTGCGCGGTGTCGGGCGAGTCCAGCTCCAGGACTTCTCGAATCGTGGTGATCTCCACGGGTGTGTCGGAGGCGAAGAGCAGCGCTTCGAGAACGTCGATGGGCTCGGTCATTCTCCGTCTCCCTGGGGCACGGGTGCGACCGCGAGGTCGCCCGCCGCGGGGTCGCCGCCGGCGCCGCGCTCGATCACGATGTCGCCGAAGAGCTCGGCCTGGCGCGCGCGCGCCTGCCCGAGCCGCACCAGCTCGAGGAGCGCGAGCAAGGTCACGACCCACTCCGCGCGGATGCGCTCCCCGCCCGCCACCGATGAGAACAGAAGGGACCACGTCGAGCGCAGCAGCGAGACGATCTCGCTCATGCGCTCCACCACGGAGATTGGATCCACCTCCACCGCCCGGGGCCGCTCGCGGCGCTGATCGTCCACCAACCTGTTGATCGCTCGCAGCAGGAGGTGGACGGAGAGGTCCTGGAGCGGCACATCCTCGGGCGGCGGCAGCTCCGCGGTGATGCGGCCGAAGATCAGCGCCTGCGCGGCCTCGCGCGCGCCCAGCCAGGCCCCCAGCGCCTTCACCCGCGCGTACTCGGCCAGCCGCGCGGCCAGCTCCTGACGCAGGAGCTCGCCCTCGGGGTCGAGATCTTCCTCTTCCGGCTCGCCGGTTGACGGCAGCAGGAGCTTGGACTTGAGGTAGATGAGCGTGGCCGCCATCACCATGAACGAGCCCGCGGTGTCGAGGTCCTGGAACTGCGCCGCCTCGAGGTGCGCGAGGTACTGGTCGGTGACCGTCCGGATGGGAAGTCTGGTGAGATCCAGCTCGCTGGTGCGGCAGAGATGCAGCAGGAGGTCGAGGGGGCCCTCGAACGATTCGACCCGGACGGTGAGCGCGGGCGCGGCGACTTCGGTCATGGCTCGAGCCTCACCGCGTCTCGCACCTCGTCCATGGTCCCGCGCGCCACGCTCTCCGCGCGGCGCGAGCCCTCGTGGAGGATCTCTAGCAGATCGGCGGGCCGTGATGCCCAGCGCTCGCGCCGGTCGCGTATGGCGGTGAGCGGCGGCAGCATGTGCTGCAGGAGCACGCCCTTGCAGTCCAGGCAGCCGATGGCGGCGGTGCGGCAGCCCGTCGCGCACTGCTCGCGCGGGCCGTCCGGCGTGAAGATGCGGTGGAGGTCGAACACCGGGCACACGTCGGGATCGCCCGGGTCGGTGCGTCGCTTCCGCGCCGGATCGGTCACCATCGGCTTGATTTTCTGCGTGATCACTTCGGGCGGATCGGCGAGCTCGATGGCATTGCCGTAGGACTTCGACATCTTACGGCCGTCCGTCCCCGGCACCTTCGGGATCTGGGTGAGCTTGGCCTGCGGCTCGGGGAACACGGGTTTCCACGTGTGGTTGAAGCGGCGCGCCACCTCGCGGGTGAGCTCGATGTGCGGGACCTGGTCCGCGCCCACCGGCACCCAATGTGCCTTGTACATCAGGATGTCGGCGGACTGCAGCAGCGGGTAGCCCAGCAGGCCGTAGGACGGCGCTTCGATCCCGAGCTGCTCCACCATCTCCTTGTAGGTGGGCACACGCTCGAGCCAGCCCACCGGGACGACCATCGAGAAGAGCAGGTGCAGCTCGGCGTGCTCACGGACCCGGGACTGGATGAACAGCGTCGAGCGCTCCGGATCCAGTCCCGCGCCGAGCCAGTCCGCCGCCATCTCGAGGGTGCTCGAGCCGGCGTCCGCGCTCGCCTCCGGCGCGGTCGTCAGCACGTGCCAGTTGGCCACGAAGTAGAAGCAGTCGAAGTCCGACTGGAGCCGTACCCAGTTCTCCAGCGCGCCCAGATAGTTCCCGAGGTGGAGGCGCCCCGTGGGTCGCATGCCCGAGAGCACCCGCTGCTTCTCGCCTGCCATCACACTCCTCGCTGGCGATCGTCCTGCGGGATGCGGGCCTCCCAGGCCTTGGCCATCCGCAGGAAGACGTAGTCGGCGTACAGGACGGCGAGCACGAAGCCGCGCCAGCCGTCCAGGAAGCCGCGCTGAATAATGTACATCGAGAGGAAGCGGCCGAGCGGCCGGAAGATGAGATCGGCGAGCCCGGCCCGCTTGCCCCGGCGCACCCACTCCCCCGCCGCGAGCGTGGAGTAGCGGTTGGAGCGCTGGACGAAGTCCTCCAGGCTCCGGTAGGAGTGGTGGAGCAGCGGCTCCGCGAGCGTCTCCACCCGTCCGGCCACGCGCACTGACTCGTGGACCGCGTCCGCGACGAAGCGGCCGGCGTGGCGGCGGAAGAAGCGGAGCTGATGGTCCGGGTAGAGACCGCCGTGGCGGACCCAGACGCCCCAGAAGATGTTCCGCCGCGGCACCTGGTAGCCGTCGGCGACGGGGCGGCCCGCCGCATCGTCGGCGAGGATCCCGGTGATGCGCGCGCGCAGCTCGGGGGTGACGCGCTCGTCCGCGTCGAGGGCCAGCACCCAGTCGCCCGCGGCCTGGTCGAGGGCGAAGTTCTTCTGCGCGGCGAAGCCCGGCCATGGGCGCACCCAGACGCGCTCGGTGAACTCGCGCGCCAGCGCCACCGTCTTGTCGGTCGACTCGCCGTCGACGACCACGATCTCGTTGGCCCACGCCACACTCTCGAGGCAGGGACGCAGCCGCTCCTCTTCGTTCCACGCCACGATGGTCACCGAGAGGCGCGTCATCGCCCGCGCCCGCGCTCGAGCAGGTCGCGCGCGGCCGCGTAGGCGGCGTCCGCGGAGAGCCCCGCCATGGATCCGTCGGGGCTCTGAAGTCCGCGGCTCCGCTCGCCATAGGGACCGTTGCGCGCCGCCCTCGTGGGGCCGTAGAGGCCCAGGGCGGGCGTGCCCAGCGCCGCCGCGAGGTGCAGGGGGCCGGTATCCCCCGCCACCATCAGGTCGACCCGCCGCAGCACCGCGGTGAGCTCGTCCAGGTCGGTGGGCGGCGCCAGCACCGCGCGCGCGCTCAGCCCGGAGCCGATCTGCTTGGCCATGTGGATCTCGTCGGGCCCCCAGAGGAGGAGTATGCGCGTGTCCGCCTCGGTGACGAGACGCTCGGCGAGGGCGCGAAAGCGCTCCACCGGCCACTGCTTCTCGGGCCGTCCCGCGCCGGGATTGAGGGCGACAATGCGGTCGCTGCGCTTGAGCCCGGCCTCCGCGAGGGCGTCGGCCATTCGCCGCTCGGCGACGGGCCGCGGCGGGAGATGGAACTCCGGCACGCCCGGGGAGATGCCGAGCGGACCGAGGAGGGTCAGGTACTGCTCCACCACGTGCGCGCTGGTGGGCGGCGGAGTCACGCGCCGGTTCGTGAACAGCACGTTCAGCCGCTCGCGGCAGTGGGACGCGGTGAAACCGATGCGTAGCGGAGCCCCGGTGTAGGCCGTGAGCACCCCGCTCTTGAGCAGCCCCTGGAGATCGATGGCGACGTCGAAGCCGCCCAGGCGCACGCGCCGGTGGAGTCGGCCCAGCTTGCCCATCACTTCGCGGGCACCCGCGGGCCGTCGGACGAGACGCCGCCACCGCCGCGTGTCGACGGGGATGATCTGATCGAGATCGGGATGATCGCGGAGGATCGCGTACTCTCGGGCCTCCACGATCCACGTGATGCGGGTGTCGGGCCGGGCCCGACGCAGCGCGCGCGCCACCGGGAGGGCATGGATCACATCGCCCAGCGAGGAGAGCTTCACGATCGCGACGTTCACCGCCGGCCCCCGACGCGCTCGACGATCACCCGGATCAGGTCTCGCGAGCCGTGCACGCTCACCGTGAGCCCCCGAAGCGATCCACAATGATGCGAATAAGGTCGCGGGTGGAGTGATCCTTCGGATCGCCGGCGATGGCGACGCGCCCGCCCGCCGCCGCCACCGCCGCGCGCTCGGGCACGGTGGCCTCGGTATAGTCGGTGCCCTTGGCCTGCACGTCGGGGCGGATCAGGCCGACCAGCCGCTCCACCGTGTCCTCCTCGAAGATCACCACCGCGTCCACCGCGACGAGGGCGCCGAGCAGCTCGGCGCGCTCCGCCGCGCTCATGAGCGGGCGCCCCGCCCCCTTGAGCCGGCGGACAGACGCGTCCGAGTTGAGCCCCACCACGAGCGCATCCCCGAGGGCCCGGGCCGCCGCGAGATAGCGGACATGGCCCACATGGAGGAGATCGAAGCAGCCGTTGGCGAGGACAATCGTCTTGCCGAGCCGACGCTGGCTGTCCGCCCAGCGGGCGGCCGCGTCAGGGTCGAGAACGGGCGCCATCGCTCCCCGGCTCGGACGAGAGCGCCTGGGCGAGGTCGGCGGGCGTGGCGCTGGCGGTGCCGCGCTTCATCACGACCACGCCGCCGGCCACATTGGCGAGCCAGGCCGCGTGCCCGGGGGGCGCGCCGGCGGCGAGCGCGGTGGTGAACGCGCTGATCACGGTATCGCCCGCGCCCGTCACGTCGGCGATCTGATCGCTGCCGTGGATGGGGATGAACGTCACCGGCCCCTCGCGCTCGAGGAGCGCCATGCCGCGGCTGCCGCGCGTCACGAGCAAGAGCTTCGCCTCGAGTCGCTCGAGCACCTGGCGGCCGGCTTTCTCGATCGCGCGCTCGTCGACGAGCTCGATCCCGGTGAGCGCCTCCACCTCCGGCTCGTTGGGCGTGGCCGCGGTGGCGCCGCGGAACCGGAGGAGATCGTAGCGGCTGTCCACCGAGACGGGCCCGCCCCGCTCGCCGGCGCGCGCGCGCACCACCTCGAACACGCGCGGCGACACCACACCGTAGCCGTAGTCGGAGCAGACGAAGCCGTCGGCTTCGCGCGACAGCGCGGCGAGGCGCTCGAGCAGATGCGCCTCCACGTCAGGGGGCAGGCCCGGATCGGGCTCGCGGTCCAGCCGCACCACCTGCTGGCGCGTGGACTCGTAGCCGCCGGCCATGATCCGCGTCTTCACCGGCGTGCGGCGCCCCGGCGCACGCACGAGCCCCTCGGTGCCGATGCCCGCGCGCTCGAAGAGCGCGGCGACGGCCGCGCCGCCCTCGTCGTCGCCCACCACGCCCACTGGCACCGCGTGGGCCCCGAGGGCCTGCACGTTGTGGGCGGCATTGGCGGCGCCGCCGAGCCGGATTTCTCGATCCGTGAACCGGAGGATGAGCACGGGCGCCTCGCGCGAGATGCGCGCCGGCTTGCCGTAGAGATATTCGTCGGCGATGAGGTCGCCCACCACGAGGATGCGGCGGCCGCGGAGCTGCCCCACCAGATCGAGCGTGGCGCGCGCGGGGAACATCATCGCCGCCGCTCCGCCAGCACCCACGCCACCGCGTCCAGTAGATCCTCGGCCACGTGGTCGGGCTTCACGGTCCACTCATGCCGCTGATGCTCCCACTCGCCGCGCCCGTAGCCCGTGAGCACGAGCACCCCCGCCGCCCCCACCGCCTGCCCGACCGCCACGTCGGAGATGCGGTCCCCGACCATCACCGAGGCGGCGAGGTCCAGAGCGAGCTCGCGCGCGGCGCGCTGGAGCAGCCCAGGCCGGGGCTTCCGGCAGTCGCACACCGCGCGATACGGCGGCTGGCCCTCGTGAGGATGGTGAGTGCAAACGTAGAGACCATCGAGCCGTGCCCCCTGCGCGGCCAGCTGCCGGACCATCTCGGCATTCACGGCATGGAGTACATCCTCGGAGAAATAGCCCCGCGCGATCCCGGCCTGATTGGTGACCATCACCGCGGGAACGCCGGCCTGGTTCAAGCGGCGCACGGCCTCCCCGGTCCGGGGCAGGAGGCGGATCCGGCTGACATGATTCACATACCCCACCTCATCGGTGAGGCAACCATCCCGGTCGATGAACACCGCGGGGCGTCCAGCCATCGTGGGGCAGTGTACTGCCCCCAACCCCGAACGATCAATGAAGATCGGGAGTTCGGAGTCGGGTCAGGCCCCGATCTTCCGATAGAGATCTTCGAATGCGGCGGCCTGGGCCGCGTAGGTGTACGGCTCGGCGGTGACCCGCGCGGCCCGGCCGAGGGCGAGTGGGTCAGTCCCGCGCAGGCGCTCCAGCCCCTCGGCGATGGCGTCTGCCGTCACCTCGGGAACCACCCAGCCGTTCACGCCCGGCTGGATCAGCTCGGCGCCCCCCGCGTGCACGCTCGTCAGCATCGGCCGGCCGGAGGCCAGCGCCTCGAGGTGCACGTTCCCGAATGGCTCGTAGCGGGCGGGCAGCGCCACCACGTCCGCCGCTGCGTAGAGCCGCTCGACGTCGTGCCGCGTCCCCGCCCAGATGACCTGCCGGCCCACGCTCCGGCGCGACGCCAGCGTCTCATAGGCCGTGCGGTCGCCCTTGCCCGCCACGACGAGGCGCGCGGCGGGGTCACGACGCAGCGCCAGCGCCTCCACGAGCGGACCCAGCCCCTTGCGCTCGAAGCCCGAGCCGACGAACAGCACGCACCAGGCCCCTTTCTCGACGCCCAGCTCCACGCGTGCGGCGGGACGATCGTGGACGCGCGCCAGCGGATCGAAGCGCGCCAGATCGACGCCGTTGTACACGAGGGTCACGCGGTCCGGCGGCGTCGCATAGAGCCGTTCGATCTCGGCCTTGCCGCGGGCGGAGATCGCGACGATCCGGCTGATACCATCGAGCCGAAACATCCGTGTTTCCAGTCTGATAACATATTGATGGTACGGACTTCGTTGAGCCTCGCGGCCCATGGCCTCGAGGTAGCCTCGGTGCGTCCCCTCGCCCGCGCGGTACACGTCCGCCCCTCTCATGCGCTCGTGAGTCTGTACGACGTCGTAGCCGCCTGCGCGTGCGGCCGCGCGTGCCACGACCCCGAAGGACACGAGCCGGAGCAGCGAAGGCTGCCGCAGCACCGGTAGCCGGCGCACCCGGGTGCCCTCGACCGGGCGCTGCGCTCGCGTCGTGAGGAGAGTCACCGCGTGGCCGCGGCGCGCGAGCTCGGCTACGAGCCCGGCGGTGGCCGTCTCCACACCGCCGTGGAAGGTGAACGGCCGGCAGACGAAGGCGAGCTTCACCCTCGGCCCGTCCGGGCGAGCAGCCCCTGCACCAGCGGGAACAGGTCGCGGCGCGCGCTGGCGTAGCTGTAGCGCGCGATGCAGCGCGCCCGCGCGCGGGCCCCGAGCTCGCGCGCCTTCTCGGGATCGCTCGCGACGCGCTCGATGGCGGCGCCCAGCGCGGCGGCGTCGCCGGGTGGGACCAGCACGCCGCAGCCGCCCCCGTCGAGGATCTCGGGAATCATGGACACGCGCGTGGCCACGATGGGGCGCGCCAGCGCCATTGCGTCGAAGAGCTTGGCGGGCACCTGCCCGCGCGTGTCGGGACCCTCACGCTGGGGGACGGCCACGACATCGGCCGCCTCGAGATAGCGCGGCACCTCGGAGAACGCGATGGCGGGGATTAGGCGGAGTGCCGGCAGCCGAGCCCGGAGCCGCCGTCCGGTGGCGCCGTCGGGGTCGGTGCCCACGAGCGCCAGGACGAGATCCGGCCGAGCGAGCGCCGCCACCGCCGCGACGAGATCGTCCACGCCCTTGTGCTCGCGCGCGGTGCCGAGGAACATGACGAGCCGCTTCCCCGTGGCGTCCAGCTGCGCCCGTACCTTGGTCGGATCGTCCAGGCCGGGCCGCCAGGCGTCGGTGTCCCGCACGTGCGGGATCAGCGTGCCGCCGAAGCGCTCCTGGAGGAAGCGCGACGCCACCGTGATCGCATTGGCCGTGCGCGCCGCTCGCTCCATCAGCCATGTCCAGGGCAGGCCGCGTGGATTGGTCCAGTTGACCGCGCGTCCGACCGTGCCCCAGACGCCTCCCCGAAGAAAGAAGCCGACTTCCCAGTCGTCGATGTCGAGGAGCAGCGGTCGGCCGCCGAGGCGCCGCTTGAGGAGCCCGAGGCCGGCGGAGCCGAGTCGGGGCTTGGAGGCGTAGAGGAGATCACCGTCCGCCGCGCGGAGCAGGCCCGGCAGGGCTCCCGCAAAGCTCGCGATCCGACCCGCGGGTACGCTCACGTAGCGGACTCCGTGGGCAGCGACCGGCGGCCACACGCCGGCGCCGTGGCGCGGACCCACGATCTCGACCTCGGCGATGGGCGCGAGCAGTTGCGCGAGGAGATGGGCGCGGCCGGCGGCGTTGTCGGAGACGTCGAAGCAGAGGACGGAGACCTTCACGCGGTGGGCGTCGCCAGCGCCGCGTAGCGCGCGGCCAGCGCCTCCGCGACGCGCGCGCCCGAGAGCCGCCGGTCCACGAGATCGCGTCCCGCGGCGCCGAGACGGGCGCCCAGCGCGGGATCGGCGAGCAGCGTGTCGATCGCGTCGGCGAGCGCGCCGACTTCTCCGCCGGGCACGAGCAGCGCGCTCTCGCGGTCGACCAGCACCTCGGGCACCACGCCCACGCGGCTCGCCACCACCGGCCGCCCCGCCGCCATGTACTCGAAGAGCACGCGCGACATGCCGTCCGACTCGAGGGGCACGTAGAGGGCAGCATCGAAGCCCGCCACCATCTCCGGGGCGTCCACCAGGCCATCCATGATGGTGACGCGATGGGCGAGACCGAGGCGGGTGCGCAGCGCGCGGATCTGCAGGTGCATGGAGCCGCGGCCCACCATGGCGACGTGGAACGCGCGGCCCGCCCGCGCTAGGCGTGCCACCGCCTCGAGGGCGACGGTGTGGCCCTTCATCGCGCGAAAGCCGCCCAGCAGGCCGATCACCGGCACGCCGTCCGCGACGCCCAGCGCGGCGCGCAGCGCGCGCGGGCTCCGGCCCGGCCGCCACGCGTCGGCGTCCACGCCGCCCGGCAAGGCCACGACGCGATCCGCGTCCACCAGGCCAGCGGCGATGTACTGCCGGCGGATGGCCTCCGTCACCGTGACCACGAGCGCAGTGCCCCGGCGGTAGAGCCAGCGATTCAGCGGATGGGACCGAACGGGCTGCACGATGTGGCGGGTGCGCACGATCGGCCGTGGCGTGCGGGACACGCGATTGGCGAGGGCGGCCAGCCAGTGCTCCTTCCCCCGGTGCGCGTGGACGACGTCGAGGTCGGGCAGCCACCGCCGGAGGCGACGGAGATCCGCCGCGTCGGCGGCGGGATTCACCCCGCCCGGGAGCTCGAGCAGCTCGATGCGCCGGACTCCGGCGGCGCGCGCGCGATCGATGACGCGCGACTCGGTTCCCCGCCGACAGGCGAAGGTCACCTGATGCCCGGCCCGCTCGAGCTCCACGCTGACACGCGCCGCCCAGTAGGCGTCCGACGACCAGCCACGGCAGGAGACGATCTGGAGCACCCTCATCCGGTCCTCCGTCGGCGCGCGACCGCCTCGCGGTACACCGCCTCCACTTGGGCGGCGTGGCGCGCGGGGCTGAACTCCTCCTGAGCGCGACGCCGGCCCGCCTCCCCCATGCGCCGCGCCCGCGCGGGATCGGCGGCGAGGGCGGCCAGCGCGGACTCCACCGCCTCGGGCCGCTCGTCGTCCACGAGCAGCCCTGTCTCCCCGTGCGCGACGGTGTCGGGGAGCGCCCCGATGCGACGGGCCACCACGGGGCGGCCCGCCGCCATCGCCTCGAGGGCGGCGCGGCATGACTCGTCCGAGCCCGCGCCGACCAGGACGAAGGTGTCGAGGGCCCGCAGGACGGCGGGCAGGTCGCCGTCGCGATAGCCCGTGAAGATGACCTCCCGCCCTAGCCCCAGCTTGTGGACCATCGCCTCCAGGCGCGGCCGCGCCTCCCCCTTGCCCACGAGGAGCAGCCGCGCGCTCGGATAGCGTCCGAGCAGGCGCTGAAAGCCCCGGATCAGGAGCTCGTGGCCGCGGTTGTGGGCGAGGCGCGCGACCGAGCCGATGATGGGACCGGACGTGGCGGCGCCGCCGTCGATCCCGAGTTCGGCCCGCACCGCGGTGGGATCGGCGTCCTCCATGAAGCGCGCGAGGTCCACGACCCCGCTGACGCGGTGGATGTGCTCGGGCGCGATGCCGGCGAGGCGCGCGCGCTCCTCGATCTGTCGGCTCACCACGATCACCGCGTCGGCGCGCCGGTAGAGGGCGCGGGCCACGCGCCCGAGCCGCACCGCGCGCTGATTGTGGAACGTGCGAACCAGCGCGGCGGGGCCCCGCGACGCCGCGCCCAGCCAGTGGTCGTGCGAGTGGTGCACGTGCACGATGTCGATGGCCTCGCGGCGCACGAGCCCGCGCACGCGCCGCGCGTCGGTGACCCACGCCCACGGCGCTCCCTTCACGTCGAGCGAGAGCCCGGGCTCGGGCTCGATGCCGGCCTCGCGGGCCTTGGACTCGAAGCGGTCGCCCGCGATCAGCCCCAGCCGCACGCTGTGGCCGCGCCGCGCGAGCCCGTCGATGAGGCGGATGACGGGGTCGGCGCTGCCGGTCCACCAGCGATTGGCGACCAGGTGGAGGATCCGGAGCGGCGAGGCCTCGGGCGTCATCGCCGCGGGGCGAGCAGCTCGTCGTAGAGGGCGAGCAGGCGCCCGATCGAGGTCTCGCGGGAGAACCCCTCCTCACAGCGCTTGCGCGCGGCCCGCGCGCGCGCCGCCGCGGCGGCCGGATCCGCGAGCACGCGCTCGATGCCGGCGGCGAGGGCGGCCGGATCCTCAGGGGGCACGAGGAGGCCCGTGACCCCGTCCTCCACGAACTCGGGAATGCCGCCGATGCGGCTTGCCACCAGGGGGATCCCCGCGGCCGCGGCCTGCAGCAGCGAGCCCGGCACCCCTTCGGTGCGGGTGGAGGCGAGCGCGAAGCAGTCCATGATGCCGAGCAGCGCCGGCACGTCGGTGCGGAAGCCCGCGAAGCGCACTGCGGCCGTGATCCCGCGGTCGCGGGCGATGCCTTCCGCCCAGGCCCGCCGTCCGCCGTCGCCCACGAGGAGCAGCCGCGCGTCGGCGCGCCGCGCGTGCACGCGTGCGAACGCGTCGAGCAGGTGATCGTGGCCCTTGGAGCCGCGGAACATCGCGACCGATCCGACGATGGGGCCGGCGGGCCCCCCTGCCGCGCGGGTCAGGCCCACCGACTCGAGCACGGCCGCGCTGTCGTGGGGCACCGCGAACGCGTCGAGATCCACGCCGGCGGGGATGGCGATCACCCGCTCGGGTCGCGCGCCCGCCGCGATCACGAGCTGCCGGATCTCCTCGCCGCTGGTGATCACGCGGTCGGCGAGCCACCGGTACACGGGGTTGAGCCCACGTCGGATGGCGATGGAGACGTGGCGCGTGCGCACGACGGGCACGCCCGCCCAGCGCGCGGCCATGCCGGCCACCCACGCGTCGATCGAGCTGTGCGTATGGACGAGGCTCACCCGCTCGCTCCGGATCAGTCGCGCGAGCGTGCGCACCGCGCCGAGGTCGACGGGGCCGCGCATCCGCACCGCGACCGCGGGGATGCCGCGCACGCGCGCGTGCTCGATGAAACGGCCGCCCGGCTGGCCGGCGAGCAGGACGCGCCACCCGCGCTCGGTGATCCAGGGCGACTCGTCGAGGGTGCGGATCTCCTGCCCGCCGAGCCCCGGCGAGGCCTCGGTGTGGAGGACGACCTTCACGCAATCGCCTCCCGCGTGACCGTCGCCACCGCCTCCGCGTCGATGGCCCGCATGCAGACGTGATCGATGGGGCAGACGTCGAGGAAGCACGGCGCACACGGCGCGCCGGGCGCGACGACGCGGGCCCGCGCCGAGCGCGGGGCGGTGAGCCGCGGATCGGTGGGACCGAACAGCGTCACCGTGACCACGCCGAGCGCCGCCGCGAGGTGCGCGACGCCCGTATCCGCGCTGACGAGCCCGCGAAGCCGCGGAAGCAGATGCGGCAGCAGCGCCGGGCGATCGCGCCCGACGAGCGGGCGCGGCGCCGTCGCGGCGAGCCCGAGCACCGCCTCCGCGGCCGCAGCATCGTTCGGGCCGCCCAGCAGCACCACGGGCAGGCCGAGCCCGTGCAGCCGGTCGGCGAGCGCCGCCCAGCCGGCCGGTGTCCAGCGCTTGGCCGGTCCGGCCGCGGCGCCGAGGTGAAGCCCGATCGGCGCGAGACCGCGCGGGACGCCCCCGTCCAGCAGCGCGTCCACCTCCGCCTCCGCGGCGGCATCGTCGGGCACGCGCAGCTGCGGTTCGCGCGCGGCCGTCGTGACGCCCAGGGCCTCGATCAGGAGCCGGTACTCGTCGACCTGATGGCGGCGGGGCTCGGGCAGCGGTACCCGGTCCGTAAGGTAGAGCCCGCGGGCGTCGGTGTCGAAGCCCACGCGCCGCCGCGCGCCCCAGTGGCTTGCCGCGCGCGCCGCCTCGAACGAGTTGGGCAGGACCAGCGCCAGGTCGGGCCGCGCGCCCGCGAGGGCGCGGGCGAAGCGCCGCCGGGCCGGGGACGCGGGATAGCCGAGTAGCGCATCGGCGATGCCCTGACCGCGCAGCAGGGAAGCCCAGCGGCCGATCACGGTGATCGTCGCCTCGGGCATTGCCTCGCGCAGACCCGCCAGCGCCGGCTGGGCCATCACGGTGTCGCCCAGCCAGTTGGGGGCGCGCACCACGAGCGTCGCGGGCACGCCCGCGCTCACCCGCGCGCGGGCGCGGCGACCTGACGCAGCGCCTCCACCCAGGCGGCCTGGCCGCTCGACAGGATCATCCGCACGGTGAGCACCCACACGGGAAGACCGGGCAGCGCCTTCTCGCGGAGCCGTACAGCATCCTTCTCCGTCGTGATTAGCCCCTCGGCCCCGGCCAGGCGCGCACGCCGCGCCACCTCCGCGAGATCCGCGTCGGTATACCAGTGGTGATCCCCGAACTCGGCGAAGCCCGCGAGGAGCACGCCCATCGTCGAGAGGGTGTCCATGAACGAGCGGGGCGAGGCGAGCCCGCCGAAGCCCAGCAGGCGCCGGCCGCGCAGCTCGGAGAGAGGCAGCCGCGCGCCGTCCCCTACCCGCCGGGCCTCGAGCGGCTCGTACCGCGCGGTGACCACCGGCGCGGGCGAGTCGTGGAGCCGCAGCGTGCGCGTGACCGCATCCACGACCTCGTCGTCGGCAGGATTGGTGACGACGATCACGTGGCTCCGTCGCAGCGCGGAGAGCGGCTCGCGGAGCTGACCGCGCGGGAAGAGGCGCCCGTTGCCCCACGGCGCTCGGGCGCTGACGACGAGGATCTCGAGCGTCTTGGCGATCGTGCGGTTCTGATAGCCGTCGTCGAGCACGATGACCGAGGCGCCGTGGGCCTCCACCGCGAGGCGTCCCGCCTCGAAACGGTTCTCGCCCACGATCACGGGGATGCCCGGGAGGCGCTCGGCGAGCAGCAGCGGCTCGTCGCCGGCGGCGCGCGCGCCGAGCCGGATGCCTCCGCGGTCGGCGACCACGTGTACCCCGCGGGTGACGCGGCCGTAGCCGCGGCTCACCACCGCGGGCGCGGCGCCGAGGGCGACCAGCGTGAGCGTGGCGAGCTCGGCGAGCGGCGTTTTGCCGCTGCCGCCGACGGTGACGTTGCCAAGGGACACCACCGGACAGGGCAGCCGCCCCGTCTTGAGCAGGCGGGCGTCGTAGAGCCAGCCGCGGGCCATCAGCGCAGCACGATACCCCACGGACAGCGTGCCGAGGGCGGCGGCCAGTGCCCGGGGCGTCTCCTCCTCCCACGCCCACCGCAGCCAGCCTTCGGGATCGCGGCGCACCCGCACGACGGAGTCGCTGCTGGAGCGCTCGCGCGCCAGCTGCTCTCTGCCCATCGGCTCGCTACTCATTCCTCGACATGGCCTCCCCGCCCCCCAGGTATCGCGACACTAGCTCGAGCGTCGCCTGCACCCCGCCTTGGCGCCGCACCACCGCCTGATGGCCCGCCTCGCCCATGGCCCTCGCGACGTCGGGCTTCTCCAGCAGCTCGCGCAGGGCCGCTTCGAGCCCGGCCGCGTCGGTCACGCGCCGGGCGCCCCCGGCCTCGAGCAGCATCTCCGCGCTCTCGCGGAAGTTGCTCGTGTAGGGGCCGAACAGCACGGGCTTGGACCGGAGCGCGGGCTCGAGCATATTATGCCCCCCCGTGGGGACCAGGCTGCCACCCACGAAGACCGCCTCCGCGAGGTGATAGAGTGGGGCCAGCTCGCCCACGGTGTCGAGGATGATCACGGGGGCGGCGGCCCGGGCCGCGGGCAAGCGGCTCCGTCGCACCGTGGCGAGGCCGCGCTCCTGGAGCATGCGCTCCACCTCGGAGACGCGCTCGGGGTGGCGGGGCGCCAGCAGCAACACGAGGTCACGGTAGTGGGCCCGCAGGCGGGTGAACACGTCGGCCATCACCTCGTCCTCGCCCCGATGGGTGCTGCCCGCTACCCAGATGCGCTCGCGCGGTCCGAGCCCGAGCAGCCGCTCCCATAGCTCGCGCACGCCCGGGCCGTCCACCACTGCATCGGTCTTGAGGCTGCCCGTCACCACGACCCGCTCGGGCGGGGCGCCCAGCGCGATGGCGCGGCGGGCGTCCTCCTGCGACTGCATGCCCAGCACGGTGATGGACTCGAGCATCGGGCGCGTCAGGAACCGCACCCAGCGGTAGCGCCGAAACGAGCGGTCGGACAGGCGGCCGTTGGCGATCATGCTGGGGATGCGCCGGCGCGCGAGGGAGTCGAGGAAGTTGGGCCAGAGCTCGGTCTCCATGCCGATGAAGAAATGCGGACGGATCGCCGCGAGCGCGCGCTCGACGGGCCCGGGCAGGTCGAGCGGGAAGTAGCGGTGGGTCACCGCGCCATTCAGCCGGTCGGCGACGACACGGGCGCCCGTCGGCGTCACCGTGGTCAGCACGATGTTCACCGCGGGCCACTGCCGGCGGATGCCCTCGATGAGCGGCATGGCCGCGATGACCTCGCCCACCGACACCGCATGAATCCAGCAGCGGGGCTCGGCAGGAAGCTCGTCACCGAGGTGGCCCAGACGCTGTCGAAGGTGCACGGGGTGGCCGCGGCGGAACAGGCGCCGGACCGCGACCACGGGCGCGTAGACCGCCAGCGCGGTCGTGAGTACGAGGGTGTAGAGGCCGCGGATCATGCCGCCGCCTCGAGGTCGGCCGCGCTCGACACCGCCGCCAGCGCCGCCTCCAGCGTCTTCCGCGCCCGCTCGCGGGCGTCGCCATCCGCCTCGCGCGCCACCGTGAGGGGCTCGCCGAAGCGCACCACGCAGCGGGCGAAGGGCCGCGGGACGCGGAAGCCGTCCCAGGAGCGGAGGCGCCACTCCGCGGATGCGGCCACCGCCACCGGCACGATGGCTGCGCCGCTGAGCGCGGCGAGGGCGATGACCCCCGGCTTCGCGATCTCGCACGGGCCGCGGGGCCCGTCCGGCACCACGACCACGCTGGTCCCGTCGGCCAGCGCGCGGGCGAGCAGCCGCAGCGCTTCCGCGCCGCCTCGGCTCGAGGAGCCGCGCGCGACATCCAAATCGAAGCGGGCGCAGAGACGGGCCAACATCTCCCCGTCGCGCGAGCGGCTGATCAGCACGCGGAGGCGGCGGCCGGGATAGAGCGCAGGCAGGAGGAGAATGCGCGAGTGCCACGTGGCGAAGATGAACGGCGTTCCCGCGCGCCAGCGCGCGCCCGCGTCCCCTTCCGCGTAGCGCACCCGGCACGTGGCGGCGAGCAGGCGCAGCGCGGGCGCGCCCAGGGCCGGGCCCAGGGACAGCGTGAGGGCGCTGTTCATGCCGCGCGCGCGGCCTCGAGCACGGCCCGCGCCGCGCGCGGCCCGACGCCGGGCTCGCCCAGACGCGCGCGAAGATCAGCGAACGCCGCGCGCTGGGCGGCGGCGGCGCCGGGCTCGGTCAGCAGGCGGCGTGCCTCGGCGGCGAGCCGCTCGCCGGTGGCGGCGCCCTGCAGGAGCTCGGGCACCACCGTACGCCCGGCCACGATGTTCGGCAGGCTGATCCAGGGAATCCGGATGAGCACCCGCGAGATCGCCTCGGTGAAGCGCGAGACGCGATAGCACACCACCATGGGCGCGCCCAGGAGCGCGGCCTCGAGCGTCGCGGTCCCGGACGCGATCAAGATCGCGTCTGCGGCCAGCATGACCTCGTAGGTGCGTTCGCGCAGCACCTGCACCTCCGGGCCTCCCGCGGCCTGGCTCGCCGCGATCAGCCCCTCGACGTGCGCGCGATCCACGGAGGGCGCGAGCCCGAGGAGGAAGCGCGGCGCCCCGGCACCCGCGGGGCCGGCCAGCCGTCGTGCGGCGTCGAGCATGGCGGGCAGCAGGCGCGAGACCTCCTCCCGGCGGCTGCCCGGAAAGAGCCCGACCACCGACGCATCCGGTCCAAGGCCGAGCGCGGCGCGGGCCGCGGGCCGCTCGAGTCCCACCGGGAGCACGTCGAGCAGCGGATGCCCAACGAAATCCACCGCAGCCCCGGCCGCGCGGTAGAGCGGCAGCTCGAAGGGAAACACCGCGAGGACGCGGCTCGTCAGCCGCGCGATCAGTCGGGCGCGCCCACGCCGCCATGCCCAGACCTGGGGCGGGATGAAGTAGATCACCGGGACGCCCGCGCGGTGCGCCTGCCGCGCGAGGCGCATGTTGAACTCGGGGAAGTCGATGACGACGAGCGCCCGCGGCGGGGCTTCGCGCAGGCGGCGCACCAGCGCCCGGTAGGCCCGGTAGAGTCCGGGAAGCCGGCCCACCGCCTCGCTGGTCCCCACCACCGCGTGTGCGGTGGGATCGGCCACGACCTCCATGCCCGCCGCCGCCATCCGGGGGCCACCCATGCCCACGAGTCCCACCCCTGGCTCGAGCGCGCGCAGGGCCCGGCACAGCGTGCCGCCGTGGAGATCGCCCGACGTCTCCCCCGCCGAAAGCATGATTGCACCCGCCGTCCCGCTCACGCGGAACCCTCCACGGTGACGAGTGCGATGCCGGCCGCGTCGGCGCGCCGGGCCACCGCCTCGTGGTCCACCACGAGCGTGCGCCCGCGTGCGACGGCAAGCGCCGTGGCGCCGCCCGCCGCCATCGCCTCGAGGGTGGCGAGGCCGATGGTCGGGATGTCGAAGCGGAAGTCGTGGTCGTCGGCCACCGCCTTCACCACCACCGCCCCCGGCCCCGAGAGCCGCACCCCGCGGCGGATGGTCTCGTCGGTGCCCTCGGCCGCCTCCACCGCCACGGTGACGCCCCGCGCGCGCACCACCGTCTGGCCGATGCCGCGGTTGGCGAGGTCGTGCGCCAGGTGCCAGCCCTCACGGATCTCGGTCCACTCCGCCTCGCTCGGCATCCGCGCGCTGAGCCGGTCCGACGCCACCAGCCAGGGCCCGAGGAGCCGGCGCTGATCCATGACCTCGATCCCCATGCTGCCCAGCAGTGCCACGGCCATGCGCCCGAGCGAGCCGTCCGCGAGTCCCTCGCGGGAGAGGTCACGGCCGGCGTCGTCCGCCTGCTCGGCGTGCGCGAAGAAGCGCTGCTTGGTGAAGCTGCCCACGAAGGCCACGGCGCCCACGCCCTCCGGCCCCAGGGCGCCGAGGACACTCTGGAGGTCGGTCACGTGGGATGGTACGACACGGTCGGCGGCGGAGGCGAGCTCGGGCGCGTCAGCGAACGCGAAGGCCACGACCCGCCATCCCTGCCGCCGCGCCTCGGCGGCGGCCCGGCCGGGTAGGATCCCGGCCCCGGCCATCAGGCCGAGGCAGCGCTCCACGGGAGGTCCTCCGGCCACGCGGTTTCGCCCCGGCCCTCGCGAATCATCCGCTCGATCTCGAGGGCCACCGCGAGCGACCGGAGGTCCTCGCCCTCGGCGAGATCGACGCGCCCGCTCGCCTCGGCGGCGCGCGCCGTCGCCATGAGGTGGCGCAGCTCGAGCTTGAGGGGATTGTCCTTGTGGACGAAGAGATGCTCCACGAAGGAGGCCTGCCGGTAGCGGATGGCCTCGCGATTCACGGTGTATTCCTGGGCGGCGCGCCGATGGATCTGGATGTCCTGATCCTGGTAGTCGAGGATGATGTAGGCGTCGGGCTGGGTGATGGCGAGCGTGCGGATCTTCTCCTCGGTGGCGCGGCTGGCCGTGATCGTGGCCATGGCGCCGCTGTCGAAGCAGATCTGCACGTTGGCCACGTCGGCCAGCCCGGAGCGCACGGAGGCGCCGATGGCCGTCACCTTGCGCGGCTCGCCGTCGATCAGATTGAGCACGATGTCGATGTCGTGGATCATGAGGTCCATGACCACGGAGTCCCTCGCCACGCGGGGGGCGAACGGACCGAGGCGCCGCGATTCCACGAGGATGGGGCGCTCCACGATCTTGCGCAGCTCCTGGACGGCGCCGTTGAAGCGCTCGACGTGCCCCACGTGGAGCACCCGATTGCGGGCGCGGGCCACCCGGAAGAGCTCCTTGGCCTCCTCCAGCGTGGGCGTCATCGGCTTCTCGACGAGCACGTGCACGCCCGCCTCGAGCAGCTCGCGAGAGACCTCGAAGTGCAGCTCCGTGGGCACCGCCACGGTGGCCACATCGACGAGACCGGCCAGCTCGCGACAGTCCCGGAAGGCCCGGGTGCCGTAGGTCGCGGCGAGCTGCTGGGCGCGCGCGAAGTCCACGTCCACGATCCCGACCAGATCCACGTCCCACAGCTCCATCAGGGCGAGAATGTGGTACTGGCCCATGTGGCCGGCCCCGACCACGCCCGCCCGCAGCCGCGGCTCCGCCACCGGGCTCATAGCACACCCTCGGCGAGGTCGGCCCCGTCGGGCTCGCGGGACTCCGCGGCGCCGGACACGATCCCGCGCTTCGAGCGCTCGATGAAGGCGGCCATGCGGCGCCCCACCGACCCCTCGCCGAACTCCTCGCGCAGCCGTGCGACGGCGGCGCCGGTGGCGAGGCCGGACCGGTAGAGGACCCGGAACGCTTCCTGCGCCTCACGCCGGCCTTGCGGATCGAAGCCGCCGCGGCGCATGCCGATCACGTTGACCGCGCGGGCCACCGCGGGATTGCCGTCCACCATGACGTAGGGCGGGACGTCCTGATTGACCTTGGCGCAGCCGCCGATGTAGGCGAACGTGCCCACGCGCGTGAAGGGGTGCACGCCGCTGAGGCCGCCCACCGTGGCGCGATCCTCGACGGTGACGTGACCGGTGAGCGCGGCGCCGTTGATCATGATCACGTGATGGCCCACCACGCAGTCATGGGCGATGTGGCAGGTCGCCATGATCAAGCAACGCGCACCGATGGTGGTGTCGTGACCCTCGTGCGTGGCGCGGTGGATGGTCGCGTACTCGCGGATGACGGTCTCCTCGCCGATGCGGACCCCGGTGGGAATGTCCCGCCGATATTTGAGGTCCTGGGGCTCGGCCCCGATGATGGCGCCGTGGCCGATCCGGCAGCGCGGCCCGATGGTGACCCGGCCCTCGAGCACCGCGTGGGCGCCGATCTCGACGCCGTCGCCCAGCACAACGTCAGGCCCCACCATGGTGCCGGGACCCACCCGGATGCCCGCGCCCAGCCTTGCGCGGGGGTCCACGAAGGATGCGGGGTGTATGGCCTTGTCGTCAGACATCCTGTCTATTTGGCCCCCTTCTCGAGATCGGTCAAGCGCTTTTCCAGGTCGCGTACGCGGCGGAGGAGCTCGGGCAGGCGGTTTTCCGCCGCCCAGATCCGCTTGGCCTCGCCGGTGGGCCGCGCGGGAATACCGCTCCAGACCTCGCCGGCGGGGATGTCGTTGGGGACGCCGGACTTGGCGGTGAGGATCGCCCCCTCGCCGATCTCCACATGGTCGGCGATACCGACCTGTCCCGCCAGCACTGCCCGATGACCCACCTTGGAAGATCCGGAGACGCCCACCTGCGAGACCAGAATCACGTCCTCCCCGATCTGGCAGTTGTGGCCCACCTGCACGAGGTTGTCGAGCTTGCTACCCCGCCCGATCACCGTCTCCCCGAGCGTTGCGCGGTCCACCGTGGTGTTGGCGCCGATCTCCACGTCGTCCTCGATGCGCACGCCCCCCACCTGGGGGATCTTGCGATGCCCCTGCCCGTCGAACGCGTAGCCGAACCCGTCAGCGCCCAGGACCGCGCCGGGATGGACGATGACGCGATTGCCGATGCGCACGCCGCTGCGCACGACTACGCGCGGGTGGAGCACCACGTCGTCCCCGACCACCGCATCCTCGCCCACGAAACAGAGCGCGCCGACCCGGGTGCCTCGCCCGATGCGGGCGCCGCGCTCGACGACCGCGAACGGTCCCACCGCCGCGCTCGCGTCGACGCGGGCCCCGTCCGCCACCAGCGCGAGCCGATGGGTGCCGGGCTCCAGCGGCGGGTCGGGATGGAAGAGACGCAGCAGCGCGATCAGCGCCGCCTGCGGAGCGGCCACGCGCAGCACGGCGCCCGGCAGGCCGGCCAGGCCCTCGGGCGCCACGAGCGCCCCGGCTCGCGTTGCTGCCGCCGCCTTGACGTATCGCGGGCCGAGCACGAAGGAGATGTCGTCGGGTCCCGCCGCCTCGAGCGGTGCCACCGCCCGCACCCGTCGGGACGCCTCCCCCTCGAGGCGGGCGTTCAGCGTTCCCGCCAGCTCTCCGAGGGTGAACGATCCGCCGGCGGCCACTTACGGCTTCGTGGGCGCGGTCGACGCCTTCCTGCTCGCCGCGTCGAACTCCTTGATGACTTCCTCGGTGAGGTCGGCTTCGGGCGCGCCGTAGATGAGGCCGGCGCGGGCGTCCACGATCAGCGTGTAGCCTCGCTCCTTCCCCACCTTCTGCACGACTCCCTGGAGGTCGCGCGCGAACTTGACCATGAGCTCGCGGTCCTTCTTGGCGAGGTCCTTCTCGAAGTCGTCGGCAAGGCGCCGGAGATCGCGGACCTTACGCTCCATGGTGTCCTGCTTCTCCTTGCGGACCTCGGGCGAGAGGAGCTGGCCCTTCTTCTCCAGCTCGTCCTTGAGCTTGGCGAGCTCGCTCTGCAGCGTGTCCACCTGCTTCTGCATCGCCGCCTTGTCGCGCTCCAGGGCCTCGCGAGCGGAGACGCCGGCGGCGGACTTGGCCATCACGCGCTGGGTGTCGATGAAGCCGACGCGAGTCGCCGCGGCAGCTGGGGGTGGCGACTGGGCATCCGCGGGCGGTGGCGTCCACCGGACCCCCACCCCCCATGCCGCCGTCACCGCGAGAACGGCCACGGGAAGCACTACCTTGAGCATCACACGCATCGTCCTTCCTCCTTCGATTCTAGAACGGGGCGCCCACCGCGAAGTGGAACTCCCCGAGGCTCTCGTTCTTGCGCCGGTCCAGCTTGATGCCGTAGTCGACCCGGAGCGGGCCGAACGGCGAGGCCCAGCGCAGCGACAGCCCCGCGTCGTGGCGCAGCTCCGTCAGGTCGAACACGGTTCCGAAGCTCGTGTCCGGTCCGTATACCTGCCCTACATCGTAAAAGAAAGCCATGCGAATGTTGAAAAAGAGCGGAATCGAGTATTCGACGGTGCCGAGGACCTGGATGTTCCCCCCGACCTTGGTCCCGGACTGATCCACGGGGGAGATCTGGCGCGCCTTCCAGCCCCGGAGGGAGTTCGGACCACCCAGGTAGTAGCGCTCGAAGAGCGGGACGGGATCGTGGGACCAGCCGACCGCGTAGGCGGCCAGGGCCCGGCCGCTGATCACGTGGTTCAGCCAGGGGTTGTAGAAGCCGGCGAGGTTGCCGGCGGTGCGGATGAACTTGCTGTCGCCGAAGGCCAGGCCCGCGAAGTCGAGGCCGATGCCGGCCACGGTGCCGCGGGTGGGCTCGAAGGCGCTGTCCCGGGAGTCCCGGCTGACCGAGCCGCCGATGAGGGAGGTGATGCGCTTGCCCTCCTCGGACTGGAGCGTCGTGCTCGCATTGCTCGCGACATCCGTGACGTCGTCCTGGGTGAGGCGGTAGATGAGGTTCCAGCGGGAGAAGTCGCCCAGCGGGTGGCCGAAGCGGATGTCGCCGCCGAGGGAGTTGACGGTGAAATCCTGGTACACCCGACGGTTGTTGAAGAGGTCGAAGCCGGCGGACAGGGGCCGGTCGAAGAGCCAGGGCTCGGTGAAGCCGACGGTCCCCTGCTGGGTGCTGCCGCCTGCCCGGATGCGAACGAAGGCTTCCCAGCCCCGCCCCAGGAAGTTGCGCTGCGAGAGGTCGACGGTCGCGATGAAGCTGTCGGTGGAGCTGTAGCCGCCGCCGACCGAGAAGAGGCCGGTGGGCTTCTCGACGACCTCGATGTTGACGATGATCTTGTCCTTGGTGGCGCCGGGGAGCGTGGTGGCCTTGACCTGGTCGAAGTAGCCGAGGTTGGTGAGCCGCTGCCGGGCGCGCTCGAGCTTGGCGGTGGTGAAGAAGTCGCCCTCGTGCATCGGCACCTCGCGCCGGAGGATCTTCTCCTCGCTGCGCGTGTTGCCGGTGATGTTGATCCGCTCGACGAAGACCTCCGGGCCTTCGTTGATGTCGAAGGTGATGTTCACCCGCCGGTTGGCGATGTCCTGGGTGGTCTGGGGATTGATGTCGGCGGACGCCCGCCCGATGGTCCCGTAGAGGGCCTGGATGGCGTTGAGGCTGTCGCGGACCTTGCCCCGGGAGAACACATCACCGGTCTTGAAAGGGATACGGCGCCGGACCTCCTCGACGGGCACCACGTTGTTCCCGGTGATGTCGACGCCCCCCACCTTGAACTGGGGGCCCTCGACGACCACGACCTTCACGACGACCCGGGCGGTCTCCTTGTCGATGATGGTCTCGGCGGACTCCACCCGCGCCTGGATGAAGCCGTGGTCGTTGTACAGGGACACGATGCGGTCGCGGTCGTCGTCGAGCTTCTGCCGCTCCACCGTGCCGCGGAGGATGTAGTACTGCCGCTCCTGGGTGGCCATGACCGCCTTGATCTGCTTGGGGGTCAGTCCCTTGGCGCCCTCGATGACGATCTCCTCGATCGTCATCTTCCGGCCCTCGGCGATGCGGAAGGTCACCGCCACGTCCCCGTCGGGCAGCTTGGTGGCGTCGGGGGTGACCTGGACCTCGAAGTACCCCTCCTCCTCGTAGTACTCCTTGATCTTCTCGGCGGCCCGGGTGACCTCGACGGGGTTGTAGACGGCGCCGAGCTTGAGATCGATCTTCTCGGTGAGCCCGGCGGCGTCGAGCTTCTTGTTCCCCGCGAACTGGATGTCGCGGACGAACGGCCGCTCCACCACCACGAACGTGACCTTCACGCCGCCCTCGAAGTCCTCGACCTTGAGCTGGACGTCGTCGAAGTAGCCCAGGGCGAACACCGCCCGGATGTCCTCGGCGAGCCGGGTGGGCGTGAACGGGCTGCCGATCTTGGTGCCGATGCGGCCCAGGATCACCGCTTCCTGGATGCGGCGATTCCCCTGGATGACGACGTCACGGACGATGATGGCGCGCTGTCCGCTCGGACCCGGCTCCTGCTGGGCCTGGGCGAGAGCGGGGGGAATCAGGAGGAGGACAAAAAAAATGGAGAGAAGGGCTCTCCCCAGAAGGGTCATCTGCCCGAGCGGCCCGACGTGTCGCGACCCCGCGTACCGCGGATCAGTGTTCGGCCAGCGCCA
>Ga0075423_10000562_pt1 | contig 30314 bp, 31 predicted proteins | sample SoiMethybrSBSTD2_FD_80114 | JGI IMG/M metagenome (GOLD analysis project Ga0075423, IMG submission 80114) | Bulk soil microbial communities from a Populus tree surrounding site in Tennessee, USA - Soil MetaG P. TD hybrid SBSTD2 | ecosystem: Environmental > Terrestrial > Soil > Tree plantation...
CGCGCCAAATCCAGAAGCTGCGCGATCAGCAGGACGCCATCCCGAAAACCGGAGTGACAGGATGAATCTGACCACCGAGCGCACCCAGGACGTATCCATCGTGCGGGTCAACGAGACCCGTTTGATGTATCCGATCCTTTCCGAGTTCGCCAACACCATCACGTCGCTCATCGGCGGCGGCGATCGGAAGGTGCTGCTCGATCTGACGACGGTGACCTACGTCGACAGCGCGACGATCGGCTGTCTGATGGATCTGTATCGGCAGGCCAGCGCCGCCGGCGGGGCGTTGAAGCTGGCCGGTGTCCAGAAGCGCGTCGAGACGATGCTGTCGATGACCGGGGCGCAGAACTTTCTCGAGATTCACGCCGATGAAGCGTCGGCGCTCAAGAGCTTCGGGGCATGACCATGCGGACGATCAAAACGTCGACCGGCGCCGATATCACTCTCGACGGCGATCTCCTCGCGATCATGGAAACGCTGTACCGCGAAGTGACCGCCAAGCGCGAGCTCCAGCGATCGTTCGAGGACATGGTGCGCGAGATCACGCATCTCATCGAGCAGATGACTGACGAGGAGCGTCGCCGGTATCTGCTCGAGAGCCTCTTCCTCAACACCGTCACCTACGAGAACGACAAGCTCGAGGCGTATATGAGGAAGCTGACGAAGTAGGGGGCGAGGGGAAGGGGCCAGGGAGCAGGGCTGTCTCAGGGACAAGGGGTCAGGCGACGGGATTCGTCCAAAGGAATTCTCAGATGCGTAACAGCGCGATCTTCGTCACATTGATCGTCTCGCTGGCGCAGATGGCGACCAATGCTCAGGTCGCACGCACACCGTGGGGTGATCCCGATCTGCAAGGCACGTGGGACTTCACGACGATTACTGCGCTGGAACGGCCCGCGCAGTTTGCCGGCCGCGAGTTCCTCACCGAGAGCGAAGCGGCGGCGCTCGAGAAGCAGATCAACGAGCAGCGCTATAAGACCGAAGCCACCTCGCCTGGCTCGCTTGGCGGAGTACCGCGTGCCGAGAGCGATCCTGGCATCTACAACTTGTCCTGGTGGTGGGGACCGAACGGACGCAAGCTGGTACGCAGCCGGCGATCGTCGCTGGTCGTCGATCCGTCGGACGGCCGCATTCCGCCGCTGACGCCGCAAGCGCAAGCCATCTCTCGCGGCCGCGACGCAGTGCGAGAGCTTCGGCGTGCCCCGAACGATCTTCCGCTCGCTGAACGCTGCATCATGGGCTTCAACTCGGGTCCGCCGATGGTGCCGGGGCCGTACAACAACCTGGTGCAGATCTTCCAGAGTCCCGGCTACGTGGTGATCGTCAACGAGATGGTCCACGACGCGCGCGTGGTGCCTCTGGACGCGCGGCCGCATGTCGGCGGCGGCATTCGACTCTGGGCGGGCGACTCACGCGGCCGCTGGGAGGGTACCACGCTCGTCGTCGAGACGAGGAACTTCACGTCGAATGGCACCGGCACATTTGGCGTTCCGGGACTGATCGATCGCAACTTCGTGTTGGTCGAACGCTTCGCGCGCGCCGACGATCGGTCGCTGACCTACACGTTCACCATCACCGATCCGACGGTGTTCACGAAACCCTGGAGCGCCGAAGTGCCAATGACGCGCATCGACGGCTTCGTGATGGAGTACGCGTGCCACGAGGGCAACTACAGCATGCACAACATCCTGGCTGGTGCGCGCGCGGAGGAACGCAAGTAGGGCTACTTGTTCATCGGATAGTCCGTGGCATCGGCGGCCCCAACGACGATCGTATCGACGTTGGCATGCGGATAGGTCGGCTTCCATCCTGCATCGTGCATCACATACAGATTGAACGCCGCATCCCCGGGCGCAATGCTCGCGTCGGATATCACCTGGATCTCTTCGGCCACGACTCTGAAACGTAACGCATTGCCGCGCACGTCTCCCGCGCGACGAAAGCCCGAACGTGGCACAAGTGAGACGATGAATCGGCCCCGATACGGAACGTAGATCCACAGCACCGAACCCGAAAGGTCGCCGTCCGTCTGGACCCGCCTGTTCTGCATCGACGGCGTGCTTCCAGGGACGCCGGTCACCACACGGACCATCGGCGATCGGAAGCGCAGCACCGCATCGTCGACTTTGAAATCGCGCGGCGCGCCCGTCGCCGACGCGAACTCGCGTGGACCGCTGTTGTCGAAGCCAGGAGCACGCGGCTCACGCACCGTCACGTAGTCGGTGACCTTCTGCCCCCACGCGTCGCTCGTGAGCAAGGGAAGCTCGAGGACGTCTCCGCCGCGAATCATCTGAGGACCGGGGAACCGCGGCATCGGCAGCATCCGCCATTCGGCGCTATCGGCGCCGAGCACGCGCTGCAACTCAGGCGTCATCGCGAGCGCGTCGAAGGTCACACGATACGTATTCGCGTCCGTGAGCGCTTCGATGCGCGCGCGGTACCCAAAGTAGATCCGCTTCGCGCGATCGAGCAACACGCGCCCAATCAGATCCGGCGGCGTCGCGAGAATCGCCGTTCCGAAATCCTTGAGCGGCGGGACGGGCGGAGACAGCCGCGTTTCGTAATAGAAATCGAACGCCGCTTGATGACTCACGCCACTTTCGAGGCGACTCGATTGCGCTGCGACCGGACTCACGCCGATCACCGACACGATCGCAGGCGCCAGACACGACATCAACCATGTGCGCTTCATTTCACGGCTCCTACCACGCGTACTTCCAGCCGCTCGACCGGCTGGAAATCTGCCAGCGTGACTGACGCCGGCACGGCGAGGCTCTCTCGTCTCGCGGCGATCGAGGTCCAGTAGGTCCAGACCGCGAGGGCAGCCACGATGGCGATGCCGATCGGTACGGGAATGCGAATGGATCCTGTCAGCAGCCAGCGCCACCACGGCGTCGGTCGCGGCGACCGAGGTGGCCGCAGTGTGTGCGGCGCCCCTGGCGCCTTCCATTCCTGAAGGAGCTGGCCGAGCTCACGATCGTCGATGGGTTCCATTGGCAACTCCTCTTCTTGCTACCGGCGCTCTGCGGCGTGATACCGCGCCGACGCGATCGGTGCCAGCATCCGCCGCAGGCGCGCTCGAGCGCGATGCAGTCGTGACTTCACGGTGCCGATCTCCGCGTCGACCGCCCGCGCGATTTCGTCGAGCGAGCACTCCTCGTACTCCGCCAAGATGACGACCTCGCGCTGGAGCGGCGGCAGCGATCGGACCGCGGCGGCAACGAGATCGGCGATTTCGCGGCCGTCGGTTTCAAGCGGTGCTGCGGCGAGCGGATCCTCTTCGTCCAGCGACTCCCAGCGGTGCTCGTCGCGCCAACGTTTCAGCATGACGTTCCTCGCGACGCCCAGGAGAAACGCCCGCAGCGCGCCGCGAGCCGGATCGAATCTGTCGGGCTGTGTGAGGAGCGACAAAAACACTTCCTGCGTCACGTCTTCCGCGACAGCCGGGCCGGACATCCGCCACGCAAAGCGGTAGACCGCGTCGCGATGCGCGTCGAAGGCCGTTTCGAACTCGGCGTGTGTCACTGTTCCCTATTACCGATAGGGACGCGAAAAGATACGGGGGAGTCTGTTCTCAGGACTGTGTCAGCCGACCCAGCGTGAATGCGCATCGCTGGTAGCCTTCGGCGTCCGCCTTCGCGAGCACTTCGTCAGCGATGCCTGCGAGCGAGGCGTACTCGTCAAGAGGTTCCATCGAATAGAGCTGCCTTGCTACGGCTGCAAACAGCGTCATCGACGACACGAGCTTCGTCGCATCGATCGATGAGTTCATCAGCGATGCGATCGACACGCCGCGACGAAGCTGTTCGGCAACCGCGAGCGTGATCGTGAGCAGCCGGCGGCGCAGAGTCTGATCTCGCAGATACGCCTCGGCCTCCGCGACGCCATCGATGCCATAGGTCTGCGACATCGCTGAGAGACCCAGACCGGCGAGCTGCGGAAACACGTACCAGATCCAGTGCCCGCGCTTGCGTCCGCTTTGCATCTCCGCGAGCGCCGACTCGAACCCCGATCCGCGTTGATCCTGTGCGTCCTTGAAGCGTTGAAGCGGCGTGTGCATGACGAGTGAACTCTGATCACGAGGCCGCGATATCATTCGTGCCCTGGAGGATACCGTGGCCAAGACCAGGAAGAAATCGAAGGGCACATCAAAACTGCGAAAGCCAGTACGCGCGGCGCGGAAGCCCACAAAGATCTCATGGCTCGCAAAGGGCTATCCCGTGTTGTCGTCGGTAACCGTGCTCGACGATTGCGCCCGAGCCATCGACTGGTACAAGAAGGTGCTCGGCGCCAAGCAGCGGCTTCGCCTCGACATGCCGGGCGGAGCGGTCGCCCACTGCGAGCTCGGATTCGGCGACGCGGTGCTGATGCTGGGAAGCCCGGTGCCGCCGCAGTTCCCGCCCAAGAAAGCCTCTCTTGCGGTCTACGTCAAGAACTGCGACACGACCTACAAGGACGCGTTGAGCGCGGGCGCGCGCGCGATGCAGGAACCGACCGACCAGTTCTACGGCGATCGCAACGCGCGATTCGAGGATCCCTTCGGCAACGAGTGGTCGGTCATGACCCACGTCCGGAACGTCAGTGAGAAAGAGATGAAGAAAGCCATGGCGCAGATGGGAAGCACCGGATGATGTGAGGCGACATCAGCTCTGCGGGCCGACAGCCAGACCTTCATGATCGCAGTGATGAGCGCCGAGAATAGAGATGATGGTCATCACGCGACTCATCAGTCTCGTGCTCGTCGGATCGGCTGTGAGCTGCGCATCGCTCGGCCCGCTTGCACAGATCGTCCAGCCTCCGCGCTTTCGTCAGGCGGACAATCAGCCCGCAGAGATCCGCCTGATCGCCCCGTCGCTGCGCAATCCGACCGGCGGCGCCGGCGTCCGGGTGTGGCTCGAGGTCAGCAATCCGAATGCGTTCGGCTTCACCGTGAGCACCGTCAACGCGACGCTGGCGCTGCAAGGCACGCGCGCCGCGATCGGCGATTTTCCTCTGGGATTGCCCCTGCGAGCCGGCCAGTCTTCGGTCGTTCCGCTCGACCTCTCCATCAACTTTGCCGACGTGCCGAACCTCGCCTCGTCGGTGCGCAGGCTCGCGACCGGCGGCGCGATCGATTACCAGCTCGATGGCACGGTCGGCGTGGAAGCCGGTCGACTCGGCACGCCGACGTTCGGGCCGATGCGATTGACCGACGGCGAGCTCCGCGTGATTCGCTGACACTTGCACTCCGTCGACCGACGGCGTAGAACGGTGGCGTGAGATTCACTCATTTCGCCGTGTCGGCTTCAATCACGGTGACGCTGTCGTTGACGGCGGCAACTGCACAAGTCAATCCACGCCCAGCGCTCCCGCCGAAGCCGTATCCGCCAGCGCCGCGACTGTCCGACGGCACACCAAACCTGGGGCCAGTCGAGCCCAACAAAGGGTATTGGCATCTCACGCAGTTTCAGGACTACAAGCAGGTCTTGCTGCATCCCAAAGAGATTCCCTATCAGCCGTGGGCACGGGCCGTCGCCATGCAGCGTCGCGCGGAGCTCTCGAAGTACGACCCCGAAGGCTACTGCATGCCGCCCGCGGGGCCGCGGCTGATGACCACGCCATTTCCGATGGAGATCATCCAGCTTCCCGAGCAGAAGCGCATCGTGATGATCTTCGAGGGCGGCACGCACATCTGGCGCGTGATCTACATGGACGGCAGGGCGCACCCGTCCGACGACACGCTGAACCCGACGTGGCTCGGTCACTCAGTCGGGCACTGGGAAGGCGATACGCTAGTCGTCGATGTCGTAGGCTTCAACGAAGGCAGCTGGATCGACATGGTCGGCGATCCGCACACCGATCGACTTCACCTGGTCGAACGCCTCACGCGCAAGGACCTCTACACCCTGCGCTATGAAGCCACGCTTGACGATCCGGGCGCGTACACGGAACCCTGGACGATCGGCTTCGACATCGTGTGGGATCCGAAAGGCGAGATTCAGGAGTACGTCTGCCAGGAAAACAGCCCGTGGATGCGCAAGCTCTTCGTCGAGATTCAGGAACGATCGAACGCCGGCCGCAAATAGGGCCTCGACCACTTACTCTTGCCGTGCTGCGACGCTACGCCGTCGCACGCAGCCTCTTTCCACCGACCACGCTGCAGCGGGCGCTGGACACGCTCGGCTTCGTGCAGGCCGATCCGATCCGCGCGCCGGCGCGTGCGCAGGACCTGACGCTGCGTCATCGCGTGCGCGGGTATCGTGCGGGCGATCTCGAGCGTCTCTACACCACGCTCGACATCCACGAGGATTTCTTCGTCAATTACGGCTTCGTGACGAGCACGCTGCTCGCGCTGATGCACCCACGCAACGGCGCCACTGCGTGGACGCCCGCGCGCGGCCGGCAGGTGCGCGCGCTGCTGGAGTTCGTTCGCGAGCATGGGCCGGTGCACCCTCGCGACGTCGACGATCATTTCGACCTCGGCACAGTCACCAACTATTGGGGCGGGTCGTCGAGTGCCACCACGCATCTGCTCGAGGCGATGCACTATCGAGGCCTGCTGCGAGTGGTCCGCCGCGATGCGGGGATCAGGGTCTACGCCGTCCACGAGCACGGGGCGGCGACGCGGGATCCGGCCATCCGCCGGGCTCGGCTCGACTCGCTCGTGGATGTGATCGTCAACAAGTACGCGCCGCTGCCAGCAAGCAGCCTCACGATGCTAGTGAGACGACTGCGCTACGCGGTGCCGCAGTGGACCAATGAGCTGACGCGCACGTTGCAGCGCGCCAAGCAACGGCTCGCGCACGAACGCGTTGATGGCATCGATTGGTACTGGCCCGCCAACGAAGATCCCCGCAAGGCGGAATCGCGCGACATGGTTCGTCTCCTTGCGCCGTTCGATCCGATCGTCTGGGATCGGCGGCGTTTCGAGATGCTGTGGGGATGGCCGTATCGCTTCGAGGCCTACACACCGATCGCGAAGCGGAAATTCGGGTACTACGCGCTGCCGCTGCTATGGCGCGATCGCGTCGTCGGCTGGAGCACGGCAGTCGTGAAAGAAGGGCGTTTGCGTCCTCAGTTCGGCTACGTCGCATCTCGTACGCCACGCGATCGCACCTTCAAGCCCGCCCTCGACGAAGACCTCGATCGTCTGTCGACGACGCTGGGACTGTGACGTGGAGGCGCCGGTCTCACATCCCCTCGAGCGCGGCGATGATCGTTGCCTTCCCGAGCGCCCCCATCGCTTCGTCGTCGTGCGAGTAGGAAAGATACGCGACACCCAGTGTCAACGCCCACCCTCTCGCTCGCATCCAGGTGTCATCGTCGACGGCATGGAAGTTGTTGCGTGCCGCCTCTCGAAAGTGGGGTCGCAGCGCTGGCGGAAACAGCATCCACGCGACGGACAGATCGGTCGCCGGATCGCCACTCGTCAGATCCCCGAAGTCGATCACGGCCGACACACGACGATCGTGCACGACCAGATTGCCCGGATGAAGATCGCCGTGAATCCAAAGCGGCGGGCCAGGCCACGACGGTGTCGCTAGGACACGATCCCAGAGCGCAGCAACAGCAGCACGATCGACGATGCCGTCGATTCGTTGTAGCCGTTCGACCATCACCGATGTGCGCGACTCGAGCGAGGCGCGCCACGGATTGACGGGCACGTCGGCGGGGGCCGGCCGATGCAACGTTCGAAGGAACGCCCCGAGATCGGGTGCCGCCGACGACAGATCGAGAGGCGGCTGCACCAGCGCACACTCTCCCGCGAACCAGGGCACCACCGACCATGGCCACGGATATCCGCACCCCGCGATACCGATGCGCACCGGCAGAGGAATCGGCAACGGCAGCCTCGACGCGAGTATGGGTAGCCATCGCTGCTCGTGCTCGACGAGGGCCGCCGCCACAGCGCGGCGAGGCAGACGAACCACCAAATCCGAGCCGAGGCGAAACAGCGTGTTGTCCCATCCCTCGCCGATCTGGGTCAGCGAGAGGTCGGCCAGATCGGGATGCTGCTCCCGCAGCAGCGCCCGGGCCAACGAGGCATCAATGTCAACCTCAGCACGGGGTTTGGGCTCGAGGGCCACGCGAATTGCATTATCCTCTCGACACCGACGCTCAACTTCGCAGCACTCGAACATGTATCAGGATCTGGTCAACGCACGTCTACTCTCCGCGATTCTGATCGGTATTTCTCTCGCCATCCTGCTGATCGTGATCGTGCCCAGGGAAGACTCCGGCGATGTGCTGATCAAGAAGGGCGAGACCGAACAGTCGGAGCTGTTGCTGCACGTCACCGACCTGACACTCGATACCTACAAGGATCTCCTGCAATTACTCGGCGCCTCGTTCGCTGTCGTCTCGTTTCTCGTTGGATATCAAAGCCGGCATCGGCTCGACCTGCCCCGCAGCGCGTGGATCCGGTTCAGCGTCGGCGTGCTCTTGCTCGGGGTGGCTATGCTCCTGACGCTGCTCGGCCGAGAAAAGATCTTGACGATGGTCGCTCGCAATGCGGTCGACTACGGTGCGACGAGCCTGTTGTATCTGCGGTGGTCGAGCTACACGGCATTCACGGTGGCCGCCGTGCTGATCAGCTCGTTCGCGGTTGCCGCCGCGAATGCCCCACGCGCCGACACATCGTCGCCGTTCGATGAGGAGGAGGAGTGATGTTGCGCCAGATACTCTTCGTCGTCTCGATTGCCTCGATGCTGGCTCCGGTCGCACGGGCGCAGGGCAAGCCCGATCCGCTTGAAGTAGTGGTGCTGTCTCCTCCGGGCCTACCGATCAAGGAAGCGACGTTCACGATCGCCGGTGAGCAACGGCATGTGACATTCGATGCCAGCGGTCGCGCCACGACGACGTTTTCCTCCCAACCTCGCGGGACGATGGTGCCGATCGCCTTCACCATCGAGAAGGCCGACAACGAGCTGAAGGGTCGATCGTGGAAGACCACGGGGACGTTGAACGGGTCTGGGCACCTCGATTATCAGATTCTCGGGAACGGAAAAGGGCAGATCGACCAATGGCCGATCGTCACCTGGTTGAGCTCAGGTGCCCGACTTGACGTGGCCTTGAACGAGAGAACCATCGGCAGCACACGGCTGGAAAAGGGCGTCGCTCCAAGCCGCCTGCACAAGGCGCTGTGGCGAAGCGGCTCGAAAGCCGTCTGCACTCAAGAATTCACGCTCGAACCCAACGTGGAGCGGACCTACTCCTGCGATCCGGCCACCGGTCGCGTGAGCGAGGTGGATGCGGTCAAACCGCAGTGACCTGCTCTATCGATGATGCATTGCGACGATCGCGTTCCAGAGCGCGTCGCTGCAGAACCAGCACGCCGTTCCCACGATCACCACGGCGGCGAGTGCCGCCACTAGTCCTTTACTCATAGCTGATCGCCTCCCGAACCGATCGCCGTGATGCGCTGATCGCCGGCGCGAGGCTGGCGCCCGCCGCAAGCGCTACCACGATCGCAAGCCAGCCGAAGACCGCCACCGCTGACAACGACACGACCATGCTGCCGCGCATCTTCACGAGCGACATCAAGCCCGACATGAGCTTCCCGAGGGCTGCGGTGATCAGCCATGAACCGATGACGCCCAGGATCCACGCGAGCACGACGACGAATACGGCTTCGACGACGACGATGCCGCCAACCATGGTGGGTGTCCCGCCAATCGCCCGAAGCACGCCCAGCTCGCGGCGCCGGTCGAGCACATTGAGGCTGGTCGCTGTCATGAGTCCGAGACCGCCCACGGCTGCCAGGACGATCGCGACCACGATCAGGAAGACATAGATCATCAGCATGTGCTGATCGAACGCGTATCGCGCGTCGGCACCGTAGCTGTTCTCGCCGAAGAAGCGATCGAACGTGGCCATCATCGATGTGCGGAAGCTCAGGGCCGAAACGAAGAACGCGCCGGCAATACTGAGCGTGACGAGCGTGAGCAGCGCACGGGCGCGGCGACGGGCGCTGTTGCGGACGCCGAGAAGCAACGGCCTTCCGACGCGGCCGACGCCCAAGAGCAGCCGATCGACACGCCTGCCGCCAAACGTCCCGGCATCGACGCCGGCTGCCGCAATCGCCTCGCGCACGGTCATGCGCGTTCCGATCGCGACCGGATACGTGGCAGCGACGATCGGCACGAGTAGACCGACCAGGGCGACGAGCAGAAAGACCCAGGCGGGAACAGCAAGGCTGATCAGATCGAAGTTGAGCAGCACGCCGAAATATCGGCTCAGCGCGCGTCCACCGAGCAACCCAATCGGGATCGCGACGGCAATCGCCGCCACGCCGAACACGCCGGCTTCCGCTAGATAGATCGCCGCAATCTGCGCGCGAGTGCCGCCGACGGCCTTCATCACGCCGATCTGCCGACGCTCGTGCGTCATCATTCCCGACAACAGGTTGACCACGATCGCTCCGCTCAGCACGAGCGCGAACGCACCGAATGCCGCCATCACCAGCAGCAGAAAACCCATGATCACGCTGTGCGGATGCTGCCCTGGCGTTGGCACGTCGACGCGACGAACGACGTGTCCCTGACCGTCGAGCCACGCCTTGACGTCGTTGGCGACGCCACGCACGTGCATCTCGTCCATGCGGTCGCCGCTAGCGATGAGCAACAGGCGATCGAGGACCGCGGTCTCACCCAGCGTTGCGAGCGTCTCGGGCGTCGTGTAGGCATAGACGGTGTTTTCCATACGCGCCTGCGCCTGGCCGGCGTCGTGGACGCCGCCCCCGACACGCAGCTGGTACTCGCGGTCGGCGATCGCGATCGTCACGATGTCACCAATGCGCGTCTTTGCCACTTGAAACGCATCGCGCTCGATCAGCAGCGTGCCTCGTGATGGGGGCCATTCCCCGCGATCGGATGTCAGTGTGCTGATGCGTAGATGTCGAAAATCGCGGAGCACGAACAGCACCATTCGCCGCCACGATCCATCTGCGGCACGGAAGCGCCCGGTCTCGACGCGTCGCGCATCGGCATCGTCGATATCGTCTCGTGCGATGACGGCGGCGAGCAGCGACTCGTCGACGGCATCGGTCCGCAGCACGGCGGAAGCCGGATTGGTCTCGAGATACCCGCGATTGATCTCGCGTCGCAGGATCGCGTACGTCGCCAGCACCGCGAAGAATCCGGACAAGCCGATGGAGATGGCGAGCACCACGAGCGTGGCGCGCGTACGCACCCCACCTTCGCCCGTCGGGCTCCGGCGGGCAGGCCGCCATGTATCTCGCGCGACCTTCGACCACAAGGTCGTCACGCGCGTCCAGCCTGCAGGATGCGGCCGTCCGCGATGGCGAACGTCTGAGCCGCGACACGTGTGATATCGCGATCGTGCGTGGCAATGACCACGGTGGTGCCGCCGGCGGCCAGCGTGCGAAACAAATTCAGGAGGTCTGACGCCGTTTCGGAATCGAGATTCCCGGTCGGTTCATCGGCGGTGAGGATGGGTGGATCGTTGGCGAGTGCGCGAGCGATCGCCGCGCGTTGCTGCTGGCCACCCGACAGCGTGGCCGGAAGCTTGTCGGCCTGATCGGCCAGCCCCACGCGAGCCAGAAGCTCCAACGCGTGCGAGCGACGAGAGCCCGCCGGCCGCGTGCCGAGGAAGTCCATCGGCAGCATCACGTTCTCGACGACCGTCAGTGTCGGTAGCAATTGAAAGAACTGAAACACGATTCCGACGCTGGCGCCGCGCCATTTCGCCAGCGCTGTCTCGGACGAGGCATGCAGCGGGGTGCCGGCGACGATAACGTCTCCGCTCGTCGGGCGATCAATGCCCGAGATCAGATTGAGGAGAGTCGACTTCCCGCTTCCCGATTTCCCGACGATGGCCACGAGCTCGCCCACACCGACGTCGAGGTCGATCTCGTGGAGCGCCGGACATGAGCCTGCGGGAGTGTCGTAGGATTTGCTGACGCGACGTAGCTGGATCACCCCGCGGATGGTAGAAAAGCGAGGGTGAACGGTTTCTGAACGCGCCGTTCAGCGGCGGTTCAACCGAGGTCGAGCTCCCAGGTTTCGGCAACGAGGTCCTTGCCGAAGCGATGGTGCGCTTCCTTTGACACGCACGTGAAGCCGGCGGCCTCGTAGAGATGACGGGCGGCAAGCAGGTTCGACTGCGTCCACAGCGTGATCTTCTCGTAGCCGGACGCGCGGGCAAAGCGGAGGCACTCGTCGACCAGACGCCTGCCGATGCCGAGCCCGCGCGCCGCCCGCTCGACGTGCAAGAGTCGCAGTCTCGCGACGGCGTCGGACTGCCTCACGATCATCACGGCGCCGACCGGCGCGTCGTCGCGCTCGGCGACCCAGCAGCGCTCACGCGCCGCGTCGAACGTCTTGAGGAACTGCGACACGATTTCGGCGGCAAGCGCCTCGTATTCCGTCGTCCAGCCGTACTCATCGGCGTACAGCGCACTTTGGCGCGAGACGATCCATCCCATGTCGCCGGCGCGTGCTCTCGCAGGGTGAACCGCTCCCGCCGCGAAGCGTGAGGCGTGCCGCCGACCGCGGGTGCGAGCGCGACTTCCCCGGACGCGCCGAGCGAACGCTGAATCAGGCACATGGCATCGACGACGCGACCCCGCTCGGCCGGCGAGAGGCGCTGCAGCATGGACGCCACCTCGCTTCGCGCCAGCCGCTGCAGCGGCGCAAGCGCGGCCCTTCCGCGAGCGGTCAGGATCAGATGCGTCTGACGGCCGTCGGCCTCCGATGTCGTACGGGTGATGAGTCGGCGCCGCGCGAAGCGCTGGAGGATTCGGCTCAGATATCCGCCGTCGAGCTCTAGCACCTTTGCGACATCGACCGCCGTCGGCGGCGCCGATCGCACCCTGCCGCTGTCGCCGTGGTAGCCGATCTCGTAGAGCACGCGCCCTTCCGTCAACGAAAACGGACTCCGGAGCAGCTTCTCCTGCAGGACGCCAATCTTGCGGGTGTAGAAGCGGTTGAAGCGGCGGACGGTGTCGACATCTTGCGCGAGCGCGGAAGCTGCCACGGCCATTCTCCTGGAGTCGGGCCCGACGGCAGCAGTATCGACCCGATAGTTGACTGAGTCAACTATCTCCCCGTGGGCGCCTACCGGCGGATCGCCCGGCGAATGCGCGCGAGTTGTGTCAGGTGCAGCAGGTCATGACCCGCACAGAGGCGAATCATGTCGGCCACGCTCTCTTCTCCGCGCTCGGCGTGAACGCCAACGCGCGCGAGATCTCCCCGAGACGCCCCATCGATCAACGACAGGTTCGATCGTCGAAGCACCTGGAAGTCTTGCAGCGCCAGATCGACGGATGCCTGCTCATAGCGCAGGCGTTCGGCCCAGCGATCTTGATCGTAGCCAGTGAGCGTGGGACGCTCCTGCGACAGCACCAGGCGCAAACGATATCCCCACACCAATTCGGCGTCCGCGAGATGTCGAACCACGTGCCGAATCGCCCATTTCGCAGGCGCCTCGGGTTGTGAGAGTTCGGACTCCGTCAAGCCGGCAATCGCACGCTGCAGCGCTTCCGGCGTGGTGCGCAGAACCTGAATCGGATCCCTCGAATCGAGCAGCTCCAGAACGGCCGACTTGTACTCGCGCGACTGCTCGAGCGAACGCGATGCTGGATTCGTGAAGATCGACATGCCCGCTCAGTCGAGGATTGGATCGCGACGAACCGTGCTCAGCCGGTAGTCCACAACGAGCGAGCCTGCTACAGTGTCACGGATTCGAGGAGTCGACCTTGCCTCTATTCATCGTCCGGCATCAACATCCGGCCGACGGCTGTCCGGCGCAGGACCCGTTCATGGGTGCCAGCCTTCTCAATCACCTGAGTCGTCCGAACGTCAGGAAATTCGGATTGCAGATCCAGGGTGAGGCCGTCGTGCAGGGCGAGCACACAATGTACATGATCGTGGAGGCGGTCGACGAGCATCGGCTGCGCGAGTTCATGCAACCGTTCCGGATGGCTGGCACTCTCGACATCTACCCAGCCTCGACATGCGTCCGCGCAGTCGCGAGCGGCGGCTGCGCGGCGCCCTGGCCGGCGAGCGCAGGCGTGCCCACGCTGGACCCGGAAGAGGCCTGCCAGCAGGCGATCGATGCCGGCATGGTCATGCATCGGGCGCATCCTCTCAACTGTGAGACCTCCATTCCGGCGCTGGTCGGCGGCGTCGTCATGCCCAACGCGCATTTTTACATGCGCAACAACTTCGGCATGGCCAACCTCGAGGGCGCAACGTTCCGACTCACGATTCGCGGCCTCGTTGAGCGGTCGCAGAGTTTCACGGTTCGCGATCTCCAGAACATGCGATCGAAAACGCAGATCGTCACGCTGGAATGTGCGGGCAATGGACGTGCGTTGTTCGAGCGGCCCACGGTGGGTGAGAAATGGGGGTTGGGCGCCGTCAGTACTGCGGAATGGACTGGAGTGCCACTCGTCGAGATCCTGGACCGCGCCGGTGTGCGGCCGGATGCGAAAGAGGTGCTGTTCCGCGGCGCTGATGGCGGAGCCGTGGAGGGCCACTCGGAACCGATGCGCTTCGAGCGCAGCCTTCGGCTCGACGATGCCAGCGACAATGACGTGCTCCTCGCCTATGCCATGAACGGCGAGCCACTACCTGTCGAACACGGATATCCACTGCGCCTCATCGTTCCGCGTTGGTACGCGGTCGCGTCGGTCAAGTGGTTGACCGAGATCGAACTCATCGGTCGGACGTTCACCGGACATTTCCAGGGCGATAAGTACCGGTACGAATGGGAGCGCGACGGTCGGGTCGTCAGCGAGCCGGTCACGTTGCAGCGGGTCCGCGCCTTGATCACGGAGCCATCGCCCCATACAGAAGTACGCGCGGGTGAATTGGCCATCCGCGGCGTCGCATGGTCCGGCGCTGCGCCGATCGCGCGCATCGAAGTGAGCGTGAACGGGGGCACCTGGCAGGAAGCGCGTCTCGTAAGCGAGCGCCATCGCTACAGCTGGCAGTGGTGGGAGTTGCTGGCCCGCGTCGAGAAGTCAGACCATCTCGTCCTCCGCGCGCGTGCAACCGATATGGCGAGTCGTACTCAGCCCGAGCGCGCCGAGTGGAACCGACTGGGGTACGGGAACAATGCGATCCAGGAAGTCCCGATTCGCGTGTCGTAATCGATTTGAGTCACGGCTTCAGTCGATGGTCCACAACGACAGCGATGATACGTCCTTGATGAAGATGCGCGTGCCCGAGATCATCGGCTGCGCCCACGTCGCACTGTCCGCAACCATGTATCGTTTCAGCGGCGCAAACGCGTCGCGGCTGCTCCGCGCGACGATCAGCTCGGCATCATCGTTCAAGTAGAAGAGAAGCTGGCCCGACTTGACGAGCGCGCTGTTCATGGCTTGGCGCGGTGGCCCGAGCCACAGCGTCTTGCCTGATTCGGTGTCCATCGCAAAGAACTGTCCGCTCGAACGAGTCGACAAGCCGAAGAGTGTGTTGCCAACGACCACAGGCGTGCTGATGTACATCGATACATCATTCGATTGCCACACCTGCTCTGCCGACCACGTTCCATCTCGACGCCTCGGTTTGATCGCGATCGTACCTTGACCAACGCTGAACATGATCGTGTCGCCGGCGACGACGGGAGTGGGCCCGCCGCCGTTGGCACCCGACAGCGCAAACCGCCACAGCACCTTTCCATCAGGCAGCGACACACCGATGACTGCCGACTGCGTCATCGTCACGACCTGTCTCACACCACTCAGCGTGACGATGATCGGCGAAGCGAAGAACCCACCGTCACCAGCGGTCCACACGATTGCGCCAGTCGTCGCATCGAATGCGGTGAGCGGTCCGTAGTTGCCCGGGTGCGCCATGACCAGTTGACTGTCTGCAACGGGTGACGAGGCGGCACTGAAGTATGGCGGCTCTGCGGGTGCCGCGGTTTGCCACAGTTGCCGGCCAGTCGCTGCATCAAACGCCGTGACGATACCGCTGATGCCGAGGGTGAACAGCTTGCCGAGATGCAGAAGCGGCGTTGCTTTCGGTCCCGCGCCGTGCGCGGCGGCCGGCGGACTCGGTGTGTAGGGCGCCGCGTAGGCCGATCGCCATTGCTCGCGGCCGGTCTCCGCATCGAGCGACGTGATGGCTTCGTTCCCGTCGCGTCTCGTGAACACGTACACGACGCGTCCACTGAGAATCGGCGTCGCGTAGCCTTCGCCGACCTCCACTTTCCATCTGCGTGTGAGGCGATCGGGCCACGTTCGTGGCTCTGTGAAGGCGCTCGCCGATCCATCGCGGTTCAGACCACGCCACTGCGGATAGTCGAGCGGCGAGCCCTGTGCGAGGAGCGTCGCGGCGGTGGCGATGGCAATGACGCTGCAGACGAACGCTCGCACACCTAGTGAACACCGCGAGCGGCCGCGTTATTCCCGATCGATCACGGCTCGTCCCTGAGAGCGACGACCGGATCGACGCGCGTCGCACGATATGCGGGCACCAGCGTCGCCGTGACGGCGCACAGCGTGAGAATGACCGACACGGACGAGAGCGTCGTCGCATCGTGCGGCGTGACACCGAAGACCAACGCGGTCATGAGCCGCCCGAGCGCAAGCGCGCTCACGAGACCGATCGCCACGCCCAGCAGTGCGGGCTTGAGCCCCTCGATCACGACCATGCGGATGACGTCCGCGGTGGGGGCGCCGAGCGCGCGGCGGATCCCGATCTCCCGGACGCGTTGTCGTACGGTCCACGACAGCACGCTGTAAATCCCGATCGCGGCCAGCAGCAGCGCGAGCGCGGCGAACGCGCCGAGCAACTCCATGGCGAAGCGCTGCTGCGCCATCGATGCGCCGACCACTTCATCCAACGTTCGGACGCCGAGCAGCGGAAGGTCGCGATCGAGTTCATGAACGGCAGCGCCGACGGACGACGTGACAGTGTGCGGGGGCACTGACGTTCGCACCACCAGCGAGATCAACCCGATTTGCCCTTGAGCAAATGGCGCATAGAGCGTCGACACCGGCTCAACGACATCGAGTCCTCTCAGCTTGACGTCGCTCACGACACCGACCACTTCGCGAACCACGCCAGGTCGAAAGGTCAGCGTGAGACGTTTGCCCACGGGATTCTCGTTGGGCCAGAACTGACGCGCCATCGCCTCGCTGACCACGACGACTTGTGGACTCGTGGCCGTATCAGCATCGGTGAAATCGCGTCCTGCGATCAGCCGCATGCCTGTCGTGCGCAAATACCCAGGCATGATGCGGCGCACGGCGACCTCCGGCTGCTTCGACATCACCTGCGCAGGAACGCCCTCGATCGCGACGGGCTGCGTCGAGCCGCCGGTCATCGGCAGAGAATCGATCGCCGAGGCGGCCTTCACCCCTGGAAGTGCGCGCAGACGCTCCACGATCTGATTCGTAAACCGCATCCTGTCCGCGGGATTTGGGTATTTCGCCGGCGGCAATGCGAGGACGACCGCAAGTACGTTCTCTCGATCGAACCCGGGATCGATGCCGCGCAGCGTGCCGACGGTACGAATCAGCAGCCCGGCGCCGACGAGCAATACCAGCGCGAGCGCCACTTCGGACACCACGAGCGCATTGCGCAGCCGGCGATCGTGGGCGCTTGTCGCTGTCCGCGTGAGCCCCAGATTCAACGTGCCTTGAATGTTCGGCCGCGTGAGGCGCCAGGCTGGCGCGAGCCCAGCGATCACGCCCGCGACCAGCGACACACCCAGCGTGAACAGCATCACACGCGCATCCAGCGTGATCTCCGACGTGCGTGGAATCGTTCCGGTGATGTACGTCACGATCGTCGTGAGGCTCAGCTGCGCGACGAGGAAGCCAACCGCCCCGCTCACCAACCCGAGCATCATCGTCTCGGACAAGATCTGCTGCACGACGCGCCGCCGGCTCGCACCAAGCGCGGCACGAACGGCGATCTCTTTCGACCGTCCCACGGTCTTCGCCAGCAGCAAGTTGGCGAGGTTGGCCGACGCAATCAGCATCACGAACCCGACCGCCCCGAGTAGCACGAGCAGCGCGAGCCTGGCGTCACCGACGATCTCGTCGTGCATCGGCAGCACGATTGCACCCCATCCGGTGTTGTCGACCGGATACTGCCGTTCGAGCCGCTTCGAGATCGCGTCCATTTCCGCCTGAGCGCGAGCGAGGGTGATATCGGGCTTGAGTCGGGCGACGACGGCGAAATCGTGGATCCCGCGCAGCGCGCGAAGCTGAGGGTTCAAGACGAGCGGACTCCACAGTTGCACGCGCCCAAGAGTCCGCGCATTCGGAACGACGCCGATGACGGTACGCGGCCGGGAGTCCACGATGATCGATCGCCCAATGATCGCGAGATCACCGCCGAATCGCGTGCGCCACAACGATTCGCGGATGACCACGTTGTCGTCCTTGCCCGACTCGTCGTCGCCTCGCTGAAAGAGTCGGCCCGACAGGGCCCTGACGCCAAGCACATCGAAGTACTCGGACGAGACGACGAGCTCAGGGACCGCTTGCGGCTCCTGACCTGGGCCGGTGAGCGTCGCGCTTCCGTCTCCGTAGATCGACATGCGCTCGAACACGCCGTTCTGCGCCCGCCAATCGAGGTAGTTCGCAGGTGAAACCGCGAAGCGCGTCGCGCCGGGAAACTGCTCCGGCGGCGGCACGTGAAAGACGCGAACGAGCCGATCGGCCTCAGGAAACGGCAGCGGCCGCACGACGACCGCATTCACGACGCTGAACATCACCGTGTTGACGGCAACACCAAGACCGAGGATGAGGATGACGAGCATCGAGAAGCCAGGACTGCGGCGCATGATCCGACCGGCGTAGCGGATGTCCTGAACGAGGCTGGCCAGCGTCGGTGCGATCGCCCAGGTGTCGCGTACGTCGTCCTGGATTTTGGCGACGCTGCCAAACCGTCGCCGCGCGTGCGCGCGTGCATCCGAGTCGCCCGAGGCGCGCGCCTGTTCCTCGCGCATCGCGAGGTGAAACGCGAACTCGTCTTCGAGGTCCTGTTCGCGTTGGCGTCGCGTGACGAGCGCGCGAATACGAAGACGCAGACTAGTCAGCCACTCGGCCATCGATCTCTCCGGTCCGGCTAAAGCCGGACACTACGTACGTCGGTGTTACGTCGCCTCGAGCACGCGATTGATCGCGACGCTGGCGCGCCGCCACGACTCGCGCGTCTCCTTCAACCGCTTCCGACCGCTCGGTGTGAGACGGTAGTACTTCGCCCGCCGGTTGTTCGCCGAGATGTCCCAATCGGCCGTGAGCAGTCCACGCAACTCGAGCCGGTGCAGCGCCGGATAGAGCGCGCCCTCCTCGACCGATAGCGCTTCAGCCGAGGCCACATGGATCCACTCGGCGATCTCGTAGCCGTGCTTTTCGCCGCTGGCCAGCGTCTTCAGGATCAGCAGCTCCAGCGTGCCCTGCAGCAGATCCGCTTGTGTCTCGGTCTCGTTTCCCATAATCACCTTAGGGAAGGCCAGTATCCCCTAAGACGATTATGGGAATCAATTCGTTGCCTGGCACCCCGGTCGTGATATGTCAGCCATCAGACGCGGGGAAGGCGGATCGCTTGCGGTAGACGAGGGTTTGAGGTGATTCTGATGCGTGAGGTGACCAGATGAAGGCAACGCGAATCGTGGGGATGTTGGCGGTCGCAGTGATGGCTGGCGTCCCGGCGCTGGCCCAGACCGCGGACGAGATCATCGAGAAACACCTCGCCGCGTCGGGTGGCCGCGCCGCCTACGCGAAGATCACCTCGCGCACGGCCACCGGCACCATCACCGTGACCACACCGATCGGCGACCTCTCCGGCAACATCGACGTCTTCTCGAAGAAGCCGAACAAGTCGCGCACCCTCATCAAGCTCGACTTGACGGCGGTGGGTGCCGGCCAGATGACGTCCGATCAGCGATTCGACGGCACCACCGGCTACGTGATGGACACGCTGCAAGGCAATCGCACCATCGAAGGCAGCCAGCTCGATGCGATGAAGAACGGCTCGTTTCCCTCGCCGCTGCTCACCTACAAAGAGATGGGGGCCACGCTGACGATGGATGAACGCGCCAAGGTTGGTGGGAAGGAGGCCTACGTGCTCAAGATGACGCCGAAGGCCGGACCACCGATGCGTCTGTTCATCGACGCCGACAGCTTCATGCTGGTGAGAACCGCCGTCACGCTGAATGTGCCGCAGCTCGGCGGCGACATCGAGCAGGTCGTCGACTTCTCCGACTTCCGCGACGTCGACGGCGTCAAGATCCCGTTCGTGACCAAGTCGACCAACCCGGCCCAGACAGTCACGGCGACGATGACGAGCGTGAAGCACAACAGCGACATCGACGACGCATCCTTTACAAAACCCTGACCGTTCAGGGTTCGAAGTTCACGGTTCCGGTTCCGAGTTCCAGTTCGACGTTCGATGTTCAGTGTTCGGCGTCGCAGCCTTCAGGACTGCCGGAACGGCGACCTCAGAACTGTCGAACCGGCACACAGAACCGGAACGATGCACTTCGAACTTTGAGCCGCTTTGCTCTCCTTGCACTTCGACAAGAGACGGGCTATTCTCCTGTCGAAGTACGAGGGGAGCCGTTATGTCCGCTGATCGCGTCGATCTGCCGCAAGGCACGCTCGACCTGCTGATTCTCAAAACCGTGGAGCTCGGGCCCAAGCACGGATGGGCGATCTCCGAGCGGCTGCATCAAATCTCCAGCGCCACGTTGCACATCCGCCAGGGTTCGCTCTACCCGGCGCTGCACCGGCTCGAGCGGCGCGGCTGGATCAAGGCGCGATGGGGTGCGTCCGACAACAACCGTCGCGCCAAGTACTACGAGCTCACACGCCGCGGCCGCGAGCAGCTGGACGAGGAGATCTCGGCGTGGCGCAAGCTGAGCTCCGTCGTCGCGCAAGTCCTCGAGAGCGGCACATAGAGGCGGCGCGATGCTGAATGATCTTCTTCACCGCCTTCGTTCCCTCTTCAGACGCGATCGCATCGATCGCGAGCTCGACGACGAGATGCGTTTTCATCTCGATCAGCAGATCGCGGCGTACATCGGACAAGGGCTGACACGCGACGAGTCTGTGCGCCGCGCGCGGATTGAGTTCGGCGGCCTCACGCAGATCCGCGAGGAGCACCGCGACGCCCGAGGCGTGGCGTTCGCCGACGATCTCGCGCGCGACCTGCGATACGGCGTCCGACAGCTCCGGCGATCGCCGGCGTTTGCCTCCGCTGCGCTGCTCTGCCTGGCGCTTGGCATCGGCGCAACCACCGCCATCTACAGCCTGGTCGACGCGATACTGCTGCAGCCACTTCCGTTCAAAGACGCCGACCGTCTGGTCCGACTGATCGAGCGTGTACCCCCACCGTTCCCGGGGCAGCCGTTGTGGGTACAGGGCATCACGCATCAAGAGCTCCTCGACTGGCGCGCGCAGACGAAGACGTTCTCCGACATGGCCGCGGTCGGAGGCGGCGGGCAACGACTCGTGCGCACGACCAACGGGTCTGCCGGCCTGTGGGGCGCAGGGGCGACGCCGAATCTCTTCTCGATGCTGGGCGTCCGTCCGCTGCTCGGTCGCACGCTCGCCGCTGGCGACGAGCGCCAGACCGATGTCGTGGTGCTCAGCTACGACACGTGGCGGCGTCACTTCAACAGCGATCCGACGATCGTCGGCCGGCGTATCGAGTTTCGAGCCGGCGCCCTGCTGCCGCCGGGGATGCGAGTGATGACGGTCGTCGGCGTGCTGGCGGCCGACTTCGACGTTCTCGGCTTGCCCCATGATTTCTGGATCCCGATCGCACCGCCGACAGACGGCCGTCCTGGCTTCCGTTTCACGCCGATCGCGTTGCTCGCGCCCGGCGTGTCCCTCAACGCAGCAAGCGACGAAGCCAATGCGATCGGCGGCGGCATGCGCGGGCCCTGGCCGGCCAACGCGCCTCGGTTGACGGGGCCGCGATTTCAACTCGACAGCTTGAAAGACTTGTCGGTCCAGCAGCTGCGGCCGGCCTTCCGTGTGCTGCTGGCCGCAGTCGTGGTCGTGCTGCTCATCGTCTGCGCGAACGTCGCCAATCTGCTGCTTGCGCGCGGCACCGCGCGCGAGCGCGAGCTTGCGGTCAGGCTCGCGATCGGGGCGAGCCGCGGTCGCATAGCACGCCAGATCATGACCGAGTGTCTCGTGCTCGCGATCGCCGGTGGCGCACTTGGTGCGCTCGTCGGAGCAGCGGGTGTGACGCTGGTCAAGCAAATGGCGAGCGTCGACGCACCGGGCATCTTCAAGCTGATGTTCCCGACCATTCTCCCGCGCATCAACGAGGTCCAGATCGACTTCACGGTGCTCGGCATCGCCTTCGCGGTCGCGGCGATGACGAGCGTGATCTTCGGCGTCGTGCCAGCGGTGCACTTGTCGCGTACCGGTCACGGTGCCGCGATGAGGGGGCGCGGCAGCAGCACGCCTGGCGGGTCGCGGATACGCGCGGCATTGTCGGTGAGCCAGCTGTCGATGGCGACCGTGCTGCTGGTGTGTGCAGGGTTGCTGGCGCGCAGCTTCCTTGGTCTCACCAGCGTCAACAACGGATACGAGCCTTCACATGTCCTCGCCCTCAACCTGCTTTTTCCTGACCAGTATTCAGTCGCGCGCAAGGCCGAGACGATCTCGACGCTGCTGACGCGCTTCCGGGCGCTCGCCGACGTGCGGGCCGCGGGCTTCTCACGTCACGGACTGCTGATCGGTGAGGAGCTCTTTGTCGGCCGATTCGTGTCGGCGTCACAGAGCGGCGGCAGTCAGCGGGACGAACGGATTCGCCTGCGCTCGGTGAGCGACGGGTTTCTCAGCGCCATGGGCGTGCCGGTGCTCGACGGTCGCGAGTTCACCGCGAACGATGGTGCCACTGCCGCTGTGGCGGTCGTCCTGAACCGATCGGCCGCACGGCACTACTTCGGGAATGCGCGCGCAGTCGGCCAGTCGCTCGAATGGCAATACGGCCCGACGCAGTCGCGGGAGGTCACCGTGATTGGCGTCGTCGAGGATCTGCGCCAGACGTCGCCGACCGACGAAGTGGCTCCGGAGATCTTCGTCGACTACCGACAGTTCCTGCCCGTGCTGACGCAGTGGAAGGAGACGGAAGCGAAACAGAACATGCTAGCAGTCGGCTTCCTGTCGTTCGCACTTCGAACCAGTGGCGATCCTTTGGCTGCGACCTCTGACGTGCGGCAAGCGGTGAACGCCGTCGATCCCAACATCGGCATCGATGCGATCGCGCCCATGACCCGGCTCTTGTCCAATACCACAGCGCGTCAGCGTTTCTATGCGGTGATGCTAGGCACGTTCGCCGCGATCGCCGCGATCCTCGCGATCGTCGGCATCTACGGCGTGCTGGCGTATGCGGTCGTCCAACGCACGCATGAAATCGGCATCCGCCTTTCACTCGGCGCGCAGCGTGCGCAAGTGCTGGGGCTCGTGCTTCGAAAGGGTCTGGTGCTCACGACCATCGGGATCGGGCTCGGACTCATCGGGGCCACCGCCAGCTCGCGACTGCTCCAGAGCATGCTGTTCGGCGTCACGCCGCTCGACGTCAGGACATTTGCTACGGTTTCACTGACGTTCGCGATCGTGGCAACGATCGCCTGCTACTTGCCCGCGCGCCGCGCCACGAAGGTCGATCCGATCATCGCCCTCCGGCAGGAGTGACGTCGATGCTCACCGACTGGATGTTGAGGTTTCGATCGCTCTTCCGCCAGCGGCGCGTCGAGCAGGAGCTCGACGACGAGATGCGCTTTCATCTCGACCAGCAGATCGACACGTACATCCAGCAAGGCCTGACACACGTGGAGGCAGTGCGTCGCGCCACCATCGAATTCGGGCACCTCAGCGCCGTTCGCGACGAGCATCGCGATGCTCGCGGCATCGGTGTCATCGTCGATCTGGCGCGTGATCTGGGTCACGCGCTGCGACAGGCGCGGCGCGCCCCTGCATTCACCGCACTCGCGGTCGTGTGTCTAGGGCTCGGCATCGGCGTGAACACATCGATCTTCGCGGTGCTGAACGCGGCGATGTTCAGGCAGATGGCGGTGTTCGCTCCTGACCGGCTGGTCGTCATCGGCCGCGACGCCGACTCGAACTTAGCCAACTCGAACTTCTCGTTTCCGCGTTATCGGGCGTTCATCGAACGGAGCCGGACGTTCTCTGGGCTCACAGCCTCGGCGCCAACCGAATCGGACCTCGATGTCGACGGCGATAGCCAGTTCGTCGCCGCAGAAGCGGTGTCCGGGACTTACGGCACCGTGATGGGCGTCCGCATCGTTCTGGGCCGATGGTTTGTCGATGACACAGAACCAGCCGCGGTGATCAGCTCCGCCCTGTGGCGACGCCGTTTCGATTCGAGCGCGAACGTGCTGGGCCGCCGCATCAGGTCGGAAGCCCAGTCGTACACCATCGTTGGCGTCGCCGACCCTGAGTACAGTGGTGTCTTCTCGCCGATACGAACCGATCTGTGGGTCCCCATCCAGACACGGCCGGGGATGGCACGGCTGCTCGACGATCCCAGCGCGCGACCGCTGATGCTCTTTGGCAGATTGAACACTGAGATCACACGCGCGCAGGCCGCCGCAGAACTCAACGCCATCGACGGGCGACTCGCCAGCGAAGAAGGTCGCCAAACGAAAATCGAATCTCCGATCACCGTCGATCCAGCGCGCGGCATCATCGCGCCCGGCAGCCGTCGCGGCGCGCGGATGATCACGATGTTTCTATCCGTCGTCGTCGGGCTGGTACTGCTGATCGCGTGCGTCAATGTCGGCAACCTGCTGCTCGTGCGTGGCGCTGTTCGGCAGCGCGAGTTTGCGGTACGGCGCGCGCTGGGTGCCTCGCGCGGCCGGCTGCTGCAACAACTGCTCGCCGAAAGCCTGGTGATGGCGATCGGCGGCGGCATCTGCGGTCTCATCATGGCCCGCTGGACGACGGCGCTGCTGCAACGCTCGCTGCCGTTGATACAGGGCATCTGGCAGGCGCACTTGGACTTCTCGCTCGACTGGCGCGTCATCGCTTACGCGGCGATCGTCTCTGTTCTCACCACAGTGTGGTGCGGGCTCCTGCCCGCGTGGAAGGTCTCTCACACGAGCGCACTCGTCGCGTTCAAAGGCGAGATCCTTTCGGGTCGGCCGCGCCGACGACCGGTGAGCGTCGTCGCGCAGGTGCTGATGTCGTTCGTGCTGCTGATTGTCTGCGGCACCTTCATCCAGGCGCTGCTGCGCATGCAGGCAGCGGATCCGGGGTTCGCTGTCGACGGCCGTCTCTACGCGTTTACGTTTGTGTCGACGCCGGGCGCGACGGCCGCCGATGGACGCCTGATCTACGCCAACGCCCTCGAGCGGCTGAGGGCGTTGCCAGGCGTACGACACGCGGCGCTCTCCGATTCGCTGCCGCTCCTGGCGAACGGCTCTGAATGCGTGTCGCTGGGCACGAGTGCGCCGCGTTCGGTCAACGTCTACGCGGTGCAGTCCGGTTATTTCGAGACGATGAACATCCGCATGATCGACGGCGTAGATTTCGCTCCCGGAGATCGGGTCACGGATGCGTCGTCCGTGATCGTGAACGATCGACTGGCTCGCATGCTGTGGCCGAAGGAGCGCGCCGTGGGCCAACGGGTTGTCGTTGGATGCAAGAACAGCCAGCCGGCCACGGTGATCGGCGTCGTCAGCAACTCCGCGATTCGCTCGCTCGGCGAGGCGCCGCGGCCGCAGTTTTTCTTCCCGTTTGCGCGGCTATACGAAGGCGGCCTGACGACGATCGTGCTCGAGACGAGCACGCCCCCCGCCCGTCTCGTCGACACCGTCCGCCGCACGCTCGTGGAACTCGGACACGGAATGCGTGTCTATACAGTGGAGCCACTGAGCGATCACGTGGACAAGTCGTATGCGCCCATCAGATGGCAATCGGCGGTGCTGACCGCCTTCGGACTGCTCGCGCTCGTGCTTGCGGCGGTCGGACTCTACGGCGTCGTCGCCTATCGCGTCGCGCTGCGTACGCGCGAAATCGGTGTGCGCATGGCACTCGGCGCCGGCCGTCGCGATGTGTTTCGCGAGATCATCGGGCAGGGCATCTCGATCGTGCTGGTGGGTGTGCTCATCGGAGAGGCGATGGCCGTTGCGATCGGACGTGCGTTGGGATCGCTCGATGCCGACATTCGTCCGCCTGGGCTCATCGTGCTCGTCGTGACGGGTCTCATCTGGATCACCGTTGCCATCATCGCGGTGTATGTTCCCGCCGCCCGGGCCTCGTCCGTCAACCCGCTGATCGCGCTCAGGTATGAGTAGATGTTTGAGGCGCGCGAGCTGACGAAACGGTACGGTGCCTTTCTCGCGCTCGACCACGTCAACTTCCACATTCAGCGCGGCGAGATCCTCGGTTACCTCGGACCGAACGGATCAGGGAAGAGCACCACCGTCAACACCGTTGTCGGCCTCATCGAACCGAGCGCGGGTTCCTTGTGGCTCGACGACCTTCGCATGCTCGAGGATCCAGTCGCCTATAAGCGCCGCATCGGCTACGTTCCCGAAGAGCCGCATCTCTACACGCACATGACCGCAGTCGAGTATCTGATGCTCGTCGGTCGTCTGCGCGGATTGACTGAAGCGGTCCTCACGGAGAAGGTGCCAGCATTCCTTCAGCTGCTGTCGCTATGGGACAGCCGTTACGTAACGATGGCCGCCTATTCGAAAGGCATGCGGCAACGCGTCCTCCTTGCAGCCGCGTTGCTGCACAATCCCGACCTCCTGGTCCTGGACGAGCCGTTCTCGGGTCTCGACGTCCCTGCAGGTCTCCTCTTCCGCACGCTGCTCAAGCTGTTTGCGGCGAGCGGACGGATGGTCTTGTTCAGCACGCATCGATTCGACATGGTCGAACAGCTCTGTTCGCGCGTGGTGATTCTCTCGGCCGGACGCATCGTCGCCGAGCACGCGGTCGCGTCGCTGAGAGATGCGGGATCGCCGTCACTCGAAGAGGTCTTCGTCCGCTCAACCGGTCAGGACGATTTGATGCCGCTCGCCCGGCAGATTCTCTCACTCGTGCAGCCGTGATCGACGCGTCCTCTACGCGATCGCGGCGTTGGCGTGCGAGCGCGGAGTGGCAGCTCACACGGCATTTCTTCCGGGCGATGTTCGACTTCGGCGTCCTCACCGAAGCCGGCACCGACGCCTTCAAGCATCTCCTGGTCGGCGGTATCGGCGGCATGATCGCGTTCGGGTTCCTGCTCGTCAGAATCCTGATCGGCCGCTATGTGATCCTGTCGATGGCACCGTCCCCCGAACCGTATCGACGGGCGCTGCTCGGCGACGACATGCTCATGATCGGTCTGCCGATGCTGCTGATTGCGTTCATCACGCTGGTCGTCAGCGAGTCGCTGTTTCCCGACGAACGTGACTTCCGCATTCTCGGTCCGCTGCCGGTAGCACGGTCCACGATCTTCGCCACCAAGCTCGCGGGGCTGATTCTGTTCAACGGCCTCGTCGTGGCTGTGGTTCACATCTCGCTGCTGCCCTGGCTTCTGTTATCGTCGTTCAATCGCTGGCTCGATTCCAGCATCCTGACACGCATCGCCGCCTGGGTGATCGCGAGCGCGAGCGCATCGCTGTTCGCGGTGCTCGCCATCACCGCACTCGTCGGTATGCTGAGGCTGACGCTCTCGCACGGTCGGCTGCACGCGATCACCGCGATTGCGAAAAGCGCAGTGTTCGCTGGACTCGTACTCTGCATCCCGCTCGTCTATCACGTCGCCGCGGTGACATCCCTCCTTCTCAGCGGCTCAGCGTGGCTGATGTTGGTGCCGCCAGCGTGGTTCGTCGGTCTGGAGCGGCTGTTGGTTGGAAGCGCCACTCCCGTACTACTCCGGTTGGCGTTCACCGCGTTGGGAGGGCTCGCCCTTGCGTCGACGATCACAGCGATCGTGTACGTCACCCTATTCCGCCATTTCGAACGGCTCGTCCTTCAGCCCACCTCGAAGTCGGAGCGAGGCGCGGCCGTCACACCCGGCCTTGATGGATCGAATCGACGCCGCAGCACATCCGATCAGTCATTCGCGCCGCCGGCGTTCCGCGCCATCCTCGGCTTCATCACCACGACATTCCGCCGCAGCGAAATGCACCAGAGTGTTCTCGTCGGACTGTCCATATTTGGCCTCGGCATTGCGCTCAACAGCCTCATTGGCGCGTCGCCGCGATCGCTGGCGCGGGCGCCGTACTGGACACCGTTCGCGCTCATGTTCGCGAGCGGCGTGGCGGTGCGCGCCACGCTCGTTCTGCCGATGAACTACCGCGCCAATTGGATCTTCAAGATGACCGAGGATCCGGCGACACGGCGCGACCAGTTTCGCGTCGTCGATTATCTTGCCTCTATCTGCCTCGGGGGCGTGCCCGCCGCGTGGTCGCTTCTGGTGTGGTGGGTTGCGACCGGCGATCCTGAGCCAACCGCCGCCGTCGTCGTCGGACTGATTGGGCTGGTGTCGGTGCACGCCGTGCTGTTCGATTGGCGGCGCATCCCCTTCACGTGCTCGTATCTGCCGGGAAAACGGTTCATCTTCTACAGCCTCACGATCGCGATTCTCGCGTTCGCCTTCTCCATGGCCGTTGGCGCAGCGCTCGTGACGATGGCCCGATCGAGTCCGACGCAGGCAATTGCGATCGTGATGATTCTGGCAGTTGCCGCGTGGCTGCTTCGGACATACCGGCTCGGCTCCTGGGGTCAGACCCCGCTCATGTTCGAAGACGAATTCCCCGATCGCGTGTTAGAACTGCAGTTGTGATTCGCACGTCAGCGTCGCCGATCTCGAGCGAGCTTCAGGTTGCTCTCGCCCCGGCCGCCACGTACCGTCATGTCCTCTCATCCCCACCCGTCCGCGGATGGCGTGTCCTGCGCCGTCCAGCGCTCGTGGTTCTCGTGATCGCTGTCATGGCACCGATCATGGCGGTACAACGCGTGACAGTCGGCCTCGTGGCGACTGCTGCGTTGTCGTGGAGTTTCGCGGTGTTGCTGCAGTCGATCGTCGGTCTCGCGATCATCGTTTCCGCACCAGCGAGGAGAATCGGCGTTCCGCCTGCACTCGATCTCTGGTTTGCGGGACACGTTCCGTACAGTCTCTGGATGCTTGTCGCCTTGGGACTGACGGCCATGCGGACGTCCGCGAACATCTCGGTCGTGATCATCAGCGCGATCGTTCCAGCGATCTGGACAGCGCTCATCGTGACCGCATTCTGTCGAACGGTCCTGGGCACCACGGCCGCCGCGGCACGCTGGCGCATGGCAGCGCATTTCGTGGCGATCTGGACGATCACATTGAGTTACATCGCCTGGGCGGCAGGCGGATGGTTTCAGCTCCTGCCGTGAGCATCCGTCCCTCTCGCGCGACGTCGGCATTCGTTCTCGCGGCAGCAATTGTGATTGGCACGCTGGCCGATCACGTGCCGTCGCGATCGCCGAGGCGGGCCGGCGAGTACGTCGTTCTCGAGGGCGACTTCCACGTGCACGCGTTTCCAGGCGACGGCGCACTCGCGCCGTGGACGCTGCGGGATGCCGCGGCGCGCGAACGGCTCGACGTCTTCGCCGTGACGAATCACAACCGCACGTTCACGTCGCGCTTCGCGCAGTGGATGGCTGCCCGCGCGAGCGGCCCCATCATCATTGCCGGTCAGGAAATCACGAACCCCGCGTATCACCTGATCGCGGTGGGCATCGACCACACGGTGAGTGCGGACCAGCCAGCGAAGGGAGCCATCGCCGACGTGCACGCGCAGGGCGGCGTAGCCATCGCCGCGCACCCAACACCGAAGTTTCACGGCTATGACGATGACGCTACCGTGGCCATGCTCGACGGCACGGAGGCAGCGCATCCCGCAGACAACGCGAGCAATCAGCGACAGTTCGCGGCCTTCTTCGAGCGCGCGCGCCGGCTGAAGCCAACGATGGCCCCAATCGGATCCTCCGATTTTCACGTGTCGCCGCAGCTGGCAGGGTGCCGCACGTTCGTGTTCGCTCGCGACGCGAGTGCCGCTGGCGTGATCGAGGCCCTTCGCAGCGGACGAACGATCGCTGTCGACGAAGACCGCCGGCTTTACGGAGATCCGCGGCTCATCGACCTGCTCGGTCCGACGAAGCTGGAGGAACGACGCGATGACAACGGCGCATGGCGGCGGGTGTCGCTGGCGCTGGCGTGGATTGGCCTTCTGGGGATGATCGTCTTCGCGTGAGCCGCGCGCAGGCTGAAGCCTGCGCTCTACGAACTCGTAGCGCGGAGGCTCTAGCCTCCGCGGCTACGCCAGTGAGCATTTCTCCAATACGGTCGCGGGCCGCTCGGCTACAGTTCCGCTCATGACTCTCGAAGGGAAAGTGGCAG
>Ga0075423_10000564_pt1 | contig 30291 bp, 20 predicted proteins | sample SoiMethybrSBSTD2_FD_80114 | JGI IMG/M metagenome (GOLD analysis project Ga0075423, IMG submission 80114) | Bulk soil microbial communities from a Populus tree surrounding site in Tennessee, USA - Soil MetaG P. TD hybrid SBSTD2 | ecosystem: Environmental > Terrestrial > Soil > Tree plantation...
TGCCTTCAGTTTCCCGAGCTCGTCCTCCAGGATCTTCCTGCACCCGGCGTACTCGTCCCGCAGGTAGATATAGATCTCGCCGATGCCCACCGCCCAGGCGGCGACCAGCACGCCTTCCAGGAAGCGGTGCGGATCGCGCTCGAGGTACCAGCGGTCCTTGAAGGTGCCCGGCTCCCCCTCGTCGATGTTGACCGCCATCAGGCGCGGCTCGGGCTCGGCGGCCACGCTCCTCCACTTGCGGCCCACGGGGAAGCCGGCGCCGCCCAGGCCGCGCAGCCCCGAGTCCTCCATGATCTTGGTGAGCGCCTCGCGCGTGTGCTTGCCGTCGAGGCAGTCGGAAATCAGCTTGTAGCCGCCGCCCTTCTTATACGCGGCGAAGTCGATGTACCTGGTTTCGGCGCAGAGGACCTGCTTCTCTTCGACCGCTTTCTTCACCGTGTCCACGGTGGCGTGGCCAACGGGATTCTGTCCCACCACCGCCACGGGCGCGACTTCGCAGCGCCCGACGCAGGGAGCGTGCACGACCCGCACGTCCTTGCCCAGGATCGAAGGAAGTCTCTCGAGCAAAGCATCGGCGCCGGCCAGCTCGCACGCGATCGAATCGCAAACCCGCACGGTCAGCGACGGCGGGGGCGCCTCGCCCTCTTTCACGACCTCGAAGTGGTGGTAAAACGTCGCCACCTCGTAGACTTCGGTTTGCGAGAGGGCCATCTCCTGCGCGAGCGCCGCGAGATGCGCGGCCGAGAGGTGGCCGTATCGGTCGTTGATCTTGTGCAGATGCTCGATCAGCAGGTCGCGCCGCCGCGGCTCGTCCCCGAGCAGCACACGGACTTCCTCCAGCGCGCCTGCATCGACCGGCCGCCCTTTCGGATACGGCCGGACCTTTTCTTTGCTTTTCATCTAGGGACGTATTATCGACCCTCGGCAAAGGCTTGATTCTTGACTGCGGTCAAGCGTTTAGCCGTCCATCGAGTACACTGCCCGGCATGAAGTACAAGCTTCTCGGACGTACCGGCGTCCAGGTTTCCGAGCTCTGCTACGGCTGCATGTCCTTCGGCGGCGATGCCGACGAGGCGATGTCGGCGCGGATGTACCGTGCCAGCCGCGATGCCGGCATCAACTTCTTCGACACCGCCGACCAGTACAACAAGGGCCGCTCCGAGCAGATCCTGGGCGAGCTCGTGCGAGGCCACCGCGACGAGCTGGTGATCGCCACCAAGACGTTCAATCCGACCGGCGAAGACGTGAACGCCCGCGGCAACTCGCGGCGCCACATCGCGCGCGCCGTCGACGGGAGCCTCAAGCGGCTGCAGACCGACCGGGTCGAGATCCTGTACCTGCACCAGCAGGACCCGCTCGCGCCGCTGGAAGAGTCGATGCGTGCGCTGGAAGACCTCGTGCGCGCCGGGAAGGTGCTCTACCCGGCGCTCAGCAACCACTCGGCCTGGCAGACACAGCTCGCGCTCGGCGTGCAGGAGCGTGCGGGATGGGCGCGCCTCCAGGTGATCCAGCCGATGTACAACCTGGTCAAGCGCCAGGCCGAGGTCGAGATCCTGCCGATGGCGCGCGCCAACGACGTCGCCGTCGTGCCCTACAGCCCGGGCGCCGCGGGCCTGCTCTCGGGCAAGTACCTCGAGAAGCAAAGCGGTCGCCTCGTCACCAACAAGATGTACGAGGCGCGCTACGGCGAGCCCTGGATGCACGAGATCGCGGCCAAATTCGTGGCCTTTTGCAGGGGCCGCGGACTGCACCCGGTGGGCGCCGCGGTCGCCTGGGTCGCGACGCACCCGGCCATCACCGCACCGATCATCGGCGCGCGCAACATCGACCAGCTGCAGGCCTCGCTCGACTCGGTGAAGATCGAAATGAGCCCCGCGCTGCGCGCCGAGATCACGGCGCTCTCGCGCACGCCGCCGCCCGCGACGGACAGGAGCGAAGAGCAAAGGAAGTGAGGCGGTTCGCAGCAGTCCGCACGCGCGCACTGGAAAGCTGCGCGTGCCCACGGTGTCGACGGCGCAGCGCTCGGCGCTCACCCCCGAGGTCCCGACCATGGCCGAAGCCGGCGTGCCCGGCTACACCTTCAGCATCTCGGTCGGGTATCTCGCGCCGGCGGCCAATACGCCGGCCTGCCAGCCGCGAAAGTGTGCAGGAGTGCACAGTGCCGTGAGTTGGGAGCGGATACCATGCTGAAAGCAACAACAACAGTACTTCGAAGAACAAGAACCGAGGGGATGCCGGGTGATACGCGAACTGAAGATTGTCTTCTTCATCACGCTTGCGGTCATCGCGTTCAACCTCGTCTTCGTAATTTCCGGATTGACCTCGGGCCCATTTGCCCCGTACTTCAGCTCGGCCGCCGTGGGCAATGTGAGCCTTCTATTCATGCATGCGGCTCTGTTGGCTCTCTTTTCGCGCCCGAGCCGTCGCGAGCTGGCCACGATATTCGGCGTCGGCCTGGTTACCGCGCCACTCTTCCTGTGGATGGTGCCCGTTCCGTGGAACGACCTTCCGGTGGGTACCTGGATGATCATCGGCGCCGCGGGTATCGGTCTCGCGGGGTTCGCGGTTCTCGTGCTGAGGCTTCGTAACTCCCGATATGATTTCGCGGCCGCACGCACTCTGCTGACGGCATTCCTGCTGGTCCCGCTCATCGGCGTTGCCGCGGACTTCTGTCTTGACCTCACCGCAGCTTTGCATCCCACGACGCTCGACCTGTACCTCTATGCATTTGACAGGAGCCTGGGATTTCAGGCCTCGCAAGTCTACGCGATGGTCGTGGACGCGATTCCGGGTCTCCGGGCGGCCGTCTCGACCATGTATGTGTACCTACCATTTGCCGTACCGATCTTTTTCGCGATCCAGATTGCACGCCGCACCACCGCTCCGGCGAACATCGTTCTGGTGCAAGTAGTGAGCGCCGTCGTGGCGCTGACACTGTTCCAGGTGTTCCCGGCCACGGGCCCCAAGTTTGTATTCGGGACGTTGTATCCGTATTCCTTGCCGCCGGCGCACGACTTGGCGGCGAGCTGGGTCGCGGTGATGCCGTTTCCGCGCAACGCCATGCCGTCGATGCACTTTGGCTGGGCGCTCGCGCTGTGGCTGAACTCGCTGTATCTGGGCAATCGCCGGCTGCGGGCTGCGATGGCGCTGCTGGTCGGGGCGAACGTGCTGGCGACGCTGGGGCTGGGGGAGCACTACCTGATCGATCTGGTGGTGGCGGTGCCCTGTGTGATGGCGGTGCAGGCGCTGTGCACGCACAACCTCGCCTGGGATGATCCTGCGCGGCGCCGGATGCTGGTATGGGGCAGCGCGCTGACGCTGGCATGGTTGCTGGCGCTGCGCTTCGCGCTGGAAGTGTTCCTGACGGTGCCGGGGCTTTCCTGGGTGGCGGTCATCGCCACAGTGGCCGGCAGCCTTGCGTTGTATCGACCTTTGCACCGTGCGGCGGCCGCGGCGCTCGCGCGCGCGCCAGCGGGGCTGGTGCTGGAGCCGGTGCTGCGGCCGATTCGCCCCAGCATGGGCCGGCGCATCGCGGGGCTCTTCGTGCTCTCGGGGTTCGCCGGGCTGGTGTACCAGGTGCTTTTTTCCAAGGCGCTGGCGCTGACCTTCGGCAGCACCTCGACTGCCACCTACACCGTGCTGGCGACCTACATGGGCGGCATGGCGGTGGGGGCATGGCTGGGTGGGGCGATCGCCGCGCGGCGCACGAACCCTTTGGTGCTCTACGCGCTGTGCGAGCTAGGCATCGGGCTCTACTGCCTTGCCACGCCATGGTTCTTTCCCGTGATCCGCGACGCTTACGTCGCGCTGGCCGCGGGAGTAACGCCGGATGCGCCCGTGCTTCTGGCTGCCCGCTTTGGTATCGGCGCCGCGGCGCTGGTGGCCCCGACCGTGCTCATGGGCATGACGCTGCCGATCCTGGTGCGCTTCTTCGAGCAACGCAACCAGGCCTTGGGCGTTTCGGTCGCCTGGCTGTATGCAGCGAATACCGGAGGGGCGGCCTTGGGCGCGTTGCTGGCAGGGTACGCGATCCTCCCTGCGCTGGGCATGACGCGCACAACTTTGGTTGCCGTGGCGCTCAACCTGCTAGCCGCCTATCTGGGTTTCAGACTGAGCAAATCCGCGGCGCTGCTCGAACCTGCCGCGCCCGCAGCCGCAGCCTCCAAGGCCAGGCCCGCCGCACAGCTCGATGGGGTTTCGAGCCGAGCGCTGTCCTATCTGGCGCTGGCGATCCTCGGAATCGGCGGCATCGTCACTCTGGCGCTGGAAGTGAAGTATGTGCACCTGCTCTCGGTGGTGGCAGGTAACAGCGTCTACGCGTTTTCCCTGATGCTGTTCGCGTTCCTGTTCGGACTGGGCTTGGGGGCGGAGGCGGCGCGGCGCCTGTTGCGGCGGCAGTGGCCGCTCGCGAGCCTGCTCGCGGGGCTGGAGCTGGGACTCGCCTGCGCGATCGGACTGGGCATCTTTTTCTGGGACAGCCTGCCGCAGTACTTCGCCTCCTTCGCCGGCTATGCGCTCACTCCGGGATTCGGCGGGCGCGAGACGATCCGTGGAATCGTTTGTCTGGTGGCAATGGTGCCGGCGGCGTTTTTCATTGGTGCGATCTATCCGGTGGCGATGGAGGCGGTCGCGCGCGCCGCGCCGCGCTCGCCGGTGGCCGCCTTGGGACGGGCAGCGGCGCTCAATACGGCTGGCAATATTCTCGGCGTTCTGATCGGCGGCTTCGTGCTGCTGCCAAAACTCGGGGCGCTGCTCGGCCTGAAGCTCCTCGCTTCCGTGTGCTTCGCGCTGGGCGTTTCAGCGCTTGCCCTGGGCCGCGGCAGCGGTAGGCCGGCGCTCGCATGGGGAACGGCGGCGGCCGTGGCGCTGTTGCTGCTCATCACGCCGCGCTCGTTCGACTACAACAACCTCGCCTCGGGGGCAAACGTGTATTTCAGACCCCAGGGCTTCGGCAAGGTGATCGATCACGCCGAGAGCGTCGACGGAGGTTTGACCACCGTGGCCTTGAGCGAGTACGGCGGCGCAAAGCAACTGACGCTGCTCACCAATGGCAAGTTTCAGGGCAACGATGCCTGGGAAGGGGAAGTCAAGGCCCAGGTGGGTTTTTCCCTGGCGCCACTGCTGCACGTGAGCGCTCGCGATCGGGCATTGGTGATCGGCTACGGCACGGGCATGAGCGCGCGCGTGCTGCACGACGCGGGTTTCGCCCGTATGGATATCGCCGACTTGAGCGCGGACATCATCCGGCTGGCGAACCAGCACTTCGGTGACCTGAATGGGCGCGTAAGCGAATTGCCCGGGGTGCGCACCTACGTGACCGACGGGCGCAACTTGTTGCTGCTGCAGGGCGAGCGCTACGACCTCGTGTCAATGGAGCTCAGCTCGATCTGGTTCGCCGGTACCGCGTCTTTGTACAACCGGGACTTCTACGAGCTGGTGCGCGCGCGATTGAAGCCCACTGGAGTGCTGCAGCAATGGGTCCAGCTGCACCATCTGCGCCCCGTGGACTTGCTGTACGTCCTGGGCTCGGTGCGCAGCACCTTTCGCTACGTGCGCCTCTACTACATCGGCGGCCAGGGGATCATCGTCGCGAGCAACGACCCCGCGGTGGCGCACACCGCGGAGAACATCGGCAGACTGGACCGCACCCCCGCGCTCAAGCGCTTCCTCTCGCTCTACGGGAACAGCTCCAAGGTCCTGCTAGACACGCTCGTCCTGGATCCGCGGGGCATAGACCGCCTTCTAGGGAGCGGCGGCGTGCCGCTGGAGCTGTTGGTGTCCACCGACGACAACCTCTTCCTCGAATACGGAACTCCCAAGGGCAACGCGCTGGAGGACGCCCTCGAACAAAACCTCAAGCTGCTTTCGAATTTCACGAAACCGCCAGGCGATGCTGTTGATTAGAGCCTAGAAAGGCTCCTTCCACGGCCGAAGGTCCACCTCGTGGGTCCAGGCGCTGCGCGGCTGGCTGTGGATCTGCCAGTAGGTCTCGGCGATGGCGTCGGGATGCAGCGCGCCGTCGGCCCCGAGCTTCTCCATGCGATCGCGGTAATCGCGCCGCATGCGTTCGCTGTCGATCGCGCCGTCGATCAGCACCGTGGCGACGTGAATGCCACGCGGCACGAGCTCGCGCGCCATGCTCTGCGCCATGAACCTCAAGCCTCCCTTGGCGGCTGCGAAGGCGGCGAAATTCGCGCGGCCGCGCGTGCTGCCCGAGGCGCCGGTGAAGATGACGCTGCCCCGCCCGCGCGGCAGCATGGCGCGCGCGGCTTCGCGACCGACCAGGAACCCGCTGAGGCAGCTCTGGCGCCAGACGTTCTCGAAATCCGCCGCCGAAAGCTCGGTGAACGGGCCCTGCACGCGGGTCGCGGCAACGAACGCGACGGCCTCGACCGGCGCCATTGTTCTTTCAATCTGCTGGAAAAGCTTTGCGACCTCGGTTTCGTTGGTGAGATCGGCGGGAAAGGCAGAAGCGCCGAGCTGCCGGGCCAGGATGGAAAGTCGCTCCGGGTTGCGCGCCGCGAGCGCTACGGCGTAGCCCTCTCGCGCGAAGCGCATCGCCACCGATTTTCCCAGTCCCGGGCCTGCGCCCGCCACGAGCAAGGTCTTCGCCATGAGTGCGGTAATGTATATGCATGTGCCGCGCGCTGCTCTACCTCGGCGAACCCGTGCTGCTCGACAACCTGCTGTTCCAGCCGGACTCGGCGCTGGTGCGCCAGAGCTACATGCCCAAGATGCTGAATATGCTGAACCTCGCCGGGTTCGGGCTGCGCGCCTGGGACGCCGGCTCGCACCAGCCCGAGAAGCCGTTCTTCTACGGCTCGCCGTCGCTGCCGGTGTTCGACCGCAATCTCAAGAACCTCGCCGAGAAAGTGCGCGCGGGCTGCGTGCTGGCGCACGTGCGGGGTGTCGCCTATTCGGCGGCGGTGGAAATCTCGCTGCAGAACGTGCACCCGTTCCAGTTCGACGGCGTGCCGTGGGCGCTCGCGCACAACGGCGACCTCGCCGGCATGGAAGCGCTGAAGCCGCGCCTCGCGCCGCACATCCGGCCGCGGTTCCTCGCCGGCATCCGCGGCACGACCGACAGCGAATGGATCTACGCGCTCTTCATGTCGCAGCTTTCCGACCCGGCCGCCACCGCCGCTGAAGACCATGCGTTCGAGGCGCTCGGCCGCACGCTGGCGATCCTGCGCCAGGCGCGCGCCGACGCCGGCGTGGGCGTGTCCTCCTCGGTGAATCTGTTCATCGCCAACGGCCGGCAGCTCGTGGCGCTGCGCTACTGCTTCGACTTCGGCCGCTATCACACTGACAGCGTCGAGCGGGTGCACGAGGCGAACCTCAGCTTCCTGTCGCTCTGGTACACGCTAGGCCGCAACTATGCGCGGCACGGCGACGAGTGGAAGATGACCGGCGGAGCGGAGCGCGCCGAGTCGATCCTCGTCGCCTCCGAGCCCCTCACGCGCGACACTTCGTCGTGGGTGGAGCTGCCCGAGTACGGCGCCCTGTTCGCGGAGATCAGGAACGGCCGGCCCTACGTCTCAGTGAGGCTTCTGGACTAGCTGTCCCCGAAGACGATCTGGCCGTGGAGCGCCTTCTCCAGGGCCTCGGCTTCGCCGCGCTCGGCGTTGAGACGCGCGTGGCTGATGAGCCGGATGAGCTGCGTGTTGGTGCGCGCGAGGGCCTGCAGCAGGCTGCGGTGGATCGCGCGCCTCAGGCTGACCCCGGTCCCGGTCCCGCCCTCGTAGTGCCGCAGAAGCTGCGGCGCGGCGAGCTCCATGAGGCACGCCGATTCGCGGATCCTCGCCGAGACCCAGTGCGCCCTGCGCTCGAGCACCGCGAGGTAGCCGACGATTTCGCCCGGCCCGGCGATGGTGACGCGCCTTTCCGAGGCGCCTTGCGGCGCGGCGATCTCGACCGCGCCGCGCACGACGAGGAAGGCCGCCGCGGCGGGCTCGCCTGCGCGGAAGAGAGAGCCCCCGCGCGCGAGCTCGAACACCGCGCAGCCCTGCGCGAGCTCGTCGATCTCCCAGCGGTCGAAGCCCTCGAAGAACGCGAGCATCTGGAGAAACGGCCGCCAGTCGAAGGCGGGCGCGGTGCGCTCGTGCGCCTGCGGCGGCACGGCCGGCCGGTCCTCGGCGGCGCGATGCTCGCGCAGCCGCGCGTTCGCCGCGCGCAGCTTCTCCGACAGGACCTCAGTCACCGACCTCTGGATGTCGAGCGCAGCGCTGTCACGGCCGGCGGCGAGCGCCCGGAAATCGTCGCGGTCGACGAACCACCCGGCGACGTCGCTCTTCGCCACCACGCTCGCCATGCACACCGCCCGCTCCATCAGAGCCGTCTCGCCGAAGATGTCGCCGGGGCCGAGCTCGGCGACGGTCAGCGTGCCTCCGCCCGGAAGCGCGACCCGCGCGTGGACCTCGCCCGAACGGATCACGAACGCGCCGCGCGCGACTTCGCCCTGCCGCAGGAGCTCCTCGCCCCCGCGAAACTCGACCTCCCGGGCTATGGGAAGCAGTTTGTCGTTCAATAACGGCAAGCGACACGAGTGTACACTCGGCGCGCTGTGGGCTCCGCACCGCCGCTTCCTGCCGCGATCGACGCCAACCGCGTGCTCGGCGTAGTTGCCGCGGTGGCGCGCGAGGCGCGTCCGAACGTCGAGGCGTACGTCGCGCTCGACTCTTCGCTCGAGCGCGACCTCGGGCTCGACAGCCTCGCGCGCGTCGAGCTGGTGCTGCGCCTCGAGCGGGAATTCCGCGCGAGCCTGCCGGAGCAGGCGCTCGCCTCGAGCGAGACACCGCGCGACCTGCTGCGCTTCCTCCTCGCCGCGGCCGGCGCGGCGCCGCACGGCGCCGAGCGCAGCATCGCGAGCCTGGTGCAGGCCGAAGGCGTGCGCGCGCCCGCCGAGGCGCAGACGCTGGTCGAGGCGCTCGAGTATCACGTCGAGCGGCAGCCCGAGCGGCTGACGGTGTTCCTCTACGACGGCGACAAGGAGCACCGCATCACCTACCGCGACCTCTGGGACGGCGCGATGCTCTACGCCGCTCGTCTCGCCGCGCAGGGCGTGGGACCGGGGCAGACGGTGGCGATCATGCTGCCGACGACCAAGGACTACCTCTTCTGCTTCTACGGGACGCTGCTCGCCGGTGCGATCCCGGTGCCGCTCTATCCGCCCGCGCGCCTCACCACCATCGAAGACCATATGACGCGCCACGTGAGCGTGCTGAAAAGCGCGGGCGCCGCGGTGATGGTGACGATCCCCGAGGCGAAACCGCTCGCCTGGCTGCTGCGCGCCCAGGTCGAGTCGCTGCGCGCGGTGATGGTGCCGGAGGATTTCTCCGGCGAGGCGCGCGATTTCGCGCCGGTGCGCGGGCGTAGCGGCCACATCGCGTTCCTCCAGTACACCTCGGGAAGCACCGGCAACCCCAAGGGGGTGGTGCTTACGCACGCCAACCTGCTCGCGAACGCCCGCGCCATGATCAAGGCCGCGCGCGCCAGCTCCGAGGACGTGTTCGTGATCTGGCTGCCGCTCTACCACGACATGGGACTGATCGGCGGCTGCTTCGCGACGATGTACGGCGGCTTCCCCGTGGTGCTGATGTCGCCGCTCGCCTTCCTCTCGCGGCCGAGCCAGTGGCTGCGCGCGATCCATCGCCATCGCGGCACGATCTCGGGCGGGCCGAATTTCTCGTACGAGCTCTGCCTGCGCCGCATCCAGGACGAAGACCTGCAAGACGTCGACCTGTCGTCGTGGCGTTTCGCGTTCAACGGCGCGGAGCCGGTGAGCCCGGAGACGATGACCGCGTTCCAGGAACGGTTCGCGAAATGGAAGCTGCGCAGGAACGTCATGTCCCCGGTGTACGGCCTGGCCGAGTGCTCGGTCGGGCTCGCCTTCACGCCGCCGGGCCAGGCGTGGCGGGTCGATTCGCTGGACCGCGGCGTGTTCGCACGCGACGCACGTGCGGTGCCCGCGAAAGCGGACGACCCGGCGCCGCTCAAGGTGGTCGGCTGCGGCTACGTGCTTCCCGGGCACGACCTGCGCGTCGTCGACGCCGCGGGCCTCGAGCTCCCCGACTGCAACGAAGGCCAGCTCCTGTTCCGCGGGCCGTCGGCCACGAGCGGCTACTACCGCAACCCGGAGGCCACCAAAGCGCTTTTCTCCGGCGAGTGGGTCAACACCGGCGACCGCGCGTACATGTCGCACGGCATGGTGTTCATCACCGGGCGCGAGAAGGACGTGATCATCAAGGGCGGACGCAACATCACGCCCTACGAGCTCGAGGAGGCCATCGGCGACCTGCCGCGCATCCGGCGCGGCTGCGTGGCGGTGTTCGGCAGCGTGGACCGTGCGAGCGGCACCGAACGCGTAGTGGTGCTCGCCGAAACGCGCAGCCGGGACACCGCGCTCGACGACGACCTGCGCCATCGCATCAACGAGCTCGCGGTGTCGCTCATCGGCGGGCCGGTCGACGACATCGTGCTCGCGCCGCCGCACACGGTGCCGAAGACTTCCAGCGGCAAGATCCGCCGCGTCGCGGCGCGCGAGTATTACGAGCGCGGGCCGAGCGCTGCGGCGCCGCGCTCGGTGTGGCTGCAGTTCATCCGCCTGGTTCTCGCGGGCATCGGTCCGCAGCTGCGGCGCGGCGTGCGCGCCGCGCAAGGCGTGCTCTTCGCCCTGGCCGGGTGGTTCATCTTCGGCATCTCTTTGCTGCTCGTGTTCGGCACCGCGCTGGTCGCGCCCGGGCGCGCCACCTGGAACATGGCGCAGCGCTGCCTGCGCTTCTTCTTCCGCGTCTGCCGCATTCCGGTCGCGGTGCAGGGCCTCGAGAATCTGCCCGCGTCGGGTCCGTTCGTGATCGCTTCCAACCACACCAGCTACCTCGACGGCGCGGTGCTCGTGGCCGTCCTGCCCTGGCGCCACTACGCCTTCGTGGCGAAGCGCGAGCTCGCCGGCAATTTCTTCAGCCGCGTGCTGGTGAAGGGCCTCGGCGCGGTGTTCGTCGAGCGCTTCGACGTGCAGCGAAGCGCGGAACACGCCGACGCGCTTGTTCAGGCAGCGAAGAGCGGCGTGTCACTCGTGGTGTTTCCCGAGGGGACGTTGAGGCGGCACAGCGGCCTGATGCCGTTCCGCGCCGGAGCGTTCCAGGTCGCGGCGCAGGCCGGGATTCCCGTGGTGCCGGTGTCGCTGCGCGGAGTGCGCTCGGTGCTGCGCGACGAGACCTGGTATCCGCGCCGCGCGCCCATTGCCGTGACCTTGGGCGCGCCGATCGCCCCGGACGGCGACGACTGGGGCGCGGTGCTGAGGCTGCGCGACCGCGCGCGCGCCGAGATCCTGCAGTACTGCGGCGAGCCGGACCTCGAAGCCTAGATGCGGGCCTAGATCCGGAGCGTTCCCTCGATGCAGGTGACGGCGCGGCCGCCGATGCGCACGCCGTCCTCGTCCACGCGCACGTGCACGCGCCCGTCGCGCTTCATCTGCATGCCCTGGCGCGCGATGTAGCGCTCGCCGAAGCGCTTGAGGGAGTTGGTCTGCTTGAGGTAGTGCGCGACCGCGAGGTTGCCGCTACCGCAGACCGGATCCTCGGGAATGCCGTGCGCGGGCGCGAACGAGCGCACGTGCATCGCGGTCTGCTTCTCGCCGGAGGGCGCGAACACCGTGATGCCGGTCGCCTCGTGGTCGATGGTGAAAGCCGCGAGCGCACCCATGTCGGGCTTGAGCGCGGCGAGCTCCTGCGCGTCGGCCACTTCGCCCACGATCCAGATCGGGCCCACTTCGATGCGCAAGAGCTTCTTGGCGAACGGCAGCCCGCGGCGCACGTCGGTGATGCGCGGCTCCGGGCCGCGCACGAAGATGCGCTCGTCCTCGAACGAGAGGTCGAGGATGCCGGCGGTGCATTCCTGCCGGAGGAGCTTCTTCTTCTCCACGAAGCCGGACTCGAGCGCGGCGTACGCGCTTCCGATGGTGGGATGGCCGGCGAAAGGCAGCTCGTGCTGCGGCGTGAAGATGCGCAGGCGATAGTCGGCCTGCGACGAGGGCAGCAGGAACGTGGTTTCGGAGAGGTTCACCCAGCACGCGATGCGCTGCATGTCCTCGGTCTCTAGGCCTTCGCCGCCCAGCACCACCGCGACCGGGTTGCCGTAGAAGGGCCTGCCGGTGAAGACGTCGACCTGCTTCAGGGTGAGGCTGGAAGCTTCGCTGGTTTCGCTCATTTCAGGATCCGCAGCAGATTGTGATGCGCATCGGTGAAAACTGGAAGATCCCTGCGCTCCTCGATCGCTTCGCCGGCCTCCGCGATGCGCCCCCAGTCCAGGAGCCTGCGGTTGCGGGTGACGATCACCTGGTCGGTCGAGGAATACCAGTATTCGGGCCCGTCGTCGGCGTCCGGGCTGTCGGAGACGTTGAGCGCCTCGAAGCCGAACTCGGAGGCGAGGCGCTTCACCACCGGCAGGAGGTCGATGTAGCGGTTGGTGGCCTGGAACACGATCACGCCGTCGGGCTTGAGGTGCTTCACGTAGAGCGCCATGGCCTCGCGGGTGACCAGGTGCATCGGGATCGAGTCGCCCGAGAACGCGTCGATGCCGAGCACGTCGTAGCCGCGCGCCGGCTCGCGCTCGAGCGAGAGCCGCCCGTCGCCCATGACGAGCTCGGTCTTCGCCGGGGTGTCGGCGAGGTAGGTGAACTCGCGCCGCGCGATGTCGACCACGCGCGGGCTGATCTCGTAGAAGGTGAGCGTGTCGCCGGGCTTCATCCAGGCGGCGATGACGCCGGCGCCGAGGCCGATCACGCCCACGTTCAGCGGCTTCTTCGGATTCAGCTCGCGCAGCGAGGTGAAGACGCGTCCGTAGCCCGAGTCGGGGCTGAAGTAGTCGGCGGGCGTGTTGCGGAACGCGTCGCCGAGGAGCTGCCCGCCGTGCATGATCGCGCCGTGGTACATCGAGCGGTACGGCACCGGGCTGTAGTGGTCCGCGGTGCGCACCACGCCGTAGAAATCGCGTTCCATCACCCGGATGCCGCGCGTGTAGTCGTCGCCGCCCCTCACTACGAGGACGATGGTCGCACCGAGGACCGCCAGGACACCCAACTTTGCGACGCCGCGCACGCGCAGGGCAAAGAGCGCGGCGAGCAGGATGAGCGCGATACCGAGCTCGAAATAGCCTCGCAGGACGAGCGGCGCGATCACCGCCACGAGCACCGCGCCGAGCGCGCCGCCGAGCGACATCATGAGATAGAACCGGGTGAGGTGCGCCGGGTCGGGCTTGAGGCGCGCGAGCTCGCCGTGGCACACCATGCACGCGACGAACATGCCGACGAAGTACAGCGGTGCCGCGACGTGCAGGTCGAGCGAAGGAATGTAGTACGCCATGGCCGGCAGCAGCGCGACCAGCGCGACGAGCAGCGCGGTGCGCAGGTACCAGCGCGGATGGTCGAACACCAGGATGAAGGTGATGAGGTAGAGCGCGAGCGGCAGCACCCAGAGGAAAGGCACGCTCGAGACGTTCTGGGTCACGTGGTTGGTGACCGCGAGCAGCATCACCGAGCCCATCGCCGAGAGCGCGAGCCACAGCAGCTGCTCCTTCAGTGAAACCGACCCTGCGGCAGAACGGGGGGAAGCTTTTGCTTCAGGTTCGAACCCATTCATCGACATCCACGCCGTGCCGGCGCAGAGAAGCGCGAACACGGCAAAGAGGAGCGACCAGCCCCAGCCGAGCTGGTTGAGATCGAACAGCGGCTCGAACAGCACCGGAAAGCCGAGCAGCGCGAGGAGCGAGGCGAAATTGGAGAGCGCGAACAGGCGGTACGGCACCGCGCTCTGGAAGCGGCGCCAGTACCAGGATTGCAGCAGCGGCGTGGTGGTGGAAAGCAGGAAGTACGGCAGGCCGATCGTCGCCACGAGCAGGACCAGGATGCGCGAGATCGGCTCTTCGTCGCCGCGCGGCTTCCAGCCGCTCGAGGCGATGATCGGCAGGCAGGCGAGGGACACCGCGAGCAGCGCAACATGCAGCAGCGCCTGACGCCGCGCCCCCAGCCGCGTGGTCAGATCGGCGTAGGCATACCCGGCGAGCAGCACGCTCTGGAAAAACACGAGGCACGTCGTCCACACGCCCGCCGAGCCGCCGAACCACGGCAGGATCTGCTTGGCGATGATCGGCTGGACCAGGAACAGCAGGAACGACGAAAGGAAGATCGTCGCCGCGTACGGCAGCGTGCCGAGCAGGGAATACGGTCGGACTAGGGTTTGAATTGTCTGCTTATCTCAGAACGGATTCAGCGCAATACGGACTTCAGCGTTTTTCCCATCTCCGCGGGATTGCGCGTGGTCTTGATGCCGCACTCCTCCATCACCGCCAGCTTCTCCTGCGCCGTCCCTTTGCCGCCGGAAATGATCGCGCCGGCGTGTCCCATCCGCTTGCCCGGCGGCGCAGTGACGCCGGCGATGAAGCCTACCACCGGCTTCCTCATGTTTTCCTTGACCCAGCGCGCAGCGATCTCCTCGTCGTTGCCGCCGATCTCGCCCACCATGATGACCGCCTCGGTCTGCGGGTCTTGGTTGAACATCCTCAGAACGTCGATGTGCTTCAACCCGTTGACCGGATCGCCGCCGATGCCGACGCAGCTCGACTGGCCGAGGCCGAGCTCGCGCAGCTGCCCCACCGCCTCGTAGGTGAGCGTGCCCGAGCGCGACACCACGCCCACCGGGCCCTTCTTATGGATGTGGCCCGGCATGATGCCGATCTTGAGCTCGTCGGGCGTGATCACGCCCGGGCAGTTGGGCCCCACGAGCAGCGTCTTCTTCCCGACCATGCGGTCCTTGGTGCGGATCATGTCGCGCACCGGAATGCCCTCGGTGATGCAGATCACGAGATCGAGCCCGGCGTCGACCGCCTCGTCGATCGCCGCGGCGGCGAAAGGCGGCGGCACGTAGATCACCGAGACCGTGGCGCCGGTGGCCTTCTTCGCGTCCTTCACCGAGCCGAAGATGGGAATGCCCTCGAAGTCCTCGCCTGCCTTCTTCGGGTTCACGCCGGCCACGTAGCAGCTCTTGCCGTTGGCGTACTGCACGCCCGTGCGCGTGTGGAACTGGCCGGTCTTGCCGGTGATGCCCTGCGTCATCACGCGGGTGTTCTTGTCGATGAGGATGCTCATTTCGCCGCTTTCACCACTTTTTCCGCCGCATCGGCCATGTTGCTCGCCGAAATGATCGGCAGCTTCGAGTCGGCGAGGATCTTCTTGCCGAGGTCGACGTTCGTGCCCTCGAGCCGCACCACGAGCGGCACGTGCAAGCTCACCGCCTTCGACGCGTCCACCAGCGCCTGCGCGATCACGTCGCAGCGCATGATGCCGCCGAAGATGTTGACGAGGATCGCCTTGAGCGCGGGGGTCTTGAGCATGATCTTGAACGCCTCGGTCACCTTCTCGGTGGTGGCGCCGCCGCCGACGTCGAGGAAGTTGGCCGGGCTGCCGCCGTAGAACTTGATGATGTCCATCGTCGCCATCGCGAGCCCGGCCCCGTTCACCAGGCAGCCGATGTTGCCGTCGAGCTGGATGTAGTTGAGATCGTGCTTGGAGGCCTCGACCTCTGCGGGGTCCTCTTCGTCGAGGTCGCGCAGCGCGGCGATGTCCGGATGGCGGAAGAGTGCGTTGTCGTCGAAGTTGATCTTCGAATCGAGCGCGACGACCTGGTTCTGCCCGGTCACGATCAGGGGATTCACCTCGACGAGCGACGCGTCGGTCTCCCAGAAGCACTTGTACAGCGCCTTGAAGAGCGCCCGGCCCTGCGCCAGCGCGACTTGAGGAATGCCGATGCCGAGCGCGATCTCGTCGGCGTCCGCGTCGGCGAGGCCCTGCGCCGGATCGATCGCGATCTTGCGGATCTTCTCCGGCGTTTTCGCGGCCACCTCCTCGATGTCCATGCCGCCTTCGGAAGAGGCCATCAGCACGACCTTCTGCGAGCCGCGGTCGACCACCATGCCGACGTAGAGCTCCTTCTTGATGTCGGCGCCCTCCTCCACGAGGAGCCTGCGCACCTTCTGCCCCTCGGGCCCGGTCTGGTGGGTTTTCAGCTGCATTCCCAAAATGGAAGAGGCCAGCTTGCGGACCTCCTCCAGGGACTTTGCAACCTTGACGCCGCCGCCCTTGCCGCGGCCGCCGGCGTGGATCTGCGCCTTCACCACCCAGACGCTGCCGCCGAGCTTCTTCGCCGCATCGACCGCCTGGTCGACGCTGAACGCCGGAAAGCCGCGTGGAGTGGGCACGCCGTAGTCCCTGAAGATTTCCTTGCCCTGGTACTCGTGGATTTTCACGCTGCCTTTCCTCTGCCTTTACGCTGCACGTCCTCTATACCATTTGGGGTACCACACGCGCACGGTCTCGGTGCTCGTCTCCAGCGCATGGCACTGGTCGAGCTGGAACGGCTTGGAGCCGTCGTCCTGCTCTTCCTTCATCTCGCCCGCGAACGACTGGATCGCGGCGGTAGGCATGCCGGCGAGCATCTCGGTAAGGTGCGTGCAGCCGCGCACGCCGCCGAGGAGCTCGTTCGCCTTGAGCCTGAAATGCCGCACCAGGTTGAGCCCGACGAGGGCGCGGTACGCCGGCGCGATCGTCTCGCAGCCGCCCGGATAGGGCACCGCTTCGGAAGACGCCGCCGCGTCGACCACGTTGAACTCGCGGTCGATGGTGAGCCGCAGCCACATGCTGTGCACCGGCTGGCCCGCGCGGCGCACGCCGGTCTTCAAGCGGTAGTCGTGGTTCTTGATGTCGGTGAGGTGCGCCTCGATGTCCCAGAGGCCGTCGGCGCGTTTGTAGCCTTCGTAGCGCACGCGGCGCGTATGGAGGAGCTCGCGCTCGACCTCGGTGACCGGCAGGGACATAGGCCGCGAATTTTAGCAGGCCCCTGCTAGAATTTTTTCGGTGAAGTACGTTCTGGCCCTCGATCAAGGCACGACCAGCTCGCGGGCGATCCTATTCGACGAAGCCGGCGGCCCGGTGGCCGTCGGGCAGCGCGAGTTCCGCCAGATCTTTCCGCGCGCGGGCTGGGTGGAGCACGACCCGCGCGAGATCTTCGCCACGCAACGCGACGTGGCGCGCGACGCGCTCCGAAAAAGTGGAATTTCCACAAAAGATCTCTTGGCCGTCGGCATCACGAACCAGCGCGAAACCACCATCGTGTGGGACCGCCAGACCGGCGAGCCGATCGCGAACGCCATCGTGTGGCAGGACCGGCGCACCGCCGAGCTGTGCAAGGACCTGCGCGAGGTCGGCGCGGAGAGCCTGATCCGCGAGCGCACCGGCCTCGTCATCGACCCGTACTTCAGCGGCACCAAGCTCGCATGGCTGCTCGACGAGATTCCTGGCGCGCGTGAGCGCGCGGCGCGCGGGGAGCTCGCGTTCGGCACCGTGGACACGTGGCTCGTCTGGCAACTCACCGGCAATCGGACCCACGTCACCGACGTCTCCAACGCCTCGCGCACGCTCCTCTTCAACATCCACACCAACGAGTGGGACGACGAGCTGCTGCGGCTGCTGCGCGTGCCGCGCGCCATCCTGCCGGAAGTGCATCCTTCGGCGCACGCGTTCGGCATGGTTCCCGCCGGCGTCTTTGGCGAGCCGCTCCTCATCGCCGGCGTCGCCGGCGACCAGCAGGCGGCGCTGTTCGGCCAGGGCTGCCACACCGCCGGCATGGCGAAGAATACTTACGGGACCGGCTGCTTCATGCTGCTCCACACCGGCGACAAGGTAGTGCAGTCGGCGAACGGTCTCGTCGCCACGGCCTGCGCCCAGACCCCGGCAAAGGAATACGCGCTGGAGGGCAGCGTGTTCATCGCCGGCGCGGTAGTCCAGTGGCTGCGCGACCAGCTCGGCTTCTTCAGCAGTTCAAGTGAAGTGGAGCGGCTGGCTTCCGAAGTGCTCGATTCGGGCGACGTCTTCGTCGTCCCGGCCTTCACCGGCCTGGGCGCGCCCTACTGGGATCCCAACGCGCGAGGCACGATTGTGGGATTGACCAGAGGAACCACGCGAGCGCACATCGCGCGCGCCGCGCTGGAGTCGATCGCCTTCCAGAGCGCGGAGGTGCTCGAGGCGATGCAGAAGGACTCGGGCGAAAAGCTCGCCGAGCTGCGCGTCGACGGCGGCGCGTCCGCGAACGACCTCCTGATGCAGTTCCAGGCCGACCTTCTCGGTGTTCCGGTCGTCCGGCCGCGCGTCCTGGAGACCACCGCCCTCGGCGCAGCGTACCTCGCCGGGCTCACCGTGGATCTGTGGAAATCGCGCGAGGAGCTCGCGCGGCAATGGAAAGCCGCGCGGCGCTTCGAGCCTCACATGGATTCTTCCGATCGGGAAGCCCGCATGGCGCGCTGGCGCGAGGCGGTCCGCCGGGCGCGGAACTGGGTATAGGGGCCGCTTCTTCCAGGGAGGAGGAACCGTCGTGAAACAGACAAGTCGGTCGGCGGCTTCGTGTTGCCGGAGTCCTGCGGCTACCACGCGGGAACGAAGGCGCTGTACGTCGGCAATTTCGGCGGCGCCAAGCTCGATGCGGCGTCTGGATCCAGGGCAATCGCCTGTGGGTCACCGACATCGACGCGGCATGGCTCTTCGACCTGAAGACCAAGAAGGGACGCAGGCTCGCGCTGCCGGTGGGCTTCGCGAACGATCCGACAAGCTCGTCAAGGTCGAGCCCGCGGACTTCCTGAACACGAAGAACGGACCCAAGGTCACCGAGGTTTTCTCGGGCGCCGGCGTCAATCCGAACGGCGTCTACCCGGCGCGCGACGGCAGGCTGTACATGGTCGGCTTCCCCGCCGCGGACAAGCCGAAGCCGATCTTCGCGCTCGGCGTGAGCGGCCAGATCAAGCCGCTCTCCGATCCCATCGGCCGTCTCGACGGCATCTACCAGCTGAACGACGGCTCGCTTCTCTTCACCGACTGGAACACCGGCTCGCTCTCGCGTTGGAGCCAGAAGGGCGGCGTGCAGAAGCTCGCCGACGGCTTCAAGGGCCGCGCGGACTTTTGCGTAGTGCCGGGCTCAGGCGGCGCGATGACCGTGGTCGTGCCCGACCTGCCGCAGAGCCAGCTGCGCTTCATCGAGCTGAGCAAGTAGCCGCGGCACCACCCGCGTAATCTAAGACGTCAGCACATCCTCCGGCGCTTCTTGGAGTTCACTGTCGTCCGATCCAGAGGGGATCATGGCGGGGTCGGAAGCGATCTCGGGGGCCGACGCCGGCTTCGCCGACGGTTCCTTCAAGCTCTCCCGCCCGGGGGAAAGAAAGGCGATGAGCGCTTCTTCCTCTGCGCTCGGCTGGACCAAGCCCATCGCGCGCGGCAGCAGGTGGGCGATGCAGCTTAGCGTGCTTTGGCCGTCGCCGTTATCGCCCACGACGTACCAAAGACGGCTATGCGGCGAAAAGCGGCCGAGGATCGGCAGGTTGTCGCGGGTTTCGCCGAATACGCTGTAGTGCAGGGCAAGCTCCCTGCGTCCGGCAAGGCGAGGAAACGTCTCTGCGCACCAACGCACCAGCCGCTCGGCGGAGCGCGCGGCGTTCGGCGGCGCGTGGAAATTGTCGTCGACCACCGGCGTATCACCGCCGCCGACGATGAGCTTGCCGTCCTGGCGCGCCCAATAGTGGGCGTGCGGATCGAAGTAGTAGGCATTCGGCGTGTTCTCGCCCGGATCGTCGAAGGCGACGAGAAAGGTCCAGTAGGAGCGCATCCTGCCGCTGAGATTCGCATCGCGATCGATGATGAATCCGTTGGTCGCGATCACCACGTGCGCGGCGCTTACCGACTCGCCGCCCGCTAGCTCGGCGCGCACCAGCTCGCCCTCCTCGCGCAGCGCGACCACGCGTGATTGCTCGCGGTAGCGCGTCTCGCCGAGCGATCGCGCGATGGCCTGCACGTAGCGCGTCGAGTCGACGATCGCGTCGCCAGTCACGAACAACCCCTGGACGTACTTTCCCGGGGCGGTGCCGTAGAGGGCCGCGATCCGCCCGGCGTCGTAGCGCTCGATGTCGGCGTCGATGCCGAGGTCGCGCATCACCCGGTGTTCCTCGCGCAGCCTCCTCTCGTCGTCGGGCTCCCCGACAATCAGCGTGCCGTACTGGCGCACGAGGCGCGGGTCAAACTCCCGCGCGAGCTGGAGCTGCAGGTCGACGCCTCGTCGCTTGACCCGCATCAGGTTGAGCGCCACCTGGCGGTTGAAGCGCCGCGAGAGATAGGTATAGCCCCGGTCGTCCGGCGTGAGCACCATCTTGGTGTAGTCGGGGAACACCGGACCCGGCGTGCCGGACAGGTAGGTGTTTCCGCCCAGGCCGATGTGCTCGGCCTCGAGCACGAAAACGTCGTCGACCCCAGCACGCACCAGATGCAGCGCTGCACTGAGGCCCGAGAGGCCGCCGCCGACGATGAGAATTTGGACGTCGGGTTGCATGGAACACTCTTGTCTTCTCGTCTTAATTCTGCGCTTTCGAAAACGATCGCTCGAACTTACTTATTTTCAGGCGCAGGTCGTACTGCCTTTGAGCACCCGAGGCTTACGGAGGCAGCGCGGGGGCGTCTGTTGTCAACAAGTTCTCTTGACTTTCGATTCTTCAGGTCCGTTGGGCGGCATCGCCGGTCGCGGGCTCCGTGCCAGCAGATGGGTATTGACTTTGCTTTTTTCAAGACTACAATGCGCGCCCACTTGGGACATGAGGCACATGCAAACGCCACGACCGACACGACTTTGTAGAGACGCCGATCTGGAGACGAAGATCGCGTAAGCGCTTTGCGCCCATCCGAAGCCCGGACCGCGCGAGCGCTCCGGGCTTTTTGTTTCCGGGCGTCAACGCCGCTGCAAGCACGGCGTTAGGAGAACGGATATGGATCGAATTTCGATGAACCGACATTTGCGACTCGAGCAACGGCTAAAGCCCATCGCGCCATGCGAGGCGGATACGCGCGCGCACCGAGCGGAGGAGGCCTTCTAGCGATCACGCATCGCTGGTAGTCCATCCGAGCCCGGGTGCGCCGCAAGGTCCCCGGGCTTTTTGCTTTCTTCGCGGGCCGCATTCCGGTCGCGGCACTCCCACGAGCGTCGCGACCCGAACGCCCCGCTGGCGGAATCGGCATACGCGCGTGTCTCAGAAACACGCTGCTCCGGGTTCGAATCCCGGGTGGGGCACCAGATTTGTTTTTGCGCGAGCGAGAGCTCGCGCCGCTCTTTTACAACTTGGATGTGGCAAAACGACCCCGCCGCGCGCAACGTGCCCTTGGATTGCCTATGGGCCGCGCGGCGGGGCGGCGGGCTTGCGCCCGCGATTCACGACGTTCCCGTCGTCTAACGGTCAGGACCGCGGCCCTTCAAGCCGTGTATGCCGGTTCGAATCCGGCCGGGAATGCCAACGATTTCTCTCTCGCTGTAGCGCAGCCCGGCCAGCGCGCCTCGTTCGGGACGGGGAGACCGCAGGTTCGAATCCTGCCGGCGAGACCAATCAATACCTCCGTAGCTCAGCGAACCAGAGCGCGCGGCTACGAACCGCGAGGCCGAAGGTTTGAATCCTTCCGGGGGTGCCAACCGAATTGCCGCGCGGATTCTTGCGCGGCGGACCCCGATTTACGGCGCGTAACTCAATGGCGAGAGTAGCTGACTCTTAATCAGAAGGTTGCAGGTTCAACTCCTGCCGCGCCGACCAAATGCTCGGTTAGCTCAGTGCGAAGAGCGCCCACCTCACAAGCGGGAGGACGATGGCTCGACCCCATCACCGAGTACCACTTCACGCTTCTCTAGCTGGTCTGGTGACAGCGCCGGCCTGAAGAGCCGGAGAGCTCCGCTCGAAACGCAGGGGAAGCGCCACGCCATGCCGGTCTAGCTCATCCTGACAGAGCGCCCGCTCGATAAGGCGAGGGCTGCAGGTTCGAGGCCTGCCTGGACAGCCAATCGGGGCGTAGTTCAGCGGCAGAACGCCGGCCTCTGACGCCGGATGTCCCTGGTTCGAACCCAGGCGCCCCCGCCAATTCGATGGAGATCTTGGTGTAACAGCAGCACAGCGGAACGTGAATCCGCAAGTGCCGGTGCGACTCCGGCAGGTCCCCCCGAGCTTTGCCACATCCATAGCAAGAATTCTTCGTGAACGCGATCGCAGCGGGCGAGGCTCGTGAGTCCTCCCTGGCGCGCCTGCCTGGAACATCGGCGTGGCGTGTACCGCGGGGCGGGAGCGACGAATGTTGGGCGAGATAGCTCAGCGGTAGAGCAACGCTCTCATAAGGCGGAGGTCGTGAGTTCGACTCTCACTCTCGCCACCATCTGGATAGCTCAGACGGGTAGAGCTCCGATTTTTTAAATCGGCTGTCGCGGGTTCGACTCCCGCTCCAACTTGCAACGTTGGTTGTAACGCAGTACCGGGGCCGGCTTCAGGTTGCGCTGCAGAGGACCGCGGCGCAGGCACCGGGTGCCAGACCGAGTGCGCCGTGCGGCGCGCGCGGGCGGCGTAGCGGTGGTCTTCCGCCTCAGCTCCCGGGGAAATTCTTCCTGGGAAAAGGCGGGAGAGCCGCTGCGTCCCCCACGAGCGCGGCGGAGCCCGTCGGGCGCCCGGGAGGCCGGATTCCCGATTTTTTGATGATGCATGGACAACAGGATGAGCAGGAAGTGGAGAGTGCAGTGGAGCAGAACGAGCACCTGACCGAGCGCGAAGCCGATGTGCTGCGCCTGCTCGCACGCGGCCGCAGCTATGCCCGGGCCGCCGCCGTACTGCAGGCGGTGCGTCTCGGACTGATTCTGTGAAGTGAGCTGACGAAGGGAGAGAAAGAAAGGAGAACCCAATGATGCTGTTTCGCAAGTTCCATGTGAAGAAGGACGAACGCGCGCTGCTGTTCGACCGCGGCGACTTCGTCGACATCCTGCGCCCGGGCGAGCACCTGCGTTTCGACCCGCTGCGCCGCCTGACCGTGGAGAAGTTCGGTCTGGGCGCGCCGCGCTTCGAGCACCGCCTGGCCGAGTTCCTGGTGAAGGCCGAGCCGGCGCTCGTGGAGCGCGAGTTCCACGTGGTCGAGCTCGGCCCGGCCGAGGTCGGCCTGCGCTTCGAGAACGGCGTGCTCGCGGAGGTGCTGGCGCCGAACACCCGCCGCCTGTACTGGAAGGGCTTCCTCTCGCAGGTGTTTGAACGCATCGACATCTCGACCGACTTCACCGTCGAGCCGAAGCTCGCGCCGCAGCTCGTGGCCCTGGGCTCGACCGGCTTCAAGGCGAAGCTGACCGGTGCCGACGTGTTCGGCGTCCAGGTGCCGCAGTTCAACGTCGGCGTGGTCTACGTCGACGGCAAGCTGCACGCCGTGCTCGAGCCGGGCCTCACCGTCTTCTGGCGCTTCGGCCGCGACGTGCGCGTCGAGTTCGCGGATCTGCGCCTGCAGGTGATCGAAGTGGCGGGTCAGGAAATCCTGACCAAGGACAAGGTCCCGCTGCGCGTGAACCTGAACGCGGGCTACCGCGTGACCGACGTGCTGACCGCGTTCGGCAAGCAGGCGAAGCCGGTGGACTACCTGTACAAGGAGCTCCAGTTCGGCCTGCGTGCAGCGGTGGGCACCCGCACCCTGGACGAGCTGCTCGAGAACAAGGGCCTGATCGACCAGGTGGTGGCCGAGCACATCGCGCGTCGCGTGCAGGGCTTCGGCCTGGAGGTCGAGTCGGTCGGCGTGAAGGACATCATCCTGCCGGGTGAGATGAAGACCATCCTGGCGAAGGTGGTGGAAGCCGAGAAGGCCGCGCTGGCGAACGTGATCCGCCGCCGCGAGGAAACCTCGGCGACCCGCTCGCTGCTGAACACCGCGCGAGTGATGGAAGACAACCCGACCGCGCTGCGTCTCAAGGAGCTGGAGACTCTGGAGAAGGTCACCGAGAAGATCGACAAGATCTCGGTGTTCGGTGGCCTCGACGCGGTGCTGAAGGATCTGGTGAAGATCCGTTGACGGCTGGCCGAGAATATTTTCGGCCAGCCGTTTTTTATGAGAGACCATGATTAACGACAGAAACGACAAGCGCTACCCGCTGGTGACGAAGCACGTTTACCGGGTATCCGACCTGGTACTGTACGACCGCTTTGCGCGCGCGCTCGAAGACGGCATAGCCCGCTATCCGGTTTTTCGGGAGCTGCGTTTCGCCGCGCGCATCGAGCAGGAGGTGCTGCTCGATGCGATCGCGCTCGACTCGGCGTGGCGTGCCGAGAGGCTGAGCATCGATTCCGCGATCCTGGACGCGGAGGGAATGTTCGCAACCGTCTACGGCAGCCGCAAGGCTGACTACTGCTCGTTCCGCGTCTACATCTGGGCGGCGGACGTCGCGCATGCGGAGGAAACGAAAGAGCGCATTCTCGCCAAGGCCGGTTCGACGCGCATCACGGAAGCGATGTTCTCCATCGACTGGCACTTCTCCGCCGGCAAGGGCGAACTGGAGAACGCGACGATCGAGGAGATGGCGGACGACGTGCTCTGCGACGCGGCCTATCCCGAGATCAAGGGTGGCGTCAACGCGTTCATCCGACGCTATCTCGAGGCTCCGGAGACGGTGCTGGTGCTGCAGGGGCCGCCGGGCACGGGCAAGACGCGCCTCATCCGCGCGATCCTCGGCGCGATCTCGCGCCGCAAGGGCGAGGAAGCCGAGTGCCTGTACACGGGCGACATGCGCACGCTCACGAGCGACGGCATCTTTGTCAGGTTCATCACCGCCACGCACGACGCATTCGTGGTCGAAGACGCCGACCACCTGCTCAAGCCGCGTGCGGACGGCAACGAGCACCTGCACCGCTTCCTCGGCATCGCCGACGGAGTGGTGCGTGCGCAGGGGCGCAAGATCATTTTCTCGACCAACCTGCCGAACGTGGGCGACCTGGACGAAGCGCTGATCCGTCCGGGTCGCTGCTTCGCCCGCATTCACGTGCGTTCACTGACGAACGCGGAGGCGCTGGCACTGGCGGCGGAAATCGCCGCGGGCGATGCGGAGAGGCTCGCCCGGGCGTCGGTCGCGCTGGCTGCCTGGGACGGCGGAAAGCGTTCGCTCGCGCAGGTCTACAGCGCCCTGCGCTAGGTCACGCTCTCGGCCTCGACCACCCATTCGAACGTGACGCGCGCGTAGTCGTCGCCACGCCGCAGCAGTCGTACGCCGCGCAGGCGGCGCGCCGAGCCGTCCACGGTCGTCTCGTAGACGCGGCCCTCCTTCCAGCTCTCCGGCGCGAGGACCAGGTTCAGCGTCTGCGAGGCAGCCGGATCGTCGGCGAGGACGATCGCGCGGGCGCGATTGAAGGCGAATTCCCGGGCGGCCTGCTCCGAATACGCGTTGTCCTCGTGCTGCTCGTAGAGCGTGCGCAGGTCGACGGCCGCCGGGTCGCGGCTCAGGATCGCGAGCGTGGCGTGCATCGCCCCGTCGCGCTTCGCATGCATCGCGCGGATGATGGCGACCCAATACTCTTTGCCGTCCATCGACACCGCCACCAGATCGCCGCAGCGTGCGGCGTCTCGGGAATTCGCTGGAATCTCGGCGCCGAGCTCGTTGCCGCCGGTATCCTGCAAGGCCCAGGTTTCCGGCGCGCCGGATGGGCTGTCTCCATCCTCGACGAGCGAGAGCTCCGTCGTCACCGAGCGTCCACGTGAAAGCTGCTGCCACACCTGCGAAAAGCCTTGAATCACATGGAGCACCCCTGTCGCAGGCAACCGCGGCGGGGGCGTGTAGGGACAGTTGGGACCCCAGAACGCGAGCAGGTGCCGCGCGGCCGCGAGCTGGGTGTAGGGATCGATGTCCTTGCCGAACGCCTTGACGTCTTCGACCTTCGCCGTGGAAAGCTGCCTGTGGAGGCGCTCCAATGCCCCGAGGCCGGCTCCCGCGCCGAAATAGCGCAGCGCGCCGGCCGCCGCGGCATCCCCGGAAGCGCGGCGCGGCGGGAGCTCGCTCGACGGGTCGAAGCAGAAGGGGTTGTCGGCGACGCCGGCCGGGCGAAGCGTGAAGTCCTGACCCAGCTGCTCGGTGACCCGGTCGGCCACCTCGATCTGCCGCGGCGCCAACATCTCCGGTGCGCAAGAGTGCAGCATCAAGAGCCGAAGCAGCTCCTGCGTCACCGTCGTAGTGGAAGTGCTCGAGGCGTGCAGGCGAACCGGCGTCTCGGCGGAACCCGCCTTCTGCGCCTTGTCATGGACCGCGTACGCCATGCGCCAGAGCTTGGCAGGCACGCTGAGGTAGCGCATGAGGCAAGCCTTCGCCAGCGTGCGGCATGCAACGAGGCACCTCGCCGCGTCGCCCGCCGCGACGAGGCGCAGCCCCTGCGTGCTGCTGGGATCCTTGAGCGGCGAGCGGGCCGAACCGTAGAACGCGCGCGCCAGCACGATGAGGTAGCGGGTCAGCGCTTCCCAGCTCGATGGATCCGGCTTGCGACCGCCGCCTGATGGCTTGCCGACAAACTGGGCGAGAAGCGCGGACACGTGCGCGCCGCCCGACTCGTGGATCTGCGCCAGGACTTCGCTGCGCGCTTTTGCGTCGTGCGGCAGGAGGCCCTTATCGAGCCAGCCGGTGAGCTCCGCCAGCGCGGCAGCCGGATCGGCCTGGCGCATGCCGGCGAGCAGCTTCGCCGCCGACGCCGGGGTGCGCATCGACGTATCGAGATGACCGTCTTCGCCGTTCTTCAGCCAATCGAGCATCGCGCAGTCTCCCGCCGTAGGGGGACGCTAGACCGTTCAGGATAGACCTCGGGCAGGAAGCGTGCGGTGATGCAGTCGACGCGCGGTGCGCGCAATCCACCGGCGTGCCAAAAATGACCGGGGGCCCTTGGTCTCGCGACCAGGACCCCCGATGTTCAGCCTGAGAGGGCGGCTCGCGCCGCCCGCGCCGGGCGCTACCGCCGGTCGGCGCGGCGCTCCCATTCGTGGCGGTGCTTCGGCTTCTTGCCGTGCACGTAGACCTTCAGAGGTGCGTGGCCTTCGAACGCCTGGCCATCCACCGTGCCCGTCAGCACGCCCTCGATGTCGCCGACTTCGAAGCCGGCGGTCTTGAGGTCGAACAGGCACACTAGGTCCTTCTTCCTGTCGCGGTTCACGTAGATGCCCTCGCTGTGGCAGCGAATCAGGCTACGCTCGGTGCCGTCCGCGCCGAAGCGGAGCGAGCTGCGATCGACCCTCATCGGGTTGAACGTCTTCGACGAGAGCAGCGCAACCACGACCTTGCCGTCGGTATTGGCCCAGATCTTCGCCACACCGTGGTGACGCGGCCGGATGTCGATGTTGATCCGCGCAGCGCCGGCTACCGGCGGGGGCGGCGGCGGGGGCGGGTTGTCAGCCGGCGGGTCGACCGGGCCCGGATCGGCCACGGGGCCCGGATCGGCCGGCGGCGGCGGCGTGTGGATACCGTCGATCTGAAGCGTGTAGCTGCCGTTCCCGACGTTCGGGTCCAGCGCCGCGGAGTCGAGCGTACCGCCGCTCACGAAGTTGCGCGCCACCATGCCGCTGCTGGCCACGGCGACGTAGTACGTTCCGTCGGCCGGCACGACCGCAAAGTCGATGTGCGAGTCGTTCGTCGCGATCGAGCCCAAGTCGACATCGGCTGCGTCGTCGTCCACGTACAGCATATTTCCGGCCGAGTCGAACATCGCGATGGTGGTGTCCACGCTGCGAAGCGAAGCGGTAGGACAGAGGCCGTCCTTGATGCCCCCGTTGATGTCGATCGTCAGAACGTCACCCGCGGTGGCCTGGAACGAATAGAAGTCGAGGTCCTCCACCACCGGCGACGAGCAGGTCGTGTTGCCGATGGCGCCCGTGACTATCACGGTGCCGTTGGCGTCGAGGGCGCTATCCAGAGGCTGAGCGGTGGAAAAGGTACCGTTGCCACCCGTACCTTCCGACTCGACCACGGCGAGCGCGACGCTACTGGCCAGCGAAGCGGCGATGAATCCCGCCGCCGCGAGTGCCTTGCGAACAGAGCTCTTCATAAATCTACCCCCCTTTCTCGCCAACTACACTACTGGCAGTGTCCGGGGGGACGCAGGGGAGAGTTCACGGCGGCTGTGGATAAGAGCGAGCGGCGCGTCTTACGTCACGCGACTGCGGTGCATTTTCTTTCAGAAATCGTCAACGCACGCCGCGGCGCAGTGCTAGACCCCGCGCGCCAATTAATGCCTGATGCTCCGAAAAGAACCGCACGGCGACGTTGAACACCGTTCCCGCATACAGGACCGCCCACCAGATCAGCGTGGCCACACGTTGCGCTTGTTATCGTTCTTCTGGCGCCGGATTGCGCCCCTTAAGTTTGACCGGAACTTTAGAGCCCGCTGCTACGGCACCTCGAACGCTCCGATATCGATGTCCCCTTGTCGGATGACACCGTCGAAGTCGACGGTCGGTGCATTGAGCAGGCTCCCCTTGTTGATCGCCGGAGAATCGGTCCGAAGGTGGAAGTTCCCCGCGGCCGCGTCTACGAAGCTCGGGTCGACCGATAAGTTTCCGTCGGCTCCCGTAGGATTCTGGAGAAACGACGGATAGTCCGAAGTCGTGCTGCCAAAGACGAGGTTGTTCGTCCAGGTCGCAGGAATGGTCGCGAGAAGACTGTCCATTTCGACCCCCTTGTCGTTCTGGACAAGGATGTTGTTCCGGTAGATCTTGCTCGTATCGGCAAAGCCGTCAATACGGATTCCCGCACGGTTGCCGAAGAAGGTGTTGTTCACGACCTCCAGCCCCAGGTTTCGGTCGGTCTGAAAATTGAGCGCCCGGCAAGCATTGTTCTGGAACACGTTGTTGGCAACGCGCGGCGAGGCGGTACCGGTAAACACGATGACGCCAGAGGCAAATTGATTGTCGCAAGAGTTGTTGCGGAAAATATTGCGCTCGATCGTGGAAGAGGCGACAAAGCCGTCAATTGCTGACGCCCCACCCCCTAATACCTGATTACCGTCGAAGACGTTCCCTGAGATCAGAGAACCGGTGCCGCTCACTGTCAGTGCAGGGCTCAATGCGCCGGATGTCCCCGTGATCGTAAATCCACTGATTTGTCCACCGGGACCAATGCGCACGGCAGTGCCCTTGCCGCCGTGAAGGATCGTAGTTGCAGGGCCGTCCTTGCCGCGCAGTACGACGTCCTTGCCGTGGAAATTTAGCTCGCCTACGTACAGACCAGCATCAACGAGGATCGTATCTCCGGTCAATGCCGTATCGATCTTTGCTTGGAGGCCTTCAATTGGCAGGCCGACCGTCGTAACAGTGGCAATACGATTGTCGGACAAGTTTGCGTCAAACGAGGTTGTAGACACTGTGACGGTGTTGGTTATGACGCCCTGCACGGTCGGTGCAACCATAACGACGATCGTCACCAGAAGGGAGAACGTGTTGCCATCGAGTGTTCCAAAATTGCAGGTGAGTGGTGTCGTCGCAGTGCATGAACCTGGACCAGCGGACACTGATTGGAGGGTAACGCCCGCCGGCAGCACGTCCGTAAGCACAACCTTGTTCGCGGCAATACCCCCAACACTCGATATGGTGTATGTGTAAGTCACAACGCCTCCGCTGTTGGCGAGTGGAGGCATGTTGCCAGCGGAGATGGATAGACCCACCGCGCGCGGTGTCGAATCCTTGCTTTTCGGATCGGTGCCCGCTTCGTACTCCGCGATGTTGGTAGCGCCGTCACCGTCCGGATCTGCAAGAGCGTCCGATCCGTTGTTTGGATCGAGTCCCTTCGCGACCTCATAGCTGTTGTGAATGTTATCCCCGTCGTCATCACCGAGGTCCGCGCCTACTGGACCACCTAGGTCCGACCACGCGAGCATCACGGTCCTGTCCAATACGCCGTCGCCGTTGAGGTCGAGCCCGAGGCTGAGAAGCTTGGTGGACAGAGCCGTCAGCCGGATGGCAGCGCGGTTCGCCCCCGTCAGCACGAGCTGGCCGGTACTCGGGAATTCCTGCGAAAAATTGTCGAAGTGAAATGGCACTGTAGTGTTGATGTCGACGAACCCGTGGGCCGAATGGAACACGCGCCCGCTCACTGTCTCGTTGATTCCCACGCCGAAGACATCGACGTACGTGAGATTCTCGGATTTCGCCATCGTGCCGCTGCTGAATCGCGCCACGAGGTTTTCCGTGGTTGTTATGCTGATCGTCGTCGCACGATCGAGACGCGTTTGCACCGATCCGGATACCTCGCCCACCACGGAGCCGTCCAGCGTCAATCTGATGAAGCTCTGAGGGAATGTCGAGCTGGAAGTCGAAAGCGTCGACCCGCACCGACCCGCTGCCGCTTGCGGTGACGTCGCCGGTCCGGCAGGCGTTGTACTGGACTTGGAGCGTGCCTGTGCCGTTGTCGTCAA
>Ga0075423_10000565_pt1 | contig 30277 bp, 24 predicted proteins | sample SoiMethybrSBSTD2_FD_80114 | JGI IMG/M metagenome (GOLD analysis project Ga0075423, IMG submission 80114) | Bulk soil microbial communities from a Populus tree surrounding site in Tennessee, USA - Soil MetaG P. TD hybrid SBSTD2 | ecosystem: Environmental > Terrestrial > Soil > Tree plantation...
CATGCAGGAGCCGTGGCGCTGGCGCCTGGGCTACGAGCACGACACGACGCTCGCCGGATTCCCCGCCTTCGCGAGCGACGACACGCTGATCACGCCGGAGCGGCCCATGCTCTACCACCAGGTCTTCTGGGTCGTGAACCGTTGCGCCTTCAACGCCACGTACCAGGGAACGAAGCCCAACGTCGGAGTCTTCGACGCGCTCGTGGCCTCGATCCGCTTCCCCGAGGATTCCAGTGTCACCTCGCGCTGATTCCAGGATCGCCCTGGCGCTCACGCTCGCCACGGTCGTCGTGGGCTGCGTGCGCTCCATTCCGTCCCAGCGCGTGGAGGTGGGGCGGCACGTGGTCCTCCTCGACCCCCCGCCCGGCTGGGAGCACCTCGATCACGGAAGAGAGCACGTCTTCCGGAGCGGCGAGATGCAGGTCGTCCTTTCGGACCTGGGACCCGCGAGCCGCGAGGGGCTGGCCCGGGAGCTCCGGGAAGCGCGCGATGTATGGCTGCAGGGCCGCCGGAAGGACGCGGCCGCGCGCGTCCAGGAGCTGCACGGTCCGCCGCTCCTCCTCGCGACGGCCGAGCAGCGCGCGGCGTTCTGGAGGCCCTGGACCGACGTCACCGCGCTCCACGACGCGGCGGACAGCGGGGCGATCGGGCGGGCGCTCGACGCGTTGATCGAGGGGACCCGGAGCTTGCCGGAGGTCACCCCGGAGAAGATGGCTGGTTACGCCGTCGGTGTTTCGATGGTCGACGCGGCGCGACGGGAAATCCATCGCCAGGGACCCCGGGACATCCACGGCTCGAACTGGTTCGAGGTCGAGACCTGGGATCCCGTCACCCACCTCATGCGCTCGCGTCTCGCCTGCGTGGACGACGACGGCTTCCTCCTCTCCCTCCGCATCGACCGCGGCCCCATCGAGCGCGCCGGGTACGTCTTCGAATCACTCCTGAGCTCGATCAGGGTCCAGCCTCAACGACCGGCGTAGCGCATCACGACCTGGGGCGTCGTGCGCGCGCGATCTCCCGCGGCCCAGACGTGGGCCGAATCCAGCGCGAATATGGATCGGAGCATCTCTCCGGGCACCACCTGGTCCACGCGCCACGTCGCGCCCCCGTCCTCCGTGCGCAAGATGGCCGACTCCGCGACGTCCGCGTAGGAGCCGACCGCGAAGCCGCGCGCTGAATCGAGGAATTGCACGGCGAAGATCGTGAGACGGTCGGGCTCGGTCTCGAGCTCCGGCACGGGTTCACGTGGACGCGGAGCTTCGCCCTTGGGGATCGGGCGGACGATGGGAACGCCGTTCTCCTGGCGCGTCCACGTCGCTCCGCCGTCGATGGTATGGAAGATCGAGCCGCCTTCGCCGACCACCCAGCCGTGAGACGGGTCGGTGAAGGTCACGTCCCAGAAGGTGGGATGCTCGCCCGGCTTCAGGGGAAGCGGAACCTTCGTCCACGTCACGCCGCCGTCGTCCGATCGCATGAACGTGCCGACGTGACCGGCCAGCCAGCCGCGCTGGGTATCCATGAAGAAGACGGCGTGGGGCGTGAGGTAGCCGTTCTCGGAGGAGTTGAAGACCAGTGGCCGCCAGCTCTCGCCGCCGTCGTCGGTGCGGATGACGCTCGCGGGGCCCGCGGCCCAGCCGTTCCGGTCGTCGATGAACTGCAGATCGGAGAGGCCGTCCCCGCTTCCCCGTCCATACCGGACCGTGCGCCAGCTCGCGCCTCCGTCATCCGTGACCAGGACGAGGCCGCCCTGGCAGACGGCGCAGCCGCGGAGCGAATCGCGGAATTGCACGTGGTTCAGGCTGAATCCCGTGCCCCCGCCCGCGAGGACGCCGCTCTGGAATCGCCAGGTGCGACCGCCGTCACGGGTGCGGCCCACGATGCCTCCGTCGATCATGGTCCCGCCGCCGGTGATCCATCCGTTCAGGGAGTCGGTGAACCACATTCCGGAGAACTCCGCGTCGGTGGGAACCACCACCGCCTGCCAGGAATCGGCGGGCTTGCGCGTCCCGCACGAGGCGAGGACAACGATGGACAGGAGAGAGACCCACGAACGTACGGCGTTCACGGCTTGGGATTCTCCGGCGTCCGAACGTGCTCCGGTCGCAGCCCCATCCCTATGAGATACGCCGGCACCCTCCGGAGCGGCGGCAGGGCTCGGAGCAGCTGGATCGCGATCGGAATGCGCTCCATGCCGTTCTCCGCGCTGAGCGTCGGCCGGATCACCGTCTCCTGCATCACCATCTGGAGCTTCTGCGTCGCGCGTGTCGGAAGCTCGCGCCGGCGCTGAACCCGCGCCAGGTCAGCCGTGGTGAGCCGCTTCTCGCGAAGCGGCACGGCGACGGCGTTCGCGGCCGCGACCGCGTCCTGGATCGCGAGATTGATACCCACGCCTCCGACGGGGGACATGGCGTGGGCGGCGTCGCCGATGAAGAGGAGACCCGGCCGGTACCACCGGCGCAACCGGTTGATCCGCACCGTGAGGAGCTTCACGTCCTCCCAGGTCCGGATCTCCTGGATTCGATCCCGGGCGAACGGGGCCGCGGCCACGATCGTCTCCCGAAAGGCTTCGAGCCCGCCGCTCCGGACCCGTTCGGCCGAGCCCTTGGGGATCACGTAACCCACCTGCCAGTAGCCCATGCGGGGGATGAGCACCAGGATGCGCCCGCGGGCGAAGCGGCCGCCCGCCTGAGGAGGGTCGTCGGGCAGGCGGCGGGACAGCCGGAACCAGAACACATCCATGGGAACGCCCAGCTCGTCGGACTTGAGTCCGGCCTGGTGGGTCAGGCTGGATTGCCGCCCGTTCGCGCCGACGACGAGCGGCGCGCGGATCTCCAGCGGGCCGCTCGGCCCCTCGGCCCGGACGCCGACGATCCGGCCCTCCTCCTCGATCAGGTCGGTCGCCTCGGTCTTCATCCGGAGCCCGAACGAGGGATAGCGTTCGGCCTCCCGCGCGATGAAGTTCAGGAAGTCCCACTGCGGCATGATCGCGATGAAGCGGCAGCGGATCGGCAGGTTCTTGAAGCTGGCGATCGTGACGTCGGAGTCGCCGAAGCGGACGGTCAATTCCTCGATGCGGCTGTGCGGCAGCTCGAGCAAGCGGTTCAGGAGGCCGAGCTCGTGCATGACCTGAAGCGTGGAGGGATGGATCGTGTCGCCGCGGAAATCGCGCAGGAAGTCCGCGTGCTTCTCGAGGACCACGGTCTTCACTCCGGCACGCGCCAGCAGGAGGCCGAGGACCATCCCGGCCGGGCCTCCTCCGATGACGCAGCACTCGACCGAGACCTTCTCACTCATCGCACACACTCCTTGCGCGGTTGCACGATCACCGGGCGACATCCTAAACCATCGAAGTCTTTCCTCGCGATGCTTCGTGACGTATCGTGCCCCGGACGTCCACTCGGTGCGGACGGAAGGCCAGGGAGGGCACGACCATGGCGTCCATGTTTCGGCGGATGGCCGGGGCGGCGAGACTCGAGGTCGCCACGTACGAAGAGGTCGAGGCGGACCGGGGCGCGACGTGGCAGGCGATCCTCATCTCGATCGTCTCGTCGCTGGCGATCACGATCGGGGACTTTCACGCCGGCGACGTCGACGCGATCGCGAAGATCGTGGCCGGGCTCGTCGGCTGGATCACCTGGGTCTTCTTCATCTGGCTCGTGGGGGTGAAGATGGTCCCCGAGCCGGAGACGCGCTCCGACCTGGGCGAGCTGATCCGCACGACCGGATTCGCGACGACTCCGGGGCTCTTCCGGATCCTGGGGCTGGTGCCGGTCGTGGGCTGGCTCTTCGTGGTCGCCGCGTGGATCTGGACGCTCGCGGCGATGGTGGTGGGGGTGCGCCAGGCGCTCGACTACAAGAGCACCCCGCGCGCGGTCTTCGTCTGTGTCCTCGGATTCGCGGCGCAGCTTCTGATCTTCTTCTTCCTGCTCCAGCTCCAGAGGGAAGCCACCACCTGAGCCGCTAGGCGGATCGCGCGGACTTCCGGCCTCGCGGCGAACGGCGGCGCTCCGGCACCAGGGCGAGCGCGCTGCTCCGGAGCCACGCCTCGGCCAGCGATGGGGCGATCACGTCGGCCACGCGGCCGCTCGTCCAGTACCCGACGTGCGAGAGGGGATTCCATCGGGTGAAGATGGACCCTACGTCCACCGGGAGGTCCTCGGTGACCGCCGCCCGGTAGGCCGCGTTCAGGGGACGAAGCGGGTAGCCGATCACATCGTCCGGGTCGTACAGATTGAGCCACGCCGGCTCGAGGCTGGAATGATGGCGCGCGAGCGCGCCGGCCGGAAGCCGGATCGGCTCGCCGAAGCGCGGATAACGAAGGCTCCAGAGCGTGATCGGACTCCCCATCGTGACGAAGCGGGTGAGCGTCTCTCCCCGCTCGAGCGGGGTGCGGCCCAGGAGGCCGCGCACGCTCGGGCACATGAAGGAATCCTCGCGCTTCAGGAGATCGTAGAAGTAGTTGCTCGCGATCACGGTTCCGAGGCTGTGCGCGAGGACGCACAGCGGCGCCTTCGGCCCCGCCCGCTCGGCGAGGCGCGACAAGGATCCGGCGACCACGCGGTGGACCGCGTCGTAGGCCGAGCGGTCCGAAGGGGCCGGCTGGTAGGCGATGGCGTCGGCGGCGAAATCCACCAGGAACCGCCGCAAGCTCTTGTACCGCATCGGGCCGTTGGGGAGGAGCTCCTGCCAGAGGCGGTCCTCCCGGTGCTGCAGCGCCGCGCTCCAGTTCACCTCCTCGAAGACGAGCTGCGTCCCGGGGTCGGAGGACTCCCGGCGCAGGAGACGGGCGAATCGGCGCGCGACAGCTTCCCGCATCCAGTCCGAGTAGCCGGGCTCGGTGCGGCCGATGCCGTGAAGGAACGCGATGGCGAGTGGGTGGGACATGGCGGGCCTCTTCCGGAAAGATCGGAAGCAGGGCGCCGAGCCTTGAGCCGATTTCTCGGCCGGGACGAGAACGGGCCGGCGCTGAGCGCCGACCCGCAGGTTCGCTCGAAATGTCTCTGGATCTATCGCACGGTGCCGGAGAAGCGGAACGTCCGCTCCGGGGTGCTTTGCGCCCACTTCCTCCGGTATTCCATCCTCACCGTCTGGAAGCCCGGCTTCGCGCAGCGGAAGTGCCAGGTCTCGGTGCCCCCGGCGCTCTTCCCCGATCGCGCCGCGTAGGCCCCCGTTCCGCTGGGAACGATCACGCTGCCCATGGGCTCGACCAGGGTCCAGGCCAGTCCGCTCGCCCGGTTCGAGTCGAGCACGACCGTGATGGTCTGCCCCTGGCGGAAATCGAATTCCATCTCGTTGTCGGCTTCGGTGAGGGTGCCGCTATGGACCCTTCCGGTCGTGGCCTTCGGTTTCCCCGACTCGGCCATCCGGGTCTTCTCGCCGGTGGCTCTCGTCTTCGTGCTCGTCCTATCGCTCTTCGAAGTAGCGCTCTTCGAATCGGCCTTCTTGACCTCCGCAACGTCCGGTGCGCCGGAGCTCGCCTTCCCGTTCCCTTTCTGGCAGCCGCACAGCGCCAGGACCAAGACGCCGACGACCGCAACCGCGCGGAACTTCCAGCTCATCCTGCCCTCCTCTCCATCGCCTTCCCGACCACCACACGCTCTAGGAGCCGCGTGCCGGGAAGATACGGCGGAGTCCGACGGGACGCAATGGAAGCGTTGCGATCCGGTTGCTCCTCTTTCAGTTACAGGAAATCTGCGCTGATCCGTGTTTTTTCGCTAGGCGAGTCTTTCCGGGCCTGCGTTAGAATCCCAGGGCTGCTTCCTGACGTCCAAGTGCGTACTGCAGTAGAGAACCTCAGGGTTTCCCGTAGTCGTTTTCAGGAGAGCTCCGATGCGGCGCCACTACCTGGCACTTCTGCTACTCGTCTGTGCGATCGTTGCCGGTCCGCGTGCGGCGACCTCCGGACCTCGAACCGTCGCGACCGATGTCTCGATCGTCCCGGCCGCGGCCGAAGCCACGAGAGCGTCCGTCGCGGCGCCGGGCCAGCGTCTCCGGGTCGCCGCGAGCGAGAGCCCGCGACCCAGGACCATCCCGGTCGAGCCTCCGCGCGTCTGGACCCACAAGCGCGGGCAGGTCGGAGCCGCATCCTTCTACCACGCCTTCTTCGACGGACGAAAGACCGCCAGCGGAGCCACGTTCGACAGCAGCCTCCTCACGGCGGCGCACCGCACCCTGGGATTCGGAACGCGGGTGCGGGTCACGAACCTCGTCAATCTGAGGAGCGTGATCGTCACGATCAACGACCGCGGGCCCTACGTGAATGGCAGGATCATCGACCTGTCGCGCCGTGCCGCCGCGGCGCTGGGCTTCATCCAGGAAGGGATCGCCCGGGTTCGAGTCGAGCCGCTCCCCGCATCGGGCCCTCACGAGGACCGGAGCCTCTAGACCGAGCGCCCTTCCGTCAAACGCCCTTCCACCTGGCTCTGCACCTGTTTCCGGAATTCCAGAGGATTGGCGATTCGGTCGAATTGCTCCGGCGTCCCTCCGGTCCCGCGCAGGACGACGGTCCCGTATCCCAGCACCCTTCCCAGGGGAGGCTCGGTCACCCCGATACTCTCGATCCGGGCCAGGAGGAGCTCCAGGGTTCGCAGCTTGACGATCCCCGTCTTGATCAGCACGCGACGGCTCGTGACCGCGATCTCGGTGGAGTTTCGCCGGATGATGCCTCCCGCGATGATGGCGAGCGCCCCGATGAAGAGAAGGAACCCGACGACCCCCATGGCCCCCGAGAACCCGCTTCGCGCGGAGTAGACCCCGCCGATCAGGAAGCCGATGCCCAGTATCCCCACCGCCCCGCCGATCAGCGCGTGCCCCAGCAGCACGATCCAGTGGAGCCGCGCCTGGTACAGGACCTTCTCGCCTTCGATGAGGCTCTTGTCGATGTAGCTCAAAGGAGATCCTCCGGGTGAGTCCGGTTTTCGAACGGCCGAGGATCACCGATCCGTGGTAGAGGCGCAATCCCCTTGTGGTTTAGGATAGGCGCCGTGAACCAGCCTACCGAGCAGGTGCGCGTGGACGAAGGGCTCTGGGCCGCCGTGGACCGCTACATCGCGGACACCGTCGCTCCCCCCGATCCCGCGCTCGAGGCCGCCCTCGAGGCGAGCGCCAAGGCGGGGCTCCCCGAGATCCAGGTGGCCCCGAATCAGGGGAAGCTTCTCCAGATGCTCGCGCGTCTCCTGGGGGCGCGCCGCATCCTGGAAATCGGAACGCTCGGCGGCTACAGCACGATCTGGCTCGGGCGCGCCCTTCCCAAGGACGGAAAGCTCATCACGCTCGAAGCCGACCCCAAGCACGCCGAAGTGGCGAGGACCAACATCGCCCGCGCGGGACTCGACGGTATCGTGGAGATCCGGCTGGGCCCGGCGCTCGAGACCCTTCCCCGGATCGCGGGGGAGCGACATGGGCCGTTCGATCTCATCTTCATCGACGCCGACAAGGTGAACATTCCCGAATACTTCACCTGGTCCTTGAAGATGGCGCGCGTGGGAAGCCTCATCCTCGTGGACAACGTCGTGCGCGGCGGCGCCGTGATCGAGCCCGAGAGCGAGGACTCGAGCGTCCAGGGCGTGCGCCGCTTCTTCGCCATGCTGGAGAAGGAGCAGCGGGTCAGCGCCACCGCGATCCAGACCGTCGGGATCAAGGGCTACGACGGACTGGCGATCGCCCTCGTGATCTCCTAGGCGCCGCGCCCGAGGGCATCGGCCCGCTCTAGGAGCAGCCGCCGCTCCTGAGCGTTCCTCGTCATCCGCGCCGCGCGCTCGAACTCCGCCCGCGCCTCGTCCCTCCGCCCCAGCTTCGATAGCAGATCGCCCCGCACGCTCGGCAGCAGATGGTACGCCCGGAGCGACGGCTCCGCCCCGAGCGGCTCGACCAGGCGAAGGCCCTCGGCCGGGCCGAACGCCATTCCGTGAGCCACCGCTCGGTTCAGCTCCACGACCGGCGAGGGAAGACGCGTGGCCAGCTCATCGTAGAGGCTCGCGATGCGACGCCAGTCCGTGTCCTCCGCGGCCCGGGCGCGTGCGTGGCAGGCCGCGATGGATGCCTGGAGGCGGTAGGGGCCCCGCTCCCCGCCGAGCCTCTCCGCCCGCTCCAGCCCCTTGAGCCCGCGTACGACCAGGATCCCGTCCCACCGGGACCGGTCCTGATCCAGGAGCAGGATGGGCTCTCCGGATGGACCTGAGCGCGCGCGCAGGCGCGAGGCCTGGATCTCCATGAGGGCGACGAGCCCGTGAACCTCGGGCTCCCGAGGCGCGAGCTCCGCCAGGACGCGGCCGAGGCGCAGGGCTTCCTCGCAGAGCGCTGGCCGCATCCAGTCGTCCCCCGCCGTCGCGGTGTAGCCCTCGTTGAAGATGAGGTAGATCACCTCGAGCACGGAGCCGAGCCGCTTCTCGAGCTCCACACCGCGTGGAACTTCGAACGGAACGTGGGCTTGGGCGAGGGTGCGCTTTGCGCGAACGATGCGCTGCGCGACCGTCGGCTCCGGAACCAGGAAGGCCCTCGCGATCTCTTCGGTCGTGAGGCCCCCGAGGAGGCGCAGCGTGAGCGCCACGCGGGACTCCGTGGGCAGTATGGGATGGCAGGCGAGGAAGATGAGGCGCAAGAGGTCGTCACCCACGTCGTCGTCGATCGCGTCGTCGAGGTCCCGGCCGTCCGAGGAGCGGCGAGCTTCGATCTCCCGGCCCAGCTCCTCGTGCTTTTGCTCGATGCGCTTCCCCCGGCGCAGCCGATCGATGGCCCGATGCTTCGCCACGGCCATGAGCCAGGCGCCGGGATTGTCGGGGACCCCCGAGGAGGGCCATCGCTCGAGCGCGGCCAGGAGCGCGTCCTGCGCCAGGTCTTCCGCCAGGCCGACGTCGCGGACGATCCGGGTCAGCCCGGCAATGAGCCGCGCCGACTCGATCCGCCAGACCGTCTCGATCGCCCGATGGGTGTCGGTAGCCTTCACGGCTACCGATCACACCATCGTTGGGTCTCCGGCGCAAGCCGTTCGGACGGCTACTTGGCGCCTCCGATCCGGAGGCGCGCCTCCTGGTCGCGCATCTCCGGCGTGAGCGCCTCGCCGAAATCCTCCTGCTCGAACACCTGACGGATCTCGACCTCGCCCTCCTGGAAGGGAGCGCGCTTGAGCCACTCGATCGCCTCCTCTCTGGACTTCACCTGCCAGAGCCAGAAGCCGGCCACGAGCTCCTTAGTCTCCGCGAAGGGGCCGTCGATCACGGTTCGCTTGGAGCCCGAGAACTTGACCCGCGCCCCTTTCGAGCTGTCCTGGAGCCCCTCGCCCGCCAGGAGCAAGCCCGCCTTCGCCAGCTCCTCGTTGTACTTCCCCATCTCCTCGAGAATCTTCCTATCGGGGAGGATGCCCGCTTCCGAATCCTTGTTCGCCTTGACGATTACCATGACTCGCATGTCACGACCTCCTTCTTGGGGGTTCGATTCGCTCCTGACTCCAACCTGGCGACGAACGAGGGTCCCCCGGATCGACATCCGCCGTGATCTTTTTTCGCCCCCTGGGGAAAACGAAGCGGGCGGGACGACGAAGCGCCCGCCCGCTCGAACGCGCCACTGAATCGTCGGTTACTTCACGACGGCGACGCGCTGAATCGCCTCAGCCCCCGGGGCCTGGATCCGGAAGAAGTACACACCGGACGAGACCGGATCGTTATGGCCATTCGATCCGTCCCACGTGACCTTCTGCGGGCCCGAGGACAGGTTCCCGTCGAAGATCCTGTTCACGAGACGCCCCTGGAGGTCGTAGACCCCGACCTGCACCCGTCCCGGTCGGGTGAGCGTGAAGGAGAGCTCCGTGCGCGGGTTGAGCGGGTTCGGCATGGCCTTCACGTGCAGTCGCTCCCTGCCATGCTCCCTCAGCCCCGATCCCCCGATGGGCGCGATGACGATGGTGCCGTCCGTCAGCGTGAAGCGAACGTCCCCCTGGTGGAGGCTGGCCGGCAGGTTGGCTTCGCCGAAGAGCGCCACGAGAGCATCCGTCGCGAAGCAGGCTCGAATCCCGACCGCGTCGCAGGTCTCCACGTGGCAGGTATCGCAGTCGTGCTCGCACTCTTCGCAATCGTCGTCGTCATCCCCTTCCCCGTGATCGCCCGGAAAACCGCCGTCGCGCAGGAACCGCGCCGCGTCGTCATGGTGTCCGGTGCTGTCGGACTCCCCGTCATGGTCTCCTTCGTGCTCCCCTTCCTCTCCTTCGTCATCACAGTCGAGCTGGAGCCGCGTTCTCCCGGCCAGGGCCGTGACCGACTGCCCGTTGAACCTCACCTCGATGCTCGCCAGCGACACGTTCCGCACGTCGAAGGAATGGTCCAGGGGACGGATGCGGAAGCACGTGCGCTCGTGCTCGGACTTGAACCGACCGATCAGGGTCACCTGCGCCGCGGGCGTCGGCACCGCCGTGACGATGATCTGGAAGCTCGCCGTGCTGCTCAGGGTTCCAGACGTCGCGGTCACACTCGCCGTGTGCGTCCCAACGTCCGCGGCCGCGGGCGCGAGGGAAATGGTGGTGGTCACTCCTCCCGTGGCGGAGGTAGGGGCGTTCAGCGTGGCGAATGCCGGTAGCGAGGACGTGAGCGTGACCGTGCTGTCGGGGTGGCCCGTCGCGACGACGTTCACCGTCCGGGTGGTGCCCGCGGTCATGCTCACGTCCGAGATCGGTGAAACCGTCGGAGCCTGGGCCCAGGCTGGAGCGATGGGCGCGAGGAGCAGCAGGCCCAGCGAAAAGCAGCGGAGTAAGGATTTCATGGGGCCTCCTTGAGCCGCGGGGCGTTTCCGGTGCCCCGCAGTATCGACCTCAAAACGATACCGAATCCCTCGCTGTGACCTGCAAGCAAAATCTGAGGGTCTTTACGGACTCCTTGAGTTTTCGCGCGCGGGTGCCGTTATCATCAGTAGTGGTACGTGGATGGGAGGGACATGCAGGAGAATCCAGAGCGCATTCCGGTGGTGGTCGAGGACTCGTACGACCGGATCGCGCTTGCCGTGGCACACCGCATCGCCGGGCTCATCCGGGAGCGGAACGAGGCGGGACGGTCCACGGTCCTGGGACTGGCCACCGGCTCCACGCCCATCGGAATCTACCGTGAGCTGATCCGCCTCCACCGCGAGGAAGGCCTCGATTTCTCCCGGGTCGTGACCTTAAACCTCGACGAGTACTACCCCATGTCTCCCCAGAGCCTCCACAGCTACCACCGGTTCATGTGGGAGAACCTGTTCGAGCACGTGAACATCGAGCCGCGAAACGTCCACATCCCGCGCGGCGACATCCCCCGGCACAAGATCGAGGAGCACGCGGAGGAGTACGAGCGGGCGATCGCCGCCGAGGGTGGGATCGATTTCCAGATCCTGGGCATCGGTCAGACGGGGCACATCGGATTCAACGAGCCTGGCTCCAGCGCCACGTCGCGGACGCGCCTCGTGGATCTGGACACGATCACCCGACGCGTGGCCGCGGCGGATTTCTTCGGAGCGGAGAACGTGCCCCTCCAGGCGATCACGATGGGCGTGGGCACGATCATGGAATCCCGGGAGATCGCGCTCCTCGCCACCGGAGAGCACAAGGCCGACATCGTGCGCCGTGCCGTGGAGGGAGAGGTGGATCGGTCCGTCGCGGCGACCTATCTCCAGCAGCACCCTCACGCCACCGTCTACCTCGACGCCGCGGCGGCCGCGGAACTGACGCGCCGCAAGACGCCCTGGCTCCTGGGCGACATCGCATGGTCGCGCCCGCTCGAGATCGAGGCGGTGGTCTGGCTGAGCCGCGTCACCCGGAAGTCGGTGCTCAAGCTGGACGACGTGGACTACCGGGAGCACGGGCTCACCGCGCTCCTCGGCCGCCACGCCTCCTCGGGGGAGCTCAACGGAATCATCTTCAATGCCCTGAGCGCCAAGGTGCGCGGGCGGAGCAAGCTGCCTCAGGGGAAGCGCGTGATCGTGTTCTCCCCGCATCCCGACGACGACGTGATCTCGGCGGGAGGGATCCTCCGGAAGCTGAACCAGAACCAGAACGAGATCGTGGTGGCCTATCAGACCTCGGGGAACATCGCGGTCTTCGACCACGAGGTGCGCCGGTACCTGGACTTCGTGCGCCGGACGGCGTGCGATTTCGAATACGGCAACGAGCGGCTTCAGCCTCTCCTGCGCGAAGTCGACGAATTCCTCGCGCGCAAGGAGCCGGGGCAGGTGGACAGCGAGTCGGTTCAGATGCTGAAGCGCCGCATCCGCGAGGTCGAGGCCCTCTCCGCCATCCAGGTCCTCGACCTGAAGCCGGAGCAGGCGCGATTCCTGAATCTCCCTTTCTACCAGACCGGTCAGGTGAGAAAAGACCCCATCGGACCGCGCGACGTGGAGATCATCCTCGCGCTCCTCGAGGAAGTGCGCCCGCACATCGCGCTCGTCGCGGGGGACCTTTCCGACCCGCACGGAACGCACCGCATGTGCCACGACGCGGTGGCCCGGGCGCTGGAGCGCTACAAGGGGCTTCCGCCGGACATCTGGTATTACCGGGGTGCCTGGCAGGAATGGTCGATCGCCGAGGCCGATCTCCTGATTCCGCTGTCCGAGGAGGAGCTTCGCCGCAAGATCAGCGCCATCTTCAAGCACCAGAGCCAGAAGGACCGGGCCCCGTTCCCGGGTGTGGACGAGCGCGAGTTCTGGCAGCGCATCGAGGAGCGCAACAAGGCCACCGCCCACCTGGTGGACCAGCTCGGCCTGCCGGAGTACTTCGCCATGGAGGCGCTCGTCGTGCGGCCCGCGGCGACGCTGGCCGGGACCGCCGTGGCGTAGAAGTACTACGGAATCCCGGTCGCGTGCCGCGATCTTCGAATGAAGTTCGTGGCACCGCGGTGTAGCATGGCGAAAGCGGCGCCCCGCATTCTGCCGAGGCTCCTCACCCGAGCGTTCCCGAAGGGCGGTCCACCTTGAGAGTGTCCGCGTTCGGCGTCCTCCTTCTCGCGCTCCTCTTCCCCTCGTCGTCACCCGCTCAGTACATCTATCTCGACTCGAACGGAGACGGCGTCCACACGTCGGCGGACGTGCTCCACGAAGTCGGGCAGACGGTCGTCGACATCTGGCTCGACATCGGCCACAACCGGGACGGCAGCCCGACCGTGTGCCGGAACAGCACCGGGATCTCCTCGAGACCTCTCGACATGTTCTCCTACGAAGTCTCGATCAAGGCCGCGGGAGGAACGGTGGCCTATTCCGGCTATACCAATCGAATCGCGGAGATGGGCGTCATCGGACCTCCTCACGCTCCGGATGGAATCCAGTTCGCGACCGGCTTCTGGGGCTATCCCGGCGTCGGCGCGCTCGCGGCGGGCGGACGGTACCTCCTCGGAACGTTCACCGTGAGCGTGACGAGCGGCGCCCCATCGTTGGATTTCGTGACCTTCGAGCTGTGGCCGGATACGCCCTTCGTCGAATACACCCTGTTCGGGTCCCACTGCGAGGGGACCTCGTTCCCGAACAGCATGGTGTTCGGCACGAACTGGAGCGATGCCGACGGCCTGCCGTTCGGCACGGGCGGAATGAGCGACCAGGCGCCGTCCCTCACCGCTCTCGAGAACATGCTGGTCCAGTCCGGCGACAACGCGACGCAGGCCCTCACCGCGACCGACGCGGATGGCCAGCCGTTGACCTTCACGAAGGTGTCGGGCCCGGGCTTCATGCTCGTCCAGACGCTCGATGTCGGCTCCGGACACGCCGCGGGCGAGATCCGTCTGAGCCCGGTCGCGTCGGACGCCGGCACGAGCACCGGGAAGGTGAAGGTCTCGGACGGGGATACGTCGGATCAGAGGAGCTTCACGATCACGGTCGCTTCCTCTCCCGGCCACCCGCCGGTGCTGTCGGACATTCCGGGACTGTCGGTGATCGCGGGTACCGTGGGGCAACGCTTCCTGACGGCCGGGGACCCCGACGGCGGTTCCCTTCAGTTCTCGAAGGTATCGGGCGCCCCGTTCCTGCATCTTAAGCCCCTGGCATCGCGGTCGGGAGGAGCCTCGGCGATCCTCCGGGTTTCCCCGACGCTCTGCGAGGTCGGCGACGCCACGGGGCGGATCGCCATCTCGGATGGCGTGACCGAGAGCGTGAAGGACGTCGTGGTGAAGGTCCTCGCTCCTTCATCGCTCCCGGATGATCTGATCCACACCACCCCGAACGGCGGCCGCACGTCCGGAATCGCCATCGGCGACCTGGACAGGGACGGCAAGCAGGACGCCGTGGTGATCTACGAGAACCTTTCGAGAGTATCGGTGCTTCGGGGTTCGGGCGACGGCACCTTCCAGCCCGCGGTCTCCTACGACACCGGGTCGGGGTCGTTCGCCCTCGTTCTCTCCGATTTCGACCGGAATGGCGCCCCGGACGTGGCCGTCGCGAACGAGAGCGTCGGAAGCGTCAGCGTGCTCCTCGGCCACGGCGACGGCACGCTTCTACCCGCCGTCGCGTATCCCGTCGGGGCCGGGCCCGCGGACATCGCGGCCGCGGACATGAACCTGGACGGGATCCCGGATCTCGTCACGACCAATCAGGCGTCCTCGACCGTATCGGTCCTGCTCGGGCATGGGGATGGGACCTTCCAGCCGAGCCGAGAATCCGATTCAGGGCCGAGCCCCGCCTCGCTGGTCGTCGCCGACTTCGATCTGGATGGGCGGCCCGACGTCGCGCTCGCGAACCAGGTTCCGGGCAGCTACGGCTCCCGGATCTCGATCCTCCCGGGATCGGGCGACGGAACCTTCCGGCAGCCGATCTCGACTCCGCTCTCGAGCTTCCCGATCTCGCTCGTGACCGCCGACTGGAACTCCGACGGCATTCCCGACCTCGCGCTGACGGATGCGTTCACCCTTTCGGTGAAAACCCTGGTGGGGCGCGGCGACGGCACGCTGGCGCCGCCGTCGACGGTGGCGTCGTTCTTCTATCCCTACGGGGCGGTCGCGGAAGACCTGGACGGAGACGGCAACATGGACCTCGTCGTCGGAGACGTGGACCGGCGCGGCCTCGTCGTCCTCCAGGGAACCGGAAACGGCGGATTCCGCCCACCGGTTCTCCTGCCCGGCATGAGCCCGACCCTGGCGGTGGGAGACTTGAACTCGGACGGGCGGCCGGACTTCGCCTCGACCGAGGGGTCTCTCGGCGTCATCACGCGCTTCAATCGATTCAGCGCCCCGAATCCGAGCGCCCAGGCCAAGGCCTTCGTCCAGGGCGAGAAGCGGAACATCCCCGCCGCGGAAGGCCGCGGCGACATCTGCGTCCTGATCGAGCCGGTGAACCATTCGTACGAAGCCGGGGACCTGGACGTCACGTCCTTGAGGATGACCTCGGAAGGCACGGGCTCCGTGAGCGAGATCCACTCGGTCCCGTCGAGGAGGCTCGTGGAGTCGGATCGGGATCGGGACGGCGTGCCGGAGGTGGGCGTCTTCTTCGCGCGGGCGGATCTCGGGCACCTCTTCGATCAGCTGCGCGGGCGAAACACCGTGTTCGTGAGCCTCACGGGCTCCCTCACGGACGGGCGCTCGTTCTGCTCCGGCGTCGAGCTGAACGTTCTCGGCACCCCGCACACGGAGCAGGCGGCGGCGTTCGCGCCGAATCCCCTGAATCCGCGGACCAAGCTGACCTTCGTGACCGATCGCGACGGGCCCGCGAACGCGCGGCTCTTCGACATCCATGGGCGGCTGGTGCGCACACTCCTCGATACGGCGCGGCTCCCGGCGGGGGCGCACGAGTACACGTTCGATGGGAAAGGCGACCAGGGGGCGTCGCTCTCTTCAGGGGTCTATTTCTACCGCGTCGAGACAATCGGCGGAACGTCCCAGGGCCAGATCGTCATCTTGAAGTGACCGTCGCTGAGACGGTCATCCTCCAAGGGAACGGACATAGTTCGGATCCACCTTCGCCCCGCGCCGCTGCGCCTCGCGGACGTCCGAGAGCGCGCGGGCGCGGTCCCCGAGAGCCCGCCAGGAATAGCTACGCGCGAGATACGACGTGCCCAGATTCGCATTCCCCGGGGGCGTGGCGGCGATCGCGCGGTCGAACGCGGCGATCGCCTCCTGGTGTCTCCCCAGCCGCTGGAGCGACGTGCCGAGCAGATCGTATTCCTCGAAATTGGCGGGGTTGCCGGGATCCAGCTCGATCCCCCGCCGCCGATCCTCCACCGACTTCTCGTGCTGCCCGAGGTCCGTGTACGCGACCGCCCGATTCAGATACGCGTCCCGATAGCGGGGGTTGAGCTCGAGGATCCGGGTGAAGTCGGCCACGGCGCCGGCCAGATCCCTCATCCGGTACCTCATGGCGCCGCGGTTGTTCAGGGCGTCGACGTGCCTCGGATCGAGCGCGAGCACCCGGTCGAAGCAGACGAGCGCGGAATCGTTCCGGGCCATCTCCGCGAGCAGGAGGCCCTTGTTGTACCAGACGCGCGCCACGCCGGAGTTCAGGAGCAGCGCCTGATTGTAATCGGCGAGCGCTTCCTCGTTCCGGCCCACCTTGTGGTAGTAGTTCCCGCGGTTGTAGTAGGCGTCGACGATCTTGTGCGGGTACTTGTCGATCGTGTCGTTCCAGAAGGTCAGCGAATCCTTCCACACGTGGCACCGATTCCAGGTCTGGACGAGGAAGAACGGAGTCAGGGCGAGAAACAGCCCCGCGAGCGCCGGCCTCCACCGAGCCGCCGGACTTCCCGCGGGCTCGTCCAGCCACCAGGCGAGCGCGAAGAAGAGCCCGATGTAGGGCACGTACGTGTATCGCTCCGCCATCAGCGCCGCGCCCACCGACACGAGCTGGAGCACCAGGACGATGTTGATGAAGAAGAAAGCGACTCCGAAGAGCACCGGGCGCGATCTCCGCGCGAAGATCCCGAGCAGGAGGAGGCCCGCAAGGAGCGCGATCGGGGCGACGGTGTACTCGGTCCCGAAGGGACGTCCTGAAGTGCTCGGGAGCGGATAGAACGCGGCGAGATGGACCGGCACCAAGAGCTTCGCCACGTACATCACGATGCCCAGGCACGCGAAGAGGAGCTTCTGGACCGGGGTCCAGAGCGTGGCGGCGGCGGTGGCGCCGACTTCCTGCTGCCCCCGGAACGTCAGGAGGCCGACGAGGAGGGAGACCGCGAAGAACGGAATCTTCTCGAGGATCGCCGGAGCGCGGATCGGCCGGCGGCGAAACCAGTCGATGGCGAGCAGGGTCACCGGGAGCACGACGGCCGCGGGCTTGGAGGCAGCCGAGAGCACGAAGGCGCCCCACGCCGCCGCGAGCCACCACCAGCGCGAACGGTCCAGGTAGCGCACGTACGCGAGGAGCGCGAGCAGATAGAAGAGCGCGTAGAGCACGTCCTTCCGCTCGGAGATCCACGCCACCGATTCGACGTGCATCGGATGGATCCCGAAGAAGAGAGCGGACACGACCGAAGTCCAGAGCCGACCTCCCGAGAGCTTCCGGACGAAGAAGTAGACGAGGGCCACGTTCGCGAGGTGGAGTACCAGATTCAGCCAGTGATAGGAGCCCGCGTCGAGGCCCGAGAGCTTGTAATTGAGCAACAGGGAGGCCATCGTGAGCGGGTGGTGGTTCCCGCCGAGGTTCATGGTGAGAATGCCCACGAACGTGGGCTGCGCCATGAGCTTGTTCTCGGTCACGTAGAAGTTGTCGTCCCAGTTCAGGAACCCGTTCCCGAGGCTGGGAAGGTAGACGACGAAGGTGACGAGGAGCGTCCCGGCCAGCGCGAGGAGGCCGGTTCGAGCGCGCGAGGCGCTGGTCGGACGCGGACGCGCCTGGGCGCGAGGCCGGCGCGTCACCTCGCGAGCTCCTTCACGATGGCCGCGCTCTCGGAATCCCCCGGCGCGACCTCCAGCAGCCGCCGCGCGAAGTGGACCGCCTGCGGCACGAAGAGGCTTCCGTAGAAGAGCTCCATGAGCTCGCGCAGCGCGTCCGGGTCCCGGGCCGAGATCCCGAACGCCACGTACGCGCAGGAGTCGAGGCTGGCGCGCGCCGTGGGCTCCGCCATCACCTTCGAGAGCCCGTAGAGGCGGACGTCGGGCGGAAGCGCCGGAGCCTCCCCGAGGAGCTGCTTCGCGCCCGCCACGTCTCCGTCCGCGAGGAGTCCCATGGCCGCGATCCTGAGATCGTAGGACCTCGAGCTCGGGTCTTCGGTGGCCGCGAGGCGGCTCAGGATGCGGACCGACCGGCCGGTCTCCCCCGTGGCGGCGAGGCCACGCGCGTAGGTGCGTGTCACGGCCCGGACCTCCTCGTCGTCGGGCTTCGCTCCGCTCGATCGCGCCGTCCCTCGGTCGGGATCGATCTCCACCACGTCGCGCGCGTCGGTGATCCGATAGAGGAATTCGGCGCGTGGATGCGCCAGTCGCCGCTCCGGCCGGAGGGTGCGGATGGTGGGGTCGCGATAGAAGGTCCGCAGGGCTTGTCCGTCATGCAGGGTGCCGTCGATCCCGAGAAGGCCGCTGGACGCGACCGATACGAGCACTTGAGATTCCCGAGGGAAGGTCGGACGAAGCGCCCGGAATCCCCGCTCGACGGCGCGAGTCGCGCGGCTCGCGTCGATGAAGCTGCGCTCGGTGAGCGCGTCCGCGTCGGGAGTATCCGCGGCTCGGCTCCAGAAGCCAAGCCCCACGTAGGCCGCGACCGCGGCCATCGTGACGGCGGGCGGGACGCGGGCGAGGAGCGCCCCGAGGAAGAGCGCGATTCCCAGGGCGGGCAGGCAAACGAAATACCCGGCGAACCTCTGGATCAAGAGCGCCGGCAAGGCGAGCGCGGGAAGCGCGATCGAGGCCGAAAGGATCGCGATCCGCGGGAGACCCAGGCGCCGCCGCGTCTCCGGTTCCTGGATGATCCAGAGCCCGCCCAGGGCGAGCACGACCGCGGTGGCCAGCATCGCCGCGCGACCCGTGGTCCACGCCACAGGAGACGTGACCGTGGGCACGTTGGCCAGGGCGAGGAGGTAGCGGCGCGCGTGAAACTCCGTGACCGCGAGGTTCGCGAAGCCCACGTACGCGCGAGGCTCCCGCACGAAGCCACGCGCGGCGAGCTGGTGGATGCCGGGGTGGAGCAGAGCCCACCCGAGCGTGAACCCACCGAACACCAGGAGGCCCGCGCCCAGGCGGGCCGGCCTCCGGCCCGCGATGAGGTCCCAGAGGAACAGGGCGGGCAGGAAGCAGACGGCGGTCTCCTTCGAGAGAAGGGAGGCCGCGAGGGCGACCCCGGAGAGCCAGAGACGCCCCGCGTGCCGGAGGCGCAGAGCCCAGAGACCGAAGACCATCGCCAGGAGATCCTGGGAACCGCTGGCCCATCCGATGAGCCCCGGGAGGGTCGCAAGCCCGGCGAGGAGGAATCCGGCGATCATGCCCGCCCGATCCCCCTCGAGCTCCCGGGCGAGGTCCACGAGGAGGTAGATCGCGACCGCGGCCAGGAGCAGGTTCATCGCGTGGGCAAGCCAGGCGCCCGAAGAGCCGAGGCCGGCCAAGGGCCAGAAGTAGATCGCGCGCGGAATGGGCCGGTAGAAGGCTCCCGCCTCGGGGCCGAGCGCCGCGATCGGGCCGGCCTGGACCCGGGAGAGGAAGACGAAGTCGTCCCAGAAGTAGCCCAGGGTGAGACACGGCATGGCCAGCACCGCCGCCAGGAGGATCGGCGGGCCCGCGATCCAGGCTAGACCGTGACGCCGCTCGAGGAACGGACCCATGCCTCCGCTTCGATGAGCTTGGTCGGCCCGCCGCGGTCGGGTAGCATCGTCGGATTCTAGAACCTGGGATCGAGTCTGGACAGACGCATTTCACGAGCGAGGAACGCATGAGCCCCGTTGATCCGAAGCCGACCCCGGCAGGTCAGGATTCCCCGCTCGCCTACCTGGACCTGTCCTTTCTCGAGTCGGAGGATGGGCGGCCGATCCGGATCCTGGCCGAGTACCTCCAGCCCCTCCACGCGTTCCGGAGACACAGGGTCCATGACACGATCGCGTTCTTCGGATCCGCGCGCGTCCGGGAAGACGGTCCCCGGGGCCGCTTCTACCGCGACGCGCGCGAGCTGGCCCGCGGGGTCACCGAGTGGTCCCAGTCGATCCAGGGACCCGGCCGCCGCTTCCTCGTCTGCACGGGCGGCGGCCCGGGGATCATGGAGGCGGCGAACCGAGGCGCCGCGGACGCGGGCGGGAGGAGCATCGGGCTCAACATCGGATTGCCCCACGAGCAAAGACCCAACGGGTACATCACGCCCGACCTCAGCTTCCAGTTCCACTACTTCTTCATGCGCAAGCTGTGGTTCGCGTACCTGGCCCGGGCGCTCGTGGTCTTTCCGGGCGGGTTCGGCACGCTGGACGAGCTCTTCGAGATCCTGACGCTCTCCCAGACGCAGAAGCTCGACCGCAAGGTCCCGGTTCTCCTCTACGGACCGGAGTACTGGAGGAAGCTCGTGAGCTTCGATCTCCTGGTGGAGGACGGGATGATCGAGCGCGAGGATCTCCGGCTGTTCCAGTTCGTGGACACGCCGACGGAGGCGCTCCGGATCTTGCAGACGATGCTCGGCTCCGAGGCGCGGCCCGAATCGCCGTCGATCGCGAAGTCGAAGACGCCCGACGACAGCGTGCCCAAGCCATGAGCGCTCCTCCGAGCCAGCAGCGCGCCCTTCTGATCCGCGTCGCGCGCCGGGCCATGGTCGAGCGCGGGCTGGAGCCCGATTTCCCGCCTCGCGCGATCGCCGAAGCGCAGGCGATTCCGGGTCCGGCGCCCGCCGGCGGCGATTCGGTCCGGGATCTGCGCGAGCTCCCCTGGTGCTCCATCGACAACGACGACTCGCGCGACCTGGACCAGCTCACCGTGACGGATCCCCGTCAGGACCGGGGCGCGACGCGCCTGCTCGTCGCGGTGGCTCACGTGGGCGCCCTGGTCGCGAAGGGATCGGCCCTCGACGATCACGCGGGAACGAACACGACCTCGGTGTACACGGCGTCGATGATCTTCCCCATGCTCCCCGAGCGCCTGAGCACGGATCTGACGTCGTTGGTCCAGAACGAGGACCGCCTCGCGATCGTGGTCGAGCTCACCGTGGACGGCGTCGGCCGGGTCCAGGGATCGGACGTCTACCCCGCCTCGGTGCGAAACCACGCCAAGCTCGCCTACTCCAAGGTGGGCCCGTGGCTCGAAGGAGCGGGTGCGTCTCCTGCTGGCGTCGACGCGGTTCCCGGCCTCGCCGAGAATCTCCGAACCCAGGACCGCGTGGCCCGGACCTTGAAGGAGCTGCGTCACGAGGAGGGCGCTCTGGAGCTCGAGACCATCGACGTGCGCGCCCTCTTCGATGGGGATCGGGTGGCCGAGCTGGTGCCCGACGAGCGGAACCGGGCCAGGGATCTGATCGAGGACTTCATGATCGCCGCGAACGGCGCGATCGCCCGCTTTCTCACGGCGAAGGGATTTCCGGTCGTGCGGCGCGTGGTGCGCTCTCCCGAGCGCTGGCAGCGCATCGTGGAGCTCGCGAAACGCTACGGGGACGAGCTGCCGGCCCAGCCCGACGCGCGCGCCCTGAACCAGTTTCTCCTGAAGCGCCGCGCCGCCGATCCGGTTCGGTTCCCCGATCTCTCCCTGTCGATCATCAAGCTCCTCGGCCGGGGCGAGTACGTCGCGAGTGTTCCGGGACAGAAGGTCCAGGGACATTTCGGGCTCGCGGTGAGCCAGTACACCCACTCCACCGCTCCCAACCGGCGCTACCCCGACCTCATCACGCAGCGGCTCCTCCAGGCGGCGCTCCGGGGAGAGCCCACGCCCTACAAGCCCGATCAGCTGGAAGCGCTGGCGGTCCACTGCACGAAGAAGGAGGACGACGTCCAGAAGGTCGAGCGCCTGACGAGCAAATCAGCGGCCGCGTGCCTGCTCGAGTCCCGGATCGGTGAGGTGTTCGACGGCATCGTGACCGGGGTGAACGATCACGGGACGTGGGCGCGGATCCTCCACCCGCACGCCGAGGGCCGGGTCGAGCGGGGCGCGCACGGGCTGGACGTGGGCGACGAGGTGCGCCTCAAGCTGATCCGCACGGACGCGGAGCGCGGGTTCATCGACTTCGAGCGCGTCGCCTAGGTCTACTCGGATTTCCGAAGCGGAATCTCGCGCAGGAAGAGCGACAGGCAGAACGCCAATCCCATGAGCGCCGACGCGATGAAGAAGGTCTCCGTGATGGAGACCGCGAACGCCTGCCGTGAGCGCGCCAGGAACGACACGAACGCCTGCTGCGCTTGCGCCGCTTGGGCCGCCGGAAGGCGGGCCAGCTGCGCGTCCAGGGAGCCCCGCAAGGGCTGCGTGAGGATTGCCTGGAGCGCGTTCGCGTCCGCGCGCTCCAGATGCAACCCGGGATGCGTCCGCGTCACGAGCCGGATGAAGGGATCGGCGGCCAGGTTCCCTAGCTCCCGCGACAGGCGCGCGTTCAGCACGCTCCCCAGCACCGCCGTTCCCACCGTCGCGCCGATGCTCCGGAAGAGCTGCGTCGAGGCGGTGGCGATGCCCAGCTTCGAGTGCTCGAACGCGTTCTGCACCGCCAGCGTGAACACCGGCAGCGTCGCGCCGATCCCGAGCCCCGTCGCGATGATTCGGAGGATCAGGGAGGTCGACGACGTCGAGGCCGACATCCGCGACATGAGGAACAGCGCGGCCGTGGCGAGCGCGAGGCCCCCCACCGCGATCGCCTTGTACCGGCCGGTCCGGGAAGTGACCTGGCCGGAGAACACGCTGGCCGCGACGAAGGCCAGCGTGAGCGGTGTCATGATCGTCCCCGAGTGTGTGGCGTCGACGCCGAGCACCAGCTGCGCGTAGAGCGGGATGAACACGATCGCTCCGAACATGCCGATCCCGACGAAGAAGAGGACCGCGATCGAGACGCCGAAGATGGGGTTGGAGAAGAGCGTGAGGGGCAGGACCGGGTCCTCCGCGCGTCTCTCCACGAGGACGAAGAAGGCCAGGCCCAGGAGGGCGATCCCGAAGAGCCCGAGGATCACGGCGGAAGACCAGGGGTACTGCGTGCCGCCCCAGATCAGCGCGAGGAGGAGCGCGACGAGCGATACCGTCAAGAGGACCGCTCCTAAGTAGTCGATGCGGCTTCCTTTCCGGCTCGGGGCGATGTGCGGCAGAAGCGTGACGATCCCGGCGAAGGCCACGATGCCGACGGGGATGTTGATGAAGAAGTTCCAGCGCCACGAGGCGTGATCGGTCAGCCACCCGCCGAGGGTCGGTCCGATGATCGACGAGATCCCGAACACGGCTCCGAGGAGTCCCTGCCACCGGCCCCGCTCCGCGGGCGGATAGAGGTCGCCGACCACCGCGAAGGCGTTCGCGAAGATCGCGCCGCCCCCCAGCCCCTGGATCGCGCGGCTCAGGACGAGCTGGAGCATGTTCTGCGAGATCCCCGAGAGCACCGAGCCCACGAGGAAGAGCACGATCGCGGAGAGGATGAAGGGCTTCCGGCCGTAGAGGTCCGAAAGCTTGCCGTAGATCGGCACCACCACCGTCGAGGCCAGGAGGTAGGCGGCGATGACCCAGCTCAGATGCTCGAGACCATGGAATTCCTGGACGATGCGAGGGAGCGCGGTCGCCACGATGGTCTGATCCAGCGCGGCGAGGAAGAGCGCCAGCATGACGCCGAGCATGACGAGGAGCTTCCGCGACTTCGGGATGTTCGCGAGCATGAGGGTGAGGGTCCCCTGTTTCACCGGCGCTCGTCAAGGAGCGGTGGCGATCAGCGGGGTCGTGCTGATGGTGCGTGGCACATCCACCTAGGGCGTGACGCCGCGCCCGATTCGGTCCATCATGGTCCGCTTCATCCTGGAGCACGTCCGCGGACCGATTGACCGAGGGCCACGTTGCCCGACGCCGCAGCCATCGAGATCGAGCACGTCGCGAAGAGCTACGCGGGCATCCTCGCGCTCGACGTGGAGCGCTTGCGCCTCGAGGCCCGGGCGACCCTGGCGCTGATCGGCCCCAGCGGCTGCGGCAAGAGCACCCTCCTCCGACTCCTGGTCGGCCTCATCCGCCCCGACCGGGGAACGATCTTGGTGGGAGGCACCCCGATGTCCCCCGAGACGAGGCGGACCCTTCAGCTGCGGATGGGATACGTGATCCAGGAAGGGGGCCTCTTTCCGCACCTCGACGGGAAGGACAACGTGGCCCTCGTCGCCCGGGACCAGGGGTGGCCGGACGCCCGGATCCGTGACCGGATCGCGGAGCTTCTCGAGCTCACCCAGATCCCCCCGGCCCTCCTCGAGCGATTTCCCACGCAGCTGAGCGGGGGACAGAGGCAACGGGTCGCCCTCATGCGCGCCCTGATGCTCGATCCAGAGGTGCTCCTTCTGGACGAGCCCCTCACGGCGCTCGACCCCATGATCCGCTCCGATCTTCAGCGCGATCTCAAGCAGGTCTTCGAGCGGCTGCGCAAGACGGTGCTCTTCGTGACCCACGACATGGCCGAGGCGGCGTACGTCGCCGGGGAGATGGCCATCATGCGGGCGGGGAGGATCCTCCAGAGGGGCACCGTCTCGGACCTGGCGCGGAACCCGGCCGATCCCTTCGTGACGGAGTTCATCCGGGCGCAGCGGCTCCTCGACGTCGCGGAGATCGCGAGACCATGAGGCCCACAATCCTTCGTTTGGCCGCCGCCTTGTCCATCCTGGTCGGAACGGCGGGCGACGTCGGGGCCGCAGGGGATCGCGTCACGGTGGGCTCGAAGGCGTTCCCCGAATCCTGGATCCTGTCGGAAGCGCTGGCGCAGGTGATGCGCTCGGAGGGGATCCCCGAGGTCGAGCACCGGAACAACCTCGGGGGCACGGAGATCGTGTTCCAGGCCCTCCGCTCCGGCGCGATCGACGTCTATCCGGAGTACACGGGCACCATTCTCGAGGTCGTGCTCCACAGCCCGCGACGCCTGACGCTCCCCGAGATTCGCCAGGAGCTCTCGAAGCAGGGCCTCGGGGTGAGCGAGCCGCTGGGATTCAACGACAGCTACGCCATCGCGGTCACGCGCGCGGCCCGCGACCGCTATGGCCTGCGCACCATCTCGGACCTGGCCCGGCATCCCGAGGTGCGGATGGGCATGACCCACGAGTTCCTGGGCCGGCCCGACGGCTGGCCCGGCCTGGCCCGGCACTACGGGCTCGCGATGCGAAACGTGGTCGGGATCCAGCACGAGCTGGCCTACGCGGCCCTCGCCGGCGGCCGGATCGACGCGACCGACATCTACACCACGGACGCGCAGATCGAGCGGCTCGGTCTCACGATCCTCGAGGACGACCGGGGCTTCTTCCCTCGGTACGACGCGGTCTGGCTCTATCGTCTGGACCTGGGCGCGCGCGACCCCCGCGCGATCGCGGCCATGAACCGCCTCGCCGGAAGGATCGACGAGTCGAGGATGATCCGGGCGAACGCGCGGGTCGTGCTCGGGCAGAGGCCGTTCCGGGAATCCGCCGACTCCCTTCTCGGCGAATCCCTGGCGGATCGTCCCGCGGGGGCGGCGCGCGGCGGCGATCACGGGCTCTGGGGCTCGATCGCGCGGAACACGGCGCAGCATCTGAAGCTGGTGGCGCTCTCGCTCCTGGTCGCCGTGCTCGTCGGCGTTCCCCTGGGCGTTCTGGCCACACGCTCGGCATTCCTGGGGGGCGCCATCCTGTCCGTGTCGGGGCTCCTCCAGACGATCCCTTCGCTGGCGCTCCTCGCGGTGCTCATTCCGCTGCTGGGGATCGGGGTCCTGCCCGCCCTGGTGGCCCTGTTCCTCTACAGCCTCCTCCCCATCGTCCGAAATACCTACGTGGGGCTGACCACCATCCCGGCACCCCTGGCCGAGGCGGCCCAGGCGATCGGGCTTTCGAACCGGGCGAGGCTCTTCAGGGTCTACCTGCCCATGGCCTCCCCCGCCATCATGGCCGGGATCAAGACCAGCGCCGTGATCAACGTGGGGACGGCGACCCTGGCCGCCCTCATCGGCGCGGGCGGGCTCGGGGAGCCCATCCTCTCCGGGATCCAGCTCCGCCAGAACGCCCTGATCTTGCAGGGGGCCATCCCGGCGGCGGTCCTGGCCCTCCTCGTGCAGCGCTTGTTCGACGCCCTCGACGCGGTGATCGTGCCTCGCGGGCTCCGTCTACCCCCAGACCGCATCTAAGGCTCCAACTTCCAGGCCCGCCACACCGGTCTGGACCGGGCGGGAAAGCTGCGCCATCATTGAATACTACGTAGTCACACGTCCCTGGAGGAAGCATGCCCCAAACCCTGATTCTGGACCCAGACCGGCAGACGCTGGCTTCCAGGCTGTCCCAGGCCCGCGCCGAGACCGACAAGGTTTTCTCCCTCTTGCAGCCGGATGCCCTGTACGAGCGCCCGATCCCGGAGCGCCATCGGCTCGTCTTCTACCTCGGGCACGTCGAGGCGTTCGACTGGAACCTGATCGCCAGGCGCGGCTGCGGGATCGAGCCGTTCCACTCCAGCTACGACGACCTGTTCGCGTTCGGAATCGATCCCGTCGGGGGTGGACTCCCGAACGAGCCCGCCTCGGACTGGCCCCGGGAATCCGAGGTCCGGAGCTACAATGCGCGGGTCCGTGCCGTGGTGGACGAGTGTCTTGCCGGAACCCACGCCCCACGGGATGGCGCGGACCTGGAAGTCGCCTTCAACATGGCGATCGAGCACCGCATGATGCACGCCGAGACCCTGGCCTACCTGCTCCACCAGCTTCCCTACGAGGCCAAGAATGCGCCCCCGCCGCCGGCACCGGTTCGCGCCGGCCCCCCGAGGCACCGGCGAATCGAGGTCCCGGAGGGGAACGCGACCATCGGAAGGAGCCGGGAGGACGCCGGCTTCGGATGGGACAACGAATTCGAGCGGATGCGGGTCCACGTTCCCGCCTTCTCGATCGATTCCCACAAGGTGACCAACGGCTGGTTCCTGGACTTCGTGCGCGACGGAGGCTACGACAACGCCGACCTCTGGACCGAAGCCGGCTGGTCGTGGAGGACCCGGGACGGGATCCGGCATCCTGGATTCTGGCGTGAGCGGGACGGCGCCTGGTTCTACCGCGGCATGTTCGAGGAGGTGCCTCTTCCACTCGAATCGCCGGTCTACGTGAGCCACGCGGAGGCCCTCGCGTTCGCGCGGTGGCAGGGTCGTTCCATCCCGACCGAGACCCAGTTCCACCGCGCCGCCTACGGCACGCCCGACGTGGGGGAGCGGGAGTACCCCTGGGGATTCCAGGCCCCGTCTCCCGAGCGCGGCAACTTCGACCTCCAGAGGTGGGATCCCACGCCGGTGGGAGCCTTCCCAGGAGGCGACAGCGCGTTCGGCGTCTCGGAGCTCGTGGGGAACGGATGGGAATGGACCGCGAGCATCTTCGGCCCCCTGCCCGGATTCCGCCCGCACCCGGACTACGAGGGCTACTCGAAGAATTTCTTCGACGGCCAGCACTTCGTCCAGAAGGGCGGATCTCCGAGGACGGCGGCCTGCATGCTCCGCCGCTCCTTCCGGAACTGGTTCCAGCCGCATTATCCCTACGTCTACGCGGGCTTCCGCACCGCGGGAGCGCGAGGCTGAGATGCGACTCGACGCGGCCCGGACCTCCGCATCCACCCTCGTCGACGAGATGGCCCTGGATGTCCGCCTGGGTCTCTCGGGCCCCGGGCAGAAGAGCCTTCCCTCCCGCTATCTCTACGACGATCTCGGCTCGGCCCTGTTCGAGGCCATCGGCCATCTCCCCGAGTACGGACTCACGCGCGCCGACGAGCGCATCCTGCGCGCCCACGCGGCGGAGATCGTCGCGGCGGCGGGTCGCCCGCGCACCGTGGTCGAGCTCGGCAGCGGGAGCGGACGTAAGACGCGCTGGATCCTGGAAGCGCTCGGATCGCGCCGCCCGATCGCCTACTACCCCATCGACATCTCGAGCGCCGCGCTCCTGCGCTGCGAGCTGGAGCTGAGCCGCGTCCCCGGCGTCCACGTGGAGCCGATCGAGGCGGATTACCTGAGCGGGCTCTCCCTCGTGGCGTCGCGCCGGCGCGGGGACGATCCCGTGCTCCTTCTCTTCCTCGGGAGCACCATCGGGAATTTCGAGCCCAGGGAAGCCGCCGAGTTCATTCGCGAAGTGCGCCGGCGGCTCCGCCCCGGAGACGGATTCCTGCTCGGGACGGATCTCGTGAAGCCCGCGTCGACCCTGATCGCGGCCTACGACGACGCCCTCGGCGTGACGGCGGCCTTCAACCTGAATCTGCTCCAGCGTCTGAACCGCGAGCTCGACGCCGAGTTCGATCTGGATCTCTTCCGGCACGAAGCGCGCTGGAACGCCAGGGAGCGGCGCGTGGAGATGCACCTGGTGGCGCGTCGCGGCCACGCCGTGCGGATCCGATCCCTCGATCTCGGTGTACCATTTCGGGCCGGAGAGAGCATCTGGACCGAAAGCTCCTACAAGTTCAAACGGAGGGAGCCGGAGCAGATTGCCCAGCAATCCTCCTACATGTGCGTCGGACAGTGGCTCGACGAGGAATGGCCGTTCGCGGAGAACCTGCTCGCCGCGCACTGACCCAACTCACGCGATGACTGCAAGTTACGGTTGGGTAGATTTACTGATGCGCATGCCCCGGAGTTGTTTATAATCCGGGCCCCCCGCAAGGGGAAACCGTCACCGATCACCGCAGCACCCGAGGTTCCGCAACACCATGGAAACTGCGAGCCAGGACGGCGAGCGGGTCCTCATGCTCGAGGCCGCCGACCGACCGTACCGGATCCTCATCGAAAAGATGCAGCAGGGCGCGGTCGCCACGGCGCGCGACGGCACGGTGCTCTACTGCAATCGACGATTCGCGGACATGCTTCGGCGCCGGGTGGAGGACGTGGTCGGAAAACCGGTGTACGGCTTCCTCGCCGCCCCCTCGCAATCCGCGTACGCGGAGGTCGCCGGCACCGGCGGCGGTCAGGGCGAGTTCGGCCTGCTCCGGTCGGACGGACAGGTCGTTCCGGTCCACGTGGCGGTCAATGCCGTGGAGGACGCGGAGGCGGTCTCCTACCTCATCGTGACCGACCTGACGGAGCAGCTCGCGAGGCGCCGCGCCGAGCAGCTGGCCGAGCGCCTGGAGCGGGAGCTGGAGGAGCGGAAGCGAGTCGAGGAAGCCCTGCGGCTGAGCGAGGCGAGCCTCGCCGACGCGAGCCGGCGCAAGGATCAGTTCCTGGCGGTGCTCTCCCACGAGATCCGCGGGCCGCTCGCGCCGATCCAGAACGCGCTCCACGTGCTCCAGCGCGACCCGGACGGTCCTCTCGCGCGGCAGGCGCGCGACATCGTCGAGCGACAGGCGACCCACATGGCGCGCATCACGGACGACCTCTTCGATCTCTCCCGCATCTCAAGCGGGACGATTCTGCTGCGCAAGGAGCGCCTCGACCTGAGCGAGCTGGTCCGGCGCGCCGTCGGAGATTACCGGATCACGCTCGAGGCCGCGGGCCTGCGCGTCGCGACCGATCTGCCGGAGGAGCCTCTCTGGATGAGCGGCGACCCTACCCGACTCTCCCAGATCCTCACGAACATCTTGCAGAACGCCGCCAAGTTCACGGAAGCGGGTGGAACTGTTTCGGTCTCTCTCCGGGCGGATCCCTCGGGCAGGAGCGCCTGGATCAAGATCCGGGACAACGGAATGGGCATGGACGACGAGCACCTGGCTCGCGTGTTCGAGGCCTTCCGCCCCGGGACGCGGAGGTACGATCGAGGCAGCGGCGGCCTCGGGATCGGCATGGCGCTCGCGAAAGGCCTCGCCGACCTCCATGGTGGACGGATCTTCGCCCAGAGCGAAGGCTCGGGGAAAGGCTCCGAGTTCAGCGTCGAGCTTCCGCTGGAGCACGTCCCGGAAGCCCGCGATTCGCGCGTCCGCTCCGTTCCGGCGCCGGTGAAGTCCTACCGCATCCTGGTCATCGAGGATTGCATCGACGCCGCGGAGAGCATGGAGATGCTGCTCCATCTCATGGGACACGACGTGGAGAAGGCCTACGACGGCCCGGTGGGGATCGAGTTGGCCAAGCAGTACAAGCCGGAAGTCGTCATCTGCGACATCGGCCTCCCGGGGCCGATGGACGGGTACTCCGTCGCCCAGATCCTGAGAAAGGATTTCCCGCGCGGGAGCACCTTCATGATCGCGCTGACCGGCTACGGGCAGCACGAGGATCAGCGACGCTCGCACGAGGCGGGGTTCGACTTCCACGTGACGAAGCCGGCCGACCCGAAGGAGCTGGAGAGGCTCCTGGGCTCGCTGTCGAGCCAGATCTAGAGGTCTCGAACCGCCTCGGCCAGGGCG
>Ga0075423_10000567_pt1 | contig 30115 bp, 25 predicted proteins | sample SoiMethybrSBSTD2_FD_80114 | JGI IMG/M metagenome (GOLD analysis project Ga0075423, IMG submission 80114) | Bulk soil microbial communities from a Populus tree surrounding site in Tennessee, USA - Soil MetaG P. TD hybrid SBSTD2 | ecosystem: Environmental > Terrestrial > Soil > Tree plantation...
AAATACAGGTCGAAGATGCGGGGCAAGTCCTCGGGCGGAATGCCGACGCCCGTGTCTTCCACCGAGAGGGCCACGCGCCGGCGCGACGCCACGTGGCACCCGAGCCTGAGCGACCCGCCGTCGGGCATCGCCTGGAGCGCGTTGATCGCCAGGTTCAGCACCGCCTGCATCAGCATCCCCTGGTCGGCATTGATGTCAGGCAGGATCGTCGGGCATTCCTGGCGGATGGTGACGCGACGGCGCTGCGCTTCCGGCGTGATCGTCAGCACGACGTCGTGGATCACGTTCGGCAACGCGACAGGCTGGAGCTTGAGCTCGTCCGGCCTCGCGAACTTGAGGAACCCTGCCACCACTTCGTCCAGCCGCTTGATCTCGCTCGAAATGATGTTGACGTGTTTGGCGAGGTCGAGCGGCCGTCCGGCACCGCTGCCCGGCGCCGGCACTACGATCGGGTCCTTGATCGATCCGACCTTCTGCTTGAGCAGCTCGAGGTGGATGGTCATCGCGTTGAGCGGGTTCTTCACCTCGTGCGCCACCCCCGCGAGCAGCCGGCCGATCGCCGCCGCCTTGCGGGAGTAGTTCAGCGTCGAATGCACCTGATTGAGGTAGCCGACGTTGCGGGCCACGAGCATGGCGCCGAGGAACCGGCGGTTCGAGTCCTCGATCGCGTGGCACATCAGCAGCCGCTCGGTGTCCGGCTCAGCGTCCACCCCGCTGCCCTCACCCGGGGCGGAGCCAGTCTGCGAGCCGTCGCCCGAGCCCCGCGGCGGCAGCGCGACCGAGACCGGTCCCGATGAGCGGTGTGTCGACAGCGTGCGGGCGACGAGCTGACGGGCGGGATGACTCTCCGGCAGACTCTGGAAGTGCAGCGCCCGCATCGCGGCGTTGCTGAAGTTCACCTCGCCCTTCGGCGAGAACAGCGCGACCGCGTCCTCGAGGTTCTCCATCACCGACTCGTAGTCCGCGCCGCCGCCGGTGCGGAGCGTGCCCTCGGTGGTCGGCTCGCCTTTGCCGACCGCGGCGAGCTGGGCGCTGACCGCTTCGAAGGAGCTCCCGAGATCCTTGAACTCCTGCTCGGGCAGGTCGAGGCGAACGTCGAGCTCGCCGCGGCCCAGCCGACTGAGGCTGCTCTGGATGATGTGGATGGGCCGCAGCAGCCACTGCGCCAGGAGCATCGCGACCAGCGACGAGACCAGGAGCGCGCCGATGGCGAGGGTGACCGCGCGCTGCATCGCGGTCCGCAGCTGGGTCCGGACCAGCAGCGTGGACACTCCGATTCGAATCGAACCGAACTGCTGGTCCCCGGCGAGCAGCGGCTGCCGCAGCTCGTAGGTCTGATCCTTGTAGAACACCGACCACAGCTGGGTCAGCGGACGCTCTTTGACGATCTCGTTGAAGTCCGGCTGCTCCGAAATCACTTCGCCTTCCCGCGCCGGGAAGGCATGCGCGACCGCGGTGCCGTCGGGCCGCACGATCGCCGCGTAGGTCATGTTCGCAAAGCCGATCGACGAGTCGAGGATCGAGCGGATGCCGCCGTCACTGCGCAGCGCGGCGTAGAGGTCGGCCGGGTTCTCGCGCCCGACCTCGAACGTCCGCTGCAGCAACGCCCGCGACAGCAGCTCGGCCCGCGAGGCGGTCTGCTCGAGCAGGAACGCCGACAGCGTGCTCAGGTGATACGCGCTCAATATCGCCACCACGGCGACGACGAGCGTCGTGACCCCCGCGACCTGTTTCGCTTTTATGCTCACGGCGACCGTCCGCTTCCCGTCTGACGGCTACTCGCGCTTCAGACCGGCGTCGATCCGGCCGGCGGCCTGATCGCGCATGCGGTTCAGTTTGTTGTGTAGTGTCTTCAGGCTGATGCCCAGGATCTCGGCGGCCCGGGTCTTGTTGTTCCGCGTGTGATCGAGCGTCAGCAGGATGAGACGGCGTTCGGCTTCGTCCACGGTCGTTCCGGGCGCGAGCGTGACGGTGGGCAGCGTCTCCTCGCCCTTGGCCACCAGCGTCGTCGGGAGATGTTTGGTCTCGATGAAATCCCCTTCGGCGAGGATCGTCGCCCGCTCCATGACGTTGCGGAGCTCGCGGATATTGCCCGGCCACGGATACTGCTCGAGCAGATAGATCGCTTCCTGATCCACCGCCCGCACTGACTTGCCGTTGCGCTCGTTGAACTCGTTCAGGAAGTGCTGGGCGAGCAGCGGAATGTCTTCCTTCCGATCCCGCAGCGGCGGCAGCTCGATCGCGAAGACGTTGAGCCGATAGTAGAGGTCCTCTCGAAGCTTGCCCGACTTCACCGCCTCTCCCGGGTTCTGGTTGGTGGCGGCGATGACCCGGACGTCCACGGACTGCTCCTGCCGGCCGCCGAGACGGCGGAACGTGCGCTCCTGCAGCACGCGGAGCAGCTTGACCTGGGTGGCGGGCATCATCTCCGCAATCTCATCGAGGAACAGCGTGCCCCGATGCGCGAGCTCGAACACACCGGTCCGGCGATCGTGCGCGCCGGTGAACGCCCCCTTCTCGTGGCCGAAGATTTCGCTCTCGAGGAGCGTTTCGGGGATGGCCGCGCAGTTGATCGCGACGAACGGGAACGCCGACCGCGGGCTGAGCTCGTGAATCGTCTGGGCGATCAGCTCCTTGCCGGTGCCGGACTCGCCGGAGATGAGCACTGACGCCAGGGTCGGCGCGGCCTGTTCGATGACCCGGTACACCGATCGGATGCTCGGGCTGTTGCCGACGATCCGCCCGAACGTGCCCGCCTCCCGGAGCTGCCGCCTCAGGTGACGGACCTCCCGCAGAGTGTCCTGCCGCTCGACCGCCTTCTGCAGCAGGATCTGCAGCCGCTGCGGGTCGACGGGCTTGCTCAAGTAGTCGTAGGCGCCTTCCTTGATGGCCTCGACCGCTGTCTCGACGGTCCCCTGCGCCGTCAGCAGGATCAGCGTGATATCCGACAGCTGATCTTTCAGCGCGCGGAGCATCTCCATGCCGCCGACACGCGGCATCACCATGTCGCTCACGATGATTGCCGGACGGAAGCTGGTGACCTTCCTCAGGCCTTCCTCGCCGTCCGCGGCCTCCTCGGTCTGAAATCCCCAGGTCTGAACGAGCTCGGCGAGCCCTTCCCGGGTCGAGGCGTCGTCTTCGACGATCAGGACACGTTCACCCACCGGCTGGGTGGGAGTGGCTTGCAGTTTTGCGTCTTCGGTTACATCCACGCTGCAACTTTAACACTGCGAGCGTAAGGATTACACGGTTTTGGCGACCAGCCCGGCCATTTGCGCGCTTTTGCGACGGGTACGGGCGTTGCTCCGGGAGGTGTCTGAGGAGAAGGAACTCATGAAGAAGCTGGCCACATTCGTCGTCGCTCTGGCGCTGACGTCGGCGTGTTCGACGGAAAGCGCCACACTGGAAAACAAATCCGGCAGCGCCGTTCCCGCGGCGAAGAAGGATGCCGTGGCCGCCGCTGAGGCGCCGGTCGGATCCGCGGGCGTGCGCCCGGTGGCCGATGTCCGGTCCGCCGATCCGGCACCGGCCGGGCAGCGGGCGGAGTACCGCGAGGTGACGCTCCCGGCGGGCACCGTGCTGCCGGTGGAGCTGACAACGGCGGTGGCGTCGGACTCGAGCCGGGTGGAGGACGCCGTGCGCGGAACGCTGCGCCGCGCGGTCAGCGCTGGCGGCGTTCAGGCGTTTCCGGCCGGCACGGCCGTATCCGGTGTCGTGACGTCAGTCGAGCGCTCGGCTCGTGTGAAGGGTCGGGCGAGGGTGGCGTTCCGCTTCACGTCGATCGATCCGCCGGGTGACGCGCAGCGTCTCTCGATGCGGACCGCGTCGATCGCCCGCGTCGCTGAGGCGACGAAGAAGCAGGACGCGGCGAAGATCGGCGGCGGCGCGGCCGGCGGCGCGATCATCGGCGGCATCCTCGGCGGCGGCGACGGTGCCGCGAAGGGCGCGGCCATCGGCGGCGCCGCGGGCACCGGCGTGGTCCTCGGCACGCGCGGCAAGGAGATCCGTCTGGGGCCCGGCACGCCGGTCTCGGTCCGGCTGACGGCGCCGTTGACGGTTCGCGTTCGCGTCGCGTCCTAGGACAACCTCGTTCGTGAAAGAAGAAGGGGAGCCAGCGAAGGCTGGCTCCCCTTTTCAGTTTCCGCTAGAGTGCTGAGGTGCCGGACCCGGCGTCCGAAATCTCACCCTTTCCGCCGGTCGATCCCCCGGCCCCCCCGCCGATCGACGTGCCGCGGCCCACGCTTCCCGTCGAGCGGCTCGGCGCGCTGATCGAAGTCTTCCTGTGTTCCGGCCTTCCCACTCAGCTGCTGGTCTTTCAGACCCTCACGCACTTCGGGATGCCGGCGCGCGCCGACGACGGCGGCTGGTCGCCTTCGTTCATCATGGCGATGGCGTTGATCGACATGGTGCTCGTGCTCTCGCTCGTGTACCTCTTCCTCCGCGCCCACCGCGAACCGATCCGGCAGTTCGTGCTCGGGCCCCGGCGAGTGGGACGGGAACTGCTGCTGGGCGTCGCGCTCATCCCCGGCGCGCTGATGCTCGTCGTCATCGTGCTCGCGGTGATCCTGGCGGTGAGGCCGGGACTGCACAACGTCGCGGTGAATCCCTTCGAACGGATGCTGCAGACGCCGCGTGACGCGGCGATCTTCGCGATCGTCGTCATGCTGGCCGGCGGCGTCCGCGAGGAGGTGCAGCGCGGCTTCATTGTCCGGCGATTCGATCAGTATCTCGGCGGCGGGGTCGTCGGGATCGTCGTCTACAGCATCGTCTTCGGGCTCGGACACATCGAACAGGGCCACGCCGCCGCCATCGCGACGGGCACGCTCGGAGCGGCGTGGGCGATCGTGTACTGGCGCCGGCAGAGCATCGTCGCGCCGATGATCAGCCACGCCGGCTTCAATCTCGCGCAGCTGGTGAAGTACGTGAGTGTTGTCCGCTAGCGGACCAGCGGATTGGCTGGCAGATACAACAGCTGCACGTTGCCTCGGCGCCGGAGGCCGTCGACCCATTGGCGGATGAACCCGGCCCGCTGGGTCTCGGCCGCTCGCTCCCGCACGATCTCTCGCACGTCCTCGAACGGGCGCAGCTGGCCGTCCCGCATGAACTCGGCCGCGTGCTCCTTGTAGTAGCGCATCAGCTCGTCGTCGGAGACTTGAACGGAAGCCGAGAAGCGCTGCTGGAGGTAGGAGTCGATGCGAAGGCCGTCCCTCATCTGCCGCCGCAGCTCCTCGCGGGTCAACGCCGACTGATTGAGCGCGATCTCGAGCGCGAGCGCGTCGCCGAAGCGCCGCTCGATTGCGGCCATCCTGGCATCGACGGCCTGGTCCGGCGGATCCGGCGGCGCGTAGCGATCGACCTCGGCCAGCATCAGGCGGCGATCGATGAGACGCTGGAGAACCGCGCCGATGGGATCGGTGCTGACGTCCGCGGGGACGAGGCCGAACCGCAGCGCCGCGCGTGCGTCGGACAGCGTGATGATCTGGGTGTCGACGACTGCGAGAATGCGGTCGATGATTTCCGCGCGCGCCGGTGACGAGACGCCGGCGACGAGCACGAGCACGGCAAGCCGCCGCAGGGTTCTCATCAGAAGGCCTGTCCGATCGCGAAGTGGAGGACGCTGCGCGATTCCGACTCGCGTCGATCCACCTTGAAACCGAGATCGACGCGGACCGGACCGATCGGCGATCGGTAGCGGATGCCGAAGCCGACGCTGCCGCGCAGTTCCGCGGCGTCGAAGTCGGTCACGCGCTCGAAGACATTGCCGCCGTCCGAGAAGAGCGCGGCGCCGAACTCCTTCCAGACGGGAATGCGCAGCTCGGCGTTCATCACCAGCACGCCGTTGCCGCCGCGCGGGAAACCGCGCGGGCTGATCGTCTTCGGGGTGCCCACCGTGTCGAGCGCAAACCCGCGGATCGTCGTATCGCCGCCGGCGAAGAAGCGTTCGCTCGCCGGCAGGTCCTCGATCACGATCGGCTCTGCTCCTTCGATCGGCCGTCCGTCGGCGTCGGTCGGCTGCGCCTCTCGCGGCAGCCCGTCGGCCAGTCCCACCGACGCCCGGCTGGCGAAGATAATCGCGCGCGGGCCGGGCAGTCGCTTGAACCACGAACCCTGCAGGTAGGTCTTCAGGAAACCGACCTGCCCGCCGAGCCCGCGCAGCGCCGCGCTGGCCTCACCGCTGACGAATGCTCCTCTCGACGGCTCGACGACGTCGTCACGGGTGTCGCGAGTGACCGCGCTCGAGAAGGCCGAGAGCCGGACCTGGGGGAACAGGCGATCGATCTGCGCCTGCTCTTCGTCGCTGAGCCGCTCGTCGAAGGTGCGTGTGGTCCCGAAGGAGTACCGGCCGCTGGTCCGGACGGTCCGGGTCAGACGCCGGGCCACTTCCGCCGTCACGCCCTGGCGTGTGAAGTTGAAGCTGGATCGAACGCCTTTTTCCACGGCGCCGGTCAGCGTCAGGTCGGCGTTCCACAAGATCGCCGCGGGCTCGCGATACGTGCCGACGACGCGATACTCGCTGATCGCCAACCCGTGGCCATCCCGCTCCGGATCGCCCGGTACATCCTTGGGCCTGACGCTGACGCGGGTGAAGAGACTGACCGATCGGTTCCTGCCGCCGAGATTGCGGCGCCCGATATCGAAAAAGCCGCGGGGCGCCAGCTCGATCCGTTCCTCCGCCTCGCCGCCGGCGCCTTCTCTCAACCGCCGGGTCAACTCGAGGCCGCCGCCATATCCGATCGTCGTGGCCGGGGCCTCCTCCACCGTGACGAGCACGTCCCGCTTCGACGTCGGCCCGTGCTCGACCTGCCGGATGTCGATCCGGCGGAAGAGCCCGAGCGCGCTCAACCGCCGCCGGCTCTCGAGCAGATCGCGCAGCCCGAGCGGCGCGCCGGGCCGCAGCTGCATCTCGCGCCGGATCACGTCCTCGGAGGTCCGGCGGTTGCCGACGATGATGAGGTGATCCACGAGCGTCTGCGCGCCTTCCCGCACGGCGACCGTCAGGCCGACCCGCGTGCGATCCGCCGAGAGCGCCGGCGTGACGCTCACCTCCACGTTCGAGAATCCGAGATTGAGATACTCGAGCTGCACCGCATCGCGTGCGGCGGTGATTGCCGGCTCGTAGAACGGCTGGCCGGTCTGCAGCTGGAGCAGCCGCCTGACCTCCTGCTCCGTGATCGCGGAGGTGCCCGACACCGTGATCTCTCCCAGCACCGCCCGCGGCCCTTCGGCGATGACGATGGCTGGACGGATCAGCGCAACCGAGGCATCGCCGCCGGCTTCCGTTTCACCCGACTTGACGTCCACCCACCGGAACCCCCGAGTCGTATAGAGACGCACGAGCGCGCCGACGGCCGCGTCGAGATGCGACTCGACGTAGAGATCGCCGGGCTTGAGCACGACGAGCGGGCGGATCTCTTCGATCGGCACCGAGGTGTTGCCGGTGATCTGCACGCCCTCCGGCGCCACCCGGTACAGCGGTCCCTTGCGGACGAAGAAGACGATGTTCAGCTTGTCTTCGGTCTGCAGCGGCCGCCACGCCACGTCGGCTTTCCAGAATCCCTGTTCGTGGAGATAGCTGCGGATGCGGCCGACCGAATCCTCGAGCAGATCCTCGTCGACCGATCCTTCGCGCTCGAGCGGCACGAGCTCGGCTCGGCGGTCGGCCGACAGCGGGTCTCCCTCGAACGAGACCGACACGACAGGGCCGGACTGCACGTCGAGCGTGACGTCCGCGTTCCGGCCGTCCTCGGAGACCGCGGCAATATGGCTCGCGACGGCCTGCAGGTACCCGCGCCCTTTCAAGTGGCGGGCGTACCCGGCGAGCCGTTCGTTGAGCCGGTCGCGCTGGTAGGGCTGTCCAGCCGCGAGGTCGAGCCGCTGCAGCAGCGCCTCGCGTGACGTCCGCGCCTCGCCGACAAGATCGATCTTCCCGATTCGGGCCTGGGGCCCGGACTCGATCGCGAAAGACAGGATCGTCCGCTCGGGATTGTGCAGCTCTACGGACGCCGGCCGAATCGACGCGCGGAAGTACCCGTTGTCCTCATACAAGCGTTCGAGCGCTCGAACGACTTCGGCGACCCGGCCCGGCTGCGGCGCCCGTCCGAAGCGCTCCGTGATGACGTCCCGGATGCGGCCTTCGGAGAGCCCGAGACCGCCGCGGAACTCCATGCGCTCGACGGCACGGACCGACACGAGCATGTATCGCAGCTCGATGGCGTTGTTCCCGGCCTCGACGGCGTCGACCTGGACGTCCTGGAAGCGGCCGAGGCTGTAAAGGTGCGCGATCGATTCGCGGACCGCGGCCATCGAGAGAGGCCGGCCGGCGGTGGTCTCGATCAGGTCGATCAACGCCGGCTCCGTGGTCGGCGTGCCTTCGATCAGCACCCGCACCTGCGCCACGCTCCGTCCGGCGTACGGGTCCGGCGCCGGCTGCGCAGCAGCCACACCTGCGGCGCCGAGCGCGAGGAGCGTGAGCAGCAGCGGGCGGAAAGACATCAGAAGCTGCGGCGCACCCGGAGATCGACGGCGAACGTGCGGTCGCCGGTCTGCGTGAGCACAAAGCCGACCCGATCGCTCTGATCGTACTCGAGCACGATGACCTGATCGCGCGCCGCGTTGCCGAGCGCGCGCGAGAACGTCAGGTAGGCTCGAGGCGAGAGCCGTTTGCCGAGGATGAGCCGAGCCGAGGGCGTAAAGGAATCGCTCTCCGTCCCGATCGTCGGCGTGATCTGCGCGGTGTCGAGGCGGAGCGTCTCCTCCACCACGCGGCGCACCGGCGCCGAGATCGACCCGGTCAGGAGGCGTGCTCCGGCCGCCTTGAGCAGCGCTTCTTCCGCTTCCCTCGCCCCGGATGGGCTCAATGCCCGTAACTCGGCGTTCGAGACGTCCGTCGTCGTGCCGACGAGCAGCGCGATGATGCTGACTTCCGGCAGCGGCGGATCGGAGCCGAGCACGAGCGAGAAGCTCTTGGGCGTTCCGGTCACGCCGAGCGTGACCCGATAGACCTCCGAACGATCGCTCTGCGACGCGGCCCGGACGCGCGTCTCGGCTTCGATATCGAACAGCGGCTCGATGTTCCCCGCCGGCGGCGTCAGAAAATCGATGGTGCCACGCGTGACCACGTAGCGGTTGCCCTCGAAGACGATGCTCCCGCGATCGACTTCAGCGCGGCCGAAGATCGCCGGGCGATCGTAGGTCCCCTGCAGCTTCAGATCCGCGCTCGCCACGACGTCGGCCAGGTTGTTCTGGATCCGGAGCGTGTTGTTCGCGATGACCTCGATATCGAAGCGAAGCGGTACGCCTGAGGTCGCGGCCGGTCCCGCGGGCAGCACCGGTCCGCCGCCGCCAAGCTCGAAGATGTTCGGATCGACCTCGAACCGCCGCGTCCACCTCGCGTCGTGCACCACCACGGATCCGCCGAGGACGGGCGCCGATGCATCGCCGCGCAGCCAGAGATCGGCGTCCACGATCGAGCGGAAGCCCTCCGGATACCGAATCTGCATCTGCTCGCCGACGGCGGTCAGGCTCAACTGCCCTGGCGCGAACCCGTTGAGGGCGATTCGCCCGCCCACCCTCACCTGGCCGCCGGCAACGCGGGCGTTGATGTCCTCGAGCCGGATGCCGCCGCCGTCGAACGAAATCGTGCCGTTGATGCCCTCGAGTCCGTGCGGGGCCGACAGGTGCCGGAACCGGCCGTCCACGATGCGCGCGCTCCCGGAGACCTGGGGCTTCGAGAGCGGACCCTTGATCTGGCCGAGCAGCGCCGCGGTGCCGCGGCTGCGGACGTTGCGGAAGAATCCCTGCAGGATCCCGAGGTTGGCCTCGCCGGTCGCTTCGACCGCGACGACCCCTTCGTGGAGTTGCACCTGGCCACCCATCTGGAGCTTTGTGCCCTCCCCGGCAACCCGCAGACGGCCGATCTCCAGCACGTGGTTGTTGAGCGTGAGCTCGATCGGTCCGTCGTTCGCCAGCGCGTAGTCGAACAGCTTGAGGCCGAGCTGTTCGACTCTCGTGCTGACGACCAGCCGATCGATGTCCGCGAGAGCGCCCGCCACCCGCACGGTTCCGCTCGCGACCGCCGTCGTAAACGGGGACAGCCGGGGCTCGAAGAAGCGGAGATACGGGTCCAGCGACGTGTCCTGGAACCGCATCGTCATCTCGGCGTCCATTTCGGGCGTGAGCTCGAGGCGGCCGGAACCCGAGACGAAGAGACGGGGCGATGCGGCTTCGAAGTCGGCGCTGACGGTTTCGCCGCGGAGCGAAAGGCGGCCCGACACCTGGCCAACGCCTTCATCGCCTGCGAACAGGTCGTCGATGCGCGCCTTGACGTCGTAGCGCGGCTCGTCGAAGTTCCCCGCGCCGGTCGCGTTGAACTGCAGGAGACCCGAGAGCGGCGCCCGCGGGAAGGACACGGTCCGCAGCGATTCGATCGGAACGCGCCGCCCGTCCACGTTGAAGGAATAGGTCCCGTCCCAGCCCACGAAGGCGGCGCCGGTCGCTTCGCCGGTGCTCTTGGCGATCTGGATGCTGTCGAGCCGCACGCCCGTGCCTTCGAACCGCAGCGCGGACGTCATCGTGTCGAAGGTCTCGCCGTACGCGACGCCATCCTCGACGACCAGCTTCCCGAAGCCGAGCGGCGTCTCGTAGTTTCCGTACACGTGATACTCGCCCGAGACGACCCCGTCCATGTCGTAGTCGTCGAGCTCGAACGCGCGCTTGAGATCGGCCATCGGCCGGCGCGTCAGCTTCACACGCGCGTTGATCTCCTCGCCGCCGTCCCTGCGCGGGTAGCCGAGCGAGAACTGTCCCTCCGCGGTGATCTCGGACGCCCCCTCGGTGATCACGGCGTTCTTCACATCGGCGTAGCTGTTCTCGATGACGACGTCGGCGCGTCCCTTCCCCCAGACGACGTTCCAGGCGCGCATCCGATCGCCGGAGAACACGCCCTCGATGCGCGGGCGAGAGAACGACTCGAGCATCACGCCGTCGAACTCGCCGTGTCCGCCGACCGGAATGGCGCCGGTCGCCGAGCCGAACGTGGTCATGATGCCGGCCAGCACGCGATCGCTCTCCTGCCAGTCGAGGCTCGTCACATGAAACGGAATCCGCGAGCGCTGGCCGTAGGCGGTCTGTCCCTGGAAGTCGACGTACGTCTTCGGGGTCGCGACCTGGCTGGGTCCGAGGGAAATCCAGTCCGGATCCATCCGGTAGTCGACCCGCCCCGCGACCGGCAGGTATCCGAGCGACAACTGGCTGTTGAACGGTCCGGGCTCGGGCTCCATCTGGAGCTCTTCGGCCAGACGGGATGCGGGCATCGCGCGCGTCATCATCTCGACCCCGGGCGGCGGCGCGATGTCGACGACGCCGCCGCCGCGCTTCAGGGCCCACTTTCCGATCGGCCACTCGAACTTGTTCTCACCGGTCGCACGGCCGGAGAGCCGCAGCCCGCGAGTCTCGAGAAAGTCGGTGAGCTGCGCCAGATCGACATCCTGATACTTGACGTCCCACGCCGCCATCGTCGGCACGCCCTTCTTGCCGAACGGCGCCATCCGGTAGTCGAAGCGGGCGGTGCCGCCGTAGAGCCCGCTGGTGGCGTCGGTGATCTCGAGACGTTCCGGGAGCCACAGCACCGCCCCGCGAAGATTCGGGAATCGCCAGTCGTTCACGCCAGCCATGGGGCTCGTGAACGTGCCCTTCAGCTCGCGGCCACCTTTATAGAGGTGAAACGTCCCCTGGAATTCCCCCTGCCCTGACGCGCTGAAGCGATCGTTGTGGAAGAAGATGTCCTTCTGGGTCGGGAAATCGATGTGCGACTTGATCCGGTAGATCTGCTCGGGCCACCGCGAGAGATCGACCTCACCATCGATCACGGACGTCGAGCCGTCGCCGGTCAGATTGATGCGGTCGAACACGACCTTGCCGCCGACCATCTTGAAGCGCGATCGCATCGTGGTGCTGAACGGCTCGTACGACTGGATCCGGACGGTGCCGTTCGTGAAGGAGGCCGCGCCGCGATAGTCGTTGTTGATGTCGCTGCGATAGAGGGTGACGTCGAGCTGAGGGCCGACGACGCTCCACGGCGTGCCGTGGTCGTCGTAGGTGAAGTGTCCGCGCGCGGCGTGCACGGCCTTCACGGTGGTCGTGAACCGCTTCGGCCCGGACGGCGTGCGCCGCTCGGGCGTGACGCGCGGGAAATTGTGCCGGCCGTTCGGAAAGCTCTCGACGACCATGTTCCAGTCGGTCATGTCGACCGACTCGACGATCAAGCGGCGGCTCGCGATCGTCCACCAGGGAAGCCGTACGGTGACCTTTTTTGCGGTCAGGAATGGGCGGTCCGACGGGGTCAGCCCCTCGATCATCAGGTCGTCGAACACGAACACGCCGGGGATCAGCCGGGCCGAGACCTTGCCGATGTGGAGAGGGCGCAGGAGGTATCTCGATCCTTCGGCCTCGGCGCGCTTGCGGAGCGCCGGGCCGAGATCGACGGTCAAGGCCGTGAGCAGCAACGCGACGACGATCGCCAGGAGCACCGCGCCGAGACGGACCAGGACGCGGCGGACGCGGCGGCGAGGCGGCGTCGGCTCCTGAGGGGCCGCTTCCGGCGGCGCCTCGGCGTCGGTGTCGAGAGGCTCAGTGGTCATGCGAACCCGCGTGCGGCGCGGTCCGGTCCGATCCGCGTTATTCGATCACTGCAAGGATGCGACCGGCTTCGACCGACGTTCCCGGCGTGACGGCAACCTCCTTGATACGGCCGGCGCGCGGCGCCCGCAACTCGTTCTCCATCTTCATCGCCTCGACGACGACGACCGGCTGCCGCGCCTCGACCTCGTCGCCCGCGGCGGCCAGCACCCGCACCACCCGCCCGGGCATCGGCGCGGCGATCGTCACCTGCCCGTGCCCGTGGAGAGTGGCGTCAGCGTGCGCGGAGCGGCGGCCGTTGACGGTCACGCCGATGGTACGCCCCTGAAGGCTGACGAGCAGCTCCCCGGCGCCGGCCGGGACGACCTGAAAGTCAGCGCCGGAGAACGGAGCCGCCACGCATTCGTCAGGGACGGACCCCGAAGCGGTGGCTGTCCCCGTTGCCGGCATCAGCAACGATAGTCCGAACTCTCCCATCCGCGAGGCGTCAACCCAGCGCGCGACGCCATCGACGGTGACGCGGAAACGCCCGGCGTGGCCGGTCCGTTCGACCGCGACCGCGAACAGGCGGCCGCCGACCTCGACCTCGAACGTCATCCCCGGAGACCTTCCCGGCGCGCGAGCTGGATCCAGGCGCTGCGGGCCGGCGCGAGCCGGCCGTCAGCCCGCCGGGCGGAGGCGCGCAGGAACGTGTCGAGCGCCGCCGCGACGGCGACGCCCTCGGTCTCGCCCTCCGAGAACCGGCTGAAGCTCTCTCCTCGACGTTCGGCGAGCACCCGATCCAGATATGTGGTGTCGTAGCGTCCGTCGAGATACTCGGGCTGCTGCAGCAGCCACAGGAAGAAGGGAATCGTGGTGCGGATCCCCTGGACCTGGTACTCCGCGAGCGCCCGCGACATCCGCCGGATCGCCTCGCCGCGCGTCGGCGCCCACGCGATCAGCTTCGCGATCATCGAATCGTAGAACACCGGCACTTCGTATCCCGCGAGCACGCCCCCGTCGTCGCGCACGCCGGGACCGGACGCGGCGCGAATGGCGCGGACCAGCCCCGGCGACGGCATGAACCCCTGATCCGGATCCTCGGCGTAGATGCGGCACTCGATCGCGTGTCCGCCCGGCGTGAGCGCGCGCACCGGATCGATGTCGAGCCGTTCGCCGCGGGCGATCCGGATCTGCCACTGCACGAGGTCGACGTCGGTCACCATTTCGGTAACGGGATGCTCGACCTGCAGCCGCGTGTTCATTTCGAGGAAATAGAACGAGCCGTCCTCGTCCAGCAGGAACTCGATCGTGCCGGCGTTGGTGTATCCCACCGACCGCGCAACCGCCGCCGCGGCCTGGGCCATGCCTTCGCGCAGCGGCGCCGCTACCGCCAGCGACGGCGACTCCTCGACGACCTTCTGGTGCCGCCGCTGGATCGAGCATTCCCGCTCGACGAACGGCACGATCGTGCCGTGGCGATCGCCGAGCAGCTGGATCTCGATGTGACGCGGCCTGGTCAGCTTCCGCTCGAAGTACACGGCGGTGTCTCCGAACGCGGAGCCCGCCTCGGAGCGCGCGGTCCTGACCGCGGACACCAGCGCCGCCGGCGAGTCGACGACGCGCATCCCTTTGCCGCCGCCGCCCGCGACCGCCTTGACCATCAGCGGATAGCCGATGGCCGCCGCCGCTCGCGACAGCTCGTCGGCGCTCGCGTCGGCCGGAAGGGGCGTCTCGGTGCCGGGCACGACCGGCACGCCTGCGGCGATCGCGGCGGTTCGCGCCGCGGTCTTGCTGCCCATCAGCGCGATGGCCTCGGCGGACGGGCCGATGAACGTCAGGCCGGCGGCGCGGCACGCCTCCGCGAAGCCGGCGTTTTCAGCGAGAAAACCGTAGCCGGGATGGATCGCCTCGGCGCGCGTCGCACGAGCAGCGTCCACGATCGCGCCGATGTTGAGATAGCTGGCGGCGGCTTCGTTGGCGCCGATGTGGACGGCGGCATCGGCGTCCCGCACGTGCCGGGCGCCGCGATCGCAGTCGGAATACACGGCGACCGTCGGAAGGCCCATCTCGCGGCAGGCCCGGATGATCCGGACGGCGATCTCGCCGCGATTCGCGACGAGCACCCTCACGGCGCGCACTCCCGGTGCACCCTCACAGCGGAATGTTCCCGTGCTTCTTGGGTGGATTGCGGTCGCGTTTGGTCTCGAGAGTGGCGAGCGCCGCGATCAGCTTGGCGCGGGTCTGCCGGGGCTGAATCACTTCGTCGATGAACCCGCGCGAGGCGGCCACGTAGGGGTTCGCGAATTTCTCGCGGAACTCCGCGACCCGCTCGGCCCGCAGGGCGTCGGGATCCGCCGCGGCGTCGAGCTCCCGCTTGTAGAGGATGTTCACCGCGCCCTCCGGTCCCATCACCGCGATCTCGGCGGTGGGCCACGCCAGATTGACGTCGGTTCGAATGTGCTTGCTCGACATCACGCAGTACGCGCCGCCGTACGCCTTGCGGGTGATGACCGTGATCTTCGGCACGGTCGCCTCCGCGAACGCGAACAGCAGCTTGGCGCCGTGGCGGATGATGCCGCCGTACTCCTGGCGCGTGCCCGGGAGGAACCCGGGCACGTCCTCGAAGGTGACCAGCGGGATGTTGAAGGCATCGCAGAAGCGGACGAAGCGCGCGCCCTTGACCGAGGCGTCGATGTCGAGCGTGCCCGCGAGGTACGCCGGCTGATTCGCCACGATCCCCACGCTGCGCCCCGCGAGACGCGCGAAACCGACCACGAGGTTCCGCGCGAAGTAGCGATGGACTTCCAGGAACGTGCCCTCGTCCACGACCGCGTGAATGAGGTCGAGCATGTCGTACGGCTGGTTCGGCGACTCGGGGACGAGCCGATCGAGGCGCTCGTCCTCGCGGTCGATCGGATCCGCGGTCTCACGGCGCGGCGCCTCGTCGACGTTGTTCCCCGGCAGATAGCCGAGCAGCTCGCGAACCAGCCGCAGGCACTCGCGATCGTCGGGGACCGCGAAGTGCGCGACGCCGCTCGTCGCGTTGTGCGTCATGGCGCCGCCGAGCTCTTCCTTGGTGACCTCCTCGTGCGTCACCGTCTTGATCACGTCGGGACCGGTCACGAACATGTAGCTCGTGCCGTCGACCATGATGTTGAAATCGGTGATCGCGGGAGAGTAGACCGCGCCGCCGGCGCAGGGGCCCATGATCGCGGAGATCTGCGGGATCACGCCGGAGGCCAGCGTGTTGCGCAGGAAGATGTCCGCGTAGCCGCCGAGCGAGAGCACGCCTTCCTGGATCCGCGCGCCCCCCGAGTCGTTGAGGCCGACGACCGGCGCGCCCATCTTGATCGCCAGATCCATGATCTTCACGATCTTCGCGGCGTCGGTCTCCGACAGCGATCCGCCGAACACCGTGAAGTCCTGCGCGAACGCGAAGACGGTGCGGCCGTCGACGCGCCCCTGGCCGGCGACCACCCCGTCGCCGGGGATGACCTGATCGGTCATCCCGAAATCGCGGCAGCGGTGGGTGACGAGCTTGTCCACCTCCTGGAACGTCCCGACGTCGAACAGCAGATCGATCCGCTCCCGGGCCGTGAGCTTGCCAGCCTCGTGATGGCGCCGGAGGCGCTCCTCACCGCCGCCCAGCTCGGCGCGCCGCTCGAGATCCTCTAGATGCTTGATCCTGTCCATTGTCCGCCTTCGCGCCGGTGTCACGCGGCGCTATGGCGAGACCTCGCCGTAGCTTGTCGCCCCGATTCAGTGCGACAAGCGGAGGCGGGCCGACATTGCCAGGATTGCCAACATTGCCAACAGTTCGAGAACTGTTGCTCGTCTCCGCTTGTCTGATGGTTTCTAACGTTGGCAATTATGGCAATGTTGGCAATCTTGGCATTAAGTACGATCACGCCCTGACCGTTTGGGCCTTCTCCCAGTCCTTGAGGAAGCGCTCGAGCCCGATGTCGGTCAGCGGATGCTTGAACAGGGCTTCGATGACCGCGGCCGGGCAGGTGCAGATATCGGCCCCCATGCGCGCGGCTTCGACGATGTGAAGCGGACCGCGCGTGGAGGCGACGAGGACCTCGGTCGAGAACTCGTAGTTGTCGAAGATCTCCACGATCTCGCTGATCAGGTTCATCCCCGACGTCGCGATGTCGTCGAGCCGTCCGACGAACGGGCTCACGAACGTGGCGCCCACCTTCGCCGCCAGCAGCGCCTGCGTCGGCGTGAAGATCAGGGTCACGTTCACCCGGATGCCTTCGGACGACAGCGTCTTGCAGGCCTGCACGCCGGCCTTCGTGAACGGCACCTTCACGACGATGTGCTTGTCGATCTTGGCGAGCTCGCGGCCTTCGCGCAGCATGCCCTCGACGTCGGTCGCGACGACTTCCGCGCTCGTCGGCCCCTTCACGATGTCGCAGATGCGCTTCAGGAGCGCCCGGTAGTCGCCCCCCTCTTTGGCGAGGAGCGACGGGTTGGTGGTGATGCCGTCGATGATGCCGAGCGGCACCAGGGACTCGATTTCCTTCAGGTTGCCGGAGTCGATAAAGATCTTCATAGGTGCCTCGTTTCGCGCAGGCCAAGAGTGCCGGGACCGCGGGAGCGCCGGCATGCAGCCGCCGCCTCTTCCAATTCTGGCCCGCCTTCGTTGGTCGCAGCAAGTTTGCTGCGACCAACTTCGGCGAGGTCTCGCCGTAGCGCTGCCGTGTGGTGCGCGAAGGCGGACACTTTTGGCAGCGTGGGGTTCATTTCCTTCATCGGGCCGTCTCCTCGACGCGCGCGGACTGCGCGCTGACGTTGGGCGGCGTGGCCGTGTCGACCGCGACAATCGCGTAGATGTACCGCATGCCCGGCTTGACCGTGGTGTCGCGGTAGGACGTCTCCCGGATCGGCGCGGGCGTGATCGCGTTGAGCTCGCCGTCCGGCGCGTCCCCCCGCAGGATCAGGTACCCCGCCAAATCCTTTTCAGCGTTTGCATTCCAGATCAGGCTGATCTGTCCCGGGGTCGGCACGCCCGCGAGTCCCTGCGGCGCCGCCGGCGGAAATCGATCCTCTGGCGTGACGCAGTGCGGCTTCGAGGCGTCCCCCTCGACGCTCACGCCATCGAGCGTCGTGACGCCGCGCACGCGGTAGCACCGTTCCTGCCCGAACCCCGGGTTCGGATGCTCGTAAGCCGGCGTCGTCAGCGGCGTGGCGTTGAGCGGCTGCATCAGGTCGTCGCCGGCGTAGACGTTGTACGCCGTCGACCCACCGGCGGCCGTCCATTCGAGGACAACCGCTGGCTGCGTGACGCGGGACTTCACGTCCTCCGGCGGCGCCGGCGGATCGACGAGCGGTATCGCGACCGCCGCCGAGGCCGGGCCGCGGCGGCCGCGCCCGGTGATGCCGCGCGTGATGTAGATCCGCCGGGCGTAGGTCCGCGCGGGCGGCGGGGTTGTCTCCTCGGTGGCAGCGGCCGCAGGAGCGCCTGCCGCCGGCTTGCCAGCCGCCGGCGGTTGCGTGGCGGCCCCCGCGGCCGGCGCTTGCGTGGCGGCGCCCGCAGCGGGTGGTGTCGTGGCTGCGGGTGGTGTCGTGGCTGCGGGTGGTGTCGTAGCTGCGGGTAGCGTCGTGGCCGCGGGCGCTCCGGTGGCGGTTGCCGGAGCCCCCCCGACCGTCGACGGCGTGACCGGCGGCGGCGCCGGCTTCGGCTTGGTCTTCACCGGTTCCGGCGCGAGCTTCGCGGCCGTGAGCTCCTCGTCGAACGTGACCGCGCTCCCGGGCTCGGGGCGCTTTTCGTCCGGCGCGTGCTGCTGTCCTTCTTCGAGCACCGGCCTGACGGCGATCGTGCCGACCAGATGAGCGGCCGACGCGACTTCCTCTGCCGGCGGCTCGCCATCCGGCCCCACCGTCATCGCGTAGATCTCGACGCGATCGAGCTCGAGCCGGCCGGGACCGTTCTCGTTCCGTGTCGGGAGCACGAACCGGAGCTGCGCGCGGCCGCCGACGCGCCTGACCGTCGCTTCAGAGACGCTCGCCGGCACCAGGCGCAGCGGCGCGAGCGGCGGCCCCTTCTGGCCACATGCCGCCGTCACCCACACCGCCAGCGCGGTCAGGCCAGCCGGCCATCTCCCGGATGTGCGCATCAGAGAACGTAGCGGGACAGGTCTTCGTTGCGGACGATGTCGGCGAGCATGCGGTCCACGTACGCCTCGTCTATCGTCACGGTGCGCTCGGACAGCTCGGGCGCGTCGAACGACACCTGATCGAGCAGCTTCTCCATGACGGTGTGGAGACGGCGGGCCCCGATGTTCTCGGTGCTTTCGGTGACCAGTGTGGCGTAGTCCGCGATCCGCTCGATCGCGCCCGGCGTGAACGACAGCTCCACGCCCTCGGTCGAGATCAGCGCCGTGTACTGTTTGACCAGCGCGCTCTTGGGCTCGGTGAGGATGCGCACGAAGTCCTCCCGGCCCAGGGCCTCGAGCTCGACGCGGATTGGAAAGCGTCCCTGCAGCTCCGGGATCAGGTCCGACGGCTTGGAGACGTGAAAGGCCCCGGCGGCGATGAACAGGATGTGATCGGTCCGCACCATGCCGTACTTGGTGTTGACCGTCGTGCCTTCGATGATCGGCAGGATGTCGCGCTGCACCCCTTCGCGGCTGACGTCGGGACCGTGGCCCCCCTCACGGCCGGCGACCTTGTCGATCTCGTCGACGAAGATGATGCCGGACTGCTGGACGCGCTCGACCGCGGCGCGCGCGACGCTGTCCATGTCGATCAGCTTCTGCTCTTCTTCCTGCGCGAGCGCCTCGCGCGCCTCCGGGACCCGCAGCTTCCGCTTCTTCGAGCGCCCCTGGAACAGCCCGGGCAGCATGTCCTTGACGTTGATGTCGACTTCCTCGACCGACGAGCCGGCGATGATCTCGAAGGACGGGAAGCTCTTCTCGCGCACGTCGATCTCGACGTGCTTGTGATCGAGGCGGCCCTCGCGCAGCTGCTCGCGCAGCTTCTCGCGCGTCCGCTGGGCCTGCTCGCGCAGGCTCGTCGCCTGCGTGTCGTACTCCGCCGCCGGCGGCAGCGGCGGGAGCAACAGGTCCAGGATTCGCTCCTCCGCCGCCTGGGCCGCCTTCTCGCGGACTTCGGCCCGGCGCTCTTCGCGGATCATCTCGACGCCCAGCTCGACGAGGTCGCGGACCATCGATTCGACGTCGCGGCCGACATATCCGACCTCGGTGAACTTCGACGCTTCGACCTTCAGGAAGGGAGATTGCGCCAGCCGCGCCAGCCGCCTCGCGATCTCGGTCTTGCCCACGCCGGTCGGCCCGATCATCAGGATGTTCTTCGGCGCGATCTCCTCCGCGAGATCCGCAGGGAGCTTCTGGCGGCGGGTGCGGTTGCGCAGCGCAATCGCGACGGCGCGTTTGGCCTGGGCCTGGCCGATGACGTACTTGTCCAGCTCCGCGACGATCTGACGGGGCGTCAGCGATTCCGCGGTGGTGGACAGGGTCTCAGGAAGATATATCGCCATCGCCTCTAGAGAGACTCGATCGTGATCTTCTCGTTCGAATAGATGCAGATGTTGGCGGCGATCGACATCGCCTCGGCGGCGATCTGCCGGGCGTCGAGATCCGTGTGCCGGGCCAGCGCCTTGGCGGCCGCGAGCGCATACGCGCCCCCCGATCCGATCGCAATGATCCCGTCGTCGGGCTCGATGAGATCGCCGTTTCCGGAGAGCAGGTAGGTGGCCTTCGCGTCCATGACCACCAGCATCGCCTCCAGGCGGCGCAGGATGCGATCGGTGCGCCAGTCCTTGACGAGCTCGACGACCGATCGCTCGAGGTTTCCGCGGTGCTGTTCGAGCTTGGCCTCGAACCGGGAGAACAGGGCGAACGAATCCGCCGCCGAGCCGGCGAACCCGGCCAGAACACGATCGTTGTAGAGTTTCCGAATCTTCCGGGCGGTCTGCTTCACCACGGTTTCGCCGAAGGTCACCTGGCCGTCGCTCGCCATCACCGTCTGATCGCGATGGCGGACCGCCAGAACCGTTGTCGCGTGAAACATCAGAAGGGCGATCGTATCAAAAGGACCTGACGTTCAGCCGCGCCCGGGACCTCTCCGACGGACGAAGTCCCCCGGACTAGAAACGAGGACAGTCCTGTTCCCGAAGAATGACAACTTTGCGGCGGGGGCGCGGTAAAATGTCAAAATCTCAACGAAGCCGCAGCTCTGCCTGTGGCAGAATCGTTGCAGTTCCAGCGCTAGGAGTGTGGTCATGACTCGCGGCAAATTGCTGGTAGCGGTAGGCGTGACGGCTTTGGCGCTCAGCGTGACGCCGGCCTGGGCACAGCGCGGCAGCGCCGAACGCGCGGACCCGGACAGCCGGTCGAGCGGCCCCGACCGAAGCGGCACTGGCTCGGCGGTCGATCGTTCGTCGCCCAGCAGCCCGAGCTCGTCGGGCAGCGTGGGGTCGTCCAGCAGCCCGAGCTCTGGCGGCTCGTCGGGCGGGGGTTATTCCGCGCCCTCGACCTCGCCGTCCAGCTCTGGCTCCTCCGAATATGTCAGCGCCCCGGTTCGCCCGAACCGGAATGCCGATCGCGAGACAGCGGCGCAGGGTCGTCCTCGTGGCGGCGGCGGGCAGCGTAGTGGCGGCGACAACGGCGGCTCGGGGCGTGCCGTGTCTCGCGGTTCGGATAGCAGCGGCAGTTCGGGAGGCTCGACGTCGGCCCGTACCGGCTCGGACAATGGCGATTCGCCGTCCCGTAACGCGGTGCCCACTTACAGCCGTCCGCGCCCGGGCGGAGGCACCGGCGTGGCCGTGGATCGCACCTATCCGGTCACCGACAGCAGGCCGTACTACTACTCCTACTATCCGAGCTACGCGAATTACTACGGCCGGTACTACTACCCCGGCTACGCGTTCGGCCTCGGCGCCTTCTACGATCCGGGCTGGTACGACCCCTACTACTACGGCGGGTCCTACGGCGGCGGGTACGGCTCGGGGTACTACGGCGGAGGCTACCAGGGTGGCTACGGCAGCAGCTCGTATGGCCACGGCCCGACCGGATCGCTCCGGCTGAAGATCAAGCCGCGCGAAGCGCAGGTCTACATCGACGGCTACTTCGTCGGCGTCGTGGACGACTTCGACGGCCTGTTCCAGAAGCTGGCCATCGACGCCGGCGGCCACCGCGTCGAGATCAAGGCGCCGGGCCTCGAAACTGTCTCCTTCGACGTGCTGATCACGCCGAACGAAACGGTCACCTACAAGGGCGAGCTTCGCCGCAATCCGTAGCCGATCCGGCTCGCGGGCCACGTGCTCTCCGCGATCGCTGCCCTCTCAGGCCTCTACGATTCGATCGTAGGGGCCTTTTTATTGGTCGCGCCGGGCCAGCTCGCCGCGCTGTTCGGCGTGCCTCCGGCGAATCCCCGCATCTTCTCCGACCTGAACGGACTCTTCCTGCTGTCGGTCGGCGCCGGGTACGCCCTGCCGTGGCGTGACCCCGACCGGTATCGCGGCTATCTCTGGGTGATGGGACCGGGATTGAAGGGAGCGGGCGCGATCACGTTCCTGCTCGACTACCTGCTGCGGGATTCGCCGCGATCGTTCCTGCTGTTTGCCGCGAGCGATGGCGCCATCGCCCTGCTCACGTTGTGGGCGCTCACCGCGCGGCCTTCGCGCGGCTCGTGAACCAGAGATAGAGCGGGATCCCCGCGGCGATCACGAGCAGGCCGAGGCCCGTGACGCGGGGCTCGCGATAGATGGCGTTGAACACCATCACGGCGCTGAAGAGGACGAAGATCGCAGGCGTCAGCGGGTAGCCGATGGCTTTGAACGGACGCGGCGCCTGTGGATCGCGCGCCCGCAGCACGAACACCGCGCCGACGGCGATCCCGCCGAACAGCGTGATGGCGAACGCCACGTAGTTGCCGAGCGCATCGAGACTCCCCGTCAGAATCAGAATCGTCGCCCACACCGCCTGTCCGGTGATCGACAGCCACGGCGTCTTGTAGGTCGGATGCACGCCGGCCGCGGCGGGGAGAAACACGCCGTCGCGCGCCATCGCGAAGTAGACGCGCGGACCGGCGAACGTCATGGCGTTCACGCTCGCGACGAGGCCGATGATCGACACGATCCCCATCACGTTCCCGGCGTTGACGCCGATCAGCCGCTCCGCGGCCACGTCGAGCACGCTGCCCTTCACGGTCACCAGTTCCTGGATCGGGATGACCTTGAGATAGAGGACGTTGATCAGGATGTAGATCAAGGTGACCGCGCCCGTGCCCATTGCCAGGGACAGCGGCAGATTCCGCCCGGGATTGCGCACTTCCTCCGCCATGTACGCCGCGGCGTTCCAGCCTGAGTACACGAACATGACGACGATCAGACCCAGCAGCCATCCGGTCGCCGTAACGGCGCCGGCCGACGCGGCGGCAGGCGGCGCCGCGGCCGCCCCGCTCATGGCCAGGCCGACGGCAATGAAGACGAGCAGCGCACCGACCTTCAGGATGGTCAGCGCGTTGCTGACGAGACGGCCCGGACCCACACCGCGGATATGGATGATCGCCAGCAGCCACACGATCGCGATGGCGATCGCGGTCTGGTTCGACAGCGTGAACGAGAAGAACGGCAGCGGGATCTGCACCCAGGGCGTCGAGCTCGCGGCGCCGGGAGCGAAGCGCTCCAGGTAGAACGGGACGACCATCGCGTTTGCGGCAATCGCGCCGGCGAATCCCGCCACGAACGATGTCCAGCCGGTGAGGAATCCCGCGAGGCGGCCGTACGCCTCGCGCAGGTAGACGTACTCGCCTCCCGCCCGCGGCCGCAGCGCGGCCAGCTCCGCGTAGGCCATCGCGCCGCAGAACGCGAGAAACCCGCCCGCTACCCAGGTCGAGAGAAACACCCAGGTGGTGGGCGTGTTGGCGGCGATGCGGGGCGGAAAGAAGAGGATTCCACCGCCGATGACGTTCGCAACGATGATCGCCGCGGCGTCGAAGGGGCCAAGCCGCCGTTCGAGCGACGCGGGATCGGACGAGGGTACGGATCGAGATGAAGCCGTCGAAGCAGTCATGACAGAGGAACGAGGACGGTGGGATGGTTAGCGCACGATCAGCTGGCGCTGGACGTCAATCGCTCCGATTTCCACCCATTGCGCTGAGGTGACTCTGGCAAAAATGTGGGCGCGGACGTCGCGGAAGTGGCTGTTCTTCAGCATCTCGGCCCGGCTTTGGGGAGGATCGCCGGTGTAGCCATTCGGCAGCCTCACCACGAGCGGGTCGGTCTCGTTACCGTTCTTGAACTCGGCGCGCTGAACGTAGAAGTCCTCCCAGGGTTCCTCGACGTTGCTGCCTGGCTCCGGCACGTACCGGAAGGCGATGTTGAGGGCGACACCGGACAGGTCGGCGTCCGGCTTCTTCCGCAACTTGAAGGTGACGCTCGGGACGACCTTGTTCTTGCCGTCGACGATGCCGGCGTCGTACCAGCCGCTGCTGGTGTCGGCAACCTCGAGCGCCTGCTTGATGTCCACCGATCGGCCGCACGCCGCCGCGGTCAGGGCGGCCGCGATCACCAGGGACGCGCGGGAGCGGCACGGCGCGAACATGCCGCGATTGTAGATCAGAACTCCCGTGCTTCGACCCGCTCCCGGATCTCGGCCTTGCGCGTCCGATCCGCGTCGTAGACGGCGAGATCGCTGCCCTTGATCCGCAGGACCAGGGTCGAGCTGTTGATGATCTCGTTGGGCCCGAGCGGGCTTTCGCCGCGATGCGCGGCCACGGTCAGCCACTCGTCCGGAGCGATGTTCATGCCGCGACTGTGCTCCAGCATCGCATCGATCAGCGCGTCTTTGATCGCGGTGCGGTACGCCGAGTTCGGATCGCGGAGCACCGGCAGGTCGGGCGCGGGCAGATCCGGCACCGGCGCCGCGTCGGCGGTGCGGATCATGTTGCGCGGCGCGGCCGCGCCCGGATCCGCCAGCGTCGGCATCGGACCGACCTGCACCTCGAGCCGCTTGAGCGCGGCCTCCGCCTGGAGTCTCGGCGCGCCATCCGGCACCGATCCCAGCGCCCGCCGCATCGCGTCGAGCGCGCTGGCCACCGTCAGGTCGCGCTCGAGCGTCGACACCGACATCACGAGGCTCGACTGCATCTCGGGGATCTCGACGTGAAAGAACACGCCGTACCCTTCGAGCTGAAACCCGTGCGCGCGCGCCTGGCCGGTGAAGAACGACACGTTCGGGCTGCCGTTGCCGAGCTGCTCGGCGAGATGCTCCGCGCCCCCGAGCACCGCGCGCGACAGCACCGCCTCCATCATCCGGATCGAATGACGGCGGTTCTCCACGGGCGGCGCGGGTCTGGCGGCCGCCGGCGGCTGCGCCTGTGCCGGGGCCGGCGCCTCGGTCTGGGCCAGGCCGGCGCCCGGAACAGCGAGCACCACCAGTCCTGCGATAAGAGCCTTAGTCACAATTCACCCTCTTTGACGGACAACGCTCAGCGCTGGGCTGAGACGCGATAGAGCGACTCGATCGATTCACGATGCTGGCGCAGCTGCTGGTTGGTCACGCCCTGCGCGCGGCCGACCACGTCCTGCAGGCGCGCAAAGTCGGTGACCCGCGCCGCGCTGAAGTCCTTCCACAGCTGCGCGACCTGCAGCGCCATCTCTTCCCGCTGGCGCGCCTCGCTCTGCGTCAGAATCTTCCGGAGCTCGGGCGCCGTGATCGCGGCGGACATCGGCATCGACGCCTTCACGGTCTGCGTGGAGCGGGCCCGCTCGAGCTCGTCCAGGCGCGCCGCCAGCACCTGCACCGCCGCCTTCCATTGTTCTGACGACGCGTTTACCGGGACAGCTTGGACCGCCGGCGCGGGGGTGGCCGGCGCTGACGGAGCGGTCGGAGCCGACCAGCCGGTGCGCACCACGACGCCCTCGGGCCCGTAGCGCAATTCGAGGTTGGCAATCGCCGCCGCGCCGGCGACCACGAGCAGGCCCGCGGCAGCCGCCATCGCCCACTGCGGGAGGAAGCCGAAGAACCGCCGCTTCGCGGCTGCCGGGCTCGGGCCGCGGACGATATGAAACGTGAACTCCGGCTCCGGCGGCGCCCAGGTCGTCAGGTGCTGCCGGGTCCGGCGAAGGCCGGACACTTCGGCGCGGCACTCGGAACACGTGGCGAGATGCGCCTCGAAGGTGGTGCGCTCGGGCGCGCTCAGTTCATCGTAAAGATAACCAACGAGCTGTTCTTTGTTGCACATGGTCATGTCACAGAAGGCGGCAGCGCGGCCGTCAGCCGTGCGCCCCGCCTCCGAAAATGCTCTCGACTCCAGCATGGGCCAGCTGCTTCCGCAGCACGCCCAGACCCTGGTACAGACGCGTCTTCACGGTGCTCAGCGGACAGTCGAGGAGATCCGCGATCTCCTGGAACGTGAGCCCGTGGTACTCCTTCAGCACGATTGCGGTCCGCTGCTCTTCGGGCAGCATCGCCATGGCCCGGGCGACGGCGCGACCGAGCTCGCGCCGGGCGACGAGATCCTCGATCGACTCGGCGGGCTCGGCCTCCGACGCCAGCTCCACGAGATCGACCCCCTCGGGGGCCTGCGCGACCGGAGCCCGCCGTTCGCGGCGGATCCAGTCCCGGCACAGATTGAGCGTGATCCGATAGAGCCAGGAGGAGAATTTCGCCTGCCCCTTGAAGCCGCTGAGGGCGCGAAACGCGCGAAGGAAGGTTTCCTGAGCGACGTCACGGGCGTCCTCTTCCCGGCCGATCACCCGGTACGCGAGCGCGTAGATCGGGCGTTCCCAGCGCAGGACGAGCTGGTTGAAGCTATCGAGATCGCCGCCTCGTGAGCGGGCGACCAGTTCTTCGTCTGTTGACGCCATGTCTCCGGGTCGCCCGGCTGGTGACCATCCCGCCTCCCGGGAGGTCGACGGTCAACACGCTTTAGACGCCGGCGGCGGCCGGCCGGCCGGGCGGTCCGTTTACCTTTGCCCTTCAACATCTTAGAATGCCCCCTCACCCGATGGCAGAGCCTCGCGGACGAGCCCGGCGCGATTTCGGACACAGCCCCGAGGCCTCTTCGACCCGGTCGGAGCTTGGCCGGCTGCGGTCGGACGCCGCCTTCTATCAGCGGCTGCGCGACCTGACGATCGCGTTTTCCAGCAGCGTCTCCTCGACCCTGAGCCTCGAAGGCGCGCTCCGGACCCTCGCCTCCGACGCCAACAGTCTGCTCGGCGCGAGCCGCACCTCGGTCTGGCTGCATCAGCGGCGGGCGAGGCGCCTGGTCCTGGCCGCCTCCTCCGATCCCGAGTACGCGGGGACGGCCCTCGAGATCTCCACCGACGATGCGGAGGCGCCGGCCGCGCGCGCGATGCGTCTGGAACTGCCGCTGTTCTGCCACGAACAGGACGGGCCGGTCCTCCTCGCCCCGCTGCGCGGCTGGCGCCGCGCGCTCGGCGCGCTGGTCGTCGACGGCCCGCTCACCGGCGAGATCGACCTGGAACAGCGCGCCGATTTCGTCCAGGAGCTGAGCCGGCAGCTCTCCGCGGGGATCGAGAACATCCAGCTGCTCGACGAGGTCCTCAAACAGCGCCGCCTGCTCGAGGACACGTTCAATTCGCTGATCGATCTCGTGGTCGTGACCGACGATCAGCTGCGGATCGTCCAGATGAACGATGCCTTCATCGAGCGGACCGCGCTGTCGCGCAGCGACCTGCTCGATCGCCCGCTCGACACGCTGGTCGGGCCCGACCTGGCGGTCTGGGCCGCGGCTGGCGACGGAACGGACGCGAATCCAAACGGCGGCCGGACGCGGCGGTTCGAGGAACCGCGGCTCGGCGGCACGCTGGCCGTGACGATGACGCCGCTGATCAACGCGGCGGGCGATCCGGCGGGCCACGTCCTCGTCGCGCGCGACATCACGCACGAGATCCGCCTCGAGCGCGAGCAGGCGGCGCTGCGGGAACGGCTCGGACAATCGGAGAAGCTCGCCGCGCTCGGCCAGTTCGTGGCCGGGATCGCGCACGAGATGAACAACCCGCTGCAGGGCGTCCTCGGACATCTCGAGCTCATGATCGAGACGTCCCCGCACGCGCGGCCGCTGCGGCGCGACCTCCGGCGCATCTACCACGAGGCGGACCGCGCCGCGAAGATCGTGCGCAACCTGCTGGTCTTCACCGGCTCGCGGCGCATGATGCGACGCCGGCTCCGCGTCAACCGGGTGTTGTCGCGCGCGATCAGCAGCCGCGCCGCCGCGCTCGCGCGCGGGGCCATCGAGCTGACACGCGAAGAGGCCGCGGACCTTCCGGCCGTGATGGGGGATCCGCTCCTGATTCACCAGGCGTTTCTCAACATCCTGATCAACGCGGAACACGCGATCCTCGGCACCGGGCACCCCGGCCGCATCCAGGTGCGATCCAGCTACGAACCCGACGACCGCGCGGTGATCACCGTCGTACAGGATTCCGGCCCCGGAATCCCGTCGGAGGTGCTGCCCCGGATCTTCGATCCGTTCTTCACCACCAAAGAGGTCGGTCAGGGCACCGGCCTCGGCCTGGCGATTACCTACGGAATCATCCAGGAGCACGGCGGAACGATCGCCGCCGCGAATGCGGCGGTGGGTGGCGCCGTCTTCACGATCACGCTGCCGGCCGCGGAGTGAAAACGGCGGCGGCCTGGCCATCGGTGTCTGGTAGAGTACGCTAAAGGCCGATGGAAGAAGGATTCCTGACCACCGAGGAGGTACTCGAGTATCTCCAAGTCAATCTGAGGACCGTCTACCGCCTGATCAAGGCGGGCAAGATTCCCGCGGTCAGGGTCGGCCGTCAATGGCGGTTCCGCAAGCGGGACATCGACGCCTGGCTCGAGAGCCAGCGTCCGCGCAACGTCCGGCCCGCGCCGGCGGCGCCGCGGGTCCAGGCGCCGGCCGCGACCCGGCCCCGGGTGCTCGTCGTGGACGACGAGGCCAGCATCCGGGATCTGCTGTCGAAAACGCTGGCGCTGGCGGAGTACGACGTCGATCTCGCGGCCGACGGGCGCGCCGCTCTGGAGCGGCTGCGCATCATTCCCTACGACCTCCTGATCACCGACCTCAAGATGCCGGGCATCGACGGGCTCACGGTCATCAAGGAGGCGCGGCGGCTCAAGACCGACATCCCGGTCATCATCATCACCGGCTTCTCGACCGAAGCGAGCGCCATCGAGGCGGTCAATCTCGGCGTCTCCGGCTACCTGACCAAGCCGTTCCGCGTCCCCCGGGTGCTCGCGGCAGCCGCCAAAGCGCTCGGCGAGTAGCCCTCAAACCGTTCATCCGTCATCACTTAGAAGGTTTCTGCGGAAGCCGTGTGGAAAGGGCTTGACGGCAAGCCCAGCCGTCGGCTACCTTGGTATTGTCGCAGTTGTCATATATAGTTCACTGTATGGCCACAAACGACGTAGTTTGTCAGCATCGATAGGACAGTGGAGTATGACCGGTAAGGCGTCCATTCCAGCCTTCCTGACCACTGAGGAGGTGCTGAGCTGTTTGAAAGTCAATCCGCGGACGATTTACCGGTTGATCAAGACCGGTGAATTGCCGGCGGTCCGGATCGGGCGGCAGTGGCGGTTTCGCCGCTCCGACCTCGACGCCTGGATCGACCGGCAGCGGACGGCAGGATCGTAAGGCAGGACGGCAAGACGGAGACCGACTCCCCCCACCGCCGAAGTAGCACGCCGGCGGGTATCAGGACTTGAACCCGTGCCCACTTCCGCCTTCATGCGGAAGGTATCAACTGGAGTAGCAGTCATGAAGAAGGCAGTCTGGAGCGGAATCATCGTGGCGGTCGGGATGCTCGCGCTGTCGACGCCTGCGTTCGCGCAGGCCGCGCAGGCGACCGGCAACGTGACGGTCAACGCCAATGTCAACGCGAAGGCGAAGCTGACGATCAGCGCGAACAACATCTCGTTTCCGACCACCGGCGATCCTGACTCGAATCCCGTCCTCGCCGCGACCAGCGCGTTGACGATCGACGTCAAGGCCCGCACGAGCGCCAGCGGCAACGTGACGCTGACGGTGCTGGCCGGCAGCGACCTCGATTCAGGGACGGCCACCATCGCGATCTCGAACCTGACCTGGACGAGCACGGGCGCCGTCTTCAACGCGTCCGGCACCAGCAACGCCTCGACCGCACAGCCGGTAGCGTCGTTCGCGGGGTCGGGGTCGTACTCGGGTTCGCAGTCCTACTCGCTCGTGAACAGCTGGGCGTACACGACCGGTAACTACACGGCGACCCTGACCTACACGCTGACCGCTCCGTAACCGATATCCGGTACGTCGCGTCCCGCCGGTCGGTGGGACGCGGCTGCCTGGTATGTCGTTGTTCTCCCGACGTTCACTCCCCTTCCTCGCTCTCGCCGCGGTCGCCTTCACGGCGCCGGCGGCCGCCCAAACGGCAAACGCCACCCTCAGCGGAAACCTCGGCGGGCTCGCCAAACTGTCGTTGTCGTCGACCACGCTCTCGTTTCCCGATTCGAATCCCGATACCGTGCCGCAGGTCCCTGCC
>Ga0075423_10000569_pt1 | contig 30096 bp, 19 predicted proteins | sample SoiMethybrSBSTD2_FD_80114 | JGI IMG/M metagenome (GOLD analysis project Ga0075423, IMG submission 80114) | Bulk soil microbial communities from a Populus tree surrounding site in Tennessee, USA - Soil MetaG P. TD hybrid SBSTD2 | ecosystem: Environmental > Terrestrial > Soil > Tree plantation...
CCCGCCGCGAACGCTGCCCTCGGGCAACGTGACCCGCCGGAAATAGCTGCCCTTGACGTTCGGGATGCCGTAGTGCCGTGCAAGACGCTCGTTGAGAAACGTGTAGTTGGCGGTGAGGAGATCGGTGACGGCGCGATTCTCGCGGAAGATGCTGCCAATGAACAGCTCCGTCTCACGCCGCAGCGCGTCGCGCAGCGTCTCGTCGAAGTTGGGGAACAGAATCTCGTCAGGGTGCTTCGAGTCGATATCACGGAGGAACAGCCACTGCGCCGCGAAGTTGGTGACCAGCGACTCCGAACGCGGATCGGCGAGCATGCGGCGCACGTGCGCGTCGAGTACTTTCGGATCTTTCAAACGGCCGGCGACCGCCGCATCGAGGAGCTCGTCATCGGGAATGCTGCTCCACAAGAAGAACGACAGCCGCGAGGCCAGATCGAGATCGCTGACGCGATAAACCGCACCTGGCGTAACGGTCGCCGGCGGACGCTCGATGCGAAACAGAAACTGCGAGCTCACGAGCAGCCGCTCGATCGCCTTCTGAATCCCGCGATCGAAGCCGGCCTCTTTACGGCCGGTCTCGAAGAACGGCAGCAGATCTTGGAGATCCGCTTCGACGATCGGATGACGATACGCGCGTCGCGCGAGCGCCGAAAGGATCTGCCTCGCGCATGTCAGCTCATTGGCGGCCGCCGTCGGTCTGCACGTGAAGATCCGTTTGCGGCTCGGCGAATCGCCCGACGCCTTCACATCGTACGGACCGCTGACGGTAACCGATGCGATCGCCGGCTGCGTACCGCGGCTGCGCATGCGCGGACGCAGCGTGCTCTCGTCGCGCGCTTCGGTGTGCTGCACGAACGACACGCCGATCACCTTGGGACCGGCCTGAAGTGAAAGCCGGAACTCGAGCGGCACCGCGGATGCCGCGCCGCGTCCACGGCCTCGACCACCACCGCCGGGCGCCTCGTCGCCGATGGTTCGCAGCGCCGCTCGCGCGCCGTCGACCGTGACCTCGAGATCGTGGCGCTCGCGGCCGCCACCGGCGAGATCGACTTTGACGATGTAGGTGCCGTCGACCGGGAATTCGCTGCGCACCGCGAGACCACCGCGCGTGCCGAACGGCAGGTCGTCGACGCGCTCGTCCTGCGGGTGCTCGGCCTCGAGCTTGTGAATGTTCACGAGCACCGGCATCGCGGGATCGCCAACCGCGAGACGCGCAACCTTGCGCGCCGCGTCGAGATAGCGCTCCATGTTGCTTGGCGAGACGAACAGCAGATCGGCGATGTTGTCGAAGCCGCTGCTGATGTTGTCGGGCGGCAGCAGGAGATCGATGCGAACTTCGTTCGGCAGCGCCTCCACCGCGAGCAGATCGCGCACGGCGTTCTGATACTCGGTGCGTGTCAATCGATGGACGAGCGGCAGCTTGCCGAGCAGCGGATGGGCGGTCGCTGCGCGATCGAGCTCGGTCTCGAGGAACGTCGCCGCCGAATCGTAGGTCGCCTTGTCCGGCCGCGGCGCGCCTGCCGGTGGCATCGCCTGCGCGCGCAGCTTGCGCACGACCTTCTCCCACGTCTCGGCGCCGGCGCTCACATCGGAGAGACCAGCGGGATCGAGCACGAGGCCGGCGGTCTTGAGTCGTGCGTTGTGACACGTCACGCAGTACTGCGTGAAGACAGCGGCCGGTGATGCGGTCGCGCGTGTCAGTGGGGCCTGAGCAACGACCCGACCAGGCCGCAAATACATAACGGCGATGAGAACGAGCGCCGCGGCGATCACGGTCCGGCTGAAGCCGGACCCCACGTGCCTTTTCACGACCCGGTGATCTTAGCGCCGTTCGTGGTATACAAGCCGCACGGGAGACGCGCATGACCCGCCTGATCTCGCTGTGCCTGGTCGTCGGACTCGCCGGATCGGCCTCGGCGCAAACCGGATCTCGTCTCATCGACGCGGTGAAACGGCAGGACTTGGCGGCCGTGCGATCGCAGTTGGTCGCACATGCCGATGTGAAAGCGACCGACGCCGACGGTTCCACCGCACTCCACTGGGCCGCTCAACGCAGCGACGCGCAGCTCGTCGACATGCTGCTCGCCGCCGGCGCCGATGCGAAGGCCGCCACGCGCTATCACGTCACGCCGCTCTATTTCGCCTGCCTCAACGGCAACACCGCCATCGTCGAGCGACTGCTCAAGGCTGGCGCCGATCCAAACAGCACGTCGCATGAAGGCCAGACGATGCTGATGACGGCGGCGCTGTCGGGTCGTGCTGACACCGTGAGGCTGCTGCTCACGCGGGGCGCCAACATCAATGCGAAGGAACCGTACAAAGGACAAACGGCGCTGATGTGGGCGGCGGCGGAAGGCAACACTGATGCGGCCGCGGTGCTGCTCGAAGCCGGCGCCGATGTGCACGCCAAGGCCAACGGCGGGTTCACGCCCTTCCTGTTTGCGGTACGCAACGCACGCCAACAGACCGCCGACCTGCTGTTGAAGCACGGCGCCAACGTCAACGACGTCGCCAAGGACGGCACGAGCGCGCTCGGCATGGCGGTTGTGAACGCCTATTTCGAGCTGGCGTCGATGCTGCTCGATCGCGGCGCCAACCCGAATCTGCCCGACCCGCGCGGGTCGCCGCTCCACACCATCGCGTGGTTGCGCAAACCGGGATCCGATGGTGCGGCCGGCGTCGGCAATACTCCGCAAGGACCACCACCGGTGACGGGCCGCGTCACCGCGCTCGAGCTGGCGAAAAAGCTGCTCGCGAAGAGCGCGAACCCGAACGTGCGCATCGAGTGGCAGGAACCAACCTTCGGCAAGGAAGGCGGTACCGCGCGCAATCCTCCCGACATTCGATTGGGTCGACACCTCCTGAGCTACATCGGCGCGACACCGTTCTACGTCGCCGCGAAGAACGGCGATGTCGAATTGATGCGCGTGCTCGCCGATGGCGGCGCCGATGCGAAGACGCCGACCAAAGCCGGCATCACGCCACTGATGGTCGCGTCAGGACTTGACTATTGGGAGGGCGAGAGTCCCGGTCCGTTCACGGGCGTCACCGAAGCGGAACGGCTCGAAGCCGTGAAGATGGCGATCGCGCTCGGGAACGACGTCAACGCGCACGCCAACTTCGGCAACTACAAGATGGTCGGCGAGGTCGAGTACACGTTGCTCTACTACCCGCACAACATCGACGATCTGCTGAAGCTCGGCGTCGGCGATCCACGATGGAGCGGCAGCACGGCGCTCATCGGCGCGGTCGTATCGGGTCAGCCGTCAATCGTGCAGTACTTGATCGATCACGGCGCGCAAGTGGATGCGACTACGGCCCTCGGCTGGACGCCGCTCAAAGTCGCAGAGGGCGTGTTCTTCGCCAACGCCAAGAAAGAATTCCCGGCCGCTGCGGCGATCTTGCGCAAGGCTCTCGCCGAACGCGGTCTGCGCCAATGACAATGCGATACCTGATCTCGATCTCCGCGTCGTTGATTCTCGCGACGATGACCATCGCCGCGCAGAAAGCAGCCGTCGTCTACGTGCCTGCCGACAAAGTGGCCGCTGCCATCAAGGACGGCACTCGCATCGCGGCCGGACCGGACTTCATCGCGCTGGGCTCGAAGCGAACAGGGCCGGGTCAGGTCGAAGTCCACCAGAAGGAAACCGACACGTTCTACGTGATCGACGGCGAGGCGACGTTCGTCACCGGCGGCAAGATGATCGGCGGCAAGGTCACGGGGCCCAATCAGCTGCGCGGGACGAGCATCGAGGGCGGTGAGACGCATCACTTGAAGAAGGGCGATTTCATCTCGGTCCCCGCCGGCATGCCGCACTGGTTCAAAGAGGTTCCGACTTCGATCAATTACTACGTGGTGAAAGCAGTGAAGCCGTAGGCCGGGTAGTTCGAACGCTGAGCGGAATCTCGTTCGACGTCGTCGAGCGCTAATGAAGGCTGACACCGATCGTCATGTCGACGACGTCATGAGACCAACCGGCAAAGAACGTTTCGCCGAAGACCTTCCAGCCGCCGGTACGCCCGTACCAATACGTCACCGCGGGTGTAAACGACAAACCGCGGCCGACATAGAAGTCGTACCCCACTCCGGCGCCGAGACCCAGTCCCTTCGCGATGGTGGCCGTGAACGTCGTCCCCTGTTGATCGATGTTCAGATCGACGAACGTCCCGCCGGCCGCGCCTTTCACGAAGAATCCCCTCGAGCGGTATGGGTAGTAGGCGACGCGTCCAGTCACGTTGTAGAGGTCGACCGTGCCGACGATATCGCCACTCACGTCAAGGGAGGTGAGACGCATTTCTACTCCCGCGAGGAGTCTTGAGGTCACGGCCCATCCCGCAGCGAGACTCCCGATTCCGCCCCACATGCGATCACTGCTGCCACTGTCGGACGACACGTGAACCGAGCCGACGCCTGACTCGAGATCGAACCAGAATCCCTTTCGCTCCTGCGCGCTCGCTGTCGAAGCAACTCCCATGCATGCGATCAGGAGCACGGCCGCTGCACTGCGTGGCATTGGTCTCACCGGCGCACCTCTATCCGCGTACAACGCCAGCGGCGACGAATGCGAACATGCGAATGCGATCGCGTCAGCGGGACGACCAGAGCGCCTTGGCGCGCGCGATGTCGTTCGGCGAGAGCCACGACGTCTTGGGAATGTCGTCGCGCGTCTCGAGGTGATGGCGATAGTGCTCGTAGATCGGCAGGGTCACGCCGTTGGTGCCCGGCCACATGATGTCGCGCGGGTTGTCGCTGTGCCGCAGGCCGAGCGCGTGACCGATCTCGTGGAGGCAGACGTAGTAGACGACGACATCGCGCATCAGCGGATCTTCGATGATACGGCGCCTCACCGTAGGGCGGAATCGATGCTCGTCGGGCCGGATGTCGATCGACGCAATCGAGCGTCCCTTGACGATCGACGGCTCCATGCGCCCCAAGGCCGATTCCTCTGACCACGGCAGCCAATGCACGCGGATCGTGGCGGCATCTTCCCTCTCAACTCGCTCGAACCGCATGGCATCACCGACGCTGCGCTGCCATTCCTGCAGCGCCCATCGTGCGAGATCGGTGTCGTCCCGACGGTAGCCGGATCCCTCCTCACCGGGTGCGATGAAATACGGAATCGCACCGGTCGCATCGATCGACAGCGTGACCAGTGCGTGGTCGTCTTGACGCGGCTCGGCGCGCGGCCCAGCGACAAGGAGCGCGGCTGCCAGCGAAACTGCGAGCGCACGCGCAGCCGATCTACCGACCAGATCCCGGCGTCCATCCATTGCCAAGTCCGTAAGGAATCGTCACGAACGGCGCGGCTTCGACGTGATGGATCAGCCCGCCTCGCACCGAAAACGTCTCCATCGTCACCAGGTTCTGCAGCATGCCCGGAGGCGCGTCGGCGGCGGCGCCGCGACGCGTGCCGTCGTGCACGAACAAGGGAAACGCGCCGACGATCTGCTTCTGCTCGTCGAGAATGAGCGCGCGCCGCGGCCGGATCCGTTTCATGAACGCGAAGACCTTCGTGTCGATCTGCTGCGAGCACGTCAACATGCTCATCTTGAGCTGGTACTGTCCCTGCTCGGTCTTCGGATCGGGAAGCTGCGGGCCCGGCATCAGGCGGCCGCCCGGCGGCGGGTTGTTCACCGTGCGATAGCCGTTCTCATGACGAACGCAGTCGTCCGCAAACGCGCCGATCTTGCCGCTATCGCCTTCGAGCGCGTCGAAGTACGAGTTGGCGACGCGAAACATGATCTCGCGCGACACGCGCTGCGGCGGCGGCACGTCCTCGGTCAGAACGGTGCGCGGCGTGGTCAGCAACTCGACGGCCTGCGGCGCGATGTTGCCGGCCCACAGCTGCTCGACCTCGGAGATCTTGCCGCGATCGACTTTCAGGCGGATGGCGACGAGGTTGTCGCGCCCCTCCACTTTGAGTCGTCCTTGGAAGGCGACTTGTCCTTCGACGGGATCGGCGACAGTGATCTTGAACGAGGTCGGCTCGGTCTTCGATCGCCACAGCATGCCTTCGCCGACTTCCATCACACCGGTGTTCTCCGTCATCCGCACGTCAAGAGAGAGCGGCGGCACAGCTTTGGGGTCGCGCTTGACGATCGCGTTCATGTAGCCGTCGAGGATGCCGACCAGACACGCGCGATCGCACGCTTTGATCGCTGAGGGATTCCACGCCGGTTCTTGGGCAGAGATACTCGCCGCCGTCAGGCAGAGCAGCATTCCAGCCACGAACCGCAGCGTCTTCATCAACTCAAGCCTCCGAATGGGCAGTATATCGCTCGGGAACGGAGGAGACGGAGGTCATCAGATTTTGAAAAACTGATCTCGGTCCGTCTACCCCGTTCCCAATCAGAGGCGTTTGAGCAATGCCTTGGCCTTGCGGAACCACGGACGCTCTCGACGCTGTAGGTAGCGAGGCATTGTGGCTTTGCGGGAGAGGATGCGCTCGGCCCATTCGCGGGCTTCGGCGTTTCGGCCTTGCGAGGCGAGGAACGTGGCGTAGTTGAGGCAGGTCTCGGACAGCGTGGACAGCTCGGTGACTTGCAAGAACAGATCTTGCGCTTTGGCAGTCTGCCCCGAGTTCGCGTAGGCGTGAGCGAGGAGCGCCATCGCGCGATGCGAGTCGTACTTCGGCTCGCGCGCGATCACGGCTTCCAGGTCGGTCACGGCGTTGGTGAAGTCGCCGAGATTGATCTCCGCGATGCCGCGCCGGTAGATCGGATCGAGATGGGCGCTGCGCGATCCGATTGCCTTGTCGTAGCACTCCTTCGCGCGTGCGAACTTCTGCTCGTCGAGATAGAGATCGCCGAGCTCCTCGTAGTTGCCCGACGCCGGGTTCTCGAGCACCAGGGCCTCGAGCAGCTTGATGCGCTTGCGCCGCCCGTGCGCATCGAACATCTGCCGCAGCAAGCCGAGATCGGGAACGACCTCGATGACGATGTAGACGAAGGCGCCGAGGGCGCCGAGGAAGATGATGACGTACAGCCAGAAGGTGTCCGGCCGCCGGCGGATGAAATGGACGATGGCGAGCACCTGCAGGATCGCTCCCCATCCGAAGAACTGAAAAAAACCCATCTCGACGTGCAGCGAGTATAACCGCGCGTACACGCGAAGGGCCGGATGAACCGGCCCTTCTTGTTCGTGTTGATCACGCCGGGTCTACAGAACAAGACCCGGCCTACGACCGATCGTTCAGCTCACGTTCATGAAACGTGTGTCACTCGCTCCAGATGATCAATGTTTTCATGCCGCGTCCTGATTCCTTACAGGGCCGCCTGAAGGCGGCCGCCACGCCCTGATTCCTGCACCCTTGCCCAGTCCCGCTTCCTGATTCCTGCGTCCTGATTCCTACGACATCAGGCACAGCCTGATGTCGTACCGCAGTTTGCGCATTTGTAACAACTGCCGCTGCGAATCATGATCGAGCCGCACGTACTGCACGGGGGGGCGTCCTCCTGGTTGCGCATCGCTGCGAACTCGGAGGAGCGCGGCTTCGATTCGGTCTTTAGTGCTGGCTCGGTCTTCGTCGTTTCAACGAGTCCTGCCTCTTCTTCTGCGTCGCCCACTTCTTCACGCATGTTCACGCCGGCCCGATACTGCGCCTCCGGCGACAGGAACTTGGTGGCCATCCAGCGGAAGATGTAGTCGACAATCGACTTCGCAAATCGGACTTCGGGGTTCTTGGTCATCCCCGACGGCTCGAAGCGTGCGTGGCTGAACTTGTCGACCAGCACCTGCAGCGGCACGCCGTACTGCAGCGAGTAGGAGATCGCCTGCGCGAACGCGTCGGCGAAGCCCGAGATGGTCGAGCCCTCCTTGGCCATCGTCAGGAAGATCTCGCCCGGCGTCCCGTCGTCGAACAGGCCGACGGTGATGTAGCCCTCGTGGCCGGCGATGTCGAACTTGTGGGTGATGGCGTTGCGCTCGTCGGGCAGCTTGCGCCGCTGCGGACGCTCCACGATCTTGACGACTTCTTTCACCACTTCTCTTACTTCCGGCTGGCTGAAGGCCGCCCCGACATTTCGGGTGTCGGCGACTTGCGCCTTCGACGTGTTCAGCGGCTGCGTACGCTTGCTCCCGTCACGGTAGATCGAAATCGCCTTCGCGCCAAGACGCCACGATTCGATGTACGCCTTCTCGATGTCCTCGACCGTCGCCTCGCGCGGGACGTTCACCGTCTTGCTGATCGCGCCCGAGATGAACGGCTGCGTGGCGCCCATCATGCGGATATGGCCCATATAGTGAATGGACCGCTCACCGTTGGCCGCCTTGAACGCGCAGTCGAACACCGGCAGGTGCTCGTCCTTGAGGAACGGTGCGCGCTCGATCGTCTCCTGCTCGTCGATGTGATGGACGATCGCCTCGATCTGCGGCGCTGTGTAGCCAAGCTTCTCCAACGCCATCGGGACGGTGGTGTTGACGATCTTCATCAGCCCGCCGCCGACGAGCTTCTTGTATTTCACCAGCGCGATGTCCGGTTCGACGCCGGTCGTATCGCAGTCCATCATGAAGCCGATGGTGCCGGTGGGTGCGAGCACCGTGGCCTGCGCGTTGCGATAGCCGAAGTCCTCGCCGAGCTCGACGGCCTCGTCCCATGCCTGCTTCGCTGCCGCGTAGAGATCCACCGGCACGTACTTCGGGTTGATCTCGCCCACGGCATCGCGATGCTTGCGCATCACGCGCAGGAACGGCTCGCGATTGGCTTCGAAGCCGCCAAACGGACCGCCGTGATCGCGCGCCACCTTCGCCGACTGCGCGTAGGCCTCACCGGTCATCACCGCAGTGATGGCGGCCGCGTACGCCCTGCCCTCGTCGCTGTCGTAGGGGAGACCGCGCGACATGAGCAGGGCGCCGAGATTCGCATAGCCCAGACCAAGCGGGCGGAACTCGTGCGAGTTCTTCTCAATCGCCTTGGTCGGATAGCTCGAGTTCGGAACGATGATCTCCTGCGCCGTGATCAGCGTGCGGCATGCCGCCTTGAACGCCGCCACGTCGAACTCGCCATCGTCCTTGACGAACTTCATCAGGTTGATCGACGCGAGATTGCACGCCGAGTCGTCCAGGAACATGTACTCCGAGCACGGATTGCTGGCGTTGATGCGGCTCGTGTTCGGACAGGTGTGCCAGTCATTGACGGTGGTGTCGAACTGCATGCCCGGATCGCCGCACACCCACGTGCCTTCGGCGATGCCCTGCATCAACTCGCGAGCCTTGTAGGTGTCCGCCGTCTCTCCATCGGTCACCCGCTTGGTCGACCAATCGTTGTTATCGACCACCGCGCGCATGAAGTCGTCCGTGACGCGCACGCTGTTGTTGGAGTTCTGGAAGAACACCGACGTGTATGCCGTGCCGGTGAACGAGCCGTCGTAGCCGGCATCGATGAGCGCCCACGCCTTCTTCTCTTCCTCGACCTTGCAGTTGATGAACTCCATGATGTCGGGGTGATCGGCGTTGAGGATGACCATCTTCGCGGCGCGCCGTGTCTTGCCGCCCGACTTGATCACGCCGGCAAACGCGTCATAACCCTTCATGAACGACACCGGGCCCGACGCGGTGCCGCCGCCCGCCAGCAATTCCTTCGATGACCTGATCGCCGACAGATTGCTGCCGGTGCCCGATCCGAACTTGAACAGCATGCCCTCGGTTCGGGCCAGCGTCAGGATCGAGTCCATCGTGTCCTGGACGGAATTGATGAAGCACGCCGAGCACTGCGGCGCTTTCTCGAACCCGCAGTTGAACCACACCGGGCTGTTGAAGGCGGCCTTCTGATAGACGAGCAGGTGCTTCAGCTCGTGGCTGAACGACTGCAGCGCATCCTCGCTCGCGAAGTACTTGTCCTTGCGCGCCCAGGCCGTGATCGTGTCGACGACGCGGCCGATCAACTGCTTGACGCTGTGCTCGCGCTCGGGCGTCTCGAGCTGCCCGCGAAAATACTTCGAGACGACGATGTTGGTGGCTTGCTGGGACCAGGCGCGCGGAATCTCGACGTCGCGCTGCTCGAAGACGACCTTGCCCTTCTCGTTGCCGATCACCGCCGAGCGGATCTCCCACTCGACTTCATCGAAGGGATCGACACCGGGGAGCGTGAAATAGCGCGGAAACTCCAAACCGGGCACCGGCGGTGCCTTCGCATCGGGCGCCTTGCGCGTGCGCGTCGAGGGGTCGAGAGCGCTACCGTGCGTCGCCGACTGACCAGCAGCTGCTTCGCGGGCCGGGCCTCGTTCCATGCTCTCCTCCGACATCTCTTCACTCGCAATGAGACGCACCTACCCCGGCGGTGTCGCCCCAAAAGTCTGTTGGTGGTGTGCGCTCGAGACGTCCTGAAGGCTTGCCCTACCGCCGAGTGCTGGGAGCACTCAGCCTGTTTACATTGTCGTTGAGCGCCCGCACATAGTGCGCCCGGTTTTTGGCTTTGTCAAGCAGCAACCACAACATATCGCGCTTTTCTTTTAGGGCAAGCGCAATATGGTGGATATTGTACCAGGAATCAGGAATCGGGAATCGGGCATCAGGAGGCCTTAGGATTCAAGGAATTAGAGGGAGTGTGCTCGTGTTCAGACCTCTGCTGCTCACCCTTGCCGCGACGCTCGTCTCGCTCGTCTCACTGTCGGCACAAACCGATCTCGACGCCTTCATGGCGCGCGTCCTCGAACGGCGCGACGACAACTGGAAAAAGCTGCAGCAATACGTGCTCGAAGAGCGCGAGACGATCCAGATCACCGGACCCGGTGCGCGGCCGATCTGGGGAACACGGCGCGAGTACGCGTGGTTCCCGCGCGACGGGGTCTTCATCAAGAGTCCTCTCAAAGCCGACGGCGTCACGATCGGCGACGCGGATCGACGCAAGGCCGAGGACGAGTGGATCCATCGCGAAGAGCGCCGGGAAGAGCGGCGACGGACGGGCTCGGTCTCGGTCTCCGATGACGCACAGAAGACGAATGAGGCGAGCATCCGCGACGCGCTCGAACCGGGATTCGTGTCGGCGGCGTACTTCCTGAAATTCAAATTCGACCCCGGGCAGTATGCGCTCGCCGGCCGCGACAAGCGCGAAGGGCGCGACGTGCTTCGCGTCGAGTACTACCCGACCAAACTCTTCAAGGAAGGACGCGAGCGCCCCAACAAGGCGATCCGCAAGCGCGACGAGCAGATCGAAGAGAAGATGAACAAGGTGGCGCTCGTGACGTTATGGATCGATCCCACCGAGCATCAGATCCTGAAGTACGACTTCCACAACCTGCCGCTCGATTTCCTGCCGGGCCGATCGATCATCCGCATCGATGGGATGAAGGCGGCAATGGAGATGGGCCAGCCGTTTCCGAACGTGTGGCTGCCGCGGTCGATCCGCATCGGCTTCGACGTGAGCCTCGCGATCGGTGAGGTGGACGCCCGCTACGCCGCCGATTTCTACGATTACAAGCTCGCCACGGTGAGCACGAAGGTCCGATGACACACAAGACCTTCGTGATCGTCGCGTCCTTCGTGGCCCTCGTCTGCGCGCCGGTCGTGGCCTCCGCGCAAGACACGATCGCCGAAATCCGAGTGCACGGCAATCACACGACGCCGGACGCCGACGTGATTTCGTTGAGCGGGCTCGCGGTTGGCGGCAACGCGGCGGGTGCATCGCTGCACGACGCCGAAGAGAAACTGAAAGCCAGCCATCGCTTCGACACCGTCGAGGTGAAACGAATGTTTCGCTCGATCGACAATCCGGCGGACATCCTGATCATGATCCTCGTCGACGAGCGTGCGGGGGTCAGCAAGGACGATCTCACCCCCGGACCCTTGAAGCGCTTCGGCGCCGCGAGCCTGTGGCTGCCGGTGTTGAACTACGAAGACGGCTACGGGCTGACTTATGGCGTGCGCGTCGCGTTTGCCGACGTGCGAGGTGAACGCAGCCGGCTGTCAGTACCGCTCACCTGGGGCGGCGAGCGCCGCGCCGGTGTCGAGTTCGAGCGCGCCTTCGATCGAGGGCCGATCTCGTTGATGCGCGTCGGCGGCTCGGTGAACCGGCGCGTGAATCCGTTCTACGAGCTCGCCGATCAGCGCCGCGATCTTCGCATCGACGCGGACCGCATCCTCGCGTCCTGGCTTCGCGTCGGCGGCGACGCGGCGGTGGCGCACGTGGATTTCGGCGACAGCTACGCCGCGCGTCATTCGGCGATTGGCGCACACGCCATCGTCGATACGCGCATCGATCCGTCGTTTCCGCGCAATGCGATCGACACCCGAATCGGCTGGCAGCGTCTGACGTTTTCAGGCAGCGATGCGGGCCGCTTCATCGCCGACGCACGCGCGTACGTCGGCGTGATCGGATCGGTCGTCCTCGCACTGCGCGGGCAACTTTCGCGCGCCGATACAGCGCTGCCCGCCGCGGAGCACGTGCTGCTCGGCGGCAGCGGATCACTGCGCGGCTATCGCGCCGGATATCGCGCCGGCGACAGCATGGCCGCCGTCTCTGTAGAGGTGCGTGTGCCGTTCACGTCGGCCCTCAACCTCTCGCGATTCGGTGTGAAGGCCTTCGTCGATGGAGGCACGACGTGGATGTCGACCGAGCGGCTCGCCGACCAGACGCTGCAGCGCGGCATCGGCGGCGGCGTGTTCGCCGGCGCCGCAGCGTTCATGCTCGATCTCGATGTCGCGTGGCCCGAGGAAGGCAAGCCGCGCGTGCACTTCGGAATGGGAATCAAGTTCTAACGCATGAAATGCAGAATGCAGACTTCAGGACGCGGAACATTCTGCATTACTGAGATCGGCCAAGCAGGTCGGCCGCCAGCTTCTCCGCCTTGGCCGCTTGTGTTTCGGCGTATATGAAGTTGCGCGCCTTCAGTTGCTGGTCGGCATCTTTGAGGATCTCTTTGGCGAGATCGTAGAGTTCCTTCCGCTGCGCCGAGAGCCCCTGGTAATAGACGTTGTTGAGCGTCTGTTGCGCGCGGCGCATCACGTCGCCGATCTTTTTCTCCGACTCGGCATCCGCTGGCGACGACGCGGCGCGGAGTTCGCGCTGGGGTTCAGGTGTGGGCGCGACCGCGGGGGCCGGTGGCGCCTGTTCGGTGCGCTCGGCCTCCGTCGGCTTGGGCTTCGCCGCCGGCTTGGTCGTGGTGGTCAATACTGGCGCTCGCGCCGGCTGCGCTTCGGGGGCCGTCGATGCGATCGGTTCTTCGTCTTCGATGGGCGCGAACACGCGCGACGGCGGCGCCGGCATGACCAGCGCCGGTCCGTCGGCAACGGTCTGCACGCGCTTCTTTCCACATCCGCTTGCGATCGCCGCGCAACTCAAGACGCAAACGGCGCGATGCAAGAACTTGGTTGGCATGTCAGTAGCCCTGGACGGCGCGCGGCAGCAGCACGCGGAACGTGGTGCCCCGGCCCGGAGTGGACTGCACCTCGATCTCGCCGTCGTGCATCTGGATGATGCGATACACCATCGACAGCCCGATGCCGGTGCCGCGCTCCTTGGTGGTGAAGTAGAGATCGAAGATGCGGGACAAGTGCTCGGCCGCAATGCCCACGCCGGTGTCTTCGACGCGAATCTCGACCCGCCCGCGTGAGGCCTGCGCGGCCGTGACGCGCAGCGACCCGCCGTTCGTCTTCATCGCTTGACAGGCGTTGATGGCAAGGTTCAGGAAGACCTGACGCAGCATCGCGGCGTCGCCGTTGACCGCCGATACCGAGTTTGGCGCGTCCACCGTCACTCGCACCCCATGCTTGGCCGCTTCGGTTTCAATCACCGGCAGAATCTCGTCGAGCAGCGCGTTCATCTTCACAGGCTGGAGCCGCAGATCTTCGGGTCTCGTGAACTTGAGGAAGCCCTGTACGACCTCGTCCAGCCGGCGAATCTCGCTCTCTATGATGGAGACGTGCTCGAGCGCTCCCTGGACGGGAGCGGGCAGCGGCGCCGCTCGGCCCGGCCCTAGGCCGAGCATCCCCCCGGCCGCGGCCACCGGCTCGGGCTGCATCGCCGCCGCCAGCGTCCCACGGATCTTGGTGCGCAGCAACTCGAGGTGAATCATCATCGCATTCAGCGGATTCTTCACTTCGTGGGCGATTCCTGCCGTCAGCCGTCCCAGCGCGACGAGCTTCCGCGAATACGCGAGCGTCGATTGCACTCGCGACAGCTGCGCGAGATTGCGCGACACGAGCAGCACGCCGACGAGCTCGCCGCTCGTGCCGACGATGGCATGCGTCATCACGAGCTCCTCGTCGAGGCTGCGCGTCTCCGTCTTGGTGCCGACCGCCTGTGCCGACGCGGCCAGTGCCGTGCCGCCGAGTCCCGCGCTCGAGCCGGCCTTCGGCACCGGCACTTGATCGGTGTGATGCCCTTGCACCTGGATCGGTCCGCGCGATCGCCGCGTGGCCAGCGTCTCCTCGACGAGCGTGCGATACGGATGTCCCGTCGGCACCAGCGACTGCAGCGCGCGCCCAATTGAATCGGCGGCGAATGTGTGCTGCATCGCGGGATTGCTGAACAGCAGCTCGCCCGATGGATTGAAGAGCGCCACCGCATCCTCGAGGTGCTCGACGGCGGATTGCAGATTCGCCTTTTGTCCGGCCAGCAGCGATCGATCGGCCGAGAGCTGCTGACTCACGGCATTGAAGAAATCACCGAGCTCGCCGAACTCGTCTCCTCGCGGCAGATCGAGCGAGACCCCGAACTCGCCCTTCCCCAACCGTGTCAAGCCGCTTCGCAGGACGTGGATGGGCCGCAGAAAAACCTGCGCCAGGATACCGCCGACGAACAAGGCCACGCCGAGCGCAACGGCAAAGACGACGAACGCTTCCTTGAGCAACTTGTCCAGCTCGACCCGCATCAGCGTGGTCGATACGCCGATGCGAATCGAGCCAAAGTCCTCGTCGCCGCGCTTCAACTTCTCCTGTACCTCGATGAACGTCTGCTCGTCCGACAGGTACAGGAATTTGAGCTTGTCGATCGAGGCGTCGTCGACGAGCTTGCCGAGGTCGGGGCGCGGTTTGATGGTGGTGCCCTCGAGCGCCCGGATGTTGTGCGCGACGATCACACCATTCGCATCGACAATCGCCGCCGTGAGCACGTCCTCGCCGTAGACGCTCGATTGCAGAATCGATCGAAGACCGGGGTCGTCGCGCAGCGCCGCATACGGATCGCCCTCGCCGGTGACGATGCTTCCGGCCCGCTGCAGGATCGCCCGCGCCAGCAGTTGGCCGCGCGAGTAACTTTCGCGCACCAGGACGTCGGCCAGACGCGTCGCATAGACCCCGCTCAGGGCGACCACGGCCAACCCGACGAGGGCCGTGACGCCGACGGTCTGCTTGAACCTGATGCTCAGGCGCATTCACAACTCAAAAACTTGTCCCGCCGAAGCCTTGGCGCCGGCGGACGCACAACTCGAGGGCCGATACACGGCATCACACCGGCCCTGGTCCCCCGTGAACGTATCGGATTCACGGGGTCGTCACTTCATCGGCTCGCTTGCCCGTCGCGCGCCCGCGCAGCTTGTTCAACTTGTTGTGCAGCGTCTTCAAGCTGATGCCGAGAATCTCCGCCGCGCGCGTCTTGTTGTCGCGCGTGTGCTCCAGCGTCATGAGGATCAGCCGTGTTTCAGCCTCCTCCACGGTGGTGCCTGGCGTCAGCGACAGCGTCGGCTTCACTACATCGGGCGAGTCGGTCACGAGCGGCGGCAGGTTCTTGGGATCGACGAACTCACCGGTGCTGAGAATGACCGCCCGCTCAATCACGTTGCGCAGCTCGCGCACGTTGCCCGGCCAGTTGTACTGCTCGAGCATCCGCATCGCCGCTGGATCGAGCGCCGACACCTGCTTGTTGTTCCGTTGGTTGAAGTCGGCCAGGAACGACTGCACGAGCAGCGGCAGATCTTCCTTGCGCTGACGGAGCGTCGGCAGCTCGATCGCGAAGACATTGAGGCGATAGTACAAGTCCTCGCGCAGCTTGCCGCTCTTGACCGCTTCCGACGGGTTGACGTTGGTTGCGGCGATCACACGCACGTCGACGGTCTCTTCGTTGCGCCCGCCGAGACGTCGGAACTTGCGTTCCTGCAGCACGCGCAGCAGTTTCACCTGCGTGGCCGGCGTCATTTCGGCGATCTCGTCGAGGAACAGCGTGCCGCGATCGGCAAGCTCGAAACAGCCTGCGCGTCGATCGACGGCTCCGGTGAAGGAGCCCTTCTCGTGCCCGAAGATCTCGCTCTCGAGGAGCGTCTCGGGGATCGCCGCGCAGTTGATCGGGACGAAGGGTGCCGACGATCGAGGACTGAGCTGATGAATCGTCTGCGCGACGAGCTCCTTGCCCGTGCCCGACTCGCCCCAGATCAACACCGACGCCGACGTCGGTGCCGCCTGCTCCACCACCTGATAGACCTTGCGCATCTGCGGGCTGCTGCCAATCATGCGCCCGAAGCTGCCATGCTCGCGCAGCTGTTTGCGTAGAGTCTTCACTTCGCGGAGTGTGTCCTGGCGCTCGACGATCTTATCGAGCAGGATCTTGAGGCGCTGCGTCTCGACCGGTTTGGTCAAGTAGTCGTACGCGCCTTCCTTGATCGCTTCGACCGCGGTCTCGACGCTGCCTTGTGCGGTGAGAATGACGACCGTATAGTCGCCGCCATCGTCTTTGAGCGCGCGCAGGAGATCGAGACCGCCCATGCGCGGCATCACCAGATCGCTGATGATGATCGACGGGCGGAACACGGTGATGCGCTGTAACGCCTCTTCGCCATCGGCGGCGGCATCGGTCGTGAAACCCCAGGTTCGTACGAGCTCAGTCAGACCCAGCCGAGTACTGGGCTCATCTTCGACGATCAGAACGCGTTCAGCGGATGTTGCCGACATTGGTGCGCGTTGTCCTTAAAGGGGGGCTGGCCACCCGGTCATTTTTACACCATTTGCCACGGCCGATCTGCCGGGTTTGTCCCGGAGGCCCATCTCCAGTATTTTCGTAGGCTTGACGCCGTGACTGACCCTCTACTGCCGTCTGACGCGGCAGACCTACCGACGGACGGGGGCCTGACCCAAGGCCTAGCCCCGGGCCTGCCCCATGGCTTGGCCCCTGGCCTCTCCCGCGGTCAGCGCCGGGCGGTCGCGATCGTCGAAATCCTTCTGTGTTCGAGCATTCCGACGCAGCTGAGCATCCAGGGACTGATGCAGGCCATGGGCTGGTCGTTCGGGCCTGAGCCCTCTCTCGGCGTCATCACCATCCTCTCGGTCGCCGACACGGTGGCCCTCCTGGGCATGATGGTGATCCTCACGCATGCCCACGGGGAAAGCGTCCGCGACCTTTGGATCGGTCATCGCCGGCCAGCGACCGAATTCGCATTGGGGCTGCTGCTCGTGCCGCCGGTGTTCCTCATTGTCGGCATCCTGATGACGCTGTTGATGCGACTGATGCCGGTTCTTCACAACGTCCCCAACAATCCTCTCGAACAACTCGCGACCGGCGGACCACAGGACGCTGCCCTGCTCGCAGTCGTGGCCATCGTCGCCGGCGGCATTCGTGAGGAGTTTCAGCGCGCGTTCCTGCTGCAGCGTTTCGAACGCCACCTTGGCGGCGCTGTCGTCGGCGTCGTCGTGCTCAGCACCGCATTCGGCCTGGGGCACCTGCTACAGGGACGCGATGCGGCCGTGACGACCGGCGCGCTTGGCGCGTTCTGGGCGATCGTGTATCTGCGACGCCGCAGCGCGATCGCCCCGATGGTGAGTCACGCCGGGTTCAACGCACTGGAAGTGCTGCGTGTCGCACTTCTGAGTCGCTGATTCGGCGGGTCTGAAGAAGATTCGGTCGGCGGGTCTGAAGACCCGCCGCTACCTGCTGCGTACGATCACCACCTCCGCGCGCATGCGAAGGTCGCGCACCCACTGCGCGATCGAGTCCTGAAGGCGCGCTGCCGATGCGAGCCGACGGGCCTCGGCTTCCGCATCCTCGAACGGGATCGGCATGCCGTTGCGCGTGAACTGCTCTTTGTGCTCGTCGTAATAGCGCCGGGCATCGTCTTCGCCGACGATCGTGAGGGTGCCGAAGCGTTGCATGATGTAGGCCTGGATCCGAAGCGTGTCGCGCGCGAGATCGCGAAGCCTCGCCTCGTCGAGACCGGTCGAGTTCATCAGCTCCTGCAGTGCGGTGCCGGCGCGCTTTTTCATCGCCTCCATCTGTTGATCGATCGCCGCCGCCGTTGGCTCGGCCGGCGGGAACCGCGCCACTTCGGTCAACATCAGCTGACGATCGATCACCTGGCTCAACGCCGCGGGATCGTCCGGAGATTTCGCGTCGACCAGCCCGAGCCCCACGGCGGCGCGAACATCGGTCAAGGTGATCGCGTTCGAGCCGATGCGCGCCAGCACTCTGTCGAGCAGCTGTTGGGCGGATACGAAACTCAAAAGCAAAAACTCAAAACTCACAAACCACGCCGTTCGCCGCATCAGGACCCGCGAACGGCCCGGCGGCCTTTTGTGAGTTTTGAGTTTTGAGTTTTGCATTTAGAACGGCTGCCCGAGCAAGAAGTGCACCACGTAGCCGCGCTCCTTCACGTCCGCCGAGAACTCGCGCGGCTTCAGATTGAACCCCAAGTCCACTCGAATCGGGCCCACAGGCGATCGATACATCACGCCGAACCCCGCCGCAGGACGAAGATCGGTCAGTGAGAACTCGCTGGCTCGCGGGAACACATTGCCGGCATCGACGAACGCGGCCCCTTGGAACTGGCGGAACAGATTCACACGCACCTCGCTGTTGAGCACGATGACGCCGTTGCCGCCGGTGGGGTATCCGCTCGGTGTGACGGTCTCTGCGTTGACGAGACGATCGAGCGGGAAGCCGCGCACGCTGTTGTCGCCGCCGGCAAAGAACCGCTCGCTGGCTGGCAGATCGCTCACTTCGAGTCCGTCCTGCGTGCGAGGGAATCCGTGAGCGACGCCGACGCGCGCGCCGACCGCCAGCACCATCCGGCGCGGAACGGGCAGCCGCCGATAGAAGAATCCCTGCAGATACGTCCGGATATATCCGACCTGCGATCCGATCGCGCGCGCTGCCAGATCGGCAGTGACGACGCCCAGCGTGCCGAGCGAGGGATCGAGCTGATCGTCGCGCGAGTCTCTGAACAGCGAGCCTGAGAACTTCGACAGCCGCACCGTTGGAAATAGCCGGTCGATGAGCGGCTTCTCTGTCGGGTCGCTCACATCGAAGAGCGTCGTGCGCTGGAGCGCGTACAAGCCGGTGAGGCGGTAGCGGCGCGACGCGTTGAGATCTCCTTGCGCGCGCAGCTCGCGCCGCCGGAAGTTGAAGCTCGTGCGAATCGCCTGCTCGAGGATGCCCTGGATCTGCAAATTGGACCGCAGCCCGAAGATCCGCGGTTCGATGAAGCTGGGCACGACGCGGTATTCGTGAAAGCCATACGAGGGCTGCGCGATCGGCGTCGTGCTGTCCGAGGTCGTGTTCGCCGGATTGCCCGAGCGCAAGCTGACGCGCGTGAAAAGATTGACCGTGCGGTTCTTTCCGAACAGATTCCGACGGCCGATCTGAAAAAACCCGCGCGGGGCCACCTCGAACTGATCCTCGGCTACACCGGTGGAGCCAGTGCGTACCTGATAGCCGCCTTCGACGCCGCCTCCGAGCCCCAGAAAGGTGGGCGGCGCCTCTTCGACGCGCACGATCAGATCGCGGCGCGGCTCGCTCCCGTGCGCCACCGATTCGATCTGCACGTTCCGGAACAGCGACAACGCGTTCAGTCTCGATCGGCTTTCGACGAGCCCCGATTCGCTGAGGGGCTGCCCCTCTTTGATCGTGAGCTCGTCGGTGATGGTCTTATCTTTCGTGCGGTGGTTGCCGATGATGATGACGTGGTCGACCAGGATCTGCGGCCCTTCGCTGATCTTGAAGTGCACGTCGACTTCGGTCTCGTTCTCTTCAAATGCCGTGGAAGGCGCGACAGAGGCGCTCACAAATCCGCGGTTGCGATACTCGGTCTCGATGCCATCGCGATCGGCCACGAGCTCCGCGTTGACATAGGCTCGGCCCGGTGAGATGAGCGTCTTGCGCTGGAGCTCCGCTTCGGGGATGGCCTTGTTGCCCTCGAAGGTCACGTTGCGTACGGTGGTGCGCGGGCCCTCGGTGATCGTCAGCGCGATCTCGATCCCGCGATCGGGGTCCTTCGCATTCTCCGGAACCCCGACGATGTCGTTCGTTTTCACCTGCGCGCGAATGAAGCCCTGAGTGTGATACTTGTTCACGATCGCCCGAATACCGGCATCGAGCGTCGATCGCACGAACGGCTCGCCACTCTTCAACTTGACGAGGTCCTCGAGCTCGGTGGTCGCGATCGAGGTGTTCCCCATGTAGCGCACCTCGCGAAGGATGTAGCGCGGCCCCTTCGTCACGCGGAAGGTGATGATCAGCTCGCCGTCGTTCTCCTGTCGCGCGTGCGGTGCCACCGCGTCCCGATAGCCACGCTGGTGCAGGTAGTTCTCGATGGCGATGGTCGAGTCCTCGAGCAGATCCTCGTCGGCCGACGCTTCGGCCTTCACCGGCACGAGCCGTTCCTTCTCGTTCTCGGGCAGCGAATCGCCGGCAAACTCGATGCGCACGTGCGGACCGCGCGCCAGGTTCACCGACAGGATCACCTCGTTGCCGATGATAATCGGGCCGCGGCTGGCTCTCGCTTCGTAGTAGCCGCGGTTGTGCATCCGCTTCTCCCAGTTCTGCAGCTCTTTGTCGATCGTCTCTTCGTCGTACGGCTGCCCCTTCTTGATCTCGGGCACGTCGGAGATGTTGGTCCGCCCCTCGACGTCCACCTGCTCGAAGCGGAGGTCGACGATGGTGGCACGCATGCCGGCATCGACTTGAAAGAACACCGTCGCACGATCGGGATCGTGTGTGGGCACGATCTTGGACTCGACCTTGGCGTTGAGATAGCCGCGCTGCCGCAAGTCCGACTTCAGCAGATCCACGGCCTCGTCGACATGTCCCTCGGTCGGCGGACCGCTGTAGCGGTCGGTCACCACACGCCGCAGGTCGCTCTCGGACAGGCCGGTCGCGCCGCTGAACTCGATGCGGTCGATGGGATGAAGGGGGAAGAGCACCCATCGCAGACGAATGCCGTTGGCCACCGGCTCGGAGACCGGTTGCACATCCTCGTAGCGGTTCAGGCTGATCAGGTGTCCGATCGTTTCTTTCACCGCCACCATCGACAGCGGCTGACCGACTTTCGTTTCAATCAGCGACGTAATGACCGGATCGGTGACCGTCTGCCCTTCCTGTTCAACGCGGTTCTCGGTGACGATCGGCTGAGACTGCGGAGTCTGCGCATCGGCGACCCCGACCTGCAGAACGCAACACGCAGACAGCAGAAAGCGCAGGAACGAGGCCGAGAGGCGGCGCATCAGAACGTTCGGCGGACCTGCCAATCGATCGCGTAGGTCCCATCCTCGTTGCGCGACAGCGTCCAGGAGAACTGGTCGGTCTGATCGTACTCGAGCAGGATGATCTGATCGCGAGTCGCCGAGGCCAGGCTGCGTGAATAGGTGAGCGAGATCTTGTCGGATACGCGCTTGAAGATGGTGACGCGAGCGCCCGGCTCGAGCCGAGACGACAGGTTGTTGGGGTCGCTGATCGATGGCGTGATCTGAAACGCGTCGACGCCAAGCGTCTGCTGCGCGACGCGGTTCACCTCCTCTGACGCTCTGCCGGTCAGCGCCAGCGCGGCGCGCTGACGAATCAGCTGCTGCTGCGGCGTGATGTCGGTCCGGTACTGACCGAGCTCGCCAGACGGAGCGAGGTCGCTGAAGACCAACGCGAGCACGTCCGATTCGGGCAGGGGCGGATCCGAGGTCAGCGCGAAGTTTCTCAACCGATCCGGTGGTCCAGAGGCACGCAGCGTGACGCGATAGTTTTCACCGGGGACGCGGATCTGCGATTCGGCCTCGATGTCGAAGAACGGCTCGGTCCGGCTCGGGTTGTTGAAGTCGATGGTCCCACGGGTGAGCCTGAATTTCTTCGCCTCGATGAAGGCTTCGCCACGAACCACCTCGAGGCGTCCGAGGATCACCGGCTTATCGAACGTGCCGCGCAGATTCACGTTGGCTTGGGCCACGAGGCGCAGCGTGTTGTTCCGAATCTGCAGCGTCGACGGCGCCAGGATTTGGATGTCGTAGCGCAGCGGGACCGTGGTCGTCGACGGACCGGCGGGCACGTTCTCCTCCCCGCCACCGAAGTCGAAGAAGCCGCCGCCAGTCGAGAACGCCGGCTGGTAGACGGCGTCTTTCACGTTGACGAGCCCCGTGAGCAGCGCATCGGACATCGTGCCTCGAAGCGTGAGCGTCGCGTCGACCTGCGACTTCATCCCTTCGGGAAACCGCAGCTGCATGTCGGTGCCGTTCATCGTCACGTCGAGACGACCTGGCAGATATCCCTCTTTGTCGATGCGGCCGGCGAACCGCACGTCACCGCGCGCCATCTTGGCGGTCAGTCCGTCGAGCGTCACGCCCTTCGAGTCGAAGGTGACCGCGCCGTTGATCTCTTCGAGCGCGTGCGGCATCGCGAAGTGCCGAATGCGGCCGTCCTCGATCGTCAGCTTGCCGAGCGCGACAGGATCGCTGAGCGATCCCTCGATTGTTGCCGACAGGTTCGCGGTGCCCTTGCTGACCATGTTGGAGATGAACCCCTGCAGCACGGCGAGGTTCGCATCGCCGCTGGCTTTGAGGGCCACCGTTTGGTCGTGGAGATTCGCGCGGCCGGCGATATCGAGCTGCGTCTGCTGTCCCTCGAGGCGCATGTCCTTGATGTCGACCGAATGTCGATCGAGGGCGATGCGTATCGGCCTGGCGTTGTGCAAGGCGTAGTCGAAGAGCCGTGCATCGAGTTTGTCGACCGTCGCGTCGACGAGCAGGTGATCGATGTCGGTGAGCTCGCCGCGCACGAACACGGTGCCGCTCACCACCGCCGTCGTATAGGGCGACAACTTGGGCAGGTAGACACGAACGTACGGGTCGAGCGACGTGTCGAGAACATTGAACGTCAGCTGCGCGTCCTTCTGATCGTTCAACGCGATGCGGCCCGACCCAAGGACCGAGAGTCGCGGTGATTCGGCCGCGAGCTCGACCGACATCGTCTCGTTGGCGACGTTGAACCGGCCGGTGACCTGGCCGATGCCTTCGTCGCCGACGAACAAGTCGCGCAGGGCACCCTTCACTTCGTACTTCGGCGACTCGAACGCTCCGCTGCCGGCGGCGTCGAACTCGAGCGTTCCCGCAAGCGGCACCTGCAGCGACTTGCCGGCCGCCACCGACTCGATCGGGATGTTGCGCGCGTTCAGATTGAAACTGTAGGAACCGTTCCAGCCGATGTACGCGCTGCCGGTGCCACGGCCGCCGCTCTTCGCGATCGCCACGTTGTCTAATCGCGCGCCGTCGCCCTCGAGACGGACGTTGGCGGTTGCCGACTCGAACGGCTCGCCGTAGGCAGTTCCGTCGACGATCTCCAGCCGCCCCGTGCCGTGCGGCTTGAGGTACTCGCCCATGATCTGAAAGTCGCCGGACAGCGTGCCGTCGATCTGATACTCGTCGATGTTGAAGGCATGACGCAGATCCGCGGCGGGCCGCTTCGTGATCTCGACGCGGGCGTCGATCTCGGCGCCGCCGTCCTTCCGCGGAAAGCCGAGCGAGTAGCGGCCGCTGGTCTTGATAGTCGACGGCCCGCTGGTGATCACGACGTCCTTCACGTCGGCGTAGCTGTTCTCGATCACGGTTGACCCGCGCACGGTCCCCCACACGACGCTCCACGCCTTGACGTGCTCGCCGGCGAACTCGCCTTCGATACGCGGGCGCGTGAACGCGCCGAGCATCACGCCATCGAATGTGCCGTAGCCGCCGATCGGAATCGCGCCCGTCTTCGCGCCAAACGCGGTGAGGATGCCGGCAAACACGCGGTCGCTTTCCTGCCAGTCCGCGCTCGAGACGTGAAACGTGAATCGCGAGTCGTCGCCGTACTTCGTCCGCCCCTTCATCTCCACGTACGTCGAGCCGGTGGCGATGTGCGCGTCGCTCACGTCGATCCATGCAGGGCCGTACTCATAGGTGATGTCGCCGCTGACCGGAACCGGCTCGATCGGCGTCAGCGGACTGAATGGTCCGTACATCTGACGCGCTTCGCGCGCCGCGATGCGGGCCAGCGGCATCTGCCGGGTCATCACCACCGATCCCTCCGGTGGCGTCGCGTGCAGCTCGCCCTTGCCCGTATGCTCCGCATAGCGCCGCAGCGGCCATTCGAGGAGATTGCGGCCCGACGCCCGGCCGGCGAACTTGATGCCGTTCAACTCGAAGAGATCGCTGATCGCGGCGAGATCGACGTTCTCGTACCTGGCGTCGAAGCTCGCCTTCGCCGGCGTGTCCTTCAGGTTGAGCGGCGCCATTCGATACGTGAACTGCGAGGTGCCTCCATACACATTGGCCGAAGCGTCGTGCACGAGGAGCTGATCGGGGGTCCATCGCACGTTCCCGCGAAGGTTTGGGAACCGATACGCGTTGATCCCGGCGAGCGCGCTCTGAAACTCCCCTTTGAGCTCGCGGCCGGTCCGCGTCGGCTCTCCGGCGGCGAGCGTCTCCTTGAACAGATGGAAGGTGCCGTTGAATAGTGCCGTGCCGGTCAACGAGAACGAGTCGCCGGCAAACCAGATCTGTTTCATCTTCGGGAAATCGATCGTCGACTTCACCTGGAACATCATCTCGGGGAAGTGCGAGAGATCGACGTCGCCGTTGAGCACCGACTTCGTACCCTCAGTGAGGAGATCGATGCGCCCGAAGATCACCCGTCCGCCGTCGATTCTGAAGTTCGACATCATGTCGGTGCGGAACGGCACGTAGCTCTGCATCGCCACCAGTCCATCCGCAAACCGCGCCGTGCCGCGATAATCAGCCCCGAGCTTGGTCACCGTGACATCGAGGTTGCGCCCGACGATGCTCCACGGCGTGCCGAAATCCTGATAGACGAACTCGCCGCGATGCGCGCGCACATACTGCAGCGTCGTCGTCCACACGCTGCGCGGACCCTTGCGCTCGCGGGTGAACCGCGGGAAGTTATGACGGCCGTCGGTGAGCGTCTCGACGTACATCCGCCAATCGGACATCTCGATCGCATCGAAGACCACGCGGCGGTTGAAGAGGGTGCTCCACGGCATCGACACGACGATGCGCTTCGCGGTGAGGAACGGCGTGCCTTCAGGCGTCAGCCCCTCGATGCGCAGGTCGTGGACGATGTAGGCACCATCCCAGAGACGGGCTTCGAGGCGGCCGATGTGCATCGGCCGCTCGATGTAGCGCGACCCCTGCTGTTCGGCAACGTTCTTGAGCAGCGGTCCGATATCCACCGACACCGTCGTCACGAACGCGACCGCAAGGATGACCGCGAACACGACGACGATGCGCCGCACGAGGCGCCGCACCTTCCTGGTGACAGGATGGGTGAACGGGGTGAGCAGGGACGAGATGTTCACGGTTCGTTACTCGACCACGACCAGCACGGCGTTGGCTTCGACCGACATCCCTTCGCTCACGCGAACGGCGGCGACCGTACCGTCACGCGGCGCGCGAAGCTCGTTTTCCATCTTCATCGCCTCGACGACGACGAGCCCTTGTCCCCCGGTCACGCGATCGCCGGCCTTCACCAGCACTTTCACGATCCGGCCCGGCATCGGCGCGACCACGTCCTTTGTGCCCGATGCGATAGACGATCCCGCACCGGCTCCAGACCTGCGCGCGTGCTCGACGAACGACACCCTGACCGCGTGCCCGTTGATGCGGACAAGTTGATCGCTGCGATGCGCCGGCTCCAGCACCGCCTCGTAACTGCACGGCGCAATGCTTTCTGCGGATCCGATTTCACCGGATCCGGTCTCGCCGGCCGCGGTGTCATCGGCCCCGCCGTAGAGCAGCGACCAGTGCACCCCTGATCGGGAGACGCTGGCCCGCATCGTTCGGCCGTCGACCATGACGGCCCATCCTGCACCGGCGCGCTGCACCTCGATCGTACGCCGCTCGCCCCCGGCTTCAACGTCGAACGTCACGACCGGAGACCCTCGACCCGCCCCTGCTGCTTCCAGCTTCCGGCCAAGGGGGTGGGACTCACCGACCGCCGACTGCTCGAACTCTGGACCGACCCCGCTCGAGAGGCGCGCGCCACGCACGCGATGACGGAAGCGACCTCCGCAAGCGACAGTGCAGCGTCGGCGTCGAACCCGGCGCGTCGCTGCTGCAAAACCTCGTCCAAGAAGCCCGTGTGCACGCGCCCCTCGACGAACGCCGGCTGCGTCAGCATCCAATGGAAGAACGAGAGTGTGGTCTGGATGCCCCCCACCTCGTACTCACTCAACGCCCGCCGCATGCGAGCGATCGCTTCCTCGCGAGTGGCGCCCCAGGCGATGAGTTTCGAGAGCAGCGAGTCGTAGTAGGTTGGCACTTCCGTGCCCTCTTCAACCCAGCCATCGTCGCGGATACCCGGTCCCGACGGGGCTCGCAGCGACGTGATCCGACCGGGCGAGGGGAGAAATCCCGCATCCGGATCTTCGGCGTAGATCCGGCACTCGATGGCGTGGCCGGTTGGCTTCAGCAGAGCCGGAGGATCGAGGGTCAGCGACTCGCCCCGTGCGATGCGAATCTGCCATTGCACCAGATCGACGCCGGTCACCATCTCCGTGATCGGATGCTCGACCTGAATGCGCGTGTTCATCTCGAGGAAGTAGAACGAGCCGTCCTCATCCAAGAGGAACTCGATCGTGCCCGCATTCGTGTATCCGGCCGATGCGGCGACGGCAGCCGCCGCTCCACACAGCCGCTCGCGAAGCGATGGCGATACGGCGGGCGAGGGCGACTCTTCTATCACCTTCTGATGACGGCGCTGAACCGAACACTCGCGCTCGACGAACGGCAGCACGCGCCCACGATCGTCGGCCAGGATCTGCACTTCGATATGACGCGGTCGCGACAGCCGCCGTTCGAGATAGATCGACGAGTCGCCGAACGCTGCCGCTGCTTCCGAGCGCGCGGCGCGAACCGCGCCCGCAAGATCCGACGGACGTTCGACGACGCGCATGCCTTTGCCACCGCCGCCGGCCACCGCTTTGATCATGATCGGGAAGCCGATCGACTGCGCGGTCGACTCGATGACACCGAGCTGCGCGTCTGCGGCAAGCGGATCCGTCGTACCCGGCACGACCGGCACACCGGCGGCCACGGCCGTGCGCCGCGCCGCGGTCTTGCTTCCCATCAGCGTGATCGCCTCGGCAGAAGGACCGATGAACGTGAGTCGTGCATCGCGGCACGCGGCGGCGAACATCTCGTTCTCCGCCAGGAAGCCGTAACCGGGATGAACGGCGTCGGCGCCGGCCACTCGCGCCGCATCGAGGATCGCATCGATGCGCAGGTAGCTCTCGATGGCTGGATTGCGGCCGATGGCGACTGCCTCGTCCGCCATGCGCACGTGCCGCGCCGCGCGATCGCAGTCGGAGTACACCGCCACCGTTGCGAGGCCCATCTCGCGACACGCGCGAATGACGCGCACCGCGATCTCCCCGCGGTTGGCGATGAGCACTTTGCGCAAATCAGAGCAATTCTATCAGCCGGATCACTCGCCTCTCCACAGCGTCTTCGGCCACTGCCAGACGAACACATCGATGGCAATCTGAAGCACAACGAGCAGTCGGGCCGGCGTGGGAAACGATCGTGCGGCGGCAAACACCGCGACAGCGAGCAGCGGCACGATCGGCACGATCATTCGCGCGGCCGGGGCGAAGCCGCCGGCGACGCCGTATGGATTTGCGTATGGGATGAGGAGCGTGGCGAGGTACGCGATCAGCAGGGCCCACGTCATCCGCGCATCGAGCCACGGAGTCGATCGGATCAGACGAAGCCCGACGATCGCCAAGAGATACACCGGCGCCAGCCACAGCAGTCCGTAGTCGCGGCTGAACAGCAATCCGATCGCTCGAGCCGCCACCTCACGTAGTGCATCAAACACGCGCATCGACAGATCGGGTCGCGCGATCGGCGTGGTCACGAACGTGCCCCAAAACGTGTAGACCGCGACCGTTCGAACGGCCAGCACCACTGCGACTGCCATCGCGAACATCGCCCACGATACGGGCGACAGTCCACGGACGCGAAAGCGCATCACGGCCCACACGACGAATACGAGCACGAGCGCGATGTTGCGGACATGAATGAGCAGCAGCAACCCGATGGCGGCCCCCACCAGTGCGGGCACCTTGTCATCGCGTTCATCGCTCAACACCTTGACCAGCCATGCGACCAGCAGCGCCGACGGAATCTCGGTGAAAAACAGAAACGAGTGCGAGAGCAGCGGCGGCGACAGCGTCAACAGCAGCGCCCACCGCATCGCCTGGCGTTGGGACGAGGCCGTGCGCGCGAAGATCGCAAACAGCTGAACGCCGAGCAGCCCGGTCAGCAGCGCCATCGCAAGGCTGATGAGATGACGAAAGATCAACGGCACCGTCAGCCTCGCTGCCTGCATCAGCGTCTGCGGGAGATGCGCGGCCAGCCATTCGGCGAACGGATAGGCGACGCGGACGTACGGCGCAAACATCAGCGGGAGACCGATGTCGTGAACCGGCCGCATCACCTCGCCGCGGCCACGCCTCACGTGCAGCTCGGGCTGCAATTCGCCGGCACCGATCAGATTGTCTCGCTGCGCGTAGTTGTTCTCGACGTCGAGGTCGCCGTCGAAGGCGATCGACTGCGCGATCATCAGGTAGTGCGGCTCGTCGCCGGAGCCCGCATACGTCCCGTGCGTGATGAGTCCCCACACGACGAGGAACACCACCACGACGATCGTGCGCGCTGGTGTCACGCTACAGCGGGATGTTGCCGTGCTTCTTCGGGGGATTGCGATCGCGTTTCGCATCGAGCGCCAGCAGCGCCGTAATCAGCTTGCGCCGTGTCTGCCGAGGCTCGATCACCTGGTCGATGAAGCCGCGCTGCGCGGCCACGTATGGGTTCGCGAACTTCTCGCGATACTCCGCGATCTTCGCCGCGCGCGCGGCGGCGATGTCCGCGGCGGCGTCGAGCTCGCGCTTGTAGAGGATATTGACCGCGCCTTCGGCGCCCATCACCGCAATCTCTGCGCTCGGCCACGCGAAGTTGGCATCGGTGCGAATGTGTTTGCTCGACATCACGCAATACGCGCCGCCGTACGCCTTCCTGGTGATCACCGTCAGCTTCGGGACTGTCGCTTCGGCGAACGCGTAGAGCAGCTTGGCACCGTGCCGGATGATGCCGCCGTATTCCTGTACGGTGCCGGGGAGAAACCCCGGAACATCTTCGAAAGTGACCAGCGGGATGTTGAACGCATCGCAGAACCGCACGAAGCGCGCGCCCTTCACCGACGCATCGATGTCGAGCGTGCCCGCCAGGTGCGACGGCTGATTGGCCACCACACCAACCGGCCGACCGGCCAACCGCGCGAACCCGATGAGGATGTTCTGCGCGTGATGCGGCTGCACTTGCAGGAAATAGCCTTCGTCCACCACTCGTTCGATCACGTCGACCATGTCGTAGGCCTGATTCGGCACGGCCGGGACGATCGCGTCGAGCGCGGGATCCTCGCGATCGGCCGGATCGTCGTTCGTCTGCCGCGGCGGATCGTCCACGTTGTTGTTGGGCATGAACGACAGCAGCTCGCGAATGAGCAGGATCGCCGCGCGGTCATCGTCGACGGCGAAATGCGCGACGCCGCTCTTCTCGTTGTGCGTCATCGCGCCGCCGAGCTCCTCCTTCGTCACCTGCTCGTGCGTCACCGTGCGGATGACATCGGGGCCGGTGATGAACATGTAGCTCGTGCCCTTCACCATGATCGTGAAGTCGGTGATCGCAGGCGAGTACACGGCACCGCCGGCGCACGGGCCCATGATCGCGGAGATCTGCGGCACCACGCCTGAGGCAAGCGTGTTGCGAAGGAAGATGTCGGCGTAGCCGCCAAGCGAGAGCACGCCTTCCTGAATGCGCGCGCCGCCCGAGTCGTTGAGGCCGACGACCGGGGCGCCCATCTTCATCGCCAGATCCATGATCTTGACGATCTTCGCGGCGTTGGTTTCCGAGAGCGATCCGCCGAAGAC
>Ga0075423_10000570_pt1 | contig 30091 bp, 25 predicted proteins | sample SoiMethybrSBSTD2_FD_80114 | JGI IMG/M metagenome (GOLD analysis project Ga0075423, IMG submission 80114) | Bulk soil microbial communities from a Populus tree surrounding site in Tennessee, USA - Soil MetaG P. TD hybrid SBSTD2 | ecosystem: Environmental > Terrestrial > Soil > Tree plantation...
ACGCCGGACAAGATGGTGGTTGGCAGGCCTGTGGCTTGCGATACCCAGCCTCCTGTTCGGTCAAACGTGCAGCGATTGTTCTGTGGAGCCCCAGCAAAGAGAACAGAATCCTGGTTGGCTGGCGCCCGGCGCCGATCCCGAGAACAAGTTGGGCTGGCCTCTCGTGAAACATCTAGCGTCAGACCAAAGCTCATTCTGGACCAGCCCTAAAGAACTGCGAAAGACCAGTGCCGCATTTTCATTTGCGCCGTTTGTCGTGGTCACCGGGGGATTGGTGGCCAGTGACAGCTGGCTGGCAAAGCAGATACCCAATAGACCCGATCAATTGAGACGTAGCAGCGATTTTTCACGTTGGACGACTTATTCTTTGGTGGGCGCCGCCGGGGCCGCATACTTATGGGGTCATCTCAGAGGCAACGATCACTTGAGCGAGACAGGATTCCTCGCGGGCGAGGCCATGATTGACAGTACGGCGGTTGCTTTCGCGCTGAAAGAAGTTTCGCAGCGGGAGCGGCCGTTCGAGGGCAACGGTCACGGCACATTTTTTCGGGGGGGGAGCTCCTTTCCCTCCGAGCACTCCATGCTCGCATGGTCAGCTGCAGGCGTGCTCGCGCATGAGTATCCGGGGCCGCTCACCAAGCTGTTTGCGTACGGCCTGGCTTCTGCGGTGACCATTACACGGGTCACGAGCAGTCAGCATTTCGCCTCCGACGCCTTTGTAGGAAGTGCCCTGGGCTGGTACATCGGCCGGCAAGTGTACCGGGCCCATCACGATCCAGGCCTAGGCGGCGGACCCTGGGGAGATCTTAGACAGAATTATGGTGAAGCTCCTCGAAACCCGGACAACATGGGCTCTCCTTACGTGCCTGTGAATAGTTGGGTCTACCCCGCGATTGAACGCCTGGCAGCACTTGGATACATCAAGAGTGCTTTTGCCGGCCAGCGCCCTTGGACCCGAATGGAGTGTGCCCGGCTTGTGGAGGAGGCCAACGAGCGCCTTGGCGCCGGGGCTGAAAAGGGTGAAGTTCCGTTACTATATGAGAGACTGGCGCTGGAATTTTCCGATGAAGTTCGTCGGCTCGATGGCGCTGCCAATGTCGGCGCCAGTGTCGACTCCGTTTACACGCGCGTAACAGGAATTTCTGGTCCGCCATTGCGGGACGGCTACCACTTCGGACAGACCATCATCAATGATTCCGGCCGGCCATACGGCGAGGGATTGAATGCCACTACCGGCCTGACGGCGCATGCTGTCGCTGGACCGTTTTCGTTTGACGTACAGGGCGAGTACCAGCATTCACCGGCAGTGCCCTCAGCATCCTCTTCCGCGCTTCAAGCGATTGCGAGTCAGGATCGGACACTACCTCTTTCTAACGGCTTTCCGCAAATTGATCGGTTTCGCCTGCTTAGTGGTTCCGTAGCGGCGACGTTCAGAGGCATGCAGGTCTCGTTTGGGAAGCAGAGTCTGTGGCTGGGCCCCGGAGACAGTGGACCATTTCTGTTCAGCGACAATGCGGAGCCGATCCCAATGCTGCGAATCGATCAAACATCCCCGATGAGGATCCCGGCCCTGTCCCGTATATTGGGGCCGGCGCGCACCCAATTTTTTATCGGGCAGCTATCGGGTCAAGAGTGGGTGTTCTCTGATGGCAAGTTGTTTGGGCCGCAGTTCACGCCTCAGCCCTACATTCATGGCTCCAAAATCGGTTTCAAGCCCACGGAAAATCTGGAATTCGGGTTGGGTTATACGATTTTGTTGGGCGGACCGGGGCTTCCGTTTACCTGGCATAACTTCGTCCGCAGTTTCACTGCCTTCAATGTTGCTCCTGGGAGCGCCAAAGACCCAGGAGACCGGCGATCCACGTTCGATTTCAGCTATCGAGTTCCTGGATTGCGGGACTGGGTGAGTTTGTACGCGGACTCGTTCGTGGAAGACGAAATTTCGCCTTTGGGTTCTACCCGGCCCTCAATGCGAATGGGGCTATATTTTCCCCGTCTTCCGAAGCTGCCGAAATTAGATCTTCGCATGGAAGGTTTATACACTGACGTTCCGGGGCAGAAGCCGTCTGGTTTTCTGTATTGGAATGGGCGATATCGCTCGGGGTACACCAATGATCGCAATCTGTTGGCCAGTTGGATCGGCAGACAGGGCAGGGGAGGCCAAGCGTGGGCGAATTATTGGTTCTCACCGCGAACCAAGCTTCAGCTTTCATACCGCCATGCGGAAGTTGATCGGGCGTTCATCGGAGGAGGTCGTTTGAACGATTATGGTGCACAAGGTGAGCTGATGCTGAGGCACGACCTCTCGCTCTCGGGATTGCTGCAGTATGAGCAATGGGAATTCCCTGTTTTATCGCAGGCGGGACACTCGAATGTAACGGCTTCTGTACAGATAACGTTTTATCCTAAGTGGCGTGTGGGAAAGTAACCGAATTCGGGAGTTTTGGGATTGCTGCTTGCAATTTGAAGCAAGGCTGAAGAGCTAGAACCGAGTATGCATTCATCGATAGGCTTTGGTAAACCTGAGTCAGAGTGGGTGCCGGAGCACTCAGGGGTTCTAACACTAGCGCAGCCGGCTCCTCCGAACGCGGCTGGCAACTTTCGCCGCCTGTTTTCCGGGTTGGAAGTTATCGCCGATTTCGTGACCGTCATCTTTGCGTTCACGTTTGGCTACCTGCTTTACTACCGATTTGATCTCGGTAAGCACATCCATTATTCCGGGAAAGTAGTTCTGGGAGTGGCTTTCGGGCTTGCCGTGATTATTGTGCTGATGCTGGATCGGGTTGGGGCCTACGCTCGCGGAAACAGCCTGCTGCGCGTCCGAGAGACCGAGCAGGTGGTACGTGTTTCCACCCAGGCATTTGTAGTCGCTCTTGTCGCCAGTTTCTTCGCCAGTTTCCTGTTTTCGCGATGGCTCCTGGTGATCACACTCGGTCTAGTTCCGCTATTTTTATTTATTCAAAAGCACTTCATGTATCTGCTGGTGCAGACGCTGCACTCGAAGGGGTATGGCATCGAGAGGGTCCTCATTTATGGATCCGGGCACACGGGACGTCGTGTTTTGTCGGTGTTGCGCCGCTCTCCAAAACTCGGCTTGGAACCGTTGGCATTCGTGGATGATGATGCCGCCAAGGTTGGAATCAAAGTTTTCGAGATGGGCTATGAAAAGCGGCGTTCAGCTCCAGTTGTGGAAGGGCCAGTAACAAGGGAACTTGTCTCGAATTACGGCGCCGACCTGGTAATCATCGCGATTCCTTCTTTGGATCACGAAAAATTCGTCAGAACCGTTCAGGAAGTAATGACGGCCAACGGGCGAGTGTCATTCGTGCCAGCCCACTCTCCAGCAACTAACTCATGGATCGGTTATGAGGATATTGACGGTGTGTTTTTAGCCTCGTTTAACAAGATTTCGCGTTGGGCAGGCTACGAACTGACCAAGAGGTTGTGTGACCTCTTGCTTTCCATTTTTCTAGTTTTGCTCGGTGCGCCTTTATTCTTGCTTCTCGCCGCTCTCATCAAAATGGATTCGCCAGGTCCGGTCTTCTTCCGGCAGACTCGGATCGGTCAGAACGGCCGCCAGTTCAAGATGTGGAAATTCCGCACCATGCGCGACGAGTCCCCGGCTTACGAATACTCGCCGAACGCGTCCAGCGATCCCAGAATCACAAGGATCGGAAGATTTCTGCGCCGCACCAGCTTCGACGAACTGCCACAGCTGTTTAATGTGGTCGATGGCAGCATGTCACTGGTGGGCCCGCGACCGGAAATGCCGTTCATCGTTGAACAATACAGGCCCGAGCACAAACAGAGGTTGCAAATAAAGCCCGGCATCACCGGACTATGGCAGCTCAGTGGTGACCGCGCATTTCTGATTCACGAGAACATCGAGTACGATCTGTATTACATCCAGAATCGCAACTTCTTTATGGATTTGGCGATTCTGCTCCACACCCTCGTGTTTGCCATGCGTGGAGTGTGATCGCGGCGTGGGAAGTCCCGCACCATGCAAAGCTCAAGACAATCTTCCGGACAGCGTTCAGTGAGCGAGAGCGACGATCTAAGCCTGACTAAGCTTGCATCGCTGAATGAGTTCGAGGGCAGCGATAATGGTCTGGAGGGCGATGGACCAGGACCGTCCCCGAAACGTTCATTTTCTACGTTTGAAGTCACCCGACTGCTCTGGATGCATCGAGGGGTGGTTCTGCGTGGGACTCTCTGGACCTTGGCAGTGTTCACAATTGTGGCATTTCTGATTCCGAAGAAATACACGGCCACTACACGCTTGATGCCGCCCGATTACGGCTCAAACTTGCAAATGTCGCTGGCATTGCCGGCTCTGGGTGATACTGCCTCGTCAGGCGCCGTAAATGGAGGGGGCGGATCCATCATGGGGCTTGCCAGTCAATTGTTGGGGTTGAATACGTCTGGCGATCTATTCATGGGTGTACTGCAAAGCACCACAGTTGAAGACCATCTGATTCACAAATTCAATCTGATGGATTTGTACTCCACCCGATACATTGAGGATGCGCGAAAGGTGCTTGAGGATAGGACTGACATCAAAGCTGATCACAACAGCGGAATCATCTCGATCGCGGTTGAGGATAAGAGCCAGGAGCGAGCGACTGCCATGGCTAAGTCCTACGTTGCCGAACTCGACCTTGCGCTGGCATCGGTGAACACTTCCGCCGCCCATCGGGAGCGGGTTTTCATCGAAGGCCGAATCAAGGAGGTCAAACAGGAACTTGACGCTACGGTCAAGGAATTTGCGGCATTCTCCAGCCAGAACGCGGCCATCGATGTTCCTGAGCAAGCCAAGGCCATGGTCGGCGCTGCTGCTGAATTACAGGCGCAGCTGATCGCGGCTCAGTCTGAGGTGACGGGGCTGCAGCAGATCTATACAGAGAATAATGTGCGCGTCAAAGCGTTGAAAGCCCATGTCGCGGAACTGCAACGTCAACTCAACAAATTCGGCGGAAAGGATGTGGATCTGACGCGGGATACGTCGTTGGCGCAAACTGAGCTGTACCCGTCGGTCCGCCAGTTGCCGCTTTTGGGTGTTAGATATCTTGATCTGTATCGGCGCACTAAGGTAAGCGAAGCGGTTTTCGAGTTCCTCACGAAAGAATTCGAAATAGCCAAAGTTCAGGAGGCGAGAGAAATCCCGACAGTCCAGGTATTAGATATCGCTACGGTGCCAACCAAGAAGTCTTCGCCCCATCGACTGATTATCATGCTGCTTGGACTCTTTCTCGGATTCGTTTTCTCGAACGTCTGGGTTATTGGAAAGACCATTTGGGACGATACGCAGGAGAGCGATCCCAGGAAGATTCTTGCATTCGAGATCTTTTATACGGTCAGGGCACGCACCTGGGAAACGCGGTTTTCCCGGAGGATCCGAGGCGCGCTGGGCAGGACGGCGGCATCCCTTCACTTGCGTAAGGTTCCGCAACCGAACCAGCCAACATCGTAGCGCCATGTTTTAAATTCTTGAGCTCCCCCACTTCTAACCCCGCCTGCTATCCCGAAATACCGTGCCCCTCCGAGGACTTCGCTCCGGCTCGACTGGTGGATGAAATTGCTTCGCTGACCGGAGTCGATCGTGCCCGGGTGGAATACCGACTGCAAATGGAGTCGCTTGAGCTTGGCTGGAATGTCAAGCGAGATGCTGAACGTTTCAAGGTTCACCCCCATCGGTTCGACGAACGCATGGCTGCCCTATATCTCGAGGGCGACGGCTTCATCTATGAAACGCTTACGTTCTGGAAGCGACCATATCGTCAAAACTGGACAATGCTTGCGCTTGACCGCATACGCAAGCTCCAGGTGGAAAGGCCGCACGTGCTTCTCGTCGGAGACGGCGCGGGTAACGATTCTCTTTATTTGAGCTCCCAGGGTATTTGTGTTGATTATTACGACCTGCCTGGTTCGCAAACATTTAATTTTGCGGTACAGCGATTTAAGCGCCGGGGAGCGGGGATCAAGATCATCGCTGATCGGGAGAAGATCCCGGCCAATCGCTATGACGCAGTGATCTCGTTTGAAGTTCTGGAGCATGTTCCAGATCCACAGGCGGAACTCGATTCCATTTCCGGGTTTCTGCGGCCGGGCGGGATCGCACTGATCACGGAAGCATTCAGTGGCATTACCCCGGAGCTGCCCACACATCTTGAATCCAATCTGCGGTACGTTGGCCAGCTACCCTTTATGTGCGCCGAGGTAGGACTATCATTCAGCTGGCATGGTCCAGGCTGGAAACCGTGGGAGTTCATTAAGCAACCCACGTCTAAACTCCTACTGTGGACAAATCCCTTGATTTGGAAATTTGTGATCTTTTGCCGTTATCGGAGGCTGTGGAATTTGCTGCACGTGCCTGACAAGCTTGGTAGTCCTCATAAGTTGAGCAATCGCGGGCGCTCTCGACCCGAAAATTAACACGGTAAGACGGATCAAGCGAATGAACCTCAGGGAAAGGACCCTCAAAGGCGGAGTTTTTCTGGCCGGCCGCCAGATTCTGGGAATCATTTTGCGCTTGATGGCGGTCTTCGTGGTCACGCGAGTCATCGGCCCTTATCAGTACGGACTTTTTGCTGCATGCGCGGGTATCTTCATTTATTTGCAGAGCTTCGGCACATGGGGGATTGACGTGTATCTGCTCCGACGGCCCGAGGAACTCAGCAAAGAGGAGATAGACCAGGGCTTTAGTCTTCTTCTTTTCATCGGGCTGGGTTTGGGATGCGCGATGTACATTTTGCGCGGTGTGCTGGCCGTGGCCGTAAAGATGCCGGAGATCAAGCCCATGTTCGGGTTGTTAGCGGTTACTGTTCCCTTGGGATTGATCTATCTGCCTGCGATGGTGCAACTAGATCGTGCGCTCGATTTCAAGCAGGTAGCAGTAAATGAATTTGTCAGCCAAACCTTGCAATACGTGGTGGCGATACCGCTGGCGTTTGCTGGATTTGGCGCGTGGTCGCTGGTACTTGGCTTGGCAGCATCGAACCTAATACTTTGTCTGCTCAGTTATCGATCTGCGCACCTACGTCCGCGCCTGCACTGGAATAGCGCGTTAGTGCGCCAAATGCTTAGTTATGGGCTTGGCTATTCGAGCTCCATTTGGGTTTGGCAGCTCCGGACGCTTGTAAATCCGATCCTGGTGGGCCGTCTGGCGGGTGTGGAGGCGGTGGGGTATGTCGGCTTGGCGATTCGTCTGTGCGAGGTTCTTTCCTTCGTCAGGAGCGCAGCCTGGCGAATCGCGATGGCTGCATTAGCTAAAATGCGTGGTGATATGCAGCGACTGCGACGAAGCGTTAGCGAGGGCATGCGGCTACAAGCGCTGGCTGTCGGCCTTCCTTTGGCAGGGTTTGCGATCATCGCGCCATATGTCGTTCCACGTTTCTTTGGGCCACGTTGGGAACCTGCGATGCGTGTCTATCCTTTCATCGCTCTCAGCTATCTGGTTAATTCGGTTTTCAACCTGCATTCTTCCGTTCTCTATTTATTGCGGCGAAGCTGGGATGTAACGGTCTTTCATGTTCTCCACGTTGTTCTGTTTGCTGGCGCCGCTTCTCTGTTTGTGCCTCGGATGGGGCTAATGGGATACGGATGGGCGGAAATCGTTGCTCTGTCGAGCTACACAGTGCTGCATTACTTCACTCGGCGGCAGATTGGAAGTCCGGATTACAGAGTCGCTGCAATCTGGTGCGGCACGGCTACTTCTGTTCTCGTTCTAATCGCGTTTGGTCCACCTACGCTGTACCTTGCTCCGGTTGTATTACTCCTGCCGCTCATTTTGCGTCACGAACGCAATAGCCTTCATGGCTATGCGCAGATCCTGCTTTCGAGGCCAAGCGCGTGAGCGCGGGGCCGCTGGTCAGCATACTCATCAATAACTACAACTATGGTCGATTTCTGCGGGATGCCGTCGATAGCGCCTTGAATCAAAGTTATGGAAATACCGAAATAATTGTTGTCGACGACGGTTCCACAGATAACTCACGTGAGCTCATTGCGGGGTACGGCGACAAGATCATCCCCGTGCTTAAGAAGAACGGAGGGCAGGGTTCGGCCTTCAATGCTGGATTCGCCGTATGCAAAGGGGAGATGGTTTGCTTCCTGGATTCCGATGACGTGTGGCTGCCCAATAAGGTTGAAACGGTGGTCCGCGCAGCCCACGCCGCGCCGGATGCGGTGATGATATACCACGCATATCAGCGTACCGATGCCAACCTTCGACCGGCAGGAAGGACGCTGCCGATCAGTTTTCTGGAAGGTCACGTCGGAGACAAGGTGCTGCGCTGCGGAGGATACTGGCCCTATCCGCCTCCCAGCGCATTTGCATTTCCGGGTTCGGTTCTCCAGTCGTATATGCCGATACCCGAGCCGCCTTTCCGGACTTGTGCAGATGCGTGTCTGGCATACTGTACGCCGCTGTTGGGCCGCATTGTTGCAATTAAACAGCCTCTGTGCTTATACCGGATGCACGATTCCAATTTCTATGTCACGCAAAAGCAGGACCGGGTCGAAGCGCATGTGGTGCGCGCAGAAAGATATCGGCTCAACGTAGATGGAGCAAACGAGGTGCTGGCCCGACTGGGACGTACCGAGCGGTTTGGTTTACGGGATCACATCGGATACATCAAGACCAGGTATTTGCTCGACAGTAGGGACCGCCATTCGTGGACCTCGATGAGCTGGCAGCTTGCGCGTATGGCGTCTGAGCCATCCAAGTTGGTTCGCTTCAAGTCACTGGCGAAATTTTGGCTTGCATCGCTTGGAGTGCAGCGGCCCTAGTGCATGCAAGAAAATCTGAGCTTTCCAATGTATGCAATCGAAGCGCAAGTCAGACCGGCGCGCACTGAGAGAGCGCTTGCAATTCTGATCCTGCTACTTTCGCTGGGCGCATTCCAGAACCTGCTCGTGACCGGCCCGATCGAGAAGCAGAATATGGGGATGCCGGGAATGCAGATTCTTTGGTCCTTTCTTTACCTGATTACCTTCGCTCTATATTTCCGTAGCTGCGCCAAACCCGTCCGTAATGTTTTCGCAGTGTTTCCCCTGATTGGGGTGGTTACGTTCGCCTTTGCATCCACTGCCTGGTCCCAAGATCCGGGGCTGACGGCGCGCCGATCGATCGCTCTGGCTTTGAGCTTGATCTTCGGAGTGTACTTTGGATCACGCTTTCAGGCAAAAGAACAGTTCCGGCTGCTGGCAGAGGCTTTCACCGTCTGTATTGTCTTCAGCTTCTTTTTTGAGCTTTTCGGGCTGAATCCAAGTGAGGGAATCCCGGGCTGGTATGGCGTGTTTTATCAAAAAAATATTCTCGGCAAGGCCATGGTGCTCAGTGCTCTGGTTTTTATGTTCTGGAAGAGAGTCGAGCCGGAGCAGCGGTGGCGTGCTAATGCAGGATTGTTTGCTTCCGCGGTTCTCGTGCTCCTGTCCCGCTCAATGACTTCGACAGTTGTATTTGCGTTGTTACTGTTGCTGTTGCCCTATTTGCGATGGACACTGCCAAAGTCGTTGGGGTGGACACTGGCTGGAGTTGCCCTGCTGCTTTTGGGAGGGACCCTATCGGTACTCTGGGCGGCAACACATTTGGAGGCGATCACTACGGCAATCGGCCGGAGTCCGATGCTAACCGGAAGAGTGCCATTATGGATCCTTTCGGTGGTAATGGCGCTGCGACGTCCCTGGTTTGGGTACGGCTTCAATGCTTTTTGGCTGCCCGATGATTCCTACGTGCAGAAAATTTGGCATTTATTGCGTTGGGAGCCGCCACATGCACACAATGGTTTCATCGAGCTTTGGCTGGAGTTGGGAATTGTGGGGACCGGCCTTTTCTTGCTGGTTTTTGCCCACTACAGCGCAAAAGCGACCAAGCTTTTGCGACGGAGTTCTGAACCCGATTCTGCCTGGCCACTCATCTTCTTAGTATTCTTGTTCTTCACCAACTTCACGGAAACGGTTTTCCTGGCCGCCAATAATATTTACTTTATTCTCTACTCCAGCATTGCCATTACTTTGTGGGCAAGAGCGCGAGAAGCGCGGTCAGCCAATGGACTTGCGATGGGAATCAAGAGTTATGCCTGACTCGAATGCCGTGGCGCCGACTGCCGTACTTATCTATGCGGAGCCGCTGCTGGCACGCTCGATGACATTCATCCGCACCCAGGCAGAATCTTTAAGGTCTTTTACTCCATACTACATAAGTCCGGGTTATCAGCAGAACGGTCTGTCTCTGCCCCAGGACCGAGTTGTGGTTATGTACAAACGACAAGGTCCCTTATCCCGGGTGGCAGGAATTCCATTCAAGATGGCGGGCGTAGCTCCATTCTTTCTTCGCCGCTTGCGAAAGCTCCGGCCCGCGCTGCTGCATGCACACTTTGCACCAATGGGGTTACGCGCCCTACCGCTGGCGCGCTCTCTCGGAATTCCGCTGATAGTTACATTCCAGGGCTATGATGCGACCGTGTTTGATAACGTCGCTGTTTCTTCCAAACACTACTCGCACCGGAATTATGTGCGGCGACGCAAGACGCTTGAGCAGGGAGCGGCGATGCTAATCGCGGTCTCGAATTTCATTCGCGACGAGATGATCAGTCAAGGCTTCGCGTCCGACAGGATTGTGGTTCACTACGTTGGTGTGGATACCGAATTCTTTTGTCCCGACCCTGCAATCGAACGAGAAGCTATGGTGTTGTTCGTTGGCAGGTTGACTGAAAAAAAAGGATGTGAATACCTGATTCGGGCCATGTCTCAAGTGCAAGCTGCGTTGCCAGGCGCGGAGTTGGTGATAATCGGTGACGGCGAGCTTCGGGCGGAACTGGAGCATCTTGCCGCTCAAAGCTTGCGTCGTTACCGATTTCTAGGCTTCCAGCCGCCCGACCTGGTAAAACGCTGGATGAATCGGGCAAGGGTTTTCGGCGCCCCTAGCATCCGGGCTCGATCCGGAGATGCAGAAGGTTATCCCAACGTTTTCGCAGAGGCGCAAGCGATGGGACTTCCAGTGGTTAGTTTTGCTTCCGAAGGAGTGATGGAAGCCGTGGCCCACGGAGAAACGGGTTTGCTCGCGCCCACGCGTGAGGTCGAGGCTCTGGCTTACAATTTGCATACCTTATTGGCGGACCCGTCATTGTGTGCTCGCATGGGAGCCGGAGCCAGATCTCGGGTTTGTAAGCAGTTCAACCTTGCCGTCCAAACCCGCAAACTCGAAAGCTTATACCTGCAGGTATTGGGAAAGAGGGTAAGCCCAGCATTTTCGGATGCGGGGGCAGAAGGGCGGCTTGAAGAGGTTGCGACACTGGATTCCTAAGGGTGACAGCAAACTGATATATGAGTTCCTGCCCGACGACACATCTCGTCAGACGTACGCATTACGCGAGGCCGAGCGCGTGTTCGATCGCATTGGAAAACACCCTGGCGGGGCGATCATTGTGCTTGACTTGGGCTGCGGAGACGGCAGCAGCTTTGACGCGTTTTCGGTGCGAAATCGGAACCTACGGTGGGCAGGCCTGGACATCCTGGATTCACAGGAAGTGACTTCACGAGCTTTGAGGGACTTGCCGCTTTGCAGCTATGACGGCGTAAGCCTCCCGATCGCCGACAATGCCGCTGACATTGTGTACTCGCGGCAGGTCTTCGAGCACGTGAGACATCCCGAAAGTCTGATCGGTGAAGTGCGAAGGGTGCTGAAGGATGGCGGCATTTTTGTTGGTTCTACGTCTCACCTTGAACCGTTCCATTCGCGGAGCTACTGGAATTACACGCCCTACGGGTTTTGCCGATTACTCAGCGACGCTGGGTTCCAGTCCATCCAGGTCCGTCCCGGAATTGATTCGTTGACTCTCATTTTCCGGCGCTGTTCCAGCTATCTGGGACTTGCTGCTGTGTTCGAGCCTTTCTTCACCACGGAATCGCCGACGAATATTCTGCTGGAAGCGATGCTTCGCCTAACCCTTCAACCGCCAAAAAGAAGAAACGCGTTGAAGCTTGTTTTCGCTGGACAATTCTGCTTTGTTGCTCGGAAGTGAAGGGTGCTGATACCGTACGCTTCACGGGAGGAACCGTCCCACAGAAGTACACAAGACATTAGTTAACGAGAAAACGCGGCTCATGACCGTCTCGACTCGCTTACACGAGCACTACGATACGAAGTACGCATCTGCGAACTCTCGTGAGGTCAGCAGGGTGCCACGAGTGAAGCACCCACGTGACCGGATCGAAATGGCAGTGCATTTGGCTACCCTGTTTAGGGCGGACCGATATTTGGAAATTGGCGCCGGAAACGGCGCCACCATCTTGACCTTACTAGAGAATTATCGTGAGTTAGTAGGCACAGAGTTGTCCGCGATCAGGGCTCGAGAACTGCGAAACCTGTTCGCTGACTATCCCCAAGTCGGCATCGTGGAGAATAATCTCGAGGAAGACCCGTTGCCTTTTCCGGGAGACTATTTCGATACAATTGCCGTGACTGCGGTAATTGAGCATCTTTTCGATCCTATCACCGCACTTCGAAAACTGTACCGACTCCTCAAACCTGGGGGCGTAGTAATTGTCGATACCCCGAACATTGCGAAATGGACACGCCGAATTAAGCTAGCGTTTGGCTACTTTCCATCGACAGCGTCTTTCAACGAAGGCTTGCTCTGCTACGACTGCAAGACTCCGACGGATCTTCACGATGAAGGCCATCTGCACTACTTTACGTTCCGTTCATTGAGGAAGATCGCATTAGAGAGAGTGGGGTTTCAGTCCGCTGAAGGCTTCGGCTACGGCAAGTCTTTTTTGTGCCGGTGGTGGCCGCAGATGTTTTCCGAAATTGCGATGGTCCTGCGCAAATGAGTGGGTAATCAATATGGCGCGAGTTCTGATCATCCAGGCCCAGATGAAGCAGTACCGGGTCCCCTTTTTCCTCAAGTTGCATGATCAGCTCCAGGCAGAGGGCATTGGGCTGCGGGTCGCCTATAGCCAAGCCCCCAGTTCAGAGAAGGCTAGAGGAGATAATGGCAAGCTGCCTGATGGTCTTGGTGTGGAGGTAAACGCCTACTGGAGCTTGGGGGACCGATTTCTATATCAACCTTTACTGCGCGAGATAGCGAACGCTGACTTGATTATTGCGGAGCACGCCAACAAACACCTCATTAATCATTTGTTGCTGCTACTGCGGATTGCCGGCCGGAAACGTCTTGGTTTTTGGGGTCTGGGGGCCAACAAACAAGTAGGTCGCTCACGGCTCTCAGAGTGGTACAAACGTGCCACGGCAAGGTGGGTAGACTTGTATTTTGCTTATACCGTGGCGGCAGCCCGGGAGGTTGCTGCATGGGGTGTTCCCCCGGACCGAATTACTGCTGTACAGAATGCAATCGATACGCGCGAGTTTCAGGATCACATCGTTTCCGTCAAGAATTCCGAACTGGAAAGCGTGCGCCTGGAGAACGGAATTAGTAAGGACGCTTCGGTCGGACTCTTCTGCGGCATGCTGGATGCGGTAAAGTCTGTTCCATTTCTGATCGACTGTTGCAAGCTCATAAAAAAACGAGTGCAACAGTTTCACCTGATCATCATAGGCGGCGGCAGGCAACAGAGTGAAGTACAGGTTGCGATCAAAGATCTCCCCTGGGTACATATGGTTGGCCCGAAGTTCGGGCGTGATAAGGCGCTGCTGTTTAAGCTGTCTGACCTGTTTCTGCTGCCGGGCCGTGTGGGATTAGTGATCTTGGATGCTTTTGCAGCGGGTCTTCCGCTGGTCACGGTTCAGATTCCGATCCATGGTCCGGAGGTGGAGTACCTTGAGGATGGGGTAAACGGATTCATCGTGCCGAGGGATGCTGATATCTATGCAGAAATAGTTGTTCGCCTATTGCAAGACCGTGCTTCGCTCTTGCGCTTGAGAGAGGGCGCACTCAAATCAGCAGGCACCTACACATTGAATGCGATGGCAGACAATTTCCGGGCAGGTGTGATGCGATGTCTGCACGGAACCACGACTCAAGGGGTGCAATGCACAGTTGGATCCAGCAGCTATTGAGGGAGGTAACTGAAACGCATGCTTTCTTTGCAACAGCTAATTAATTATGACGCAGTGGCGAGCAGAGCGCAGTGATAGGTGAATAGCTGTGTCGCTAGCTCAGGACAAACTAAGAGTACGCGTTTCACAGCATAGGCAAGTGTTCCGCGTACGAATCCCAGTCGATACCTATACACCGAAACCCCAATCGGAGAGATTCGCTGTTGCAGCACGTCAAGATCGCACGTCTGAAGCAACCGGCGAATAGTTTTGGGGGAGTAGTAATTGATATGTCCAAGGGGATTGAAACTGTAGTCAAGCGGCAGTCTCAAGTTATCTTCAAGCGGCACTTCGACAAAGATATATCGCGCGATCCTCGCCGCTTCAGCAAGCAGTAACCTGGGATGCTCCAGGTGCTCAATGATATGGCTGAGCACGACGAGATCGAAGGTTTTATCGGCAAAAGTCGTGGAATATCCATTGAACAAGCTGGCTTGCTTTAATCGTTTCAGTGCCAGCGATTGCAATGCGGCAACTGAACTCTCGGAAATTTCAAGGGAGTACAGTTCGTCAGCAAAATTAGCTTGCTCCATGCGCTTCAGCAATGCCCCTTCGCCTGAACCGATTTCAAGTACTCGCTGATGCGGAACCCGTGAGCACAGTCTCTTCAGATTACTGAATTTGTCTTCTGACCCGATCCAGCGCCAGTCGGAGTAGTGCACATATTGGGCGTCATAGTTCTGTTTCCACTTTGGGGAAATTGCGACCACCGGTGTCATACGTCACAAAATTATAGCGCCAATATTGTGGGGATGACTGCGCAGCGGCATTAGAGAGGTCGTCGCAAAATGCACCGAAGAAGTCCAGTTGGCCATCATGGCAATTTAGCCATGTGTGTGGAAGAATCGACAGCGCGATTCGGTTGCAGGCTTGGAAAATGTGGGGCGAAACCATAGAAAATACAACCGAAGTGAGGCTAGAGAATCTGCAGGTCGGAATTCAATATCCATTTGCAATGCAGTGCTTAAGGAGTAGACGGATACAAGGGAAAGGTGGAAAGTGCAGGCGATTGATCGTCGAACCCGGATATTTCTTGCAGTTGTCGGCCTTCTAGTCAACGGTGCGAACCTGTTCGCTGCGGTTGACCGATTGCTCCCTTCCCAAGAAGCGATACCTCCCACTCTGTTTGCAATGCATATTCATAGCTTGGTGGTGCCGCGTCCCGGGATGAAATCGGGTGACCCTTGGCCTACAGTTAGTTTTGGAGCCTGGCGAGTTCACGATGCTTATGTTTCCTGGCCAGACTTGGAACCGAGCAAGGGGCAATGGAAATTTTCTACTCTCGACAGGTACGTTGAGCTTGCTCAAGAGCATCACGTGGAGATCCTGTTGCCACTTCTTTTTTCTCCGCAGTGGGCCTCAGCAAAACCAGAAGAAAAATCCAGCAGGGCTCCGGGTAATGCCGCCCTTCCAAGAAATCACGACGACTGGAGAAACTATGTGCGCACTGTTGCATCGCGCTACAAAGGCCGGATTCACAATTACGAAATTTGGAACGAACCCAGTGTGAGTACCTATTTCTCCGGAACACCGAACGAAATGGTCACCTTGACCCGAGAGGCGCGAGAAATCCTGAAGGAGATAGATCCACAGAACTTTGTGGTTTCACCCTCGGCGGCGGAAGGCGGCATGTCTTGGCTGGATCAGTTTCTTGCGGCTGGGGGGGGCAAATATGTGGACGTGATCGGATACCATTTCTACGTCCGTCAGAATCCTGAAGCCATGGCTCCTATCGTCCAACAGGCTCGCCGGACTATGGAGAGATATGGAGTGGGAACGCTTCCTCTCTGGAACACGGAAACCGGCTGGCGAATTGAGAACCACAGATCCGAGGTGAAGGCGGTTGGATCGGGGCGAGATTACATTCCGGTGTTGACGGAGGAAGAAGCTTCCGCGTACGTTGCCAGAGCTTACCTGGTCGCCTGGGCATCGGGTATTTCGCGTTTCTATTGGTATGCCTGGGATAATGGTGTCATGGGGCTTACCGAGGCGGATGGCGCCACAGTAAAGACACCGGCTCGGGCGTACAACCAAATCGAAGACTGGTTAGTCGGGGCACGGATGAGGCTCTGCGATCGATACAGTGGGCTATGGAGTTGCCGATTGGAGCGGGACGGCGGATATTCGGCAATTGTGGTGTGGAGCGTGACCGGAAGTCATCCCTTCGATCTTCAAGCCGCCTGGAACATCCGGCAAGAACGCGATCTGGAGGGAACAAAGAAAAACATCACGGGCGCGAAAACCGTGGAAATTGGGCCCAAGCCTATACTGCTCGAAAACAGGGCACAGTGAAGATTCTGCTTCTGCACGACTTCTACCAGCAGGCAGGCGGTGAGGATACGGTCGTCGAGCAAGAGAAGAACCTGCTTGAATCCAACAATAATCAAGTTCGCTTGCTAACAAGGAACAACGACTCGATTGTCACAAGCTGGAATCGCGCCAACGCTGCCTTAACCGCAATCTACTCTCCGCATTCCAAGGCAATAGTAGCCGCGGAAATCAATTCGTTTCGGCCAGACATTGTTCATGTCCACAATTTTTTCCCGTTGTTTTCGCCTTCCGTGTACTACGCCTGCAGGCAAGCCGGGGTGCCGGTTGTTCAGACACTGCATAACTTTCGCCTCGTTTGTCCCAGTGCGCTGCTGTTTCGGAACGGCAAGCCCTGTGAACTGTGTCTAGACAAGGCCGTTCCTTGGCCGGGGGTTTTGCACGCCTGTTATCGTGAGAGCCGGGTTGCTTCGGCAGTCATTGCTTCCATGATCGGCGTCCACCATTTTTGTGGAACCTGGCATTCGGCCGTCAACGCGTACATCACAATGACGCAATTCTCGCGGGAAAAGCTTATTGCGGGTGGACTTCCGCCGGATCGCCTGTTTCTAAAGCCGAATTTCGTTTTCCCCGATCCTGGTAAGCGGAGCGCGGAGAATACAGGTTATGCATTGTTCGTGGGCAGATTGTCCCCCGAAAAGGGCATCCGAACTTTGCTCTCTGCTTGGGATGGTCTCGCGGTGCGAAGAAATCTGAAAATCATCGGGACAGGGCCCCTTGAAGGAGTTGTGCGTCCCGCCTGCACCTCCAGCTCAGGGATAGAATTTCTGGGGCCTCAGCCCCCAGCTTCGGTCATAAATTTCATGAAGGCTGCGAACTTTCTGGTTTTTCCGTCGGAGTGCTATGAGGGCTTTCCACGCGTAATTGTTGAAGCCTTCGCCAAAGGATTGCCAGTCCTGGCCAGCCAGCTTGGATCAATGGCAGAACTGCTGGGCGATCAACATACGGGACGGTTGTTCCGCCCCGGGGACGCGCAAGACCTTGCTGAGAAAATCGAGTGGATGTTTACTCATCCGGTACAAGTGGAGCAAATGTCTGAGGCAGCGCGGCAGGAATTCGAAGCAAAATACACAGCAGAACGTAACTACGAAATGCTGATGAAAATATATCAGCACGCTTCTCATAATGCGCGTACACGACCGCGCTCCGGGCGTGGGAGGGCGGGCCAAGAGCTTGGAACGGCAACCTTATCCGAAATCCCTGAAAAAATTGGGGATCAAGTCCCGATATAATTCCAGGGTGTCAACTGTGTGAGGATTGCGGGGATGCAGACAGCATGAAAGACAGAACGCACATATTGGTCACCGGCGCAGGTGGTTTTATCGGCCACGCTCTGGTGAACCGACTCAAAGCCGAGGGATGCTTTGTTCGCGGCGTCGACCTCAGATATCCAGCGTACGAAAGCACGCAGGCAGATGAGTTCGAGATTCTCGATCTACGGCGCTGGGACAACTGCTTGCAGGTCACGCGTGGCGGTATTGACAGCGTGTTCAACCTGGCCGCCGACATGGGGGGCATCGGCTACATCTCGGCTTACTACGCCGATATTGCGCGCAACAATATCCTGATCAACACGCATATGCTGGAAGCGAGCCGTGTGAATAACATTCGCCGCTTCCTATTTTCTTCTTCCGCCTGCGTTTACGGCAAAAGCAAACAAACATCTCCAGACGTGACGCCACTGCGTGAAGAAGATGCTTATCCGGCGGAGCCGGAGGCTGGCTACGGATGGGAAAAGCTGTTCGCAGAAGAGCTGTGCCGCTATTATCGGCGGGATTACCGCTTCGAGACACGGATCGCACGCTTTCACAATGTCTATGGTCCTCTAGGAATTTTTGAAGGTGGCAAAGAGAAAGCTCCCGCCGCGATTTCACGCAAAGTTGCCCTGGCATCGGATGGAGATGTCATTGAGATCTGGGGTGACGGCGAGCAGACTCGCTCATTCATGTACATCGACGACTGCATTGAGGGCCTGCTGCGGCTTATGAATTCCAATTACCCGGAGCCGCTGAACCTCGGCACTGATCGGTTGGTCACTATCAACCAATTGGTGGACATTCTCTCGGGAATTGCAGGAAAACGGCTGGTGAAACGCCATGATCTGAGCAAGCCGCAAGGAGTGCGCGGGCGCAACAGCGACAATCGCAGAATCAAGCAGGTGTTGAATTGGGAGCCATCCATCTCACTGGAACAAGGGTTGGAGATTACGTATAAGTGGATCGAAAGTGAGCTTCGCAAAGGTAAGCGAATTCCAATCGCCCAGTCTCACGGCGCAGTCGTTTAACCCGCCGCGTGCCAACGTTTTGGGCGTTGGCGTTCACGCTATCAATCTAGGCCAGGCGCTGGAGATCCTGGATGCCTCGATCACATCGGGCAGAAAAGGATACGTCTGCGTTACCGGCGTTCATGGGGTGATGGAAGCACAGCGCGACCCTGAGTTTCGCAACATTCTTGATCAAGCGCTGCTGGTTACGCCTGACGGTATGCCCACGGTGTGGGTTGGAAGGCTGCAAGGCCATGAGCGAATGCAGCGAGTCTTCGGACCTGATCTGATGCTGGAAGTTTGCCGTCGATCGGTCAATTCCGGGTACACGCATTTTCTGTGCGGAGGGAAACCTGGCGTTGCGGAACAGCTCCGGGCCATGCTCAGGGAACGTTTTCCCGGGCTTCGTGTTGTGGGAACTTATACCCCTCCTTTTCGTGCTCTTTCTGCCGAAGAAGAGTGCGATCTGATTGCGGCCATATCGGAAGTGAGGCCGAGCATTATTTGGGTAGGGATGAGCACGCCTCGGCAAGAGAGTTTCATGTCCAGCTACATTCAACGTCTTGAAACCAAGCTCATGATCGGAGTTGGCGCCGCCTTCGATATGCACACCGGCAGGATCAAAGATGCGCCCCAGTGGATCAAGCAATCCGGATTGCAGTGGCTCCATAGGCTTTCTCAAGAGCCATCGCGCCTTTGGAAACGTTACCTAATGAATAATTCCGGCTTTATTATGAAGCTGGGGTTTCAGATGTGCGGCGCCAGGCGATATAAATTGGCTCCGCCTTCCGGATCCGAACCTGGCCGCGATCACATGAATTAAAGGGCGTGGTTGTCAGCATCGCTTGTTCAAGAGCGCTGGAGTCCGTTCTGGCTCCAGCGCTCTTCTTTTTTGCTGTTACAGGGAGACGATTATGGTGCCGGCACTTCGAGAAGATCGTGGAGAGTGCGAAAGTAATTTCCCTGGGTAACTCCAAGGTGCCAAGACGGCCCTTCTTGGGTTGGGGTCCATGCCGAATACCACACGGTCATGAGATCCGTCGCCGAATCCAACGCCATCGTAGATTGGTAAATTGCCTGACCGTCCCAGTGGCCGTGATCAGGGGTGAGAAGTGGACGGGGGAAGTGTCCCCAGTGAACGCCATCCTGCGATAAGGACAGGAAAAGGACAGTATCTCCGCAATCATTCTCATATGCTGATGCCAGCATTGCGTAAATAGGGGGCGAGAGGACCACCTGATCGTCTGATGGTGGCCCATTCTCAGGAAATTGGTCCGGCAAACGACCGTCATTGGTCAATTGATTACTGCCACCCGGTCTGGAAATCAGGAAATGCAGCTCAGTGACTCCGATGTGCCAGATTCTAAAACCAGGCTGGGCTATATCCGTGAGTTGCGGCGGAGACCAGTGCACGCCATCCGAGGAGGTTCGATATTGCACGAAAGTGGAGGAGGCTGAACAACCTGCATTCCCTGCGTTCACCGACCACAGCCAGTATTGATCTCCTATCTTGGCGACTGCCGGCATCACGACCTGGTAGTCCGGGGCGCGAAGCACAACTTGCGGCGTGCTCCAGTGAATGCCATCTCCGGATACCGTGCGCAGAACGTTGGTTATGCCAAATTGATCCTCAGAGATGTAATAGAGCCACAATTGGTCGGAAATGAGGTCAAAGAAGAGACTTGAATCCGCCAGATGCGACAGCGGAGCCGGTTCTTGGATTGGATTTCTGCCTCCAGGAGGGATTGACCAATGCTGCCCGTCATCGGAAACCAGAATTGAGGGATTCTCGTCTGCCGCATCACTGTGTGGAAACGGTGCCAAAACCAACCAATACTTGAATCCATGCCATCGGAAGGGAAATTGAACAATTGATGGCTCGGTGACCTGACCGGAACCGTCGGGAGTAGGCGTGGTCAAAGGGGCAACCGCATTGGCCAGCACCCCCACAGATTGGGCGAAAACTGTCGCGGGGAGGACGGCAAGGATAACAATCGAGCAAACAAGGTATCGGAACTGCATCTCGACCTTGGGTGAAAACACCCGAATCCGCAAAAAGTTGCGGTGCAAATGTCCGCCAATGGGCCGATTTTTCTCATGGAAGGGTTTTTTTAACTGCAGAGCTGGATTTTTGAGAGTGGCTTAACTATCCTCGAACGCCTGCAACACTTACTGTTCATCCTCCGAGAGAATGCTTCATACGGGACGAGACCAGCCCTTCTACTTAGCGGACTCCACTGGTCCGCTTAGCTCTGGTCGAAGTCGAGCGGCCGGAGTAAAAGGGGTGGTGGCAGTATTTAGGCCGTACCCACGTCAGGGCGCCCGCGCCTGATTTCAAGCAGTGGCTCAGTATGAAGTTCTGTGCGTCGTCTCCGGGATTCCTGGCGGAGCAGCCCCAGGAGATGCTGCTGCTTAGCGGTGTGAAGCCGTAATTCGGATATCAGCTTCTCTGTTTCAGAGAAAGTTTCTTGAATTCTTGCCATAGGATAAGCGCGCAAAGAGATTCCAAGCGCCTTCGGCTCCGGCTTTCCATTCGGGCGGCTCTGCACCCATCTATCAATTTCCTCCGAGATCGCGAACACCGCGCTTCGACTGCGCCCAGCCGGACGGCGAACAGGCAGCCCGAAATATTCCCAGCGCTGGACGGTCCGAACCCCTCGGTGGAGATGGCTGGCAATCTCCTTCCAACCCGCGAGTATCATCGTTTGGCCTCCCGTGGCCATATTATCTTTCAAAACCCTCCCGAAATCGAGAGCTTGCTTCGTCCTCGTGACCGTGGCGAGACATCGTTTCCAAACTGGCCCCGTCCTTCGGATTGACAGGTCCGGCCATTCTCACCCCGGGAAAGAGCTTTCCCAAACCGAACCTTGAGGGTACGTTAAGAGAGGGCAGAAAGGCTCGTTGTGGCGAACCAGGAAGGCATCATCAAAGTTTTGGAGGAAACGGCGCGGAGCCTAAAGGAGCCATCCGCAATCCTGCGACAACAATCACACGACTTGATGAAGGAAGCGAACCGGATACGCACCGCCAGCAAGAAAGCCAGAGAGGAAAGGCGTAAGAAGGAGACGGCCTGGAGGCAATCGGCCTTCCGTTCACGGGACTCTTCTACGGCAGGATCGAAAACCTCTATCGTTCGATCCAGTAATTCCCGATCACGATTTGGGGACGCTTTCCTCGACTGGTCCCACGACTCTGCTTTTAGTTACGTAAAACGCGCATGGTGCTCTTTGAGAATGCATTGATCCATTACTACAAAAATTCCGGCTTGCCGCGCCTTCTCGGCGGCGCGCTCATCGATCACGCCTTCCTGCATCCAGACGGCCGGAACTTTTAACTGAATGGCCTGGCTCACGATTTCCTCAACGTACTCCGGCCGCCGAAAGACGTTGACGAGATCGACCTTGTCCGGAACGTCAAGCAGCGAGGCGTATGCCTTTTCTCCCAATGCGCCGTGAATATTCGGGTTCACTGGAATGATTCGATACCCCTGGGTCTGCAGGTACGCTGAGACGCCATGGCTGGGCCGCAGCGGGCTATTCGAAAGCCCGACAACAGCTATGGTCTTTGCTCGCTTGAGCAGTTCAGCGATGACATCTCTCGTCGCCTCAGGCATGTTGCTTGTCCTCCTAAGATCTGCGGCTCAGTTTGAACTCGGCTCGATGGCTATTTCTCCACGCCTTGCCACTGAATACAACACCGGCATGATCACCAGACTCACAAGCATCGAAACTGAGAGTCCGCCGATGACGGCGATGGCTAAAGGCTTTTGCAGTTCGGCGCCGGAGCCGAGACCGAAGGCCAGAGGCAAGAGTCCGAACAGTGTGCAAAGGGTTGTCATGAGTATGGGGCGCAGACGGATGCGCCCGGCCTGCACTAAGGCGTCCGCCACGGAGAGTTTGCCATGCAGGCGCTCGTAGTACTCAAACAGAATAATTCCGTTCTTCACCACCAGGCCAACCATGAGCACGATTCCCATCAATGAAGAGACGTTCAGCGGGGTTTTGGTCAACAACAGGAGGAAGAACACGCCGACCATGGAGAGAGGCGCGGCGGAGATGATGACCAGCGAGGGCAAGAAGGCACGAAACTGAATTACCAGGACGGTGAATACCGCCGCAATCGCCAGTCCCAGCACGAACAATAGGTCGCGAAACGAACTCTGCTGGCTTTCATATTGACCGCCGATCTCGTACGTGTAGCCCACGGGCAGTTTCTCAGACGTCAGTAAGCGCTTTACATCTGCAATCGCGCTGCCTAGATCCCGGTTCTCCAGTCGCGCGGTAAGCACGACCATGAGGCGCTGATTTTCCCGCAGCAGTTCGTTCTGTCCACGATCCTTGCTGATATGGGCCAGGGATTCGAGCGGAACAATTTGTTTGGTGGGGATCAAAACCGGATACTGCCGGATGTTCTGCTCCTGATAGCGGAAATCGTCAGGATAACGAATGCGAATGGGGATCAGACGGTCGGAACGGCGCAAGTCGGTCGAAGAGTCACCCAACAAGCCATCGCGCACCTGCTGGGATACCTGATCCACGGTCAAGCCCACATGGGAGGCCAGCCCGGGGTCGACATTGATCAGCAACTCCGGGTTGCCGCGGCGTGGCCCTTTGAAATCGACCAGGCCGCGAGTTTTCTGCAGTTTCTCTCCGAGGTCGTCTGCAATGCGAGTGAGTTCGTCGCTGTTGCTGCCAAACAGCTTGACTTCTACCGGCTCAGGCGAGCCCTCGAGGTCGCCGAGCATGTCCTGCAGAATCTGGATGAACTCGACGTCGATGCCCGCGATATTTTTGGTGATCTCACCGCGCAGATCTTCGATGATTTCCTCAATATCTCGCTTCCGTTGAGAGCGCGGTTTCAACTTTACAAGAATGTCGCCTTTCGTCTGCTCGGTCGCGAACAGTCCTAGCTCTGCTCCTGTGCGCCGGGAAAAAGCCGAGAGCTCGGGCAATTGAGCCACCTTCTGTTCGATTTGACGAACCAGAGAATCGGTTTCACTCAGCGAGGTGCCGGGCGGGGTAAGGTAATCGATGACGAAGCCTCCCTCATCCATCTCGGGCAAGAATCCGGTGCTCAAGCCGAAATACGCAAATACAGCCAGTACGACCAAAATGCCTGCGGCACTCACTACGAGCGCCTGATGCAAGATCGCCCAACGAATTCCTCTTTCATAAACTCTATATATCGGCTCGATAAATCGGGAAGAGGATTCCTGGAATTTGGAATTTTTCAAGAGGTATTCGGAAATCAAGGGAATGAGGGTCAGCGAGTAAAACAGCGACAGAAGGACCGAGGCGGTCAAGGTGAGGGAGAGCGCAGAGAAGAAGTCACCGACAACTCCCTGCAAGAGGCCGAGCGGAAGAAAGACAACAACAGTGGTCAGAGTTGAGCCGAGGACAGGGCCTACCAGTTCCGCTGTGCCTTTTTCTGCGGCTTCGTCGATCTGCTCCCCCGCACCGAAGTGGCGGTAAATGTTCTCGACCACAACCACCGAATCATCGATTACCAAGCCGATGGCGATTGCCAGTCCGCCGAGAGACATTAGATTGAGTGTGCCGCCGAATATCTTTACGAAGAAGAATGTCGCCACTACCGTTAATGGCAGACTCAAGGCGGCCACCAGCGTGATGCGTCCCTGTCGCAAAAACACAAACAGGATGAGAATGGCCAGGAAGCCACCGATCAGGATGGCATCGCGAACACTGGTCATCGATTCTTTTACGAATTGCGCCAAGTCGTACACGATCGATAGGTGCAGGGTGGCCGGGATCACATTCTGGGCATGCAGGGCCAGGTTCTTAATCTGGTCGGAGACGCTGATGATGTTGCCGCCAATCTGACGAGTGACATTGATTACTGCAGCGGGGCGGCCATTGCCCGTAACCAGGGTGCGTCGATCAGCAATTCCCTCGCGAATGTTCGCGATCTCTCTCAGCCGCACGGGGCTTTGCGGATCATTGCCGATAACGGTGTTGCCGATGTCCTCGATGCTCTTGAACTGAGTGTTGGTCAGCACCAAGTATTGCTGATAGTTGCTGTCCAGGCGTCCCACGCTGGCAATATTGTTCGTAGCGCGTAAGCGGTCGGTGATGTCCGGAAGAGTCAGGCGGTGGGCTAAAGCTTTCTGCGGATCGAGAATGACGGAAATCTCGCGAGTGTCGCTGGCGTCCACTTCCACCCGAGCCACACCTGGCACCCGGCTGAACAGCGGGCGCAGGTTGTAGACGGCATAATCGCGCAGGTCGGCATCAGGGACGTTGCCGTTCAACACGAGGCTGAGGATGGGGAAGACTGCCGGGGTAAGCCGTTCCACTTGCAGATCGGTTTCGGCAGGGAGTGTGGCTCGGGCTTCATTGACTCGTGCCTGGACCAGTTGCAGCGCCTGCTGCATGTCCATTTCCGGACTGAAAAGAACCGAGATCTCCGCGGCGCCGCGGATCGTGCGAGAACGCACCCGGCGCACTCCGAGGACGGTGCTCACCTCTTCTTCTATCGGGCGGGTGACGGTCAGCAGCATGGCATCTGGCGAAAGATCGCCAGCGTGCACGAGAACCACAATTCTCGGGAACGTCAGCTCGGGGTAGATATTGCTCGGAAGGCGGAACAGCGAGACCAGGCCTGCCAGGGTGAGCGCGGCGGAAATCAGGAACACAGCGCGGCTGTTGCGGCGGCAAAAGCGGACCAGGTTCATTGCTTGATGCGCACTTTCGACTTTTCCGGAAGACCGTAGCCGCCCGCCAGGATCACCTTGTCTCCCCCTTGCACCCCGGAGAGGATTTCGGATTCATCTTTGGTCTGAATTCCCAATTTCACCGGCACGGATTCAGCTTCATCGCTGGAGACTTTATAAACATGGGGCTCGCCCGATTCATCCGGGTAGACCGCCTGACGCGGCACCACCAGGCGCTCCTTGTTTTCCTTCAAGGGAAGGTTGACCGAGACGAACATGCCAAATTTCAAAAGGTGCCTGGGGTTCGCAACCCGTATACGGACTGTGCCGTTATTGGTAGCTGGGTCGACCGCCGGAAGGATGGCCACAACACGGGCCTTGAATTGAGCGTCGGGAACCTGATCGGTTTGGAATTCGAATTCCTCCCCGTTGCGGATTCCCGCCAGACGGGAGGACGGCACTGTTCCCAACAGCTCCAGCGTGTCGACGTCGGCGACTTCGGCGATCGGCTGGCTGGCGCTTCCATCCACCTGCTCACCCACACCGACAAATCGGTGGACCACGGTTCCGTCGAAAGGAGCGCGAATCACGGCGCGTGACAATTGTGTACGCGCTGCTGCCAGTGCCGCCTCTGCCTGCTGCAGCGTGGCTTCGTTCACGGAGAGCTGGGTGCGCGCGTCTTCTACCTCCTTGCGGGATGCGATTCCGCGTTGCAGCAACCCTTCATTTCGTTGTGCTGAAAGCCTGGCATTTTCAACATTGGCCTTTGCCTGGATTACGGCTGCCTCGGCTTGCCGCAACTGCTCTCGTAGGGAAGTGCTGTCCAGTTCGGCAATGGGCTGATCTGCTGTCACGCGTGTTCCCTCCACCACAAGTAGCGACTTGATTCTTCCCGACACGAGAGCGGCAACCTTGGCGTCTCGATTAGGCATTGCTGCGAGATTGCCGCTGACGAGCAATTCCTGCGCGAGCTTGCCTTTTCGCACGGTGGTGATTGTGACTTCAGGAGCGGCTTCGTCGGCCTGCGTCTTTTCGGTTTTTCCACAACTAATCAGCATCGCGCAGGACAGGGTTATTACGGCTACTGCAAGTCGCCGGTGTCTTTCGGGGTTGCTAATCAAGCGGTGCTCCCACTACCTCCTCCAGCGTCGCAAACGAGCTCTGAACTGTCAGAAGGCTGTCGAGGTATGTTTTCCGCGTCTCGTTCAGTTTTCGTTGGGCGTCAATGAGCGTGAGGAGATTGCTTTTGCCTGAGCGGTAGCTATCCTCAGCCATTTCCTGCAGTTTGACGCTTTGCGGGACGATCTTCTGCTCGTACTGTTCCGCTTGATGTGCCTTCGCCAGATAATCGAAATAGGCTGCGGCAACGTCAGCGGAGGCATTGGTCCGTAGAGCTTGAAGCAACAACCGCAAGAACTCGAGACGGGTTGTAGACTGCGCCACTTCGCCCTGGCCGTGGTAGAACAAAGGCACTGAAACGGCAATCTGGCCGCGTGGGCCGACGTGGAATTCGTGTGGCGAATTCAGATCTGCACCCGCCTGCAGGTCAAGGTTCGGAACCCGCTGCGCCTTCGCTAGGTCCAGGCGGCGCTGCTCGAGTTGAACTTCCTTTGTCGCCCTCTGAATGTTGGTGTTCGAGCGTATTGCGATATCGCTTGCGGCCTGAAGCGAGTCGATCTTCGGAATATCACTCAACCGCCCCTCTACATTGGCTGCTTCAGTTACTGGAAGGTTCAGTAAAGCTGCAAGTTGCGCATCCGCGGTTTTCTGGGCCTGGGCGGCGGTTTCGTATTCCGCCGTGGCGCGGGCCAGTTCTACCTCGGCCTGGATGACTTCGATCTGTGCCACGTCTCCAGCATCGAAACGCTGCTGCACGATGTCTCGGATGCGCGTTGCCAGATCAAGGGCTGCTTTGGCTTGTGCCGTCTGCTCGCGGGATGCAATCACCGCGTAGAAAGCCTGTCGCGTGCGCTGCCGAATTTGCCGGGCAAGAATCGAGATGTCGAGTTCAGTTGCCGCTTGCTCCTCGCGTGCCAGGGCGATGCGCTTGCCGCGTTTGCCGCCGAGCTCAAAAATCTGATCCCAAAGCAGGCTCTCGTGAGGAGTGTCCCTGGCGGCACCGAAACTGATGCTTGGATTGAGGAACTGCCGCGCAGTCTGCAGGCCTGCCAGCGCCATGGCGCGCTGCTGGCGGGCGGCCCGGAGCTCAAGATTGTCTGCTTCTGCAGCAGCAAGGGCGCTGCGTAAAACCAAGGGCGGGGATTGCGCTTGAAGGGCGACACTGAGGATGAGGAGCGTAAACAGGAATCGTGTGCACGTCAATCGCATCAGCGTGTCCGTCCGCAGAAACGTTATACAAGGTCAGGGGATTTAGCAATTCGTCTGTGACCCGCGCCAGGGAACGTTGCGGGCAGGTGCGTTTCTGGGGTATCGCGCGTCCAGCGCGGCAACTCAGGACCAGCTACATACATCCTAAGCCTGCGCAAATGGCGCCTTTTATCCAGCGGCTTCCCGCGTGCCTTCTGGTTCTGGCTGGCGTCCCGTGCCTTTGCGGGCTCGGCTGTGGCGGTGGCATGCCTCATGAGGAACCAATAACGCAGCCGCCGCCGGACCCGCCACCTCCCCCGCCTGCGGTCACCTACACTGGAGTGCTCACCTACCACAATGACAACGCGCGCACCGGCCAGAATCTTCAGGAAACAATACTCACGCCGAGTAACGTGAACCAGACGAAATTCGGCAAACTCATTTCGATTCCAATCGATGGCCAGGTGTACGCACAACCGCTGTTCGTTTCTAACGTGACGATTTCGGGCGGCAGTCACAACGTGGCTTACGTCGCGACCGAGCACGATACTGTTTATGCCTTTGACGCGGATGCGAAGTCCAGCACGCCGCTATGGTCCAAGAGTTTCAACGATTCAACCCAGGGACTCATACCGATTCCCGCTTCTGACTTGGAGTCTCCGATCACTGTGGAGATCGGAATAACCAGCACGCCGGTGATCGACGGTAGCACGGGAACGCTTTACGTTTTTGCAGCTACCAAAGAGAACGGCAACTATATGCACCGGCTTCACGCGCTGGACATTACCAATGGCGATGAAAAGTTCGGCGGGCCGGTGGTCATTCAAGGCTCAGTGCGCGGCAGCGGAGACGGAACCAGCGCCGGTACAGTTGCGTTTCAAACCAAGATTCAGCTGCAGCGTCCCGCGCTATTGTTGTCGAAGGGCACGATCTACATCGCGTGGGCATCCTTTAATGACATAGGCCCCTACCACGGCTGGATCATGGCTTATGACGCAAAAACGCTCAAGCAAGTGGGAGCATGGGTGGACACTCCGGATGGAGAAGAAGGTGGCGTCTGGCTGTCGGGGGCTGGGTTATCGGCCGATGAAGATGGGAATGTGTACGTCGTCACTGGCGACGGCACTTTCGATGCGGACACGAGTGGCAAAGACTACGGGGACTCGGTGGTTAAGCTCACACTCAACAGCACTGGACTTTCCGCGAGCGACTACTTCACGCCTTTCAATCAGCAATTTCTGTTCGACCACGATATTGATCTGGGATCCAGCGGATTGGTGCTGCTGCCCGATCAGCCTGGCACGGTTCCTCACCTTGGAGTGACTGCTGGCAAGGAAGGCAGGGTCTACTTGCTGAACCGCGACGATCTGGGGAAGTTTCATGCCGGAGATGACAGCCAGATCGTGCAATCGATCCCGGATGCGGTGGGTACCGGCGACCTGAACGCCGGTGGGCGCAGGAACAAGAGCACCGCCGTGTATTGGAATGGAAGCGTCTACTATGGCGGCAGCGACGATTTCCTGAAGCAATTCCGGCTTACCAATGGCTTGCTTTCTACGCCTCCTGCAGCGCAGACCACGACTCAGTTCGGATACAGTTGCACCATGAGCCTGTCAGCGAATGGATCCAGCGACGGAATTCTATGGGCGCTGGCGAGCGGAAGCGACGTATTGCACGCTTATGACGCGACCAATGTCGCCAACGAACTCTACAACACAGACCAGGCTGGGACGCGCGACAACTTCGGACGGGTGGTCCGGTTCACTCCGCCTACAGTTGCCAATGGAAAAGTCTATGTCGCCGGGCAGGACCAGTTCAGCATCTTCGGACTGTTGCCGTAAGCAGCCCTGATTATTTCGACGCCGGCAGAGTGTTGCCTGGCTGAGGCTCTTGTTTCGGCGCCGCACCGACATTGCGTGTTGCATTGTTTGCGGTCTTGGCGACGCTGTTGCCGCCAGTCACTTGCCCGCCTCTTATCGTCAGCCCCATGGACCCGCCCATGGCGGTTTTTGGCACAGCGGCCATCCTCGCCTGACTCGGGGCCGTGGACCGCTGCGCGTTGGGCTGAATTCTGCCGGGCACGGTATTTGCTATCCGGGCCTGGGTAGCTCCAGTTGCCTGGTTAAGGCTTCGTCCCAAGGTAGATCCGGCCTGAGTCGTGGCGGTAGATGAGAAAGCATGAGTTAATGCGGATTCGGCTATAGCCTGGCCGAAAGACGAAAGCGAAAGACCGGCTATGACGAGAGCCGATGCTATCCCCAGCAGAACAGGTCTGTTCATGGGAATGCCCCCTTTGCTGTGCAACTGTAATCCAGGTTGACGTAGTAGTCAATCGAAAGAGCAATTGCGCAACACCGCCTGAGGCTTCTACAGAGCTGAGCGAGGCAAGAGGGCTCAACGCCGCCCCCTTGCCTCGCGCTCCATTCCCTGGCTCAAAACCAAAACCAACAACCTTCCCGCA